>Ga0351853_1014_pt1 | contig 40903 bp, 27 predicted proteins | sample BONcelHFGM3001C8_FD_206799 | JGI IMG/M metagenome (GOLD analysis project Ga0351853, IMG submission 206799) | Enriched cells from coal bed in the Powder River Basin, Montana, United States - BONCAT cells FGM rep2 HSBNCT.FGM.300.1.C8 ... | reverse complement strand
TGTTCGGTTTCACTCGATCGAACGCGGCTTCCTTGCGTTTGTAGCCGCGGCTCTCGCCCGTGAGGAAGTAGCTCGCGTAGGCATAGGCCCCGTAGAGATCGACCTCGCCCCCGCCAATCGGATTTACCCGCGTCAGGAACAGTTCGCTCTGAAGCGACAACGGGCCGTAGATTGCCGCCATTTCCGTGTTGAAGACGTGGAAGTCTCTCGCATCGATCGCACCGGTTTGCAGGAAGTAGTCCTCTTCATGAGTCTCAGGACGCGCATTGAAGCTGACGTTGTCGTCGCGATCGTCGACGTAGCGCCATGCGCCGCCGACGTGAATCAGTCCGCGTCCGTTCGCCGTGTAAACCGGCGTCCACACGCCGCGCAACGCAAACTCCACACCCTGAGCGTCGTCAATACGCTGCTTGTCGTTATCCTCGATGTCGTTAAAGAACACGCCGTAACTGACGTGAATCGCTTCGTCCAACGCGTTGTTGTACGATGCGGCTCCCACCTTGCGGCCAGGTACAAACACATCTGCCAGGGATCGTTCCATGAACGTGATATACCTGGAACTGGTCAACTGTTCCAGGCTCATGGGCGCCTTGAAGTGACCGAAGCGGGCGTAACCGATCACCGGGATTTCGTGAATCCCGATCCAAAGGTCCTTGATCGCTTCTTCTTCGTTTTCGGGTTCGAAGTCAAGCTGCAGCTTGTAATCGTAAACACCGTAGCCGGTGCCCTCGGCCTGGATGCGAAGCGAGCGAATTTCGAAGTAGTTTTGTTGATCGCCAATCGCCGCCAGATTTGCCGCATCCTGATGGGCGAACATCACGTAGTCGCCGAGAATGCGCCCGCCGAGCTTGACCGTCCACTTCTCGCCGGAAACATCCTTCCACTGAATCTCCTCTTTCTTTTCGTCGGCCAGAACGGCCTCGAGAGCCGTAATTCGAGCCTCGAAGTTCATCGTCGCCGCGTTATTAGATACCAGTTGCCCGGAGCCCCACTGATCTGAATAACCGGGGTCCGGCAGGCTGTTCGGACGCTGTACCTCGCCCGAATTTGCCGGAGCGGCAACAAAGAGCAACGCGGCAAGACCGCCTGCCAGCCAATTCTGGATCCTTCCTTGCATGTCAACATCTCCTGGCCAATGGAGGCTGGAAAACGTGTATCTTCTAGGCAATCGCCGCTGGACTCCCCCCCAAGAAGTTGAGAAGCCGTGCGTCAGATTGCCTTACCCGTAGTCAGAGATCGATCCGCAACGGCCGAAATGTTTGTTACCTCTCGTCAAACCGGAAGAAATCATTGCGTGGCAAACGATAGGACCGGCAGATCCGGTCAACTCTGTGATCGTTGCTACTGGCCGTGGCAGGTAGTCGGTCTGGGCGGAGTCCGCGGTCGACTCGATGTGTACCGCCCGTGGCGACGAATGGGGGCACGTAAGACGGAGATCCTGATGAATCTCACAGGCAGAGGGAAAGAAAGTCTCCTGGCGTGCGGGCAATATGGGAGAATTGTGCCCTTCATGAGATCTTTGCCGATTTGCGGGGTTTATTGATATCTGCATCTCCAATTCGAAACGAGTTTGAGAACGGGTTTCAAGCGTCTCATTGTCAGCACGGCCTCCTGGCACTGACACAGGCATTATCGTCGCACCAGTACGCAGCAAGAACGGTCTCAAAACTCAAGCTGGACTCGCGTGAAGGCTTCCCACAGATCGTTGGGCCGAGGGGCGGAGGGCGCTGTGCGATAGAAGTCGCCGGTGAACAGGACCGCGGCCCCGAAATCGGCAACCAGGCCGCCGCCGAAATCGAAAGTGAATACCTTTGCCATCTCCGTCCCTAATTCACGAGCGCCGCTGACTGGATTGATGGCGTCGGCAGTGAGCCAGCCGGCAGCCGCCGATCCGGAAAGTCGGCCAATGATGGGGTAGTCGTATTTGGCCTGGGCTGTGAATAGACCGAGGCCGCGGTTTTGAAGACTAACTCCCAGATCATTAACGTCACTTGGACCGTGCGGGCTGGTGAGTACCAAGTAGCTCCAATAGCCTTGGGCACCGAAGTTGTCTCTCGTGCTCTGAGCGATGGTGCGGAACTCCCGGGAATGACTGTCGTTCGGATTGCGGTCGCCGGTCGAATAGAGCGTCTGAAATCGGACCTTCCCCTGCCCGATCTCCATGGGGCCCGTTTCGAGCTTCAATGCCACACCATCGTGAGTGAATTCGTGGGCTCGAGCCAGTTCGTCGCGGCGGCCCGTATTGTAGATGACAAAGCCGTTGACCGGCAAGGACGCAATTTCGGTCGATGCCCGTACGCCAAGCCAGAGATCCCATGCGCGATCATAGGGTGCTGCTGTTGGATAGGAGTACTCACCGTTGTCCGGCAGAAAGTAGGCGCTGAACCCGAGACCGCGATTCTCGCTGGTTTTCCAGTCCACGTCCCAGGTGAAAAGCGCGGCATCATCGCTGTCTTTGACGTTTCCCTCAAATAAAGAGAACGCACCGAAAAGAAGAGTCATATCACCGAGGCCGGGAAACGTTCGCGCCCATGTGAAACCACCCACGCTGAAGTCCCAATCGGAACTGGCGAGCGTTTGCCCGAACGGGTCTTGCCAGGGCTGGATGCCGAGCCGCATCCTCCCCAATCCGTCCTCCTGATAACCTAGATATCCGTATCGCGTCTCAATCCCCACTCGATCGTCGCCGGGTGGAAACCGCGGTCCTATGTATGTCTTGGGGAAGTCGAAATTGTCCCCCCACCCGATATGCCCCATTTCGACTTGCAAGTAACCTTCGACACAATCGTTGGGGGTTATCGAGACCCAGGTTCGGAAACGCTGATTGAAGAACGTTCCACCCTTCTGATCGTCCGAAATCTGCATTTGATGGAAGTCGTAGTTGCTGGCGTTGAACATGACACGGTACTGGCCGCCAAGCGACCACAACTGGCGTTCCTGCGAGACCAAAGGATCAATGCCGGACTGCTGCGGCCCCTGCGGGGCTTCCTGATGCGGCGAGGTCTCGCGAATCCGGTCGGATTCGCAGGAAGGAATTCGGTTGACGGATGGAGGTGGCACCGGCGAAGGCGGGGTACTATCCGCACTCACGCTGGATTCGTCGTTCGACCGTCGTTCGAGAAATTCGATTTGCCCGCTCTGACGATCGATCAGCTTCTGCTGGTGCTCCAGAAGCCGGCTCATCCGTCGCAATTCTGAATGCACGTTGGCGAGATCGGGGCTCTGCACCGGAGCGGCACTCGGTGCGTCCCGGCTGGGCGAGTTGACTTGTGCGAAGGTCCCCTGGGCGCAGCAAAGGCCGACGGATAGCGCCACGGCCATGAATGCAATCCTGTTCATCTGCGAGCCTTATGGAACAAGGCCTGACCTTTGTCAGCCCCCAGGGGATTCGTCGTGGGTGAAGACTTTGGCAATTGCAGTTAAGGCAAAGTTTATGTATGCAGTCATATTTCCCGGGCGGCCACTGAACTCGCCGCATCGAATGCTTCTTCGGGTATAATGGCTGTCTCTCTTAAAGGGAAACAATGCCGGCAGTGGTTCAGGAACGGACCCGGCAAACTTGGCATAATAGATAAGTCCCTTCGCCGTGCCATGCATCCAATACGGGGCTGATTGATAACCAAGCAGGTGATATACTGCCGCTCAATGCACGTAATCCTCGTGGGGGCTGAGATGTTTGATTGCGATCCTCACAAGTCGGAAATCAAGTCGCCGAAAAGAAGACCTACTGGAGGGCCGCGCCGCGGAGGACGGCGAAAGCTATTGCTTGGCGTCACGATCGCGCTGATCGGCGTGTCGGTCGTTTGGGTCGGTGTCGAATTCTCGCGGCAACGGCAATTGAACTCGAAGTTCTCCCCCAGCCGCTGGGTCAACCTGAAGGTGCCGCCGTCCGAGAGCGATCTTCCGGCAGCGACCGGACCAGCCAAGGAAGACTCGCTTCGCGTGGCCGTGGCGCCGGTGATCTCGCCGGAGAAGTCGCTGCAAATGTACCGGGGACTGGTGGACCATCTTGCCATGCAAGTGGGACGATCGCCGCAATTCCTGCAGCGAGATTCCTATGCGGCAGTAAACGACCTGGTTCGTTCAGCTCGTTGCGACGTTGCCTTTGTCTGCACCTATGCCTTTGTTCGCGGCGAACGTGAGTTCGGCATGGAGGCTCTCGCCATCCCGGAAGTGAACGGAGCGACCAGCTATCACTCGTACCTGATCGTACCAGCCGACAGCAACGCAAGTTCGTTGTTGGATTTGAGGGACACTCGGTTTGCTTCTGCCGACATGCTGTCGAACTCCGGGTGGCTTTATCCGGCGAAGTGGCTTCACGACCGTGGTATTGCGGCGGATTCTTTTTTCAAGGAGCATGTGATCGCCGGGAGCCACGACCGGTCGGTCTTGGCAGTTGCGTCCCGCTATGTCGACGGCGCCGCCGTTGACAGTCTGGTCTACGATTACATGATTCAGGAGGAGACGGAAATTGCGGAGAAGACGAGGATCATTCTGAAATCTCCGCCGTTCGGCATGCCCCCGATCGTGGTTCCCCGGCAGATCGAGCCCGAGTTGAAACAACAGGTGCGCGACGCGCTGCTTGGGATGCATAAAGACGCGGAAGGCAGGAAAATTCTGGCCTCGCTGGGCATTGGCCGATTCGTGGCTCCTGAAGCCGGTCTTTTCGACAGCGTCCGTGAAGCGGCCGTCATCATGGAGACCGGGCAATGAGTTCATCCCGTTGTCGTCTTGCGGTCGCGTGGATTGTGAGTCGGGCGCTTTCGGTTCCCATCTTTGCCAAAATACTGGGAATCGGAGTATTGGTGGCGACCATCTTTGGCGGCATGACATTGATGCAGATTCACGGGAGCATATCCCGGGCCCTGCACGAAATGCTCAAAGAGCGTACCCTGGCAATCGCCGGTTCACTGGTGGCGAGCCTGGAACGGCCGATGAGCACGGGTGACGTGTTCTCTGTCGACCAGAAGGTCTTGAGAACGCGACGCATGTTTCCGGACATCCGGTACATTATCGTGTGCGACAGGCAGGGCGAGATCGTCACGCACACTTTCGAGGGACAGCTTCCGGCAGACCTGCGCGACCAACCGCCGGCGTTCAAGAGTAGCAGCATCACTTTTCGCGTTCTTGGCAGCGAAGAAGGCTTGATTTTCGATGCCGTTTGCCCGGTCATCGACGGTTACGCGGGCAGTTTGCGTATCGGTGTGACGGACCAGATGGTGACCGGCGAGCTTGCCGCCGTTACTCGCTCCATGCTGACAGCTCTTGGACTTTGCAGTGCCGTGGGCGTCGGGCTTGCCCTGCTGCTGACACACATTCTTACGAGTCCCGTTCACCATTTGGTGAGCGTCGCCAACTCGATTCGAAACGGAGACTTCGAGGCAAGAGCGGACGTGATCGCGTCTGACGAAATCGGGGTACTGTCTGGTACCATCAACGAAATGGCGGAGAGCCTTTGCCGTTTTCGTAGGGAAGTCGAAGAAAAAGAGAGGTCGCGTCTGGCTCTTATTGAGAGAATCGTGCATACCCAGGAAGAGGAACGAAAGAGCATTTCCCGCGAGTTGCACGATCAATTGGGACAGTCGCTCTCGGCGCTGTTATTGTCTGTCCAATCGATTTGTCGAGGCAACGATCACTCCGAGCAGCAGTGCTGCGATATCGAAAGCAGAATCCGACGGCTTATCGAGGACGTTCAGACCCTTGCTTGGGGAATGCGCCCTTCCATACTGGACGATTACGGTCTCGATTCGGCCCTCAAGCGACACGTGGAAGACACGAAGCTGCACGCGCAGTTGGCAATCGACTATCAATTGAGCGGGCCACCCAATCTCCCACGTTTGCCGGGAGACATTGAGATTGCCCTCTACCGGATCTTCCAGGAGGCGATCACGAACATCCTTCGTCATTCCCGAGCAACGCAGGCGAGCGTTGTCTTGTTGCGTCAGAGCCGGGAAGTTACCCTCTTGGTAGAAGATAACGGGCAGGGATTCGACTCGCAAGCGATGGGATACGACGCTGAAGAATGCCTTGGCCTGACAGGGATCAGGGAGCGAGCCGCGTTGGTGGGCGGTCGTTGCGATATTGATGCACAGCCCGGCCAGGGAACGACGATCCGCGTTAGAATTCCCCTGCCTGAGACTGCCGAATGAGCATCCGAGTCCTTATCGCCGACGATCACGCCGTGTTCCGGAGCGGCCTGCGCGCCCTCTTGGAAAAGGAACAGGACCTGGTGGTTGTCGGGGAGACGGGAGACGGCCGCGAAACCGTACGCACCGCGACACATGAAAAGATCGACGTGCTCCTGCTGGATATCAGCATGCCCGGCCTTCCCGGACCCCAGGTCGCCGAAGCCGTTCTCAACGAACGCCCAAGATTGGCCATCGTCGTCTTGACGATGCACGAAGATGACTACTATTTGCAGGAGATGTTTCGGATCGGTGTCCGAGGGTTCGTGCTGAAGAAGTCGACTGGAACCGACTTGATCCAAGCCATTCGGACGGTGTTTCGAGGCGATCAGTACGTGGACCCGGCTTTGGGTGGCCGAGTGATTTCGTCGTTCGTTGGCAGGAATCCTCAGCACCAGATTGGGCGTGCGAACCTGCTGACGCCGCGCGAGCGCGAAGTCTGTATTCTCCTGGCGTACGGACACACGAATGTGGAGGTGGCACAGAAACTGTCCATCTCCGAGCGAACGGTCGAAAGTCACCGAACCCACTTGATGGCGAAGCTGGACTTGAAATCCCGAGCAGAACTGGTCCGTTTCGCGATCGATAATGGTCTTCTCAAGATGACATGACGTCGGCTGCCAGGCCAGACTTCGAGCAGGCCCGGCTGAGTCGTCGGCAGGACGAATCGGGGAAGCAGAAGACGAAAGGTTCACCCGGTCGCGGGCTCCCCCCATTGTGAGTTAACCGCTCTGTCTGCCATTTGACAGGCAGGAGGTCACGCTGCTTCTGCTGGATGGAGCGGACCCAGCGACTCCGTAGTTTTCCCGGATATTCTTCAGCCGAGAATCCGGAGTCTTCACGGATGACAAGGCAGCCGAGCACCGCTTATTCTAAGCCTATGTTGCGACGCTGACCGGAATTCGAGCCTTCTGGGCAGACGCATCGGCCTTCATCGAAGACCTTTGCTCGGCTGGCGCTGCAGCCGCGTCCTCCGCACGGAAGTTTCTCCGATTGTCCCAGGTTTGTTGTGATTCATCGTATCGTCAAGCACCTTTTAGGACCTGGAGGTCCTGATAATTGTCGAAATCACTATCCCAAAGCTCCTTGATTTTGTCGTCGGACGATGCTTTCGCTCTCCCAGACAACTGGCTATGCGATCCTTGCGTTGGGTTGCCTCGACGGAGCCGCTGGCGAGTGGATGCTATCGCAGCAGATCAATGCTGAGACGGGAATCCCCATGCCTTACTTGCGCAAGATCTTGAACACACTCAGGAAGTCGGGGCTCGTCCGGGCGAAACGTGGCTATCAGGGCGGCTTCCAGTTGGCTCGGCCGTCGGATCGCATCACTCTCATGGACGTCGTCAAGGCCGTCGAAGGCCGTCGTCCGAAGTCACACTGTCTTCTGGGATTGGCTGCGTGTTCGAAAGAGAATCTATGCCCCGTTCATGTTTCCTGGCAGGCAGCGAAGAACGATATCGAGGCGCAGCTCGAAAGCGTGACCGTTGAAGATATGGCGGGCTGTACGTGGACTTTGCCACGCCAAAAAGGGTAACTTGACCGCGGAGGAGACCATGGAGTCGAGCGTCATCTACAATATCCAGGAGGGGCCCTACTGGGACTGGAAGGTTGCTGTGGATCTCTTCCTCGGCGGGGCAGGAGTCGGCGCACTGCTGTTTGCCGTGCTGCTGGACCAGGCTTTCAAAGGGCGATACCGCCGAATCTGCCAGACGGCGGCGTGGCTTTCGCCGACTCTCGTGATTGCGGGGCTTTTATTCCTGCTCTTCAAACTCGGACGCCCCATGCACTTGCCGCTGACGTATCTCCATTTCGCGCCGACGTCGCCGCTATGGTGGGGCGGAATTTTCCAGCCGCTGCTCATCCTCGGATCGCTCTGGTACGCCCTCAAATGGGTTAGCGCGGAATCCGATGACCCCGGCAGACGCCGCCTCGGCTGGGCCTTGGCACCGTTGGCGTTGATCGTAGGGGGCTACCACGGGCTGCTGCTCTCGGTGATTACGGCGCGCCCCCTGTGGAGCACGGGACCGACCGTAGTAACCGCCATCCTCGGGTTCATGGCGACCGGCATTGCGGCCGTCATGCTGATTCACTTGCTGCGTATGGGATTGGCCGGCCGCCTGCGGAACAAAGAACATCTGAGCACGTTCTTAGACGATATGAGGTGCGTCCGAAACGTACTTGTTGCCACGCTGGTGTTGCAGATATTCACTTTCTTCCTCTGGTGGCTCAGTCTGAACTTCGGCACCCTCGAGGACAAGCATGCGCTCGCTGCGGCAAATGCGGCCTATGGACCCCTGTTCTGGATAGGGGGCATCGGTGTCGGTGCGATTCTGCCCCTCGGGGTTGGCGGTCTTGCCGTCTGGATTGGGGAGGCGTCTCACCGCAGACTTCAGGTCAGCGCGATCGCACTGACGAGTGGGATGATCCTTGTGGGAGGTTTCTTTTTCCGACTTGCCGTGGTCCTGGGCGGCCAAGTTCGTTTGCCAGTAACCAGCCTCTTCTGAGGAGCCCCGACCGTGAAGACGACTTCCCAAACCAAGCAAGCGGTGCGAGCGGACGCCGAGGTCACAAGACGCCGATTCATTCAGGGTGCAGTCGGCTGTGGGCTCATCGCGGGCGTCGGCGGGGTGCCGCTTCTGAGCAACCTGGTACCTGCATCAGTGTCGAACACCACCAAATCCCAAGGAAAATGGGTCGCCTCCACTTGTCAAGGATGTACCAGTTGGTGTCCCGTCCAGGTGCTGGTCGTCGACGGCCGTGCGGTAAAGATTCGCGGAAATCCGCACGCGAAGGCGAACCACGGCGAGATCTGTCCCCGTCCCCATATTGCGCTACAACAGCTTTACGACCCCGATCGGATCAAACTCCCGATGAAACGGACCAATCCGAAAAAGGGACGAGAGGAGGATCCTAGGTTCGTTCCTGTTAGTTGGGACGAGGCAATGGAGATGATTGCCGGCAAGATGATGGAACTCCGCCAGACCGACGAGACGCATAAGTTTGTACTGTTCCGCGGTCGTTACAGTTATATGCGGGATATTATCTACTCGGCGCTGCCTAAGGTGTTCGGGTCGCCAAACGGCATCAGTCATTCGGCAATCTGCGCGGAGGCCGAGAAATTCGCTTCCTATTATACGGAAGGTTTCTGGGACTACCGCGACTACGATCTCGAGAACACCCGTTATGTCTTGTGTTGGGGAGCCGATCCGTTGTCGTCGAATCGGCAAGTGCCGCACGCGATCAGTATCTGGAGCCAAGTGCGTGACCAGGCAACGATTGCCGTGGTTGACCCCAGACTTTCCGCGACGGCTGCGAAAGCAAACGAGTGGTTGCCCGTCGTTCCGGGAGAAGATGCCGCCCTGGCGGTTGCCATCGCGCATGTCATTTTGACGGAGGGGCTGTGGAGCCGCGAGTTCGTCGGCGATTTTGCAGACGGCGAAAACCTCTTCAAGACTGGCGAGATCGTCGATGAAGCCGCCTTCAACGAGACGGGCACACACGGTCTGGTCAAATGGTGGAACTTGGAACTGAAGGACCGTACGCCCGAATGGGCGGAACAGCAGTGCTCCGTTCCCGCCGCGCAGATTCGCCGGGTGGCCATTGGATTTGCGAAGGCCGCACCGAGAGTCATCAGTTGGGTGTCTCCGGGAACCAGCATGCAAGCACGCGGTGGGTACGCCGGCATGGCGGCGCATGCCCTGAACGGGCTGGTTGGCGCCACGGACCACTTGGGGGGCTGTGTGCAGAAGACGAAAGTACCGGGCGACGAGCTTCCGGACTTCGGCCCCTATCAGGATGAGATGGCCAAGATTAACTCGAAGCAGCCGAAAATCGATCAGCGAGGCACACTGCCGTTTCCCGCACTCATGGAAGGTCAGAGCGGCGGCGGCGTGGTAACGAACAACGCGGCCGACGCCATTCTGCAAGACGATCCCTACGACATCAAGATGGCCGTCGGGTACTGGTGCAACTTCGCATTCTCTTGTTCGGGTACGAGTCGCTGGGAGCAGGCGTTGACGAAGTTGCCGTTCTTCGTGCACATCACTACCAACGCCTCGGAAATGACGCACTTCGCCGACGTCGTGCTCCCGGCCGCGCACCAACTCTTCGAAAAATGGAGCTTCTTGAAGAACAAGCAGAATCTGTTTGGCTATTCCAGTCTGACCGAGCGGGTCGTCGAACCCATGTGGGACGTCCGGCAGGATGAAACGGAAATCCCCTGGATGCTCGCGGAAAAGCTGGCCGAGAAGGGCTTCGACAACCTGCACCGATTCTTCAAGGAGTCCTTCGCTGATCCCGATACCGGCAGACAACCGGAGAGCGGTGAGGAGTTCGCCTTGTCCGCACTGAAGATTCTTACTCGCCCCTGCTGGGATTCGAGTCATAACGATTACGGCAAGTACGGAGATAAGCTGCAGGGTTGGGAAGACTTCGTGGAGAAAGGGGTCTGGAATTCGCACCGATTTGAACCGGGAAGGATCAGGGGCAACTTCAAGACCGAAACCGGCAAGTTCGAATTCTATAGTGAAACGCTCAAGAAGGCACTTGTGGGGCATGCTGAGAAGCACGGCACGAGTGTCGACGAGGTTCTCGAAGCAACGAACTACCTGGCTAGGGGAGAACTGGCCTACGTGCCCCACTTCGAGCCCGCTTTGAGGTGGGGGGAAGAAGGCGAGTATCCGCTTGTGTTCTTCGAGCACCGCAGCCGTCTCAATCGTGAAGGCCGATCGGCCAACTGCACTTGGTATCAGGCGCATAAGAATGCGGACCCGGGTGACGAGAATTGGGACGACGTGTTGAAGATGAACCCCTTCGACGCGACGCGTCTTGGACTGAAGGATCGCGACATGGTCAAAGTCGTGTCCCCGGTCGGGGAGATCACCGTCACGCTGAAACTCTGGGAAGGAGTTCGGCCGGGTACCGTGACCAAGTGCTACGGTCAAGGCCATTGGGCGTACGGACGCATCGCAGCACGCAACTTCCACAAACATATCCCTCTTGGAGGGAATAACAATACGATACTGCCGCCGGAATACGAACGGCTAAGCGGATCCACGGCTCGCCACGGTGGAGTGACCCGGGTAAGAGTAGTCCAGGCCTAATTGGTGGGAAGAAGACAGATGGCAGAAAAGCAGTATGCAATGGTAATCGACCTCCACCGATGTGTGGGATGTGCGGCGTGCGACATCGCGTGCAAGAGCGAAAACAACGTGCCGGTTGAGTTCTCGTGGTCCAATCACATCCTAGAAACCACGGGAAGGTTTCCGGATACGCGATTTCGCTACATACCCACCCTGTGCAACCATTGTTCGGACGCACCCTGTGTCGCCAACTGCCCTACCACGGCGATGTATAAGGCGGAAGGCGGCCTGACGCTACATGACCCCAGAATCTGCATCGGCTGTCGGGCATGCCAGGTCAGTTGCCCCTACGGTGTGATCTATTTCAACAGGCACAGACCTTTTGCGGTCTATCACAAGGACGTCGTGCCCGCAATCGCAGGGGGCACGTCAACCGGTCAAGAGATTGTGGCGAAGACGAAAACGCCGATTCCCTACTACAATCCGGCGCGAGCCGAGACTTACGAAGGCGTGCGAAGCAAGGGCATCGTCGAGAAATGCACATTCTGCGACCATCGCCTTGCGAAAGGAGAATTGCCGTGGTGCGTGGAGGCTTGCCCTGCCGGCGCCCGGATTTTCGGAGATATGAATGACAGGGAGAGCCCGCCGCGACGAGCCTTGGCGAAGCACGCTCCGCGTGTATTGCAGCACGAGAAGGGAACAAAACCGAATGTCTATTACATCCGAGACTTCTGACATGTTGCAAGCTGCAGCCGGCGCCCCCAGCGTCCCGCATCTGCCGATCGACGTCCTGCGAGCCAACGCCTATTGTTGTCTGGCCGAAAGTCTTGGGCATCCGGCGGAAATGGATGTAACGGTTCCATCGATTCTCGTCGAAACGTTCCGGCAGCTCGACAACTCGCTTCGCACTGCAGGTGCTGATGTTGCGGAAATCCTGAACTCTGCCCTTGGGGATCCGGAGCCGATGGCTGTCGCCTACGCGCGACTTTTCTTGGGGCCGTTCGAAATGTTGGCGCCGCCGTACGAGTCGTTGTACCGGGACGGAAGCCAAACTCTCATGGGACCGGTCAGTCGGGCCGTGGCAGACAGTTATGCCGAGGCCGGCCTCGGCGTCCGTGCGGGAGGCCGGCAACCGCCGGACCATGTTAGAAGCGAGTTGGAGTTCATGTATTTCCTGGCGTTCCAGGCGGCGAGCCATCCGGCGGGGATCTGGCAAGAGCGTCAGGCTCGTTTCTGGACCGTCCATCTCTCGCAGTGGCTCTCTGCCTTTGCCGAGAACATGGCCGAAGCGGCCTGCCATCCCTACTACACGGCTCTGGGAAAACTTCTTCTTCGGTTCGTCGAGTGGGAAAGCCCACGCTTCGCCACGGCAGACGAAGTCTCAACTGCAAGCGTGTTCGAGGTGGCTGTGAGTGAGATCGGCACGCTGACGAATCCGTGAATGTGTGTGTTTTAGGCAACTTTCTTCTCTCTGCTTTGTTGACGCGAGTGTCATGATCGATTCTCATTTTGCTTCGCAACGCTTCGTTCAGGTTCGAAATGCCGTCGTCCGCCTCGCCGGAGATTCAGGCGACGGAATGCAGCTTGTGGGCAGCCAATTCGCCGATATCTCTTCGTTGGTCGGTAACATCATTTGCACGAGACCCGACTACCCTTCGGAGATCCGAGCCCCCACCGGCACGTTGGCCGGAGTCAGCGGCTTCCAACTGAATTTCGGCGACGACACGATCACGACGCCCGGGGACTCGCCGTTTGTCCTTGTTGCGATGAATCCGGCGGCGCTCAAGGTCAACGTCTCCGAATTGGAACCCGGCGGGATTATCATCGCCAACGAAGACGAGTTCACCGCCGGGAATCTCGAGAAGGCGGGATACGACGCCAGCCCGCTGGACGACGGATCACTGGACGGCTACCGCGTCATCCGTGTCGCCATGACGCGTATGAACGACGAAGCGGTCAAGCACACCGGGCTCCCCAAGGGGCAGCGAGCCCGGTGTAAGAACTTCTTCGCCCTGGGCATTCTCATGTGGCTGTACGATCGCCCCTTGCAGCCGTTGCTCGAGTGGTTGATGAAGAAGTTCGCCAAGAACCCGAGCGTCATGGCCGCCAACGGAGCGAGCTTACGGGCCGGACGCAACTTCGCGAACACCGCAGAGCTCTTCCAGGTCCACTATCACGTGGCTCAGGCGTCGCTGCCCGCGGGGCGATATCGCCGCGTAACGGGGAACGAGGCAATCGCCTTGGGACTTGTGGCTGCGGCCCATCGGGCCAGGCGGCCGCTGGTCTACGCCAGTTATCCGATTACGCCGGCGAGTGAAATCCTTCATGAACTCTCGAATCATAAAGTGTTCGACGTTCGAGTCATTCAGGCCGAGGATGAAATCGCCGCATGCTGCGCCGCAATTGGCGCGTCGTTTGCCGGTGCCATCGGCGCGACGGGAACGAGCGGGCCGGGGCTCGCATTGAAGGCCGAGTCGCTCGGGCTGGCCGTGATGGCGGAACTCCCCCTGGTCGTGTTCGATGTTCAGCGGGCCGGCCCAAGCACCGGACTGCCGACAAAGACGGAACAGTCGGATCTCTACCTGGCGATGTACGGTCGGCACGGCGACTGCCCGCTGGTCGTTCTCGCGCCTGCCACGCCGGCGGACTGCTTCCAAATGTCGTTCGAAGCGGTGCGACTGGCCACGAAATACATGACCCCCGTACTGCTGCTCTCCGATAGCTTTCTTGCCAACGGAGCCGAGCCATTTCGGATTCCCGCAAGCGAATCATTGCCGGATCTCACAGTTGCTTCCGATATCTCGCCGGCCGACTTCGCTCCGTATCGTCGTGACGGCACGACACTGGCCCGCCCCTGGGTTGTGCCGGGGATGAAAGGAATGGAGCACCGGATCGGCGGCCTCGAGAAGGAAGATGTGAGCGGATTGGTCAGCTACGACGGCCCGAATCATGGTCGCATGGTCGACCTTCGCGAAAGTAAGATTCAGGGAATCGCCGAGGACATTCCCCCGGCCGAAATCGACGGTCCCGACCAGGGAGATCTGCTGGTCATCGGCTGGGGCAGTACGTACGGTGCGATTGCGGGTGCCGTGAGCGAGCTGCAATCGCAGGGGGTGGCGGTGGCTCATTTGCATTTGCGGTACCTCAATCCGCTGCCCCGAAACCTCGGCGAGATCTTGCCGCGGTTCGGCCGAATCCTGATTCCCGAGAACAACCGCGGGCACTTGCGAACGATACTCAACGCCCGTTTTGGTGTTCGCGCGGAAGGCTTCAGCAAGGTGGAAGGACGCCCGTTTCTTGTTCGTGAAGTGCGAGAGAGAATCCAACAGCTCTTGAACGGAGAGAAGAATGCTGCGAACGTCAAATGAGCCGGACCGGTGCGGACAAGAGGGCTGTTTCGAGCAGCAAACTCGCAAGGATTACCAGACGGGCCAGGAAATTCGCTGGTGTCCGGGGTGCGGCGATTACGCAATTCTCACCCAAGTCCAGAAGGTCTTGCCGAAACTGGGGATTCCCAGAGAGAACGTCGTCTTCATCTCCGGGATCGGTTGTGCGTCTCGATTCCCCTATTACGTCAACACGTACGGCATGCACAGCATTCACGGCCGGGCGCCGGCAATCGCTACGGGTGTCAAGTGCGCAAATCCGGCGCTTTCAGTGTGGGTGGTGACGGGTGACGGCGATGGACTCTCGATAGGCACGAATCACCTCATTCACTGCATGCGCCGCAACGTCGACGTCAATATTCTTCTGCTGAACAACAGGATTTACGGCCTGACCAAGGGGCAGTATTCACCGACGTCGGAGTTCGGCAAACGAACCAAGTCCAGTCCGTTTGGCAGCATCGAGCAGCCTATCAGCCCCGTAAGAATGGCCCTGGCTGCACAAGCATCGTTCATCGCCAGGACGGTCTATGCCGACCAGTCCCACATGGCGCAGATCCTCGAGGCCGCGGCTCGGCACCGCGGAACCTCCTTCGTCGAGATCCTGCAGAATTGCCGGGTGTTCAACGACGGCGCGTTCGACCGGCTCACCGATCGGGAATTGAGTGACGACGAACGGATCAACCTTGAGCACGGCCGGCCGATCGTTTTTGGTAAGGACAGGCGCAAAGCGATTGCCGTTCGAAATATGGAGCCGGTGACGATCGACCTGGATCGTGACGGGGCAATCGAGTCGCAAGTATTGGTGCACGACGTGGCAGCAACCTCTCCCGCGCTGGCGGCGCTGCTGGCAGCACTGGAGCCACCCAACTTCCCCACCGCCCTGGGAATCTTCCGGGACGTCGAGAAACCGACCTACAACGAGTTGCTCTTGTCGCAAATCGAGGAATTGACTCGGACACGCGGCCGGGGGAACCTGGATCAGCTCTTGACGGCGGGAACCACGTGGGAGGTCGAATGAGGCGGCTGCAAGGCCGATCAAGTAAAGGTGATTCCATGGTTGAAACGGCTTCCAATCGCGTCGCGACCGTCAGCTATACGTTGCCGCGGAAGCAGGCGGAGATCGCCGCAACTGTCAGCGGCGACGCCGTCGAGTCCGCCCGCGAAGAATCCCTGTTGCGAGAGAACGCACTCTGGTTTTGCCGGTTGCGGTGGATGGTTGTCGGTTTGCTTCTCGCGACGGGGGTGGCTGGGTCGGTCTTCCGAGAGCTGTTCGCCCAATGGGGCCTCCAGCGATCGCCCACTTGGCTGCTGCTGGCTGCCCTCGTCCTGGCGATCGCCAATCGGATCTACGTGAAAATCATCCCGTCGGGAACGTCGCAAACCGCGCTTTTGACGGCCCGCACCCAGTTGTGGATCCAGATTGTCGTCGATCTTCTGATTCTGACGGCGGTGATCCACTTTCTTGGCGGATCCTGGACCAACGCACCGTTCACGTATCTCTTTCACATTGTTCTCGCCTGTATCTTCTTCCGTCCGCTGGAAAGTTTTTCTGTAACGGCCGTTGCCGCCGGCTTCTACGTCGGGCTTCTTCTTCTGGAGGGAGTCGGAATGGCACCGCCCGTGACTGATCCGGGCAACATGGGGCTGATGGGAAGCAAGGCAGCCTCATTGGGGTTTCGTGGGCTTGCAGTGTCGTCAACGCTTGTGACATGGACGATCATCTGGTACCTCGTGTCACGGTTGGCGGATACTCTGCGGCAGCGCGAGCGCGAGTTGGCGACGACGAACTTGCGACTCAAAGCGAGTAGCGACGAGCGAATGAAGCACATGCTTCAAACCACTCATCAACTGAAGGCGCCTTTTGCGGCAATTCACGCCAACACCCAGTTGTTGCTCAAAGGGTATTGCGGCATGCTGCCCGAGCGCGCCGTCAGGGTTGCCGAGAAGATCGCCGTACGCTGCGCCACCTTGTCGGAACAAATTCAGAGCATGCTGCAACTCGCCAATCTTCGATCCACCGCCCAATTGGCTCCGCCCAATACCCAAGTCGATCTGGCCGCCCTGATTCGCAAATCCGTTGACCGTACCGCGGCCTCCGCCGCCCAACGGCGAATTCATGTCGAAGCCGATTTGAAGCCGCTCTCAGTCCAAGCGTCGGAGGACCACATGGTCATGCTGATCGACAACGTGGTTACGAATGCGGTGAACTACTCGAAAGACGGCGGATTGGTTAACATATCCTGCACTCCTGGGCCGGACGACTCCGTCGTCGTGATGGTCCGCGATCACGGAATCGGCATCGCAGCAGAGAAACTGCCGAAGATATTCGACGATTACTATCGAACGGAAGAGGCGGCAAAGCACTGCCGGATGTCGACCGGTTTGGGACTGGCTATTGTTCGCGACGCAGCGATTGCCTCGTCGGTCGAGGTTCGGGTTGAAAGCGCGCCCGACTGGGGGACGCGGTTCTGGTTGACCGTACCGGGGAAACCCGAACGGGTTGATTCAAAGAATTGAAGCGAAGGAGGCCTGAAGATGGCCGATGTTCTGATTATCGACGACGATGAAGATTTTGCGGAGGCCGTGGCCGCGGTTCTTGAGAGTGAAGGCTATCAAGTTGCTCTTGAACACGATCCAGCCAACGTCATGGAATGTTTGAACCGGAAACAACCCGACGCAATCCTTCTGGACGTCATGTTTCCTGAGAATCCCAGTGAAGGCTTCGAATTGGCCAGACGCATTCGCAAGCAATATCCGGAGATGCCCATTCTGATGCTGACGGCTGTGAACCAGCAGTTCCCTTTGGGCTTCAGCAGCAAGGACTTCGATCCGACCTGGCTTCCGGTCGCTGACTTCCTGGAAAAGCCGGTCGATTTTTCGGTACTATGCGAAAAGGTGACCCGTTTGCTATCCTGACCTTTCTGTACCCAGTCGGAAACCAGGTTCGTGGACCGGTATTTGGAGGAACAAGATGACGTCGCGAGAGCAGCAAAGCGAAGGCGATCGGCAGGATCTGCCATGGACGTTCAGGACGTTTATTGAAAAGTTTCCGGAGTTGGCGCAAGCCCATACGCAGATTGGGCAGACGGTGGATCAGGCGGGCCCCTTGGATCGAAAAACATGTGAGTTGATCAAAGTCGGTATTTCCCTTGGTGCCGGCCTGGAGTCTGCTACAAAGAGCCATGCCCGCCGGGCATTGGAGCACGGTGCCTCAGAGGTCGAGGTCGAACAGGCAATCTTGCTCGGAATGAATACATGCGGGTTTCCGCGAACGGTTGCGGCGTGGCAATGGGCCCGCGATCTCGGGTCTCGCGAGCCATGAAACGCATACACATCGTCGGAAGAAAGAACCACGGAAAGACGACGCTGATTGTCGAACTGATCGGTGAGCTCACGCGCATCGGTCAAAAGGTCGGTGTGATCAAACACAGCAGCCACAAGCACGAATTGGACACTCCTGGCAAAGACTCGCATCGTCAACGCCTTGCGGGAGCCAGCCCCGTGAGTATCGTCAGCGACAATCTGATCGGTATCTACATGCCACGATCATCGGGCTCGGAGTTCTACGAGTCTTTGAAACCGCTGTATCGAAATTGTGATCTGGTTCTCGTCGAGGGTCACATCGATGGCAGTGGCCCCAAGCTCGAAGTATGGCGCTCATCCGCAGGCGAGGGTGGGCCACTCGCCGAGAACCGCAGCGATATTGCGGCAGTGATCACCGACGATCAAGCCAAGGTATCGATCCCGGTCTGGTCGAGGAGTGACATCGAAAGATTGGCCGAAAGGTTGGGCCGGTTTCTTGAAGGAAACGGCCAATCCTGGGACGACGGTCCGGTTAGATGAACACATTCCCTGCATATATCCTTGCCGGTGGGCGTAGCTCCCGATTTGGAGCCGATAAGTCTCGAGTGCTGCTCCACGGGAAACCTATGATTGCACGCGTGGCGGAGATGCTTTGTCCCGTGATGACCTCCCTGACGGTCGTGGCTGACAGGCTCGACAAATACGCCGATTTGGGGCTGCGGACCATTGCGGACACGATTCCGGCTGCAGGACCCATCGCCGGTCTTCTTTCGGCCCTTGAGGACCTGAAGCAGCCTGGCTGGCTTCTGTTGGCGCCCTGCGATGCAGTTCTTATCCGGCCTGAGTGGATTGAGAGCCTCGCGGCCCATGCGTGTGCCCCCAACCAGGCCGTTGCCTTTGCCGAAGAATACTGGCAGCCGTTTCCTGGGCTCTATCATCGTTCGTTACTTCCGGAACTTCTTGAGAGGACTACTTGCGGTCCGCTTTCCTTGTGGCATCTGCTGGAAACCACATCATCGGCCGCGCTGCCATTGCCGAAAGACTGGCCTGCCGTGTTTCAGGTTAACAGTCTGGCGGATTGGCAGGCGGCCGTTTCGATGTTGGACGCGCAGCCTTGACGGTCCTGTTCCCTAGTGCTCTGTCAAGCCTTGGTTTTCGGGTTGGCCGTCGGCTGGAGTCCAGCCTTTAGGCTGTCTTTTTCAGGCTGAAGCGTGGAATCCAATGATCCGCAACCCGAACTTTAAGGTTTGACAGAGCACTAGTGCTCTGTCAAGCCTTGGTTTTCGGGTTGGCCGTCGGCTGGAGTCCAGCCTTTAGGCTGTCTTTTTCAGGCTGAAGCGTGGAATCCAATGATCCGCAACCCGAACTTTAAGGTTTGACAGAGCACTAGGTTTCAATGTCGGCGTCGGCCGCCACCATGTCCCTGCCCGGACAACCGGCTTTCCGTACCAAGGTGTCGACCCCCAGGTCGCCCAACAAGGGCCGGAACAGAAGTACTCCGGTGATTCGAGTTCTCCCAAGAACCGGCAGACTCACCTCACTTTCTTGCCTCCAGACGCGGATCGCCCCAATGGGCCCAATCGAAGTAGTGGGAACCGGCTGAATCGGTGATCAGCGTGAGAACGACCGGCTGACCTTGCCACTGCGACAGATCCATTTGGAGGTCGTGCCAACTCCCCGGAAGAATGGTTTCTTCAATCAATGGCCGACCGTTGGCCTCCACAATAAAGCGGACGCCGGTCGACCTGGAACCGTCGCGCACTCCCACGCTTGTGCGGAATACCGCAGATTCCGCGGGAAGACGCATCGGCAGCAGGATCACAGTGCGACCCCCGTCTGGTGGATGAGCAAACAAACCGCGGCGCGAAACACCGCCGACAACACTTTCCCCAGGATGCACGCCCGCCGTCGCGGGCGAAGTCCACTGCTGGCCAGTCTCGTCAAGGAAGCAGACGTGTCGCTCGGCGGCTGCCAGGTCGTAAGGGAGCTTCACGCTCTTGGGTTCCTCCCGCAAGAGATAAACCGTGCCTGGAAAAGAGGTCTCCAGAGACTGGATCGAGTGGTCCTGGGTCGCGGCAACCGGTCCGTTTGCATCCAATCCAATCGGCCACGGCACGCCACCGGCAACTGACAACGTGTCGCGAACCGTTCGGTCCACCTCGACTCGCGGGCGGATCCAGAGAGCCCAGTCAAAACTGGGCGAACGCTTCGGTCCCGGGTCGACCGAAAGCTCCAGCTCGATCCGCTGCCCGGCGAGTTCCGTCATGTCGAGTGTCAAGGAAACGGCTGCATCGGTCGCGTGATGCACTTCGGCAAGACACTGCTGCGTCTGACGGGCTCGAGCCGTAACGCGGAACGTAACCCCATCGCTATTGGGCTGCCCTATGGCAGTCGTTCGCAGGGCTACGTCGGTCAGAAAGGTCACTCGACCTTCTTTCGGCAGCTCCATTCCATATCGAAGGAACGCCGTGCCGGTGCCGTGCGCATCGGGAATGCCCGTGCTGGGGTTCACCTGCGGTGCCTTCCAGGGCGGATGGGCGAAAAGTCGATCGCCGGCATCCCGTTGGAATGCGGCCCCGTCGTCCCCCGCAAAAGGCGCCGGACATGCGTAGCCCTCACCATGGAACGGCCGCGAGCCGCCCTCCGCCGTATCCAGCAGATCGATCAAATCGGCCACCACCGATGTGCAACTCTCCGTGCGGACCATCGCCAGGTCGGGCAGAGCGGCGATCGAACGGGCAATCATTCCCTCCGGCAACCGGCATACGTGAAATTCATCAAGTGATCTTGCTCCCGAAACGACGGGATACCAGCGAACCGGGTCCAATCCAAAAACGCGCTGCCCGTCATACGCTCGCCAATCCGGAATCGTCCCGTCAGTTTTGGCCGAATTGACCCCGGTGAGCGTTTGCGAGACGGTCACCCCGCCGCACACCAGTCGGCCGTCGACCGTCCGCTCCACGCGCTCCCCGTCCGCCGTGCGAAAGGGAAACGCCACCGTTGCCGGCCACTCGCTCTCAAGATCGATTTCCATCCGGCGCTGCTGCCAGAACGAGGCCTCGTCAAAGAACTGTCGCTCAAAACCCTTGGGATCGGCCAGATCGATCCCTTGCGGTTTGAGCGTCGGAATCACGCCCCAATGTTCGTACGCCTCGTTCCACGCTGCATAGAGTTGTCCTCGCGAAGGCGAGGAGCAACCGAGGTAGCCGTTGATGATCGTGTAGGGTCGCAGCAGGTAGGAACTGATCGGATGGGCCATCGCCAACCGGCCCCGGTCCCAGGTGCCCTCCGAGTGATTCAGACCGTAGGCGTGGCGCTGCGCGAACGCCTCGTGGCGATAGGTGATTTCGTTGAGTCCTTCACCGCTCAAGGCGACTTCCGGCAATGCTTCGCGAAGCTGGCGGTGCAAGGCCAGGTTCCCTTCGAGCATGGAAAGGCCTTCGATTCGCCCGTTGTGGTCGTTGTAAATGCAGAGAGTCTGGTCGAGATGCAATGCGTCCACGTCGAAGGTCTTGCACAGTTCCACCATTCGTTCGGTGAACAGGTCGCGCCAGGCCTTCAAGGCTGGGTTGATGTAGGCAAAGCGAATCTCCGGCTCGGCACGCGTCCAGAGCCACCATTGACGCTCGTGAGTGCCGAAACAGTCTCGCACCTGGTAAGGCTCGAACTGCTGATAGAGAGAATTCTTCGGGTCGACCCCGAAATAATTCACATGCAGCATCACGCGAAATCCCAGAGCGTGGGCCCGCTCGATGAACGGCCGCAGGCCGGCGAGCGGCTCGTTGTAAGTAGGATAGTCGCGATCGTAGCCCGCCGCCCGCCAGCTCGGCACATAGAGCACCGTCTGGGACGGATCGAGCCGCTCTGCCAGGAGATTCAATTCCCCTCGATCCATCCCCATGATGACCATCGTGCGAATTTCGCGAATCCAGTCGGGTTTCTGCTGTTCGATGGGAACCGGCCGGAAATGCGCCACGGCCCAATCGCGATAACGCCGAGCCGGAACGCGCCAGTCGCCCTCGTACGTATTGACGTGCCAGGGAACGGATCGGCAGGAGGTCAGTTTGTCGAAAGGAGCGTCGTTTTGAGTGATCAACAACAACTCCCATCCATCTCGATGCCGTTCGACGACCAGCCGTTTGTACCGGCCGGCGGCGTCCGCGGCCCACACGTAGAACCCGTGCCCGGGGCCCTCGACGATCACGAGTTGGGCTTCCCAGGCCTGTGGATAGTCAAACTGCATCCGCTCCGTGGGCATGCGACGCGTCAGTCGCAAACCCGAATGACCCGGTACGATGATCGCGTAATCAAGCGGAATTCGACCGATCGACCACTCGAGGCCCCAAATACCCGGCGTGTCGCTCGACACCGATGGTTCGAGAATCAAGTCGCCGGACTGGCCGTCAACCCGAACGAGCGACTTCACCTCGGCATTCTCCAGACCGGCAAATCCCGTGTGCGTCAACACAACCGGATCGGAGCCAGGCTTGTCCGGCCCTGTTGTGCCAGTCGCGACAGACACACCCCCCTCGCGGTGAACGGTGAGCGTCGCGGGCGTCTCGCCCGGTCGGACAAGTCTTTCTCCCTTGGTTGTCTCCAGAGAATCAAGGCACCCGCTGGTGACCGTCGCTCGAAAACCGGAGGTCTCAATAAGCAGAGAAGACGGCTCTCCGGATACACTCCCCGCTGTCAGGAAGATCGCTAAGATCGTTCGTATTTCTGTCATCGTTCCCTCCTTCAATGGCTGACGTTTACGACAGCCTAACACCCCTCTCGGACAACTGCCAGTTTGCCGTCCCGCTTGATGGCGAATAAACTGGAACCCTCACCAACGCGATCGCACTCGTTTCGACGGCAAGCAGAACCCGTTCCTGAGCATGAACGGTCCCGTCTTCCTCCCAGACCACGATGCCCCGGTCCGCTTTCGAAATATCTGGCTACCGCCCCTCGACCATCAGGCTTTCCTCTACGAACCTACCTCAATCAACGGTGTCGGCAACTTCTCGCTCGTCAGATAGAGCGCCTTTCCGTCGGTTCCGAAACAGATCGATTCGCCCTGAATGCGTTCGGGAAGAACGATCTCGCGTGCCGGACGCGCCAGGGCTTCCCGCCATGACTCGCCGTCACCTCGCTGGTACTCGTAGGCATTGCCATATGTCAGGATGATCATCCGGCGGCCGTCGGGAGAGATGTCCATCGCCGTCGCCGGCGGGATGTCGAGCGTTGCGATGCGGTGTACGGAGGCTGCCTTTTTCGGCTCAATCTTTGACCAGGGTAATTCGTAGACGAGAGTTCCCTTCTCTGGCTCCTTGGTCGCCAGATAAATGCAATCAGCCTCGGTGTCGACCGCCAGGGCCTCGCAGTCGCGATGGTCGTCTTCAAATGAGAAGAAGATCGTCTGCGTCACCGGCACCGAGTCGATTGGGGCGCCTGTCTGCAAATCCAGGTGCGGCTCCTCGACCAGATGGAGGATGTGGATAGTGGCGGCAAGCCCGTTGTTGCCGCAATCGCCAACCAGCAGGTAGCTCTTTCCGCCACGCTCGAAAGAAGCGATATCCTCCCAGTCGAAGGCTTCCACACCGTCCAGCCGGCAGGACCCCAGATCCCGGCCTTGCCCGTCGAACAAGTAGAGTCGGGCATCGCCACCGGAATCGTTGTGGGTCCAAAAGGCCCCCGGCAACCGACGGGAGCTGGCGATTCCGCTGCTCTCGTTAATCGCCCGGTTGCCGAGCGTGGCAACTGTCCGGCCCGGACCGTAGGGAACGCGATCCGGCGGGTTCCTCGTGCTCCCCCTCTTCTCTGCACGCCGTTGAATCTCGTCGCGAATGTAGGCTTGGTCCGCTTCGCTCAACGTTTCCATCGGAGCGCCCACCACCCGTCCGTCGGCCCCATGAAACCAGACCTTTCCATCCTGGAGGGTTACGAATTCAGCTTCCACCTGCTGTTTTCCGGAAGTGTCCGTCCATACCCGCATTTCCCCCGCGACTGGAGTGGCAAGGGCCAGATAGATCACCAACCCGATAAAGTTGCCGGTTCGAGCCACGAATAGACTCCTTGTCAAAAGCGGGGATCGCATCGAATGATATCCTACCATTCTCCCCCGTTTCTCGATCAGGACAATGACGCGCTGCATCGGTCGACGCAACGGGGCTCACACATCAACAACCTCGGCGACACTCGGCAAGTGTCGCCCACTGGTAACCTCAAAGATCGTGAAGTTTTTCACAAAGATCCGCGACCAACGGGAGCAGACCATTTCAGCCGAGCGGTAGCTCGTATTGGCTGGCGGCCCTGCCGCCCTGGGTGAAATAAGTCCTGACAGACTTGACATTTGCGTCGTCGCCGGATATCCAAGAAGGTTGGACTCCCGCCTGCACACAATGGGCTGGCCGCCATGCTTCTTGGCGGCAGATGCACTCTCGGCCTGCCCATCGGCCCGGTAACTTCAGAGAGCCGCGCCGGCTGCCTGCCTGCACAACCCTCGCGGCTGAAACTATGAAAAGAGGAAACGCCGACATCCTGTTGCCGTCCGCTTTGGGTGCATTGGGCTGCGCCGCCCTGGTCCTCTGGCTGACTGCCGGACGCTTCGTTTCCCTTCAGCCGCGACTCCCGGGCGGCGATGGCGTTCCCGAGACGACCGGTTCTGGCGACGAGGCGCCTCCGGAACCGACTGGCGCCGTTCCCCTCGACGGGCAACCCTCCGCACTCCCGGGAAGTTGGCCGTGGTTTCGCGGGACCGCCTTTGACGGAATCGCTCGGGAGGGCGTCTCGCTCGCGCGCCAGTGGCCCGCCGGAGGCCCGGAGATTCTCTGGAATATCGAACTCGGACCGGGGCATGCCGGCGCCGCCGTGGATCGCGGCCGCGTCTTTGTGCTCGACTACGACCCTGCCGTTTTGGCCGACACAATGCGCTGTTTCTCTCTCGACGACGGCCGCGAAATCTGGCGGAACAGCTACCCCGTCGAGGTCGTGGAGAATCACGGTATGTCGCGAACGGTTCCCGCCGTATCGGGTGACTGCGTTGTCTCCTTCGGCCCCAAATGTCACGTGGCGTGCTGGAACGTCGAAACCGGCGACTGCCTGTGGCTCATCGACCTCGTTCAAAAATATGGAGCGAAGGTTCCCAACTGGTATGCGGGACAATGCCCGATCATCGACGCGGACCGCGTGATCCTGGCCCCTTGTGCCAAGGCCTGTTTGATCGCCGTCGATCTCGAGTCGGGCAACGTCGTTTGGGAGTCGGAGAAAGTCAGCAACTGGGAAATGACCCACGTCTCGATCCTGCCAATGACCTTCGCCGGCAGGAAGAGTTATGTCTATTGCGGGTCCGGTGGTGTCGTCGGGGTGGATGCCGAGGACGGCAAAATCCTCTGGCAGACGATCGATTGGGTCGGCAACATGGCGACTTGTCCCACGCCGGTGGATATCCATGACGGCCGGATCTTCTTCTCCAGCGGGTACGGTGCCGGCGCCAAGATGATGCGACTCAACGAGAACGCCGGCAGTTGGTCAATCGAGACTCTCCTTGAAACAAAACCGAAGCAGTTCGAGTCCGAGCAACATACCCCGCTCTTTTTCGACGGCCATGTCTACGGTGTCCGAACCAAGTCGGGCGGCGAGCAACTCGTTTGCATGGATCTCGATGGTAACGAAATCTGGAACAGCGGGCGCGACAAATTCGGTCGGGGCCCCTACATGATCGCCGACGGCCTGCTCATCCTCCTCGACGACACGGGACAGCTCACGATCGCCGAAGCGACCGCTGAGGCGTATCGCCCGTTGGCCCAGGCTCAGGTTATCGACCACGCTCACGACGCCTGGGCCCCCATGGCCCTCGCCGGTGGCCGGTTGATCCTCCGCGACCTGACCCGGATGAAATGTCTGAACCTGGCGGCCGGACCGTAATCGCAAAGGAAACGAACATGACCAGCCACGCTGCTGTCAAACCGGCCGGACGGGGAGCCATCCTCGTGATCGCCGCCGCGCTCCTTGTCGCGGCGGGAGCGGTCTGGATGGTCGATCGCTCGGGGAAGAAAGGCCACGGCCTGCCCGACGATTTCGTCTACCAGATCGGAGAATACAAGCAGATCGATCCCGCCTTGATCGCCTTCCGCGACACCCACGTTTTTCCCTCCACATTTCAAAAGGCGGTAGCCGTTGCCGTGGGGCCGAAGGACGAAATCCACATCGCCGGCGACCGTGGAGTGCGCGTTTTCGATCGAGATGGAGTGAAACTGCGGACCATTGACCTGGAAGCACCGCCGGCTTGCCTGGCTGTGGCACCGCCCGGGCATGACCGGGATGGAAACGTCTTCGTGGGCATTGGCGACCACGTCGAAGTCTACAGCGCCGACGGCAAACGAGTGGCCGTTTGGCCCTCGCTGGGCAACCGGGCTGTCCTCACCTCGATCGCCGTGGCGGAACAAGACGTCTTCGTGGCCGATGCCGGTCAATCTCGCATCCACCGCTTGAATCTCAGCGGCGAACTCGTCGGAACAATCGGCGACCATAACGACAAAAACAACAAAGCGGCTTTCGCCGTTCCCAGCCCGTTTTTCGACGTCGCCGTCCATCCCGACGGTTGGCTCCGCGTCGTCAACCCCGGCGCAGTTCGCGTCGAAGCCTATTCGTTGGATGGAAACCTCGAGCTTTTCTGGGGCAAGTCGGGAGCGGAGATCGACGGTTTCTTCGGATGCTGCAATCCGGCCAACCTGGCCGTCTTCCCCGACGGCCGCTTCGTGACCGCCGAAAAGGGGCTGATCCGCGTGAAAGTGTATTCCGCAGACGGCCGTTTCGAGTCGGTCGTGGCCGGACCGGAAACTTTCGGCACAAACGCCGCCAGCGCAAACCAAAGCCTTTCCGATCACGAGTTGTCCGCCGCCGACGTGGCAGTCGATAGTGCCGGACGTGTGATTGTCCTTGACCGCACCACGGCCCAGGTCCACGTCTTCGAGCCGAAACAAGCAGCGGCTGGGGAAGATCCGACACCGCCAGGGGCAACGTCGGCCAGTTCGTCACCCCCGTAGGGCAGGTTTGTAACCTGTCTCGACACGATAAGATCATGTCCCACAAGCGTAGACCATGTGGAGCGTTGAACCTGAGCGACGGAGATAGTTGATGAAACACCGTGAACTGAATGATCCCGAGAGGACGGATCGCAGACAGTGGTTCGCCGGCGTTTTGCGCTACACGCTGCTTGGCGGCTTGACCGTTTTGAGCGGCCGTTTGCTCCTCAAGTCGCAGCGTCCCGAGTGCCGCCGGAACGTTGCCTGCCAACAGTGCGGAGCCTGGGGAACGTGCAGTCTGCCGCAGGCGATTGAAAAACGCGCCGAATTCAAGGGGTAGGTGCTATGGCCGAAAACAACGGACAACTTGATCGGCGGGACTTCCTCCGCGGCGGCACCCGGACTGCCGGAGCGGTCATGCTGGCCGGATTCGCTGGCGTCATTGCGGGACGGAAGGGCCGGGCCGCCGAAACGGTCTGGCAGATCGATCCCGACGTCTGCACCACCTGCGGCAACTGTGCCACCTACTGCGTTCTCGATGAGTCGGCGGTCAAGGCAGTTCAGTGCTTCGACCTCTGCGCCATGTGCGACCCCTGCCCCGGCTATTTTGACCTCAGCCACCAGGAACGGAGCACGGCCGCCGAAAACCAGCTCTGCCCGACCGGCGCCGTGTTGCGAACCTTCATTGCCGAGCAGGCCGGTGTGCCGCGATTCGAGTACTATATCGACGAGCCCAACTGCATCGGCTGCGGCAAGTGTGTCGAAGGCTGTGCCATGATGAACGGATCACTTTACCTGCAAGTTCGCCATGACCGCTGCGTGAACTGCAACCAGTGTTCGATTGCCATCGCCTGTCCGAGTCAGGCCTTTCGCCGAGTGCCGGCCGACAATCCGTACCTCCTCAAGAAAAAGGCACGCGCGGTGGTTGAGCGGAAAGGGCCGGAGGTATGAGCACGCGGCTTGGTTGCCTGTTACCGCTGCTTCTTCTGCTCGCCGTGACGGCCTTTGCCGCCGAACCGCAGGAGATGCTCTCGCGCCCGGTGATCGAAGGCCACGCCACGCCGGCCAGCGAGTTTCCCGAGCCTCGCGCTACGGCTTTGGAATACTTCGATGTCGTCGTCCTCATCGCGGCCCTCAGTCTCGCCTCCTACTTCGCACTCCGCAGACGTTCCCGCCGCTCCCTCTTCGCGCTGACGGTCTTCTCGCTCCTCTGGTTCGGGTTCCTGCGGGAAGGTTGCGTTTGCTCGATCGGCTCGATCCAGAACGTGGCCCTCGCCCTGAGCGATCGAGCCTACGGCATCTCGTTGGCCATCCTGGCTTTTTTCGCCGTTCCCATCGGCTTCACCCTGTTCTTCGGGCGGACCTTCTGCGCCGCAGTCTGCCCCCTGGGCGCCGTTCAGGAACTCGTGACTCTCCACCCGGTCAAAGTCCCGATCTGGTTGGATCGCACCCTGGGTCTGATCCCTTACATCTACCTGGGTGCGGCCATGGTCTTCGCCGCCACCGGCACCGCGTTTATCATCTGCGAATACGACCCGTTCGTCGCCTTTTTCCGACTTTCTGGCAGTGTGAACATGCTGATCTTCGGGGCCTGCTTTCTGGTGATCGGCTACTACGTGGGCCGGCCCTACTGCCGCTACCTGTGCCCCTACGGCGCCCTTCTGAAACTCGCGGCGAAGGTTTCGCGGTGGCGACTGCGGATCCCGCCCGACCAGTGCATCAATTGCCGGCTCTGCGAAGACGCCTGCCCCTACGGCGCGATCGAGCCTCCCACGGTCGAACAATCCGACAAGGACCGCCGCGTAGCGAGAATCCGCACGGTCGTCCTTTTCGCCTTGGCTCCCGCGGTCCTCGGAGTCTGCATCTGGGCCGGCGGCAAGATGGGCGTTCCCATGTCGCGGCTCCACCCCGAAGTTCTCCTGGCCGAGCGGGTTCGCCTCGAAGAAACAGGCCAGGTCCAGGGCACGACCGACGCAACCGACGCCTTCTACAATACGGGCCGCCCCCGTCAGGAACTCTACGCTTCCGCCCTCGATCTCCACGGCCGGTTCACCACGGCCGGCTATTGGCTCGGTGCCTGGGTGGGCCTGGTTCTAATGGTCAAACTGATCCACACGAGTATCCGGCGCCGCCGCGTCGAGTTCACCGCCGACCGCGGTAACTGCGTCTCCTGCGGGCGCTGTTTCTGGTACTGCCCGGCGGAGCAGGTGCGCCTCGGATTGATTGAAGGGATTGAGGAAGCAATCGAAATTCGACGAAAGTAGCCGATGAGCCAGGATTCGATCCAACAAAACGCACCAACTCCGACTCCAAGCGGCGATTCGACGCAAGTCTGGTATCGGGCCGCCGTGCGTTCCGCCTATGTGGCCGGTGGATTCCTGCTCGTCGTGTGTATTCTGCTATTGGCGGATTACACCACACGCATTGCCAAGGAACCGTTGAATTCCGACGCCTATCGCGCCCTGCGTGCCAAAGTGGTCGCCGATCCCTCAGACATGGCGGCTCGCGAGACGCTCCGCGTGGAAGACCAACGGCTCCGCCAGAACTATTTCCGCCAACACCGATTCTCGCTGATCGGCACTTGGCTTATCGTCGCCGGATGTGTCGTGTTGCTCGTCTCGATCAAAGCGGCCGTCACCTTGCACCGCCGGCTGCCGTCCCCCGCCCCGGTTGATATCCCCAAGGACGTCGATACGAAGGAGTCTAGCTTCACGCGCTGGTGCGTTGCCGGCTTGGGAGTCGCGATCGTCGTCACGGCCGTGACGCTCAACCGGACAATTCCCACCGAACTGGCATCGCTCACCACCACCAGAGGCGAGGGCAATGCCTCGGTCCTGTCGCCCCGGATAATCAAGCCCGGCCCAAGTCCCCATGTCCCCCCCGCCCCTGAGCCGACTTCCTCCTGGCCGAGTCCCGAAGAACTGGCCGCCAATTGGCCGCGATTCCGCGGCCCGGGCGGGCTGGGGATCGCCCAGCCCATGGACTTGCCCGCCTCTTGGGATTCCGAATCGGGCGAGGGCATCCTCTGGAAGACGGCCGTTCCCGTGCCGGGCAATAGTTCGCCCGTCGTCTGGGAAAACCGTCTTTTCCTCACCGGCGCCGATGAAAAGCAACGGGTCGTCATGTGCTTCGGCACGGCCGAGGGTAAACTGCTTTGGCAAACCGAGATCCCCGGCACCCCGGAGAGCACCGCCGAACCGCCCGAAGTCTCCGACGACACCAGTCTCGCCGCTCCCACCGCCGCCTGCGACGGTCGCCGCGTCTACGCCATGTTTGCCAACGGCGACGTGGGCGCCGTCGACTTCGACGGCAAGGTCGTCTGGAGCAAAAGCCTCGGAATCCCCAAAAACTCCTACGGCCATGCCGCGTCGCTCGCGCTATGGCGCGATCGCGTGATCATTCAATTCGACCAGGGCGCCGCAAAGGACCAACTGTCGAAACTGATCGCACTCGACGCGGCAACCGGCGAAGAGGCCTGGTCCGTCGCACGCGAAGTGGCCAACTCGTGGCCCTCGCCGATCGTTACGGAGCACAACGGCATCCCCCAGATCATCACCTGCGCCGATCCCTTCGTGATCGCCTACCACGCCGAAGACGGATCGGAATTGTGGCGATGCAGTTGCCTGCGTCAGGACGTCGGGCCCTCGCCGGTTGTGGCCGGCGACGTGCTCATCGTCGCCAACGAGTATCCCGAGATGACCGCCATCCGGCTGGGCGGCAAAGGAGACATCACCAAGAACGAGGAATTCGTTCTTTGGACGGCCGAAGATAATCTGCCCGATACGTGCAGTCCCATTGCGACGGAGGAGCACGTTTACATCCTCGCGTCCTACGGTTATCTGACCTGCTTCGACACGAAATCCGGCAAACTCCTCTGGGAGTGGGAATCGGAAGACATGTACACGTCGTCGCCCACGCTCGTCGGCGATTCGATCTATCTGTTCGGCCTCGAAAGCTGCCACGTCCTCAAGCCGGGCGAGGATGGGGCGGAAGTGGTCGGCCAGGGCAACCTCGGCGAGGAATGCGTGACCAGTCCTGCCTTCCGCAACGGGCGGATGTTCATCCGAGGCAAAGAACACCTGTTCTGTATCGGCAAACCCGGTGCGGACGCCGGCTCGCCTGCCGCGCCGAAGTCGGACTGGCCAACACCCGAGGAGTTGGCCGCCAACTGGCCCCGGTTCCGCGGCCCGGGCGGATTGGGGATCGCTCCCGCCATGGACCTGCCGAACTCGTGGGACTCCGACTCGGGAGAAGGTATTCTCTGGAAGACACCCGTTCCCATGCCCGGAAATAGTTCCGCCGTCGTTTGGGACCGAAAACTGTTCCTTACCGGTGCCGACGAACATCAACGAGTGGTGATGGGCTTCGACACGTCCGACGGCAAGTTGCTTTGGCAAACGGAAATCCCCGGCACTCCCGAGAGCACGGCCGAACCGCCCAAAGTGGCCGACGACACGGGGTTCGCCGCTCCCACGGCCGTCACCGACGGACGCCGCGTTTACGCCATGTTTGCCAACGGCGACATCGGAGCCGTCGACTTCGACGGCAAGGTCGCCTGGAGCAAGAGTCTGGGAATTCCCAAGAACTCCTACGGTCATGCCTCGTCGCTCGCCATGTGGCGCGATCGGCTGATTGTCCAGTTCGACCAGGGCGCTGCGAAAGACAAATTGTCGAAGCTGATTGCCATCGACGCGGCGACCGGTGACGAGGTCTGGTCCGCCGCCCGCGACGTCGCCAATTCCTGGCCGTCGCCGATTGTCGTCGAGCACGGCGGTGTCCCGCAGCTCGTCACCTGCGCCGATCCCTTCGTGATTGCGTACAATGCAGTGGACGGCTTGGAACTGTGGCGCGCCGGTTGCCTGCGCCAGGACGTGGGCCCGTCGCCCGTCGTGGCCGGCGACGTGCTGATCGTTGCCAATGAGTATCCCCACATGACGGCGATCCGCCTGGGCGGCAAGGGCGACATCACCAACAGCGAAGACTTCATCCTTTGGACGGCCGAAGACAACCTGCCCGATACGTGCTCGCCCCTGGCAACGTCGGAATACGTTCACGTCCTTGCCTCCTACGGCTACCTGACTTGTTTTGACACGAACTCCGGCAAACTGTTCTGGGAATGGGAATCGGAAGACATGTATACGTCGTCGCCCACCTTGGTTGGTGAGCTGATTTACCTGTTCGGCCTGGAAAGTTGCCATGTGCTCAAACCGGGCAAGGAAGAGGCACAGGTCGTGGGCCAGGGAAGCCTCGGCGAAGAGTGCGTGACCTGCCCGGCCTTCCACGACGGCCGGATGTTCATCCGCGGTAAAGAGCACCTGTTCTGCATTGGCAAGAAATGAGCACCAACCTGGATATCACTTTCGTCCAGCGCTGCGTGGAGAAGCACGGGCGGAATCCCGAGGCCGTGATTCCCATCCTTCAGGCGATCCAGGCCGAGTACCGCTATCTGCCGGCCGAGGCGATGGAGCGGGTTTGCCAATTGACCGATATCACCCCCGCTGCCATCACAGGAGTGTCGACGTTCTACACCCAGTTCCGCCATCACCCCGTCGGCGAGCATATCATCAGCGTCTGCCACGGCACGGCCTGCCACGTGAAAGGATCGGGACTCGTACAGGACGCCCTGGAACATCAACTCGGAATCTCGGGCAATGGCGATGATACGAGCAAGGACGGTCTGTTCACGCTCGAACGCGTCGCCTGCCTCGGCTGCTGCACCCTCGCCCCCGTCGTGCAGATCGACGACGTCCCTTACGGCCATGTTACGCCCGCCACGGTTCCGAACATCCTTGAAGACTTCCTCAAACACGGCAATAAGAGCGAGATCCGAATCCGGCCGTTTGAGGGCGAACGTCCCGCTCACATGGGCGAAGTGCGGATTGGCATGGGCTCCTGCTGCCAGGCCCAGGGCAGCGGCAAGGTCTACCACAGTATCGGGCAAGCGCTGGAACAGACAAAGGCCGACGCGGTCATCAAACGGGTCGGCTGCGTTGGCATGTGCCACCAGACGCCCATACTGGAGATTGTCCCTCCCGATGGTCCGCCGAAGTTCTTCTCGAAGGTTACCGCCAATGAGGCTCGGGAAATTGTCCTTCGCCATTTCAAACCCAAGAGCTTCCTCGCGCGAGTGCGCCAGTCGGCCGTCGGGCTCCTCGATCGTCTGGTGACCGACGAAGTCGGCGATCCCGTTGCGACCCGGGCGATCGACATGGAGCAAGGACCCGCCTGCGCCTTTCTGCGCCACCAGATTCACCTCGCCACCGAAGGGGTCGCCCATGCGGACCCGACCGACCTGGACGAATACCTCCGCCACGACGGTTTCAAGGCCCTCGACAAGTGCCTTGTCGAACCGAGACCCGAGCAATTGATCGAGGAAATTCGCGCAAGCGGCTTGCGCGGACGCGGCGGGGCCGGCTTCCCCACCGGCATCAAATGGGCAAAGGTTCGCGAGGCCCCGGGCGAAACGAAATTCGTCGTCTGCAACGGCGACGAAGGCGATCCCGGCGCGTTCATGGACCGCATGCTGTTGGAAAGTTGCCCCTACCGCATCATCGAGGGCATGGCTATCGCCGCCCGGGCTGTCGGAGCCGGACAGGGCGTGTTCTACATCCGTGCCGAGTATCCCCTGGCCGTCCGGCGCGTTCGAGAAGCCCTTGCCCGCTGCGTGGAACGGGGCTTTCTTGGCGATAACATCCGCGGCAGCGACTTCAGCTTCCACGTCTCCGTCAAAGAAGGTGCGGGCGCGTTCGTTTGCGGCGAGGAGACCGCCCTCCTCGCTTCGCTGGAGGGCCAACGCGGCATGCCGCGGCTCCGGCCCCCCTATCCGGCCGAGAGTGGCTACCAGGGCAAGCCGACCCTTGTCAATAACGTGGAAAGCCTCGCCCTCGTTCCCTGGATTTTCCGGAACGGAGCCGAAAAATTCGCGGCAATGGGCACCGAGACGAGCAAAGGAACGAAAGTCTTCGCGCTGGCGGGCAAGATCCGTCGCGGCGGGCTCATCGAAGTCCCCATGGGGATCACCATCCGCCAGATCGTGGAGGAAATTGGCGGCGGCGTTGACGGCGGGCGGCAGTTCAAGGCCGTGCAGGTCGGCGGACCCTCCGGCGGCTGTGTGCCCGCCCACCTGGCCGACACGGCGATCGACTTCGAAGCCCTTTCGAGCGTCGGCGCGATTATGGGGTCCGGCGGACTCGTTGTTCTCGACGACCAGGACTGCATGGTCGACATCGCCCGCTACTTCCTCCGCTTCACCCAGGACCAGTCCTGCGGAAAATGCACCCTGTGCCGTGTTGGCACACGACGCATGCTCGATATCCTCGACCGGATCTCTAGCGGCCGCGGACGCCAGGGCGATCTGGAAGATCTGGAAAGCCTCGCCTGCTCCGTTCGCCTCGGAAGCATCTGCGGACTCGGAAAGACCGCGCCGAACCCGGTGCTCTCCACGCTCAAGTACTTCCGCCACGAATACGAAGCCCACCTGGAAGGCCGCTGCCCGGCGGGCAAGTGCCAGGAAGCGATTCAATACAAGATCAACACCCGTTGCATTGGCTGCACCCTGTGTGCCCAGCACTGCCCCGTGGATGCAATCCCCATGACGCCCTACCAGCGGCACACGATCAACGACGAAATCTGCACGCGCTGCGACACCTGCCGCGAAGTCTGCCCCACCGGCGCCGTCTATGTCGAATAGCCGACGAACCGTGTGCCGCTTGCTCGCAAGCAGTGCCCGCAACAGCGGCAAGCCAGGAACACCGGAACATGGAATGATGGAGTGCGGGGCAGGCCCCGCGGCTATCTTACTGATCGAAGCTCACCGCTCATAACTCAAATGCCGCGAATCACCATCGACCAACGCGAAGTAGAAGTCCCCCAGGGCGCAACCGTTCTCGACGCCGCCGCCGCGCTGGGCATCGAAATCCCCACGCTCTGCTACTTCAAAGGTTACACGCCCTCCACCTCGTGCCTCGTGTGCCTCGTCAAAGTCGGCGGGCGCATGGTTCCATCCTGCGCCACCCAGGCGATCGACGGGATGCAGGTCGAGAGCGAAACCGATGAGATCCGCCAGGTTCGCCGGACCGCCCTGGAACTCCTGCTCAGCGACCACGTGGGCGATTGCCTGGCGCCCTGCCACTTCGCCTGCCCCGCCCACATGGACGTTCCCCTCATGCTCCGGCAGATCCAGGGCGAACAGCTCCGCGAGGCGATCGCCACGGTCAAGAACGATATCGCCTTGCCGGCCGTGCTCGGCCGAGTCTGCCCGAAACCGTGCGAAAAAGGCTGCCGCCGCAGCGGGGCCGACGGCGCCGTGGCCATCTGCGAGCTGAAACGTTTCGTCGCCGACCAGGACCTGGCCTCCGGCACACCCTATCTTCCCGAGTGTGCCCCGGATACCGGCCGCTCGGTCGCCGTCGTTGGGGCCGGACCGACCGGACTGGCGGCCGCCTACTACCTTCGCCGGGCAGGACACGCAGTCACGATCTACGAGAAGGAATCACAACTCGGCGGACGACTTCGTCGCGAACACACGGCCGAAGAACTCCCTCCGGACGTCCTCGACGCGGAAATTGCCACGATCACTCGTCTCGGCATCGAAACACGCTTGAACACGCAACTCGGCCCCGACCTGACTCTTGACGAACTGACCGATCGGCACGATGCTGTCCTGATCGCTTCCGGGGCCACTCAAAAATCGGCCGTCGAGGCCTGGTCGCTCAAAGCGACACCCCGCGGCGTCGATACGGATAAGGAAACGTACGTCACCAGCCGCAACGGTGTCTTCGCAGCCGGCAACGCAATCCGCACCAAGGGGCTTGTCGTCCGCAGCGCGGCGGACGGCAAGGAAGCCGCAGCCTCCATCCACCACTTCCTCTCAGCCGGCGCACCGGGCGTACCCGGCAAGCCGTTTTCCTCCCGGATCGGTAAGCTCTCGCCCGACGAGTTGACGACCTTCATCGCTTCCGGTTCCCTCCTGCCGCTCCGCCAACCGGAATCGAAGCCCAGTGGATACACCCCCGCTCTCGCCGTCGAACAGGCCGGCCGTTGCCTGCACTGCGACTGCCGGGCTCTCAGCACCTGCCGGCTGAAACGCTACGCCGAGATGCTCGGCGCCGATCCCAACCGCTACAAGGGCGAACGCGCGGTGCTCATCCAGAATCTGCAGCACTCCGACGTGATCTACGAACCCGGCAAGTGCATCAACTGCGGGCTATGCATCGAAATCGCCGCCGAGGCCGGCGAGCCGCTGGGTCTGACCTTCATCGGCCGTGGTTTCGACGTCCGCGTCGGCGTCCCCTTCGACCGCTCCATGCAAGAGGCCCTTGGCCGGGTCGCCCGCCAATGCGTCGAAGCCTGCCCCACCGCCGCCCTCGCCTTCCGCGGCGAGCCCTCCTGCCGCTGCCAGCAAGGCTGTGCCCTGGAAGAGTAGCGATTTGGAGTGCGGGAACTTGTTACCGCTTTCCTTCAACAGCGATGACTTTTTCGGCGGGCGTCGTGCCCTGGGCAAACGCTGCCGCTCATTCAGAGCCGCGTCCGCTCACCGAGTGATCCGGCAGCTCGGCAACGCTCCTCGCAGTTCCTTCAATCCGTCCTCCGAAACGCGCGTGCCGCGTAGGTCCAATGGTTCCAGCCGCTTGCACCCGCCCAACCGGCAGACTATCATCGCGGTCAGTCGTCGGCACGCCAACATCGAGGAGTATCCCATGGCGAGAATCACCCACCTCTTCTTCGTCTTGGCCTGCTTGTCCGCCGCCGGACTCCGCGCTGCGGAGACGCCCCCAGAACCACCCGTTCCCGACGACTCCCTGCGGAACATGCTGGTGATCAACGAAGACAATAGTCATTTCTTCGGCTCGCGAAAGCCCGAAGACATGACGCTCGCCGGCCTGCACGCCTTTGTCGACCAATACGCCGGCTCCGCCGTGACTCACCTCTTTCTCAACGCCAACGCCATGCGCGCCAGCTTCCGCAGCAGTTCGCGCGACGCCATCTGGGACCCGGTCAACGGAAAAGAGCCCGACGGACTCTGGCCCCAAAACGCCAGGCGACTCCATGAGGCCGGCTTGGACCCCTACCAGGTCTGGATCGAGCGCTGCCGAGAGAAAGACCTGTCGCCCTGGATCTCGATGCGGATGAACGACATCCACTCCGTCGACGAACCCGGCAACTTCATGCATTCCTCCTTCTGGCGCGCCCACCCCGAGTTCTGGCGAGTCCCCAACGGCTCCGCCAGCCCCTGGCAAAATCGCGCCATGAACTACGCCCACGCCGAAGTTCGCCGGCACCAGATGGCCCTGGTCCGCGAACTGCTTGAGCGATACGATCCCGACGGGCTCGAACTCGACTGGATGCGTTTTGGCTATCACCTCACACCGGGCCACGAGCGTGAGGAGAGCAGTATCCTCACCGAATTCGTCCGCAACGTCCGCTCCCTGACCGCCGACTGGTCCAAGAAACGGGGCCATCCCATCCTGCTGGGCGTTCGCGCACCCGCCCACCCCGACGCCGCTTCCGGGCTGGGGATGGATGCGGTCCTCTGGGCAAAAGAAGGACTTGTGGACTTGATCGTGCCCTGTCCGTTCTGGACGTCGTCCGACTTCGACATCCCGGTCGAACTCTGGCATGAGCGTCTGGGTGAAACGGCCGCGCAGGTTGCGGTCGCGCCGGGCCTCGAATTCAATGCACGCCCATGGCCCGGAGCACCCGCCGTGGCCAACGATCTGGCCTCCGCCCGAGGCTTTGCCGCTTCCGCTTATGATCGCGGCGCAGACAGCCTCTACCTGTTCAACTGGATGGATAGCCAGACTCGTCCCGTGGCCGAATCTGAATACGCTCTGCTGTTGCGAGACGGCCTGTCCCGCGAGGTCGTGCAAAACGCTCCGCGCCGACATCCTGTTTGCTTCCGCGATACCGTGCCGGCCGGTTTCCCCAACGGGGCGCAACTGCCCGTCGACGCCGCCATCGGAGGAGACTTTCAGATTCACGTCGGTACCCGTCCCAAATCGGCAATGGCCTGGGCCGTCGCCGGCCTCGCCCAACGCGACGGTGTCGCCGAAGCACGCCTCGAAGCCTCGCTCAACGATCGCGACTTGGGCCCGCCCGAAAACGTCCCCGATCTCCGCGGATATGGCGGCGGCACGGTCCGCGCGGTTCGCTTCCCGTGTCCACTCGATGCCGTTAACGACGGCGACAACAAACTCCATATCCGCCAGGCCGGCGGCGGCCCCTCTCAGCAGATCGTCTGGGTCGAAATCCGCTTTGACCCCAAATGGGCAAACCAACGATGAACAAGATCCTCGCCGCAACCGTCCTCGCGCTCGCCAGCCAGGCCGCATCCGCGGCCACGTTCTTCGTCGCCACCGACGGCAACGACGCCAATCCCGGCACCGAAGCCAAACCGTTCGCCACGCTCCAGCATGCCCGCGACACGGTTCGCCGGCTCAAGCAGACGGCACCTGTCTCAGAATCAGTAAGCGTCACCATCCGCGGCGGAATTTACCAGATCAACGCCAGTCTGGAGTTCGATGGCCGGGACTCCGGCACCGGCGATGCACCGGTCGTCTGGCAAGCGGCGACGGGCGAACAGGTGCGGCTTTCTGGAGGACCGACCCTGCCGCCCGACGCCTTCAGCCGCGTTGCGGATGAAAACGTCCTGCGCCGGCTCGACGAGGCCGCTCGCGACAAGGTGCTCCAGACGGATCTGAAAGCACTGGGCGTCGACCAACTCGGCGATTACCCCGACTGCTTCCGCGGCGCACCGGCCGTGCCCGAGTTATTCTTCAACGACCAGCGTCTGGCGGTCGCCTGCTGGCCCAACCAAGGTTGGACGACCATCGCCAAGATCATCGACAGCGGCTCGATCCCGCGTGTCGGCGACAAATCGAATCGGCCGGGCGTCTTCGAGTATGAAGGCGACCGCCCCGCCGGTTGGAACGTGGAAGCCGGCATCTGGCTCCAGGGCTACTGGTGCTTCGACTGGTACGCCGAAACCATCAAGATCAAGGCCCTCGACCGCGAAAAGCGCCAAATCACCCTCGCCACGCCGACCGTCTACGGCGTCAAGCAAGGCAATCCCTCTCCCCGGCGATACCGAGCCCTGAATCTCCTGGAAGAACTCGACCAACCGGGCGAATTCTACATCGACCGCGCCAAAGGGCTGCTGTATTTCTGGCCGCCGTCCCCGCCGGCCGACGCGCGGATCGTGCTCTCCACGCTCAGCGCACCGTTGATCGTGTTGAAAGACGCTTCGCACCTTGTCCTTCGCGGATTCATCGTGGAAGCGGGCCTCGGCAACGGCATCGAAGTCAGCGCCGGTCGCGGCAATCGCATCGAGGAATGCGAAGTCCGCAACATGCGGCAACTGGGCATCCGGGTGTCCGGCGGTAGCGCTCATTGCGTCGCCAACTGCAACATCCACGACACCGGCACGGGAGGGCTCGTGCTGGAGGGCGGCGACCGAAAAACTCTGACGCCCGCCGGCCACCAGGCGCTCGACAATCACATCTGGCAGTTCTCCCGGCACCAGCCGACGTCGGCCTACGGACTGATCCTCGGCGGTGTCGGCAATCGTGCCGCACACAACCTCGTCCACGACGCCCCACACCAGGCCATTGCCATCCAAGGCAACGATCACATCTTCGAATACAACATCGTCCACGACGTCGTCACCGAAACCGACGACGCCGGGGCACTCTACAAGGGACGCAATCCTTCCTGCCGCGGAAATGTCATCCGTTACAACTTCTGGCGCGATATCGGCAGCCCCATGGGGCACGGAACCGCGGCGGTCTACTTCGACGACGGTGACGGAGGCGACACCGTTTTCGGAAACATCTTCCTTCGCTGCGGGTACCCCGGGAAAGGCAGTTTCGCCACTGTCTTTTCCCACGGCGGCCATGACAATCAGGCCGAGAACAACATCTTCATCGACTGCCGGCGGGCCCTCGGCTCCGCCCCCTGGAACGACAAACGCTGGAAAGAGACCGTCGACGGCGGCCAGGATTGCTTCTGGCAAAAGCTGCTCCTGGAGGACGTGGACATCACCAAACGGCCCTACACCACCCGCTATCCGGACCTGGTCGGCTTCATGAACCCCCAGCCGGGCCAACCGCGGGTCAACCGGTCCAAGAACAACCTCCTGGTTCGCTGCGGGCAAACCAGCAGCGGGAACTGGGTGATCGACCCAAAAGAAATCTGGGTCACCGACGAGGACCCCGGTTTCGTAGACCAGGCCAACGGCAACTTCCAACTCCGCCCCGACGCCGAAGTCTTCCGGCGCCTGCCGGGCTTCCAAGCCATCCCCTTCGACAAGATCGGTCCACGGTAGCCGGGTGTTCCAGCAGCCCGTTGAAAAAGTAGGTACCGGGCGCCGCACGGTTCCTGAATTCCCGGGTGATATCCCATTTCAAGGAACCGTGCGGCGCCCGGTACCTACATCTCGCGCTGACCGCGTGGAACTGGTCTCTAATTTCTTAGAAATACCGCTTGACGAAAACTCCGTACCCCGCTAGATTCTAATTAATTCGAAACACGACTCGGCGGCCACAAACCTGGTGGGGGATGATCATGGCGCGACCTGTTTCCCGGTATCCGACGGAACTGGAACTGGAAATCCTCAAGATCCTCTGGGACCGCGGCCCTCTGCCCACCCGCGACGTCCGCGAAGCCCTGGCCGGGGGCGATGCGGCCCGCGATCTGGCCCATACCTCGGTCGTCACCATCCTCAACATCATGGTGAAGAAGAAGTACCTGCGTCGCACCAAGAGCGGAGCGGCCTATACCTTTCACCCCCTGGTTGAGCGAGAAGACGTCTCCCAGGGCATGCTCGACGACCTTGTCGACCGCGTCTTCGACGGCTCGGCCGCCCACCTCATGGTCAATCTGCTCGAGCGCACCGATCTCGACGCCGACGAGATTCGCCGTCTCCGCCAACTTATCGCCCGCAAGGT
>Ga0351853_1013_pt1 | contig 41896 bp, 28 predicted proteins | sample BONcelHFGM3001C8_FD_206799 | JGI IMG/M metagenome (GOLD analysis project Ga0351853, IMG submission 206799) | Enriched cells from coal bed in the Powder River Basin, Montana, United States - BONCAT cells FGM rep2 HSBNCT.FGM.300.1.C8 ... | reverse complement strand
TGGAAAGAGGAAAAAACGGCTCTCCCACCGAGTGGGAGGCCGTTTTTCGTGAAATCCTTTCGGAGCCGATAACAGAACTACCGATTGTGGAGATCCATGCCCGTGGGAAACTCCCTGGTTTTGTCAGGGCTTGGTATTAAACGGGAATGTTCCCGTTCCAATCAGCATTTCTCGGCGACTGGTTGGAGAGCTTTGATCCAGCGCCGGAATTCGTGGTGGAAATGGCATGCCAATCCGGCCTGTTCCAGTTGCTGGATGAACTTAAACGCGTGGAGTTCGGCCGTGCAGGCATCCTCGAAACGGCCATGGGGATCGGGATCGATCAGATTCCGGCAGAGTTGCCGGAGCAGGGGGCTGTGTCGTCCCAAGAGCTGGTCAAGCTGCTTCGGCAATTCTCGCTTCTCTCCGGCGAGGTCGGGATCCAATTCGGGTTTGATGCCCGTGGAGGCTTCCTGAGGCATCGAGGTTTCGCGCGGGGTCGGCGGCCGCCGGTCGGGAAAGACCGGGCGGCCTGTCAGCAACTCCACCAGAACATATCCCAGACTCGCCAGGTCGCTTCGCGGGGTGCATTCACCCTGTTCGAGCACTTCCAGAGCGGCGTATCGGGGCGTGCAGAAATAGGGCTCCTGCGATTTCTGCCACCGGAAGGCCGATCCGCTGTCGACGAGTTTCACGTCGCCCTCCGGAGTGATCATGATGTTCGAGGGCTTCACGTCGCCGTGAACGACTCCGCGAGAGTGCAGCCTGTCGAGAGCTTCCAGGCAGGATCGGATGACGGCGACGGCCGCGCCGGGCTTGAATTTCGTATACTGGGGACCGGCAGTCGCCACGATTTTCGTCAAGTCGGCGGCCAGCGCCGGATCTCGCTGCTTTACGCGATCGAGCATATTGGGGTTCATCAAGCTCCGCAAGTCGTATCCCATGATTCTCTTCATGATCATCATGCGGATGCCGTCGCAGATCTCAAAGCGGTGAATATCGAGGAGGTTGCCTTGATCGATTCCCGCAATGATGGAAGCGACTTGCGCGATTCGCTTCATATCCTTTTCGTAGGCGGCCAGAGTCGGGTAGTTGCGCGGCGAAAAGAGCTTGAGCGCCAGGTCCTTGTTCACAAAACCGTCGACCCCGGAACATTCGGCAAGATAAACCACTCCCTGCCCGCCCTGACCGAGCCAATGCCGGAGGCGGAAGCCCGCAGCCTCCACCTCACCGTCGCCGGATATGAGTTCCGCATAGCGTTTTTTAAGAGCGTCGAGTTCGGCGTTTGCATCACACGTGCGATCATGAGCGGGCGGCGTGTCCTGGCTGGCGTCGCGGGCTCGCACTCGCGTGGAATCGGTGGTCCAATTCGGCATGAGTGAGCGATAAGCCGGAACGATGACCCTGTCGATGGGATCCGCCAATTCTTCCTGATCATCCTTTCGGGCGGTTTCTTCATTCGAAGTCACGGTGGTAACCCTTTTCGCAAAGGTGTTTTCGCACAATGGCTCTGGCATGGTTCAACAGCCGGTGTACGATCGCCGGAGTCCAACCTTTTTCCACAACCTCCGGGAATTGATCCGTCAAGGTTTTGAGCAATCGCGTGGGACCTTTCAGTCTGGGATACTCGTCGCAGTACACGGAGAGCACCAACCATTGATCGTTGTCAAGCTGGTCAAAGGCCTCGATCACATAGCCGTGGAGTTCCTCGTATTCCAATCGCTCGTGGGCCGTCCGAGCACCGGCTTGTCCGTCCGATCCTTCGGCCTTTGCTTTGTCGTAGCATCTTTTCAGGATTCGCCCCCGGGCCTCGGCACGGCGGACCAGGTCCGTCGCGCGCCGGTCCGCGATGGTGAACAACAGCCCCTCGAACGAGTGTTCGGAGCTGAAGGTGTTTTCTGACGGCCATTTTTCGAACAGGGCCTTCTGGGTTTCGGACCAGACATCTTCGATGTCGGCCTCGGAGAGGCTGACGTATTTGTGCCGCAAGTGGTGGCAAATCTTTTGCCGATGGGCCTGATCCAGCCAGTGGCTGAAATCGGCCGGTCCTGAGTGCTCGCTCATGTCACTCCGCCTTGACGCCGCAAGCGATTGGTGGTTTGCGCAGGCTCCGCACGCCCGCACTTTCACCCGCTTGGCGGTACCGAAACCGGACGGCAGTGTAGATATACTCGCAGCCGGCCGGTTTTCGAGTCAAAAAATTCCTCAAGAAAACAAAAGAAAGAAAATTCCGAGAAATCCGTTTCCTTTTCTTGCCCCGAGGCGAGTCTATTATTGATGTTTGCATATTGAATGAACTGGCGGGCCGGCGGTCTTCCGAAGGTTGTCAGCCCTCCGTTGATTGAATATGCAAGGCTCGATGGAGTTTTGGTGCTCGATTTCTGCGCAGGGTGCACGCATGTTTTCGTCAGAGTTGCGTTGCGGGCGTGACCCGCGTTGGGAACGGGAGTTTCTCGATCTGCATGATACAGGAAACGGAATATGGTCAACCACCTGGACATCGCAATTCACGGCGCCGATCGGGACGTCATGGAGATGCAAGATTACTGTCACACGTGCGGCAAACGTCTGAACACGATCGGTTTGTCCGACGACGGCCCGGCCGGATGCCCCGAGTGCGGGGTCCTATCTCGCCTGTTGAGGGCAATGGGCCTCGGCGAGTTGCCTTTTCTCGAAGGGGACGCCGTTCTTCCCGATCTCAGAGCCACCGACAAGGGCGCCGCGGTTCGCGAGATTGTGGAAAGCCTCGTCGATTCCGGGAACCTGTCGGACGCGGACACGGAAAGCGTCGTGGCTACGCTTCTTCGGCGGGAAGAGATGGGTTCCACGGGAATTGGTGAGGGTGTGGCGCTGCCCCACACGAAGCACCCGGCTGTCGCGCGCGAAGTCGGAACCATTGCGTGGTCGGCCGGCGGCATCGATTTCGACAGTGTGGACGGCCGGCCCGTTCACCTGATTGTACTGTTGTTGTCCCCCGTGGGTCATCCCTCCGACCACATTCGGGCGCTGGCCAAGGTGGCGCGATTCATTCGACCACGAAGCTGCGACGGGCGTAGTTCATGAGTCTTGACGCCGTGGCGCAAAGGTGTGGGCTCTGGGATGAGTCCCTAGGTGTCGAACGGTGAACCGGGCCGAATGGGCTTTGGGGCAAGAATTGAACACACGGTTGCCAGTCTCCGAAGCCGGCGATTTCGAAAGAACTGATTCAACACGTATAGAAGAACGACGAGATAGGCGAACGAAATCCCTGCGGCGATCCCATTTTCCCCTCCAGCTTGTGCGAAACCCAATACCAGGGCAAGTAAGAACATCAGAACGAGCATTGCCGCGATGCTGTACTGAAAATTTGCCGTGGGATACCTGTTCCCTGAAATCTGCAGTTCCAGCACAGCCAGCGCGCAAGCCGGTATGCAGAGGAACCCATAGAGGACGAGCAGCGCAGACACCGGCACTTGCGCCTCCCCGGGACTCCATTCCAATGTGGTGATGAGAGAAAGGCAGAAGGCAGACACGGTCGGAGCAGACAAACCAAAGAGAAGCCCGAGCAAACGATCTCGCCGAAACGAAAGGGAGGCAATAAAGAGACCGTAGATGCTCAGGAACGGCCCAAAGAGAAGGATGCTCTCAATGTCGATCACCGCGCTGACGACGGCAATGAGCGTCGCAGCCATTTGTGCGACAAACAACCAAGTCATGAACCACCCGTGAAAAAACCGGGCGACCCGGGTGTTTGGGGCCGAGATCGCCCGTTGCTGAATCATGCTGGGGACGGCCGGAGGCCGAGCCATCCTATGCGAAATCGATCGTGTAGCTATACACGTCCTGCCGCAGCTTGCTGTTCACCTGCCCGTCGGCCCGGTTGAAGACCGCCTGCATGGGTTTGTTGTCGCGGAGGACTTCGGCCGTGAAGCCGCTGATGCCGTGACGTTTGGCGATGCCGCTGAGGTACTTGAGCAGGAAGCGGCCGATGCCCCGATTCTGCCAGATGTCGCGGACGACGAAAGCCACTTCCGCCCGGTTCGTCTTGGGATTGAGGAAGTAGCGGCCGACGGCGATGATTTCCTCGCCGTGGGCCTCCGGCAGCGTGCCGACGATGGCCACCTCGCTGCGATGGTCGATGTAGACGAAGTCCTGAATCTGTTTCTCGGAGAACTGCTTCATAGGCGCCATGAAGCGGTAGTAGAGCGTCTCTCGGGAGAGGGTGTAAACCAGGTCCTTCATGCCCGAAACGTCGGTGGGGTGGACGGGGCGGAAGTTGACCTGCGTGCCGTCGTCGAGCAGCATGCTCGTCTTCAGTTCGGGCGGGCCGACGACGATCCGGCCTTCGACTTCCTGCATCTCGGATCGCACGTACTTGTACTCGATGGCCTTGCGAAGCAGTTCCGCGCGATGATCGGGATGGGCAATGGAGATCAGTGCAATGGCGCGTTCCTGCACGCTCTTGCCGTGGAGGTAAGCCACGCCGTATTCGGTGGCGACGTAATGGACGTCGCCGCGGGTGGTCACCACGCCGGCCCCGGGGCTGAGTTGCGCTGAGATTCGCGACTTGCCGTCATGGGTTGTCGAGGGCAAGGCGATGATCGCCCGTCCTCCGGACGATCGCGACGCACCGCGATTGAAGTCGACTTGTCCGCCGATTCCCGAGTAGAAGCGGGTACCGAGCGAGTCGGAGCAGACCTGGCCGGTGAGATCGACCTCGAGGGCCACGTTGATCGCCACCATCTTGGGGTGCTTGCTGATCACGAAGGGATCGTTGACGTACTCCGTCGGATAGAAGGCGAACACCTCGTTGCCGTCGATGTAGTCGTAGAGCTTCTGAGTGCCCATGCAGAAACTGGCGGTCACGCGGCCGCGGTCGACGGCTTTACGCCGCCCCGTTATGGCGCCCGACTCGATCAGGTCGATCATCGAGTCGGTGAACATCTCGGTGTGGATCCCCAAGTCCTTCTTGCCCTTGAGGAACTCGACGACGGCTTGGGGAATCCGCCCGATGCCGAACTCGACGGTCGAGCCGTTATCGATCAGGGCGGCGATATTCTCGCCGATCTGGCGAGTGATATCATCGATCTCCGGCGGGTGAACCTCGATGATCGGTTCGTCCACCGGCACGAGGATGTCGAGATCCTGAATGTGGACGCACGAATCGCCCATCGTCCGCGGCATGCGGGGATTGACCTGGGCGATCACCAGCCCCGCATTCTCCATGGCGCTCTTGACGATGTCGACCGAGACTCCCAGGCTGCACATGCCGCGCTCGTCCGGAGGGGTGATCTGGACCAAAGCGACGTCCAAGGGCAACTGTCCGCTGGAGAACAATCGCGGAATATCGGACAGGAAAAGGGGCGTGTAATCGCCGAGCCCCTCCTGGATGATATCGCGAACGTTCTCCGCGATAAAAAAGCTGTTGATGCGAAAGTTGGTGGCGATGCCCTTCTCGGCATAGGGAGCCTCACCACGGGTGAGCAGGTGGACGATCTCCGTATCGGGCAGTTTTTTCGCCCGGGCTGTGAGCGCTTTGACCAGTTGCAGAGGCTGGGCGCACCCGGTTCCGATGAAGATTCGTTTGCCCGGATGTATTTCGGCAACGGCAGCTTCCGGAGTCATGACCATCTCCAGATACTCCGTCTGCCAGTTGGGATCATAGGTGATCGTGGAAGGGGCCATCAGTAATTCCTCGTTGGTTGTGCGGGATGTTGCAGTTGCAGAAGGACTAGGAAGTCGTAAAGAATTTGTTTCCCGAATTTGGAGGGGGACAGTCCCATTTTCTCTCCGCTGCGCTACGTGAAAATTGGGACAGTCCCCAAGTAAACTGTTGACGACTTCCGAGCTTTGCTCAGCTTGTTCTTGACAGGGTGATTCGGGCGTCGGCTACGACCGGATCCGTGCCGACTTCGCCTACAATCAGCGGGTTGATATCCATTTCCTGGATTTGCGGAAAGTCGGTCACCAACTGGCTGAGGCGTTGCAGGCAATTGGCGATCGCATCGACGTCGACGCGACCGCGCCCCCGAGCTCCTTCCAGGAGGGCGTAGGACTTGGTGTTGCGGAGCATTTCCAGTGCTTCCTGGGCGGTGACGGGTGCCAGATGGAAGGTGACGTCCTTCATGATCTCGACGAAAATCCCGCCCAACCCGAACATCAGCATCGGGCCGAACTGGGGATCTCGCGTCATACCGAGAATCACTTCGCGGCCGCGGGTTCCCATCTTCTCGATGTAGGTACCCTGGAGATGCGCATCGGGCATCTTCTTGCCGATTCGCAACATCATCAGATCGAAGGCGTCGCGAACTTCGTCGGGCGTCGAGAGGTTGAGCTTGACGCCGCCCAGGTCCGACTTGTGGACGATATCGGGTGAGACGATCTTCATGGCCACGGGAAGGCCGATCTTGACCGCTACATCGACGGCGTCGTCGGCGGTGGCGGCGATCCGCCCCGGCGGCACGTTGAAGTTGTAGGCGCGCATCACGTCCTTGGCGGCTGCCTCGCCAACCTGATACTGACCGGTCCGGGCACATCGATGAAGGACTCGCTCGGCACGGCGGCGGTTGACCGGGAAACGAGCCACCACGCGAGGAGGCATTTCCTTCCACTCCGCATACTCGACCATGGCCTTCAGCGCGGCCACGGCACGCTCGGGTGACGGGTACTCGGGAATGCCCAGTTCGAGCAATTCCTTGCGACCGTCCATGACGACCTTGCCGCCCATGAAGGAAACGAGGATCGGCTTCGCGCCCCGGTTCGCGGAAATGGCCTGGGCGGTTTCGACGCATTGGGTCATCGCTTGTGGAGTGAGGAGCACGACGACCGCGTCGACGTTGCCGTCTTGCTGGGCGGCCGCCACGGCAGCGGCGTAACGATCGGCCTGGGCATCGCCCAGCACGTCGATCGGGTTGGCCACGCTCGCGGCGTCGGGGAGCGACTTGGCCAACTCGCCCATGATTGTCTTGTCCAGCGGCGTAACGAGAAGTCCCGAATGCTCCACAGCGTCGGCTGCCATGATACCCGGCCCGCCGGCGTTGGTGATGATAGCCACCCGTTTCCCCTTGGGAAGGGGTTGCATGGCCAGGGCGGTGGCGTAGTCGAACATCGATTCGAATGTCGGCGCCCGCAGAATGCCGGAGCGCTTGAAGGCGGCGCCGTAGGCGATGTCGGCACCGGCAAGACTACCCGTATGGGACGAGGCGGCCTTGGCACCGGCGGAGCTCGTGCCCGATTTGAACACGACCACAGGCTTCGTGCGAGCCGCATCGGCCGCGGTTCGCACAAAGTCCTTGCCGGACTCGATGCTCTCCAGGTAGGCCACAATCACCCGCGTCTCGGGATCCTCGGCCAGGGCCTCGACGAAGGCGGTCTCGTCCAGGTCGGCCTTATTGCCGATACTGATGAGCTTCGAAAGGCCCATGTTCCGTTCGATGGCCAGATCGAGGATGGCCGTGCACAGGGCACCCGACTGCGACATCACGGAGATAGCGCCAGGAGGCGGCATTTCCTTAGCAAACGACGCGTTCATCCGCCGGTGCGTGTTGATAAGTCCCAGACAGTTCGGCCCGAGCAACCTGGCACCGCCGTCGCGAACCTGCCTGGCGATCTTCTTCTCCAGTTCGGCCCCTTCGTGCCCCACCTCTTTGAATCCCGCCGTGATCACACAGATCGCCCCGGCCCCGGCACCGAGCGAATCGGCAATCGCCTCCGAGACACGAGCATTGGCCACCGCAATGACGGCCAGATCGATCCTGATCCCGCTCTCTTTCAGCGACGGATAGCACTTCAGGCCGAGGATTTCGCTGGTGGTCGGGTTGATCGGAACAATGGTTCCTCCAAATCCCTGGTTGACAAGATTGGCCAGAATTTCGTGGCCTACTTTACCCGGCGTTCGCGAGGCGCCGATCACGGCAACGGTATCCGGGCTGAGCAGTTTCTCAAGCATAGCGGAGCGGACTTTCTCGATCAGAATGCCAACAATCGTCTCGGTTTCTAAAGAACGGGATATTCTCGCAAAGGGCGAGAGCAAGGAAACAGTGGTGCGGTGGAAAGGCCGGCGAGCGACTATGACGAATTGGGACGCACCGTCAGGGCGGCGATCAAGCTCTGCCTGGGGATACGATCGCCGAAGAGAGACGAGTCAGCATACGGCCACTTTCTCTCACACGGCCCATCTGCCGAACGGCCATTGCAGGAGGGAATCTGTTCCTTTGATTCAGGGAAAGCGGAGCGGTATCCGCCGGGCGGGCCCGGCGCACGGCTTACCGATCACAGGCGAGATATGCCTCGCCCACGATGATATCGGTCTGTAAATGCTCCCTATTCCATAAGTTACTCGACACGGGCGAATCGCACAATTGCCCCCGATCCGAAGTTTGCGGAGGTCACAGGACACTCCGGTCCGTGTATTTTGTGTGCAGGAGTTTGTGGGATCGCTCGCCGAGGGGCTTGCCGAGGAATTCTTCGTAGAGTCTGGCCACGTCCGGATTGTCGTGCGATTTGCGGAGCTTCTTGCCCTCGTCCTCGCGATAAATCGCGGCAATTCGGGCCTCACGGATTTCGTTGGTCGTGAACCGCGGCTGGCCGCCCCCGCCGATACATCCGCCCGGGCAGGTCATGACTTCGACAAAATGGTAGGTTTTCTCGCCCGTGGCGATCAGGTTCAGGAGTCTCTCGGCATTCCCCAACCCGTGGGCGACGGCCACATTCAGGGTGGCCCCCTCGAGAAACGACCAGTCGGGGAGCACGTTGACGATTGTGAGCGAAGCCTCTTTGAGCCCTTCCAACCCGGCAACCGGTTCAACGTGCAGGTTGTCCATGGGCAATCCGCGGCCGGTAACAATCTCGTAGGCCGTCCGCAACGCCGCTTCCATGACCCCGCCCGTGTTGGCAAAAATGTCGGCCGCCCCCGTCGATAAACCGAGAGGAGCGTCCATTTCTTCATCGGGCAGGCTGAGAAAATCGAGACCGGCACTGCGGATCATCTTGCCCAACTCCCGGGTCGTGAGCACGACGTCGACGTCGCGCGTGCCGCTGTCGTTCATTTCCGGACGACCGCATTCGTATTTCTTCGCGGTGCAGGGCATGATGGAGACCACGAAGATCTGCTCGGGCCGCAGGTTCAGCTTTTGGGCATAGTACGTCTTGGCGACGGCGCCGAACATCTGTTGGGGTGACTTGCACGTGGAGAGATTGGGGAGCATTTCCGGGTGGAAGTGTTCGGCAAACTTGATCCAGCCGGGCGAGCAACTCGTCATCAGCGGCAGCGCCGTGTCTTCGCCATCGAGCAGTGCCCCTTTCAGGCGGGTGAGCAACTCGGTGCCTTCCTCCATGATCGTCAGGTCGGCAGCGAAGTTTGTGTCGAACACGGCGTCGAAGCCGAGGCGGCGGAGGGCGGCCGTCATCTTGCCCGTCACGAGCGTACCCGGCGGGTAGCCGAAGCACTCGCCGAGGGCAGCGCGGATGGCCGGGGCTGTCTGCACGACGACGTGCTTGTCGGGATCGTCCAGAGCCGCCCAGACCTCTTCGATCTGATCTCGCTCGGTAATCGCGCCTACGGGACACACGGCGGCGCACTGCCCGCACTGCACGCAGGCCACCGTGCTCAAATCGCGGTTGAATGCCGGACCGATGGACGTTTCGAACCCGCGACTCTGGGGCCAAAGGGCACCCACATGCTGGATCTCGTTACAGACGCTCACGCACCGGCGGCACTTGATGCACTTGCCGTGGTCGCGCATGAGCGCAGGGGTCGACACGTCGACGCCGGCGCGGGTCTTCTCGCCCTGGAACGAAATCGATCGAATTCCCAACTCGGCAGCCAGCGACTGCAGTTCGCAATCCTCTCGGCGGTCGCAGGTCTGGCATTCCCCGTTGTGTTCCGAAAGGAGCAGTTCCACGACCATTCGCCGGGCCTCGCGAACGCGACGCGAGTTCGTCAGCACCTTCATGCCTTTCGACACGGGCATCGAGCAGGAGGCCGCCAGCGCGTAAACGCCCTCGATCTCGACGATGCACACACGGCAGGCTCCGATCGCCTGCAAGCCTTCGACGTAGCACAGCGTCGGAATCCGAATCCCCGCCTTACGCGCGGCATTCAGAATCGTCGTGCCTTCCGGAACCTCAACAGGGATGTTGTTGATGGTCAGCTTGATCATGGCCTACCTATCAGTTCTCGGGCATGGAGGTCTATCGATCCGTGTCAGGTGCCGCAGGACAGGTTCTCAACCTGCCGAGACAGGATACAATCCTGTCCTACTTAAATCTCTCGAATGAACAAAACTATCTTGCGACTTCATGCCCGTTCGGGCGGCGGCCGTAGTCGCAGCGGAGGCAGCGTTGAGCCTGGCGGACGGCGACCGCCTCTCGCCAGGGCTGCTCCACTTCGTCGAAGTTGTTGCAGCGCCGTTCCACCGGAATCAACGGCAGGTGTTCGCGCGGCGTGTCGACCGGATCCCGGTCCGGATCGAAGAAGGTATCGACCTCCTTCGTTTCGCGCCAGAAAGCGTGCTCGCTGCCGGTCAGATACTTGTCGATGCCGACGGCCGCCCGTTCGCCGGCAGCCACTGCTTCCACCACGCTCGAAGGCCCGCTCACTGCGTCGCCCCCGGCAAAGATCCACTTCTGCGACGTCTGGCCGGTGACCGGATCGGCAATCAGGAAACCGTTGCGATGCGTTTCCACACCGATCTCGTCGCAGAACCCGGTAATGGAAAGGGCCTGGCCGACGGCAACGAGAATCTCATCCGCCGGAATGGTGAAGACGTCGCCGCCCTCTTCGGGGCGCCGGCGTCCCGTGCCGTCGAACTGGCCGAGCCGCATGGGCCGGCAGCGAATTCCCGCCACTCGGCCGCCTTCCACGACCACGTCGACCGGGGCTGTAAGAAGCTGGAGTTTGACGCCCTCGTGTATGGCTTCCTCAATTTCTTCCTTGTAGGCGGGCATCACCTCGCGGCTGCGCCGGTACACGACGGTAACCGACTCGGCGCCGAGCCGAATGGCCGACCGCGCGGCGTCGATCGCGGAGTTTCCACCGCCGATGACCACCACATTTCTGCCGATCTTGGCCGAACCGCGCAGATTGTAGGTTCGCAGGAAGGTGAGTGCGTCTGTGATCCCCTCTGCATTTTCGCCGGGGATTCCCAGCCCCACACCTTGCGGAGCTCCCACGCCAAGGAAGACGGCTTCCACTCCTTCGCCCCGGAGCGACTTGAACGTGAAATCCCTGCCCAGGACCAGCTCGGTGATGATGTCGACGCCCATGTTTTCGACCATGCGGACTTCCCGGGCGACAATCTCACGAGGCAGCCGATAGGCGGGAATCGCCTGAACGAGCATGCCTCCCGGGCGCGGCTCCGCTTCGTAAACCTTAGGTTGGTATCCGAGCCGCGCAAGGAAGTATGCGCACGAAAGGCCCGCCGGCCCCGCCCCGATGATCGCGATCTTGCGCCGCGAGTTTTCCACGTTTTCCCGAATCTCCGGCAACTGGATCGTTACTTCCTGATCGACCATGAACCGTTTGATGCCGCGAATCGAAACCGGCTCATCGACCATCGAGCGGCGGCACTTGTCCTCGCACGTGTGAAAACACACTCGCGAACAGATGGCCGGGAAAGGGTTCTTCTCGCGATGCAGCCTCAATGCCTCGGCGTAACGCTTCTCGAAAACGAGGGAGACGTATCCGGGAATGTCCACGTTGGCCGGACAAGCGCTGGAACAGGGAGCATACACCAAGGACGGGCACACGCCGGCGCGGCAGTGTTTGTCGCGAATGTGCTCGACGTACTCGTGGCCGAAGTGGCGGATCGTGGAGAGTACCGGGTTGGGTGCGGTTTGCCCCAATCCGCAGAGCGACGTCTCCTTGATCATCTCGCCGAGATCGATGAGTTGTTCGACGTCGGACTCCTTGCCCTGACCGCTGCAGATGCGATTGAGAATCTCGAGCATCCGTTTTGTGCCCACGCGGCAGGGAACGCACTTGCCGCACGATTCCTCCTGAACGAATTCGAGGAAGTAGCGGGCTACGTCGACCATGCAGCTATCCTCGTCCATCACGATCAGGCCGCCCGAGCCCATGATGGCGCCGAGTTCGGAGAGCGACTCGTAATCGAGCGCAACGTTCAGATGATGCTTGGGGATGCAGCCGCCGGAGGGTCCGCCGATTTGAGCCGCTTTGAATTCCTTGCTCGACGAAGTGCCGCCCCCGATATCGTAGATCAAATCGCCCAGCGGCATGCCGACGGGCACTTCCACGAGCCCGGAGTTCTTGATCGCGCCGGCCAGGGCGAAGACCTTGGTCCCCTTGCTCTTCTCGTTACCGTGGGAAGCATACCACCGGCCGCCCTTGAGCAGGATGGAGGAAACGTTGGCGTAGGTTTCGACGTTGTTGAGCAGGGTGGGTTTGTGCCAGAGGCCGGATTGGGCCGGGAAGGGAGGCCGCGGACGCGGCTCGCCCCGATTACCCTCGATCGACGTCAAGAGCGCCGTTTCTTCGCCGCACACGAAAGCCCCGGCACCCATGCGGATTTCCAGTTCGAAATCGAACCCGGTGCCCAGAATATCCTTGCCCAGGAGCCCCCGCTCGCGAGCCTGTCGCAGGGCAACCTGCAGCCTTTCGACCGCCAGGGGATACTCGGCTCGAACGTAGATGTATCCCTGGCTCGCCCCGATCGTGAACGCGGCGATGGCCATGCCTTCCACGACCGAGTGCGGATCGCCTTCAAGAATACTGCGGTCCATGAAGGCGCCCGGGTCGCCTTCGTCGGCGTTGCAGACCACGTATTTCTGATCGCCTTCGGCACTCCTGGCAAACAACCATTTTCGGAACGTGGGGAAGCCCGCACCGCCGCGGCCGCGAAGTCCGGAAATCTCCATTTCCTTGAGAACGGCGTCGGGCTCGTCGGCCTGGAGCACATCGGCGAGCGCCTGGTAGCCGTCTTCAGCGATGTAGTCGTCGATCTTCTTGGGATCGATCCGCCCGCAACGTCCGAGTACGATCTTTGTCTGACGCCGGAAAAACTCCATATCGTCCATCCGTGCGACGATCCGGCCGTCGGGCCGGCGGTGCGCGAGCCGCTCGACAATCTGGCCTTTGACGAGATGAGCACGAACGATTTCGCCGCAATGCTCGGGCTTGAGGTTCTCATAGAACACGTCGCCGACGACGACCACCGGTCCTCCGGAACAGGGTCCCAGGCAGCCAACTTCCTCGATGACAGCCTTGTCGCCGAAACCGGCCGCATCGAGTTCCGTTCGCATAGCCTTCTGGACTTCAAGAGCGCCGGATGCGATGCAACTGGCGCCGAGGCAGATGCGAATCGGCGTGCAACCGCGAGCAACCCGGTCGGCTTTCTCCTCGCGAACCCGGTCTCGAAGTGCTACAAGTTGGTCGATGTTTGCCAGTGGTTCGCTCATTCCCTGTCTTTCTGCAAAGCAAACTGGTGAATGCCTGTCTTCACAACGGTCCTATCCACAGCCGCCCGGAACGGTCGGATTCAGCCGGGCGGGCTCAAGCCTCGCCCGTGCGATACTGTTCGAGGATCTGTGCGACTCGTGACGGCCGCACGCGTTGATGAACGTCGTCGTCGATCATGATGACCGGGGCCAGCCCGCACGCTCCGAAGCAACGCCCCACGTCGAGCGAGAACAACCGATCGGAGGTCGTTTCGCCGACTTCGACACGTAGAACCGTCCTCAGAGCGGAGAGAACCTCCTTGCCCCCCCGGACGTAGCACGCCGTCCCCATGCAGACGCGAACGATATGGCGACCACGCGGCACCGTCGTGAAGAAAGAGTAGAAACCGACCACGCCGGCAACTTCGCTGTAAGGCTTCTTCAGAGCAACACTGATTTTGTGAAGTGCCGTCTCGGGCAAGTAGCCGAAGATCGACTGGGTGATTTGCAGTACGGGAATCAGAGCGCCCGGGGTGCCAACATACTCGGTCAGAACGTCGTCTAACTGAGCAAGCATGTCCTCTTCAGTTGCTTCCCGACAGCCTGCACAAGGGTTTTCACCAACGACCATGACTTCCTCCTGGGGAGTGCCGCATCCCGAACCTCGCCTGCACGCTCAAAACAACCATAGCATCAGCCCAACCCGCCGCCGGTTGCCGCAACGGAAGGCCGCGGCCGTGCGGGCCGTAGCACAGGACGCGCCGGGCCCTCCGGGCTGAATTCGAGGCAAGAAAGCCGGCCACTCTGTCAGGGAAGCTATTTCCGGTCCTGGATGGACGGTAGTCGCCACGGTCTCTCGTCCGGTTATGCCACTTCTTCCGAACAGGGCCATCCGCGCCCCTGGTTGCACCGCCCCGTATCCGGGGCAAATTGCGCTAAGGCCGGCGTAAGCTTCGCCGCGCAAAGATGAACTACCGCCTGCGAAGAGTCTCGACAGACATTCCTGCCGCCGCGGCTATGGGACAACAGAACCAGCAATCTTGTCGCGACTCCGAAGTTCCTCTTATCGGTTGAGCCTAGCAATTGAGTTGAGTGAGCGTCAACCCAGCCACAGCGGTGCATGGTACACCACATGTGGCGGTGGGCACACTGCCACACAGAATCGCGCTCGCGCCACGAACTGTGGAAGCGCAATGGTTACATCGCACAGGCGGACTGATTTCAGGGGCAGAAAATGAAACGTCTCGGCAGGTGAAACGTACCGCCGAGACGTTCCGGAGAATTGTCAGAAGCAAACACAAGCGGAGAGGATTTTCTGCTCAGACCTCATCAGCTTTCGGGCACACAAAGCCGTCGCGATACTCCCGGGAGACCATCGCGGTCGCTTCCTTCGAGTCGGGGAAGACTTCTTTCTTCGGATCAAACTTGAGCAGCGGGCCCATCGAGATCGGGTACTTGTTCAGGTCCACCCCGTTGTCGGTCAGGTGCTTGAGTGTCCGCTGGAGCGTGGCCTCGTTGTCGTCGAGACTCTTCACGCCGGCCAGGATCTTCTTTGCCTCCACGGGAGAAACCTTATTACTCTCACCAAGGTAGTAGGAGATGTTGCCCAGGTGGCTCATGCCGGCCGAGAGATGGCCTTCCCGGACGTCGGCATTGAGATCTTCCATCTTGCGGCTGACGCACGCATCAAGGAAATTCTTGAAGTGATTGCTGTCGCCGCCGCCGGTGAATTCCTTGACGACCTTCTTGTTCTTGTCGTAGGCGACGCAGAGGTTGTAGCTTCTCTGCACGAGGCAACCGTCCGATCCGTAGAAGACGACGCCGATCTTGTTCTCCTTCTTGCTATCGAACAACTCGTTCAATTCGTCGTCTGCCGAATCTTCGACGGAGAGGCCGCGAGTCTCGAAGACAATGCACTTGTCGCCGTAGTCGTAAAGGGTGACTTCCGTGTTGCCTGTGTCGCCGGCATCCACGTAGGAGTCGTCCTTCCGTTCGGCCTGGTAGCCCAGTCGCCCGCCGTAGGTGAGGATGCTCACGGGGTGATCGTCGATTCCCAGTCCCCATCGGGCAATGTCCGTCTGGTGCGGGCCCTGATTGCCCAGGTCGCCGTTCCCGTAGTGGCGCTGCCAGTGCCAATCGTAGTGAAACTTCTCGCGAGTCACCTTGGGGGCCGTGTAAGTTGCCGGGCCGCTCCACAGGTTGAAGTCGACCTCGGCCGGAATCGGATAGTCGCCGAGCGGTCCGATCGACTTGCGGCGCTTGTAACATAGGCCCCGGGCGAACTTGACCTCGCCAATCCCGCCTTCCTTGAGAAACTTCACTGCGTCGATAATTGCCGAGTTAGACCGGCATTGCGTGCCGACCTGGCAGATTCTCTTGTACTTGCGAGAGGCGGCGATCAACGCGCTGCCTTCCGCAATGTTGTGACAGACGGGCTTCTCGATATACGTGTCCTTGCCCTTCTGCATAGCCCAGATCCCGCACAGGGCATGCCAGTGGTTCGGCGTCGCCGTGCTGACGATGTCGATCCCGTCCGCGTCGAAGGCCTCGCGCATGTCGCGAAAGACTCGCGGGGCAAAGCCCTGCTTCTTGGCCACGTCCTCGGCCCGCCTCTTCCCGACGTACTCGTCCACATCAACGATTGCGGCGACCACCGTCCGGTCGTCGCCCAGGAACCCGCCGATATGGCTGGTGCCGCGGCCGTTGACGCCGACGATGGCGACACCCATTTTGCTGTTGGAACCCTGCGCCTTGGCAATGTAAGGCGCTGCCAGGGCGGCGGCCGTCGTGGCAAGCGATTGGCCGACAAATCGACGTCGTGTAATTCTCGTCATAGCTCTTCTCCCAAACAGGTTTCTCGTCCGCAGACATAGCTTGACCGGACGGTCTTGTGATTGCTGGCGCACACCAATCCTATGAGGCGTAATCATGCGTGAAAACGGGAAACCCATAGAATATACGCTCCCCTGGCGCAATTCAAACAGATTGCGATGGACCGCCACGTTCGGGGGATAGGCAGACGCGATCCTCGCGTGCCGCGTGCCCTGTGCCCAACCGTAGCACGAGCGCGAGAAAACCAGGAATTCCGTGGGTGAAACCTGACCGGCCAGCCAGTGTTGTTGAGTCCACCTGCCTAAGCGGAATCACACTTCTCCCACATAGCTCCAGCGTCCCTGGCCGTCGTCCTGAATGGTGCAGGCCAGGCCCACGTCGTGCAGCGCCTGGAACACCTGCTCGAGGGCCTTTTCGCCGAAGTTGGGGATGCCGAGAAGACGATCTCGCGTGCAATTCAGCAGGTCTTTGACGAGCAGCACGCCATCGTCTTCAAGGAAGTTGACCGTGCGGACGGGCAGATTCAACTGAGCAACAGGCAGTTCGAGAACCTCGGCAAATCGTTGGCGACGAAGATCTGCTTTCGGCAACGGGACTCGTGTTCGCGACATGGGTTCCCTCCCAAGGAATTCTGAGTCGTGATCGAAATCTCGCCCCATGGGCGACCAGGGGCGACCGCTACGGGCGAGGCGAGATTATACCACCAATCCACCAATTCTGCCGAGCGCGGTTGGGAGGTATTTCGGAAAAAGGCCCACTCGACAGGCTGGCGCTGCTAGCTGCCGGGCGCATCCCCACAACGACCATGCCGCTGGTCCCAACATGCCTCGCCCGTAGCACCGGCTAAAGTGCTATCGGCCGGATTCGCTCAATTCGACTAGAATGCGCGGGGCCACAAGACGTGCCGATTCCGCCCGCAAGCGACCCAACGCTGCCGGACAGACTGCCTATGGTGCTCGATCTGGATATTCCCGCTCCGCCGACCTCCGAACCAGCCAGGCCAACCGCCTGGAAAACTGGGCGAACGCGGCCGCAGGAACCGGCAGTTCCTGTCTACCGCCACTTCCTCACCGGCGGTCCGGGCCAATTTCGACTTACGGGCCCCTCCACGGCGGGTTTGGCTGCGGTTTCTCTGATGAACGCTCCCCTTGTCCGATTGTTGACCGGACACGTCGTCTCTCCTGTTGCCGCGATCGCCCTGGCAATCTCGGCGGCCGCCGTTTCGCTGCCCCTGGCCGCTCTTGTGACTCGTTGGGCCGGCCGGGCGAGCGGCTTGCTCGCGGGGTACGTCGCTCTGCTTGGCTGGGTGGCTTTCTCCTGTTGCACTCTCCCCGATCAGATGTTTGCCTCGGGCGCAGCCATCGCGGCGATCCTGGTCTTCGCTCTGGCGGAACTTTCCGATCGAGCGGCGACCAGCCCACGAGCCCTGGCGAGCGTGGCTTTCTATTTCAGTGCGAGCGTCGCCTGGAGTCTCGCCGGCCCGGTTCTCATCCTGCCGATTGCAGCCGTGTGCTTGGGAACCCTCCTTGGAACGGAAAACTCACGGGGGATTCGCTTCTTCGTCTCCCGCGCTGGCCTGGGTATCCTCATCGCCACCGCCGCAACCAGGGCGATTGCCTCAGCGGCGGCTGACTTCCAACCTTCTTTCCTGGGACTCGGATCGACCAGTGGTCATTCTCCGTCATGGCTCGCCGCAGCCTGTCTTGCTACGGGTGCGATCGTGACGTTCGTTTCGCTCAAGAGCGGGCATGGCGCGAGTGGCTTGGGGCGTCTGTTGATCAGTTGGCTGCTGAGCCCGGCGCTGCTGGCAACCTTGGGAATTATCCCCACGGCCACGGCGCTCGCCGTCACGACGCCCGCGTGGGCGGCCGTGACGGGAATCGCGTTGACGGATCTGCGCAGAAGGTTTCGTGCCAGGCGTGCAAGCTGCCGGCTCGCCTGATCCGGAAAAGTGTCTCGGAGTCTTGAGACCGCCCCGGAATCAACTGTCGGACTGCAGGACAGGATGCATCCCGCGCGACACCGGTCCCACGGCAGTTATTGATTCTTCACGCCTTACACTGCGACTTCACCTACGCGGCGATCCCTCGGGCCCGCATCGTCTCACCCACGTTGAGAATCCGGACGCAACGTCCGTTCTTCTCGCGGAAGACGACGACGTCGCGACTGGGAAGCCAGACGGCTGTGGTGTGAGGAGTGCCGAATTCCACAGCCAACGGACGACCCGACTGCCCGAACACCGACTTGCGCACGGCGTCCTCAGGGCAGTCGCCCATGCGGGCGAGCGTCTCCTTGACAATGGATTCGACAAATCGTTCGACGGACATGACTAGACCCTTTCCAGGTCCATTCGCTGGCGCAGTGGAATAATTGAACTTCGTTGGCCAAGTGAGTGGGAATTGTACGGAACTTCGAGCCGCCAACAATCTCAAATGCTGCGTCGGGGTTCTATGTGGTAGACGCCGAGCGCGGAAAAATGTTCGATCTCTCCTGGACATTTAACGTCAGAAGGCGGGAAAGGTTTCGTTTTCCCCCGCAAACAGGTGGCGGATTTGTCCGGACTACCACCCATTCGATCCACAGTTCCACAAGCTGGGTAAGCAACGCGAGTTGGATTCCGCCAGCGGGGGAGACATGCCGCTGGAATCCATCAGGAGCCGCTGTCTCCAGCGGCACGCAGAATTGCCTCAAGACTGCGATCTACGTCAAGCTCGGTTGTTGCCCAGGATGACACGCTGATCCGCATCGCTATATGCCCCTGCCAGACGGTTTCGCCACACCAGATTGTGCCATCGGCCTGAATTCGCCGGATTACTTGCCTTGTGCGTTCTGCGTCAGCGAACGACACAAGCACCTGATTGAGAACCACATCGTTCAGAACCTGATAGCCGGCCGACTGAAGCTCTCTGGCAAAGGTCCGCGCGTGGCGACATGTACGTTCAATGAGATCGGCTACACCCCAACGGCCAAGCGAACGCAAGGCCGCCCAAACCTCGACACCTCGTGCCCGTCGCGAGAACTCCGGCGTGTAGTCCGACGGGTTGCGGTGTTCCGTCGCGGTTGGCAGATAGCTGGCCGTCACCGACATGGCGGCGCGCAGGGCGTCGGCATCGCGCACCAGCGCCAGGCCGCTGTCGTAGGGCACGTTGAGCCACTTGTGGGCGTCGGTCGCCCAGGAGTCGGCCTGCTCGACACCGCGCGTCAGATGCCGCAGATCGGGAACCGTCGCGGCCCAGAGCCCGAACGCCCCATCCACATGCACCCAGGCGCGGGCTTCATGTGCACGGGGGCAGATCACGTCAAGAGGATCGAAGGACCCTGTGTTCACATTGCCGGCCTGCAGGCAGACTATCGTCGGCCCCGACAGCAGCGGCATTTCGTCGGCTCGGATCCGCCCCTGATTGTCGACGGGCACTCGAACCACGCGGTTGCGTCCCAAGCCAAGCAGCCCGAGCGACTTGATCAGCGACGGATGAGCCTCGTCACCCACGACAACCGTGATCGGCGGCGCTCCGAACAGGCCGTCGGATTCCACGTCCCAGCCGGCGCGAGCGAGCACGGCATGACGAGCGGCCGCCAGGCTGCAGAAGTTGGCCATTGTCGCACCGGTTACAAAGGCGCCGGCACAGCCGGAGGAAAGTCCGAAGAGTTCGAGCAGCCACCGGAGCGCGATCTGTTCCAAGGCGGCGGTTGCCGGCGTCACGTTGTATAGAGCGCTGTTCTGGTCCCAGGCCGCGGCCAGCCAGTTGCACGCCAGCGCGGCCGGCAACGAACCGCCGACCACGAACCCATAGAACCGCGGCCCGGCCATGGCCATCGTCCCGGGCGAACCGATCGTGTCCAGCATGTCCAAGACGGATTGCGGCGTTGACGGGCAGTCGGGAAGAGGTTCGTCAAACTCCCGCAACCGGCGGGTCGCCTCCTCGCCGGGAGCAACGGACCGGATGGGCAGTTCTTCCAGGTACCTGGCGGCTCGCTCGGCAGCGTCTTGCAGCAGTTCTTTCATGATCACGTTATACTCCAGGCTCAGTCCGTATCCAAGGACGTGGAACCGCCGTTCGCCCGCGGCTGGCGCCGCAGTATACTCGGCCAGGTCCTTCATTGCTCCCGGCAACACCCTGTACGACGCTCGACCGGCTACGTCGGACTCGGCAAGTGATCGGGCAGGGAAGGAGCAAGGACTTGTGGCCCTGCTCGATCGTGAGACACGCCGTCTACCACGGCTTGCTTGCCAAACAGTGCCGAGCTATTGCAGGGTCTTCCACTCAGTAGAGCACGGCATCGCCAACCGACCTCTCGTGAGGAGTGTTTCCGAAGAATCTGCGTCTTTGATCACTTCGCACTGCTTGCAAGCAAGTGGCACACAGTTGCCGCTCATTCACTTCCCTCCCCGCAAATGCTTCTGGAGGAACTCAAACGTTCCCTCGCCGTTGATGCTGTGCCCGCCCTGAAAGAACTCGATCTCCGTGCGATCCGCCAGTCCGAGCTGGGAGTAGAGCCAGCGAACCTTGGCGTATTCGTGGGCTACCCAGTGGTCGCGGCCGACGCCGTCGAGGTGGCCCCGTTCGGCCATGAAGGGACGCGGGAGCATCAGGTAGGCCATTTCCGCATAGTCGAACGTCTGGCCCAGGTTCCAGTAGGGCATCTCCCACTCGATGGTCCGCATGAAGCTGAACGGCTCGTCGGTGCTCGCCACCTTGCGGGTCCACTGGTTGAAGTCGCCGGAACAGATCGAGAGGCAATACCCTTCCAGCACCGTCGGCACGCGGACCGCCGTTTCGCCCCCGTAGCTGAGCCCGTAGAAGGCGATCCGTTCGCCGTTGACGAACGGCTGTTGGGCCAGCCAGCGGAGGATCTGGTCGTGCTGGGCGATGATGAAGGAAAAGAGCGTGGCTTTGACCGTGTTGGCTTTTCGATCGAGCCAGCGGTAACGATCTTCGCCGCGGTAGAGGTTGTGCGGGGCGAAGGTGACGAATCCCCGCTCGGCCAGCCGGGCGGCGAAGTCATTGTAGGCCGTGCTGTTCTTGTCGATCGTGTCGCGGGGCAGGCCGTTCCGGCCATGCTGGCACACCACCACCGGCCGGCGCTCGCCCGGCTGGATGTCCCTGGGGACCACAAGAACGCCCCAGGCGAACAGTTCGGGAAAGACGTCGAGGACCACGTCGTAGGCGGTCCACTTTTCGTTTTCGAGGATCTTGCGCGACCGCGCATTTGGGGCCATGAGCGGCTCGTCAAATGCGCCCATCCCCTCGACGCGGAACTTCTCGCGGAACGCCTTGGCCCCCTCGATGAACTTCGCCGCGTCGTGAATCGGCCGCCGCTTCTCGGTGGTCCATCGCCAGTCGGCCAGTTCGGGCATCACGCCGTAAAGAAAGAATCGGTCGCGGACGTGTTCCGATCGGCGAACGAGCTGCTGCACATGAGTCTCCAACTGCTGCACGGTCCGAGCGTGCCGCATAGCCGGATCGAAGGCCTCCCGCCGGTCCACGGGCCGAGCCTCGGAAAGGGGCAGGGCCGACTCCACTGCAAGCGCTCGGGCAAAACGCTGCAACGCGTCGAGGGAGCCGGGGCCGATGGTTGTGCCGCCTTGGCCGTGGACCAGGTGCACACCACCCCATGCTTCCAGCTCTGCCGGCAGCCGATCGAGCTCGGCGGTCACCTCCGGGAGCGCAGGCGTCGTGACGTCGCCCTTCTGATCGACTACCGGCGGGCACGGGCTGTACTCGATCGCAAGCGGCCGCGGCAAAATGAGCGACGCGATCTCCGCATCGCCGAACTCGCGAAGCAGACTCCAGACGTTGCGGTAGATCGGTTCGGACCAGACGGCCTGGCGGGGCCCGAAGTAGCCGCTGACCAGGGCTGCCGAGATACGTGGATCCACTGCGGCGGCGTAGAAGGCGACGAGTCCGCCTTCGCCGTAACCGGCCACACCGATCTTGCCCTTGGATCCGCTGCGATGGGAGACACAATCGACGGCAGCCAGGACCTTTTGCACCTCATAGCCGATCACGTGCCGCCCCATGTGGAAGGCCTGGCGGTAGATCCATTCGCGGTGCGTCTGGTCGCTGCGGCGTAATTGGGAGTCGTCCGTCGCGAGCCGTTGCCGATTGACCGGGACCGGCACGACGATCTCGAAGCCGTTCTCCGCCAGTCGCCGCACCCACTGTTCCTGCGGCGCGAGTTCGCCCGTCAGTCCCAGAAGTTGCTCCGGCGTCTGATCGGCGTCGGGCAGAGCGACAATATATCCGACGGGCTGGCCCTTCGGCCGAACCCGGAGCCCTTCGCCCGACACGCCTTCGAGCACGGGCCAGCGGACCTGGTAGGCCGAATAGTTGCCACCTTCGGCCACCAGTGCCGGATTGGCATCGTCGCCGAACTGTTCCAGCGTGGACGGCAGCCGCTCGTCGACAGCGCCGATGATCTCGCGGAGGCGCTGGCGGTTCGGCTCGACCGAGTTTGTGTACGCGTCGGGCGAGGCGAAATCGCGGTGCCAGTATTGTTCCCGTTTGGTGATTGACTCGGCGATTTTGCGTTCGACGAAGGTGTGGGCCCCGTCCATCATGCGGGTCGACAGGTCTTCCTCTTCCCACGCGAGCAGCTTCGTGCCGGGCAGGGTTTCGTTCGATTCAGCCGACAGTGGCGGGAGGTGAAGGGCCGCAATGCAGGCCAACGCGACGACGGGGACAAACATTCGACAGTTGCGATGGGTTTTCATCTGCGAGACTCCCTTGGGCTGAAAGAGCCGTGATTCCGCGTGTATTATGGCGGATGGAAAATGGACGAGGAAAGGGGGGAACACGAATCGCGGCTGATTGTCACGCACTCTTCTGATCAGCGTCGATTAGTGCAGATCCGTGTTCCCGAATGGGTGGGCTGGAGAAAAGCAGGAATGGGGTCACGCAAGAGGGAACGAGTCGCACAACCCTGGGCGGCAGGTTATGATGAACACCGTTTGAAATCAGACCTGATCGGAATGTGGGGACAACCATGAGGATCGCTCCGATACTGTCGCAATTTGCCCACCAGCTCGGCGTGGTTGCCGTGCTCGCCGGGCTGTGTCTCGGCCCATCGAGGGCGCTGGCCGCCGAACCCAATCGCTCGGCATTGCCCGACGTCTTCCCCGCCGATCGCCTCCTCTGGGAATTGGATCTCGGCAGCCACCAATACACGGTGCCCCTGGTCGACGCCGGGCAGATCATCCTCGGCGTCAACGACATGGAACTCGACCACCCGGCCGCCGAGTCGACCGGCGGCGGGATCCTCATGTGCCGCAAGGCCGCCACCGGCGAGCTCGTCTGGCAACTGCCGATCCCGCGGAACATGGAAGGCAACATACCCCCTTCCCACTTCAACCACTGGAAATGCGGCGTCTGCTCGCGGCCGGTCGTCGAGGGCGACCGTCTCTACCTGGTCAGCCCCCGAGGAGATGTGTTGTGCGTCGATCGCAACGGCCAGGCCGACGGCAACGACGGGCCGTATCTCGACGACGCCCGCTACATGGGCGTGCCTGCCGGCTCGGCCTATCAGCTTACGAAGACCGACGGCGACATCGTCTGGCGGTTCGACCTGATCAAGGAACTGGGCGTCGTGCCCCACGACGTCTGCGGGAGCAGTCCGACGCAGTGGGGCGACTGTGTCTATTTCTGCACGTCCAACGGGCAAGACCACCGGCACGAGAAGATGGTCAATCCGAAGGCGCCGAGCCTGATCGCCGTGGAAAAGGCGACCGGGCGGCTTGTGGCCGTGGAAGATGAAGGGATCAGTGCCCGTACGTTCCACGGCCAATGGTCGTCGCCGGTGGCGGCCGAATTCGGCGGGCGGCCGACGATTGTGTTCGGCGGGGGCGACGGGTTCCTCTACGGCTTCGAACCGGCCGATGCGAGTTCCGCCGGCAAGACGCCGGTCAAGTTGAAATGCATCTGGCGGCGGGACTGCTGCCCGGCCGACTATCGCGTGCGCGACGGCGTGCCGATTCCCTATTCGGGCTGGAAGAAGAAGTCGCCGGAAGGTCCCAGCGAGATCATTTCAACGCCGGCCGTCGATCATGGGCGGATCTACGTGGCCATCGGGCAGAGTCCGGTTCACGGGCCGGGCAGGGGAGCGTTGTCGTGTGTTGACGGGGCGACCGGGGAGATGGTGTGGCAGAATTGCCAAGTCAGCCGGACTCTCTCCGAAGCGGCCATCTGCGACGGGCTGCTCTACCTGCCCGACTACTCTGGAATCCTCCACTGCATCGATGCAGGAAGTGGCGAGATCGTTTGGCAGCACGATCTGGAAGGCGGGGTCTGGTGCGCCTCGGCGATGGTAGCCGGCGGGCGGGTCTACGTGGGCACGGAACGGATGGCCTATTGGGTCCTCAGAGCCGGGCGGGAAAAGGAAGTCCTGGGGAAAGGCCGGACGCAATCGATGGCAATCACCACGGTCGTTGCAGAGGATACATTCTTTCTGCCGACCCAACGGCGGATCTTTGCGGTGAAGATGGGCAAAGCCCAGCCGGGCTTCTGAATCGTCCATCTCGCACAAGTCAGCCCCTCCTTGTTGGCAAAGCAAGAAGAAGGCCGGCTTTTACAGCATCAGAAGCCGGGTTTCTTTCGGTGAGGCGACTGACAGGCACCGCGCTGTGAGAGGTGGAGGATTCAGAAACCCGGCTTTTACAGCATCAGAAGCCGGGTTTCTTTCGGTGAGGCGACTGACAGACGCCGCGCTGTGAGAGGCGGAGGATTCAGAAACCCGGCTTTTCACTGAACCAACTGGCGTTGTCCGTTTTTCCGGCTCGGATCTATAATGCCCGCGAGGAGTCTCGATAAGCTCCACATCACTCGAAGGGAGGCAAGAAGATGAGCAGGAAGCAGACCGTAATCGCCCTCGTGTTGGCGGCCGCTTGGCTGATCCTGGCCAACCGCTTGATGGCTCAGAGCAAAGAAGACCTGACGGTCGAGGCAGCAACGGCCGTGCTCGACGAGATCATGGCGACTCCGCTCAGCTCGATCCCGGAGAGTATGCTCTTCGATGCCCAGGGACTGGTGATCATTCCCAACATGATCAAGGGCGGGTTCGTCGTGGGGGGCCGGCATGGGCGAGGTGTGCTGCTCGTTCGCGGCGAAGACCAGACGTGGCACGCCCCCGTTTTCGTCTCCATGACCGGCGGAAGCATCGGCTGGCAGGTCGGCGTGCAGGCGACCGACGTGATCCTGGTGTTCAAGACGCGGCAGAGCGTGCAGGGTATCTTGAACGGCAAGTTCACCTTGGGCGCCGACGCGGCCGCGGCCGCCGGTCCGGTCGGTCGCCAGGCCGCTGCGGCCACCGACGGGCGTCTCAAGGCAGAGATTTATTCCTACTCACGAAGCCGAGGCCTCTTCGCGGGCGTGTCGATTGACGGCTCCGTCCTTCAATTGGATCAGATTGCCAACGCCACCTATTATCAGCGCCCAGCACCGGGCGGGCCCGTGATTGTACCGGAGCCGGCGCTCCGACTGGTCGCGCAAGTGGTGAAGTACTGTGGCGGGCCGGTCATCCAGGCCTCTGCGACTCAGTCGCAAGGGCAGCCCACCCTGGCCGTCCAGCACGCGGCCAACGAAGCCGACGCCGTTCGCAACCAGTTGGCCCAAATCGCCCCTCAACTCTACAAACTGCTCGACCCGCAATGGAACACCTACCTGGCCCTGCCCAACGAAATCTTCACGGGCCAGGGCCATCCCAGCCCCGAAACCCTCAACCGCTGCCTGGGGCGGTTCAAGGCCGTCACCGGTGATGCCCGGTATATGGGCTTGGCTCAGCGAGCCGAGTTCCAGTCCACCTACGGACTGTTGCAGCACTACGCTGCCGCACTTGCCCAGGAACCCGGCAAGCTGGAGATCCCGCCGCCGCCGGCGAATTGACGGCAGTCACACGTGGTCGCGGCCGATCGGGAGAAGAGGGGCTTGCGCAGAGACGCATAGGGATATTCATCCTTGTTCCTTCTCTGCGTTTCAGCGTCTCTGTACCGCTAACCTCAAAGATCGCGAGGTTTTTCACAAAGATTCGCGACTAACGGGAGCAGGCCATTCCAGCCGAGCGGTAGCTCGCATTGGCCGGCGGCCCTGCCGCCCTGTGCGAGAAATCCTTTTGTGCAACACATTCGGTCGAACGGCCCCCGCGTGCTCTGGCGCGCAGGGGCCGTTCTTCTTCTGCACCATACAGTTTGAGCGGCCGGGCTACCACGCCATCAGGTCGCCGTCGAAACCGTTGACCTTGCCGGTGAGGGTCATGATCCGGGCCTTGATCGCCCCTCCGCCCATCATTTCCGAAATTTCCGGGTCCACTTTCTTGAGTTCTTCGGCGGTGACGTCGACCGACTGGTTGCCGATCACCTTGATCTGATTTACGTCCAGGCCGCCGAAGTTGTGCAACGCTGCGCGGGTGAACACGGCGAGCTGGACGGTTGTGTCGCCGGTGCCGCCAATCTTGCTGATCACCAAGGGGTAGTAGACGAACTTCGACTCGAACCGGTAGGCGATGGCGACCTTGGTCGTGTCTTCCTCGCTCATGAACGTCAGATCGAAGGCGAAGTAGCGGAATCCCTGGTCGAAGTACTGGCGGACGATCTTCTCGACGTCGTCGGTGATGTGAGCATCGGCCTGGCCTTCGTAGGTCTTCTTGATGTAAGCCCGCACTTCGTTGCCGAAATCATCGGGGCTGTCGATCTTCCACACGAAGATGTTGTGGGTCCCGATCTTGGCCGTCAGCAACTTCTCTCCCATTCCGACGATGGCCAGCTTGGAGCGGATCAGGCGGTTGGCGTCTTCAAAGGCCGCGGTCGAAGCCGGGAGAACCGAGATCGGCTTGCCCGGAAGGGGCAGAACACTCAGCACGGCGCCGCCGCCCTCGATCTCGTTCTCCTCGTCGGTCGAGAGGATCATGATCTCTTCCTTGCCGTCCCATGCGATCACAGCGTTCTGTTCCGGCTCCTTGAACGTGAAGCCCATGCCGGCCGCGAGGAACTGGTTTGACGCCGGACGCGGCATCACACCCCCGCCGATGTTGATCTGAGTGCCGGTGTTGATGTTGCTGTTCTGAATGATCTCGTTGTTGGAATTGATCCGGTTTCCGGAATTGACGTTCGTATTTCCGGAATTGATGTTCGTGTTGTGGCTGTTGTAGTCCCAGTTGTAGATAGGCGGACGAGGCGGCGGCAGAGGCGGCCACACGTAGGTCGGCGGCACGCGATAGATAATGATCTTTCCGCAATCCGCCTGCACCGGCGTCTGGCCGACCACGAATGTGGCGGCAATGACTGCGAGTAACGCCAGGGCTGGAGTTCTCATCGCCATCGTTTTCACCTCCCTTGCATGATGTTCGAAATCGCCGGAGGCAAGCCCTCGTGGATCGCCCCCTCTTCTGCCCGAGATTCTAGCCGATCTGAAGGGCGACAAGAAGTAGGTCTGCTTGACGCGAATCGGGAATTGGGCGATGATCCTTCCCGGGAAAGGGGCACTCGTCTATTGCCCAAACGCGTTGGCACGATTGCGAGGTGAACCATGTCACTGCCGGCACACGATCGGGCGAGGTTCTTTCTTCTTGTCTTCTTGGCGACGGCCGGTATGTCCGTGGGGGGGCCGAAACCGGCAGCGGCTGCCAAAATCTGCGTGATCATCGCGGGCGATACGCTCGACCAGAATATCGGATCTGCCGCAGAGCAAAGTCTCCACGACGTTTTTGTGGGCTTCTACTGCCATGTTCCCGAGCCCATGCTCGAAATCGAGCAGCTCAAAGGCCAGGATTTCACTCAGAACGAGATCCTCAACACGATCGGCCGCATGCCGGTCGCGCCGGACGACGCTCTCGTCCTCTACGTCTTCTCCCACGGCCAGTACGACGAAAAGGGTCACTACTTCGTCGACACGAAGAGCAAGTCGCCCATCTACCGGGCCGATCTTCTCGCCGCCATGGAGCGGAAGCAACCCCGTTTTCGGGCGCTGATCTCGGATAGCTGTAACATGTACCTGCCAACGGGCAAGATCGATCGGGTTTATATGGCGCCTTCGTTCGCCCCGGCGGAGAAGCTCAGCCCGCTGTTCGTGCAGCTCTTTTTCGGCCACCAGGGGCTCCTCGACGTGAATTCGAGTTCCAAGGACCAGTCGGCTCTGTGTATTCCCGCAGTCGGCGGCCTGTTCTCGATGACTCTGAGCCTGCCCTACACCGACGAGATGCTCGACGGCCTTTACCAGGGCGAGATTGAGAAGGGATCGAGGCTTGGCAACACGCTCAAGGCGATCAACTTTGTGCCCGGCATTTTTTTCTCCGCTGGCGATCAGTCACGATCCTGGGACGAGGTGCTCAACTACAGCCAGAACCAGCTCGACAGCACCTTCCTGCCCCTCTACCAGTCGCTGAACATCACCCAGAAAATCTCCCGCAACGCCATGCCGGCCAAGGCCGCCGTGCCCCCGGGAATCGCCGGCGGCGGTGGCGGTAGTTCGGGCGGAGGAGGGAATTGGGGCGGCGGGCGGCAACCGGGCCGCTTTCCGCCCGGCACGGTCGTGACGCTCCAGCCGGGAGACGTCATTCTCACCGTCAATGGGCAGACGATCCGCGGAACGACCGACTACTGGAACTCGGTCAAGACGTCGCCGGCGGAGATGCACTTCACCCTTCAAAGCGCCGGCGACGGCAACGTCTACCACCTCAAAGCACGTTTGTTTGATCCTTCTGCCGATTCGCGTTTCGGAGTCGTCGGTGCGGATATGCGCGGCCGTAGCGGCGTTGTGGTGCAGAGCGTACGGCGCGGGTATCCGGGTTCGCAGTGTGTGATCGTGGAGTAATTTTACCCTGACGGCCGCTATCCGGCCCGCCCTTCGAGGCGGTCCAAACGGGGCAATGCGAGATCCTGTCGGCCATTCGGATTTCCTGCCGCCCTCCGAATAGCCGATTCGTCGAACAACAGCCATGCTTCCTGCATGCGGACGGGCACAACTGGGACGATCGTCACCGCCCCGGGTGGTATCGATTGGATGGCCGCTGCAATCTCGTCATATCGAAGCTGAGGATCTTATCGTTTCGCATCCCGGTGAAACAAACAGCACTTCACACGGGTAGAGTTCGAGTGCTCTCTCGATTCGTTCCTTAAGGCCCGTCGGTTTTTCTCGCAGCGAATGCAAATCGGCCCATTCTGACTGGATCGTTGTTCTGGGCGCAACATGTCGATGAACCAGCCACTCAAGGTGGCGGAGCAAGACTTGGTCCGAAGGACCGTCGGTGAGAAGAGTGAATTTGCGGCTATTCATCCTCGGACCACGGAATATTGGGCAGGAAGAGCTGGAGATCGCTGCGATCCTTGACCCGACGAGGCTTCCGACGTGTGGTCTTCTGCTGCGTCACTGCATCTTCGGGCGGTTCGTCTTCCATATTCTCTGCCACCGCCAATGGATTCAGATAGAATCGGAGTTTGCCGCGAGCGAGAGTACGCTCTTCCGGCTTCATATCCTGACGCCACGTTCCTTCGAGCCACGAGAAACTTACGGCGCGACAGCGCCTGCCATTCACAGATACCTCGCACGGCTCGGCCACGAGCAGATCGGCGTCATACACGAGGCCGACGACTGTCGGCGAATGGGTGTTCACGATCACCTGCCGAAGAGGATTGTCCTTGCCGACTTCTTCGTCTGTGTCCGTGGCAAGGTCCTTGAGCAATCGGAGCATGGACGGGATCCGCTCGGGATGGATCCCGTTCTCCGGTTCTTCAAAGCACAGAAGACCGTGGGCGCTTGTATCCAATTCAAGGATTGAGAGAGCAAGGAAACGAAGCGTCCCGTCGGAAAGGGCTCGGGCAGGATGTAAGGTTCGATTGCGGTCGACAATCTGCAGCGTCAACAATTCCCGGCGGTTGTCGACGTCGACGTTGACGGAGTGAATGTCTTCGACAAGTTCCGACAGTCGATTCGCGACTCGTGCAAGCAAAGCCTCGTTGTCCCCGTCTTCATTCCTCCCGTTCCTGATTCATCGCTATAACTTGAATGCCCAATTGGGTTTCAGACACAATTCGCCGACCCCGTACACCCCAACATTATATCCTTTTGCAGGATAGTTGGTAGCTGGTCGTGGAAGTCGCTGGAATTCACCTCCCAGACCGCTATTGAGCCTCAGAAAAGTAATGCAACGAGGCCGACCAGCGGGAGGCCGGTTTCCCGGGAGAAAACGCACCGCGCTGTTGCATCACTTTCCACGGGACCAATAAACTGGAAGCCAAACGCATTCGACCTCGCCAAATCGCAGGGAATCAACATGCCCACCGCCAATTGCCTTCAATTCGTGCGCCTGTATCTGATCCTGGCGTTCCTCCTCCTCTCCGGCATCCCCGCGACTAACGCGCTGACCGGCGAACCGTCGAGCCCGCTGGGATCGGATGCCTGCTTGGCTGCTCAAGGACTGGTGCAGCGACTGCTCCCGGACCATGCAAATCGCTTCGTATTCGACTTCGTCGTTCCCGACGAAGGACGCGATGTCTTCGAACTCGAGACCCGCGACGGCCAGGTGGTTATTCGCGGCAACAACGGCGTGTCGATGGCCATGGGACTGAACTGGTATCTCAAGCATTATTGCCGATGCCATGTCTCGTGGTGCGGCAGCCAGTTGACGCTGCCCGATCCGCTGCCGGCGGTCGAACCGAAAGTGCGGCGTACAAGTTGGGCCAAGCACCGCTACTTCCTCAACTACTGCTCCTTCGGCTATTCCCTGCCATGGTACGATTGGAATCAATGGGAACGGCTCATCGACTGGATGGCCCTTAACGGGGTGAACATGCCCCTCTCGGTCACCGGCCAGGAATCCGTCTGGCGGGCCGTCTGCCAACGGCTGGGAATGAGCGACCAGGAGATCACCGAATTCCTCGCGGGCCCCCCCTATCTGCCTTTCCAGTGGATGGGCTGTCTGGACGGCTGGGGTGGACCGCTGCCGGCCAACTGGATCTCCGAACACGAAGCGCTGGGCAAGAAGATTCTCGCCCGCCAGCGCCAACTGGGCATGACGCCCGTCCTCCAGGGCTTCACAGGCCACGTTCCCCAGGCCGTCGAACGGATCTTTCCCGACGCGAAGCTATACCGCATCCGCTGGATCGATTGGGACACGAACCTCCTCGATCCGCTCGATCCGAGGTTCGCAAAGATCGCAGCGATATGGATGGAAGAACAACAGAAGCGTTTCGGCGCGAGCCATCTCTATGCGGCCGACACCTTCATCGAAATGACGCCCCCGAGCGGCGACACCCAGGATCTGGCCAATCTCAGCCGGGCCATCTACGACGGGCTGGTTCGCCATGATCCGCAGGCCGTGTGGGTGCTGCAAACCTGGATCTTCCTCTACCAGGAAGCGTTCTGGACCCAACCGCGGATCGAGGCGTTTCTTGGTGCGGTCGGGCACGAGCAAATGCTCTGCCTCGACCTGGCCTGCGAAAACCGGCCTCAATGGAGCCGGACCCAGGGATTCTGCGGCAAGCCCTGGCTCTGGTGCAACATCCAGAACTACGGCTGCACCGTCTCGCTCGGCGGATCCTTGAAAGGAATCAATACCGATCTTCCCGCCGCCCGAACCGACCCGTTGGGCGCCCGGCTCGTCGGACTCGGATTCGTCAACGAAGGCCTCGACTACAACCCGGTCGTCTACGATCTCATGTTCGAAATGGCCTGGCGGGAAGAACCCGTCGACCTCAAGGCCTGGATCGCCGGTTATTCCGCCTGCCGCTACGGGCGGTCGAACGCCAATGCCGAAGAGGCCTGGAATATCCTGCTGACCACCGTCTACGACGGTCCCCATCGCACCCGGTCGGTCATCGACCATGTGCCGACGCTGGCCGGCCGGCGCGGCGGACCGTCGTACAGCAATCTTCGCCTGGCCGACTCCTGGCGGGCACTTCTGGCTGCATCCGATCAACTGGGCGAGTCCGACGCCTACCAGTTCGACCTGGTCAATCTGGCGCGGCAGGTGTTGACCAACCATGCCGGCCAATTGCACGGCGAGATCATCAAGGCACATAAGGCCGGCGATCTCGACGCCTTCGATGCAGCAGCGCAACGCTTTCTCAACCTGATCGGCGAGCTGGACGAACTCCTCGGTTCCCGCAAAGAATTCCTGCTGGGCAAGTGGCTGGGCGACGCCCGACGGTGGGGCGAGACGGATGCGGAGAAGGCGCAAATGGAGTGGAACGCCCGACGCGTGATCACGCTCTGGGGCGGCGGAACCGCCATCAACGACTACGCCCGCAAGGAATGGGCCGGCATGCTCAGCGGCTTCTACCTCCAGCGCTGGGAGCCCTACCTTGCCCAGCAGAGGCAAGCCCTCGCAAGCGGCCAACCTCTCGACGAAGAGGCCTCCTACGCCAGGCTTCGCGCGTGGATGCTGGCCTGGTCGGATCAATCGACATCCTTTCCTGATCGACCGCGCGGCGACAGCGTAGCGCTGGCCAAGGAACTCTGGGCCCGATACGCCGACCAGTTCAAGCCCGATGCCCTGAGCCTGACCACCGGCAAGCCGACCGCTTGCTCGCATGCCCTGCCGTCCCACCCAAAACATCTGGCCAATGACGGCCACGTCTCCGATCCGGGCAGTTTCTGGGCGACCGACGTCAACCAGCACGCCGAACCGGCCTGGTGGCAAGTCGACCTCGAAGAGCCCGTCACCATCGGCCGCGTTGTCGTGGTCGGCTATTATGGCGACGCTCGCTACTACGGCTTCACCGTCGAAACCTCTCTCGACGGCCAGTCGTGGACCACGGCCGCCGACCGCCGCGACAACCGGGAGCCTTCAACCGCCGACGGCTACACCTGCACTTTCACACCGCACCCGGTTCGCTACCTCCGCATCACCCAAACCCACAACTCCGCCAACTCGGGGCGCCACCTGGTGGAGGTCATGGCGTTTGAGAGGTGACCCGCAAGCCGAACAAGGATTCCCCACCATGCGTCTCCAATACCCATTGGCCGTCGTCCTCGTGACGCTCACCGCAACAACCGCGCTGGCCTTCCAACCCAACAAAGACTGTTGGGGAAGCGTGATGCCCCAGCACCTGGAAGTGAATCTGAAAGCCTTTGCCGTGGGACGCGAGTGTGCCGAACTGTAGGACAGGTTTATAACCTGGACAGGTTGCAGACCTGTCGTGCGAGAGTCATTGATCCTCAGGTCCCCTTACCGAGAAGATTGCCATGTTAGCCAGACACCCTTCGACGCTTGTTGCCCTGCTTGTGGCCTGCACGGCCGCATCGAGCCATGCCGAATTGCCCCCCGTCTTCAAGGCCGCGAGCGGTGAAAGAACCGTTGCCGACGATACCGTTCGAGCGTTCGTCACCCCCAAGACCATCCTCTGGAAATCCGACGATTCCGGCGAGACGATCCTCGGCGAGGGCGTGTTGCTCGAAAAGGGGACCAGGCAGCCGGCCACCGTCCGGGCCGGCCTCTGCACGCTCAGGAGCGTTCCGGGCAAACCGGCCCCGGGACTGCTGCTGGACTTCGGCATCGAATTGCAGGGCGGGCTGCAACTGGTGATGGGCATGTCGCCCGGCAAGGAGCCGGTCCGCTTCCGCGTCCGTTTCGGCGAGTCGGTCACGGAAGCCATGTCGGACATCGGCGGCGACACGAACGCCACCAACGACCACGCCATGCGCGACCTGGAGATCCAGGCCCCGTGGCTGGGAAGCGTGGAAGTGGGCAACTCGGGTTTCCGCTTCGCCCGAATCGACTTGCTCGATGCGGATCGAACCGTGTTTCTCAAGGAAGTCAACGCGATCTTCTCGTACCGCGACATTCCGTATCTCGGCTCCTTCAAGTGCAGCGACGAGCGGCTTAATCAGATCTGGGCGACCGGCGCCTACACCGTTCATCTCAACATGCAGCAGTACCTGTGGGACGGGATCAAGCGGGACCGGCTGGTGTGGATCGGCGACATGCACCCTGAGACCATGACGATCTGCTCGGTCTTTGGTGCCGATCCGGTCGTGCCCGCCAGCCTCGACTACGCTCGCGATACGTTTCCCCTGCCGGGTTGGATGAACGGGATCAGCTCCTATTCGATGTGGTGGGTGATCATTCATCACGAATGGTATCATCACTACGGCGACCTGGAGTATCTCCAGGCCCAGAAGGCCTACCTGGTTCCCCTGCTGCGGCAGTTCATGACGAAAATCAACGACCGGAACGAGGAGCAACTCGACGGGCGGTTCCTCGACTGGCCGTCGTCGGAGAACGAACCCGCCATTCACGCGGGCCTTCAGTCGCTGATGGTCATGACCATGGATGCAGGGGCCGAGTTGTGCACGACGCTCGGTGAGCCGGAGGTGGCTGAACAGTGCCGGCAGACGGCCGCTCGGCTGCGTCGCCATGTGCCGGACCCGAACCGGTCAAAGCAGGCCGCCGCACTGATGGCTCTCTCGGGCCTGGCACCGGCCGGGAAGATGAACCAGGAGTATCTGGCCGTCGACGGTTCTCGCCGCATGTCGACCTTCTACGGCTTCTACATCCTCGAAGCGATGGCCGCGGCCGGCAATCACCAGGGTGCGATCGACTGCATCCGCGAGTATTGGGGCGGCATGCTCGACCTGGGCGCGACGACCTTTTGGGAAGACTTTGATCTCGACTGGACGCAAAACTCGGGACGGATCGACGAATTCACGCCCGAGGGCAAGAAGGACATCCATGCCGATTTCGGCAACTACTGCTACAAATGCCTCCGCCACAGCTTGTGTCACGGTTGGGCTTCCGGCCCGACGGCCTGGATGAGCCGGCATGTTCTGGGGATCACGGTTACCGTCCCCGGCGGCAAGAAGATCCGGATCGAGCCCCACCTTGCCGATCTGGATTGGGCCGAGGGGACGTTCCCCACGTCGACCGGGGTCGTCAAGGTCCGTCACGAAAAACAGGCCGACGGCACAGTTGCCACGACGTTCGAGGCACCCGAGGGCATCCAGATCGAGGTCGGCAGACCGTAGGGCGCGCGGCAGGCAATGTCGTTTGGCCGAAGGCCATATTCACCTCACCACCCGCCGTTGACAACCTCTCCGCCTTGCCTTGTTCCCAAAGCCCGCCAGATGCCGGGATCGACCGTCTCGCTGATGGACCGGACCGAACCGTCCATGAGGCACGCATTGACCACGCCTGGATGATAGCTGCGGGAGGTTACCGCCGCGTAGGTGGGCTGAGTCGTGCTCCTGCCTTCCTGAATGGAATTGAAGTCGATGTCGTAGGTTCTCCCGTCGGAATGGACGTACTGGACGTTGGTGTTCGGCGTGAAGACCGTTGTGATGCCGCTGTGGTGAACGCGTCCGTCGCACCATTCGCTATGGCCCGTGTTGTCGTTTGTGGCCGGGCCGAGTTTGAACTGGCCGCCGCTGGCAAGGCCGGCTATCTCCATCCGGGATATTGGCACTTCCGGGCCCGGATCCGGCGTGTTGCGGACGTAAGGCGTGAACGCCTTCACCTCGGCGGCGGCCAGTGTATTGCTCAGACCGTCGCGGATATCCGCCGGTCTTGTTCGGCTGTTTACGTGGAACGCCCCGTCGCCGCCCCGGCCCGTCGCCGGGTCGTGGACCAGCCAGGTGCCGAAATTGAACCCGTAGGTCTGTGGATAGATGTAGGGAACGCCGTCTTTCGTTCGCACCGTATCGTTGGGATCGCTGGGGCAAACATAGGTTGGAATTCGCAGTTGAGGAATGCCGCTTGCAAGCTGGGCGTCCCAGGCGATGTCAAGGCGGACCCGATCGTAGGCACTGGCCTGCTCCAGGTAGGGGAGCAACCGTCCGTGGATCGACCAGGAGCCGTTGTTGCCCGAGAGCACCGTTCCCGGCCGCAGGCAGAAACTGGGAGGAAAACTGCCGTTGGGGCTCAGATAGTTATGCAAGGCCAGGCCGATCTGTTTGAGATTGTTCCTGCACGAACTGCGACGAGCCGCTTCCCGGGCCGCCTGGACCGCTGGAAGCAGAAGTGCGATCAGAACGCCGATCACGGCAATCACGACCAGCAGCTCAACCAATGTGAATCCTTCTTGCTTCGTTCCCTGACGCATCATCCGTGTTCTCCGCCTGGCGGCCGCTTCTGGATAGACTGCTCCGCCAGCCAGGTACAGCAAACGGCGCGCCGGCCCGAGTCATTGCGATCCGATTTCCTGGTCCGGGCCGCGAAAGGTGTCTCGGGCTGCCCTTTTCTGCGCGTTCGGACTAAAGTAGAAACTGTTGGGCTTTCCGCCACCCAGGAGACGCGTGTCGATTGATTCGACATCTGCGCCGATTCGTTCGACATTTCCTTCCCGTTCACCAACCATGCGTTGTCCCATTCGTCTCCAATTGATGTTGACCACGCTGTTGGTCGCGACCACGGCCATCGTGCTGGCCTGCGCGGCGAGTGTCTGCCTTGCCCTCTCCGTGGCAGCCCGAAGCAATGCCGAGGAGTTGAGCCGGATCGAACGGACGCTGGCCCAGGCCAACTATCCGCTGACGGAAAACGTGTTGCGGCAGATGCGGGGACTCTCGGGCGCAGACTTTGTGCTCCTGGACGGCCAGCGCCGGGTCGTTGTGGCTACGCTCGCATTGAGCGAGCCGGATCGTGAACTTCTCAAGACGGAGCCGCCCCGCCGGCACATCGATACCCTGGCCGACACGACGGAGATTCGACTCGCCGGCCGCGAGTACTTCGCGCACGTCGTTCCCGCGGCTCGCGAGGCGACGGTTACTTTGGGACAGCATTTGGTCGTGCTCTACAGCAGGGACCAATGGTGGTCCGTCGCCTGGCAGGTCGCCCTGCCGATTGTCGGAGCCGGACTGGTGGCCATTCTGCTGGCCGTCGCCCTGACGACCTTGATTGCGGGGTGGCTCGTGCGCCCGATCGAGGCCTTGAGGGAGCAGTCCGAACGAATCGCTGCCGGACAGTTCGAGCCGGTTGCTCACTCGCCGCGAAACGACGAACTGGCTGACCTGGCGAACTCCATCAATCGAATGACGGCGCGGCTCAAGCAGTACGAGGACGAAGTCCGGCGGAGCGAGCAGCTCCGCACTCTGGATCAGCTCGGAGCCGGAATGGCCCACACGCTGCGAAACTCTGCGACGGGGGCTCGCCTGGCCATCGAGCTTTTTCAGCGAAAGAATCCCGAAGCGGCGGCCTCCGAGTCGTTCGGCACGGCGATCCACCAACTCGAAGTGATGGAAGCGTTCATCCAGAAGTTCCTGCACCTCGGACGGCGAACGGCACGGAGGACAACTTTCGACCTGGCCGAAGTGGTCGCCGGCGCGATCGAGTTGGTTCGCCCCGCGTTCGATCACGCCCACGTGCGGCTGGAAACTCGCTGCCCCTCCGAGCCGATCCTGGTAGAAGGCGACCCGGAATCCTTGCGGGAACTCGCGCTCAACCTGCTTCTGAATGCGCTGGAGGCGACAGGCGGAACACGTGATCCAGGCGCGCGAGTTGTCGCCGAAACCTTGGTTTCCGCCGGGCACAGGGCCGAGATCCGCGTCAGCGATTCGGGCCCCGGACCGGCCCCCGAAACAAGCCGGCGGATGTTCGAGCCCTTCGTTTCTGAAAAACCGGAAGGAACCGGACTCGGCCTCTACCTCTCGCGGCAGATCGCCGAAGCCCACGGCGGATCGATCCGCTGGTGCCGCGAGGATGACCTCACGAAGTTCGTCGTCTGCCTACCATCCTTAGAAAACCCAACCACGGAACAGCGATCATGACGTGCGTGCTGATTGTCGACGACGAACCGAGCATTTGCTGGGGATTGGCGGGACTCGTTCGAGAGATGGGCCACGAAGCCCGGACGGCATCGACGGCCGAAGAAGGGCTTCAAATCGCCCGCCACTGGCCGCCGAAGGCGATTGTTCTCGACGTTCGCCTGCCCGGAATCGACGGTTTGGAGGCGATGGGACGTTTTCACGAAATCCTGGGCCCTGTGCCGATCATCGTCGTCACGGCCTATGGGGCGCTGTCGACGGCAGTCACGGCGGTGCGAAACGGCGCCTTCGACTATATCACCAAGCCCTTCGATCTGCGGACGGCCGAGCACACGATCGCTCGCGCCTTGGCGAGTTCCCAGGTAGCAGCGGAACGCCCACCGGCAGCGGAGATGGTCGAGCACGGCGAGATCGTGGGGAGTTCGGCGGCGCTGCAGGAGGTTTTCAAGCGCATCGCCCTGGTTGCGGCAGCCGAGACGTGCGTTCATATCCGTGGCGAAAGCGGCACGGGCAAGGAGCTGGCCGCCCGGGCCATCCACCGGCACAGCCGCCGCGCCGACGGACCGTTTGTTGCCGTGAATATCGCGTCGCTGAGCCCCTCGCTGGCCGAGAGCGAGCTGTTCGGCCACGTTCGAGGGGCCTTCACAGGGGCAGACGACGACCGCACGGGACTGCTCGCCCAGGCCGGCGGCGGGATCATTTTTCTCGACGAAGTAGCCGACATTCCCATGCCGCTCCAGGTGAAATTGCTCCGCGCGCTCGAGCAAGGAGAAATCCAGCCGGTTGGCTCCAACACGCCGATCCACTCCGACTTCCGGGTGATTTCCGCCACCCATCAGAATCTGCCCGAGTTGGTGGCCCGCGGGGAATTTCGCCACGACCTCTACTTCCGGCTGGTGGCCTTCGAAATCGAGATGCCGCCCCTTCGCGACCGGCGCGAGGATATCCGGGCATTGGCCGAGCACTTCCTTATGCTTCTTGCCGCCAGATCAGGACAATCGCCCCCCTGCATTTCGCAGGAGGCCCTCGGTGAGCTGGAACGCATGCCGTGGTACGGCAACGTTCGCGAACTCCGCAATTCGATCGAACACGCTATCGTGCTCGCCCGGAGCGGTGCGATCTTGCCGGATCACCTGCCACCCCCCGCTCCGGCCTCGATGACGGCGGCGGCGATCCAAGGCGATGCACTGCCCGCTCTCATTCGCCAATGGACCGAGAACCAGCTCGGCGCGGACAATCTCGACAACCTTTACGAACGCCTCCTCCGCCTCGTCGAGCCGCCCATGCTCAAAACAACCATGGCCCGCTTCCACGGCCGGTGCGCCGCGGCCGCGCGCCGTCTCGGGCTGCACCGGACAACCTTGCGAAAAAAGTTGGAGCAGTATGGGATCGAGGAGCCGTGAGGGCGCCTACTCCTTCTTCAACTTCTCCGCAAAAACCTTCTTGAACTTCTCCACTTTCGGGGCGATCACGGCGCGGCAGTACATCTGGTCGGGGTTGTCGCGGAAGTAGTTCTGATGATAGTCCTCGGCCTTGTAGAAGTTCGTATAGGGCGCGATCTCCGTCACGATCGGGCGCGAGAAGGCGCCGGACTCGTCGAGCTTCTTCTTGTAGTCCTCGGCCAGCGCCCGCTGCTTCTCGTTGTGATAGAAGATGGCCGAGCGGTACTGGGTGCCCACGTCGGCCCCCTGGCGGTTGAGCGTCGTTGGGTCGTGCGTTTTCCAGAACACCTCCAGAAGTTCCTCAAAGGAGATCACCTCGGGCCGGTAGGTGACCTGGCAGACCTCGGCATGCCCGGTTGTGCCGGCGCAAACGTCCTTATAGGTCGGATTCTCGACCGTGCCGCCCGAAAACCCCGACCGGACCGACTCCACTCCTTTGAGTTGCTGGAAAATCGCTTCCACGCACCAGTAGCAGCCGGCCCCGAAAGTGGCGGTTTCTGTCGCTACGTCGTTCGTCGGATTTGCGGAGGCGGGCTCGCTCGTGGGACTGGCTGCCTGGTGATTGCTTTGGTTCACGGGTGAGTTCTCCGAGTTGGGCTGGCCAGACGATCGAGTGCACGCGACGGTGGTTAAGAATGCGAGACACACGACACCTGTGCAGCCAAATCGGTAAGGGAGGTGCCGGAACATGGTTTTCCTCACGGGCAGCCTGTCAGACTTCACACGCGTAGCTCTCGGCAAACGCAAGCAAGTCCTCACCGCCCTTGCGGTGGCAGAAGTCGCCGAGAGTCTCGCCGTCCTGCCGATCGTGTTTGAAATAGGTGAGCACCGGTATGAGCGCCGATACCAACTCGCCAAGCGGGACAATCTCGCGGTAAAGAAAAGCCAGCCGATCGCCACGCATCCTCCCGCCCAGGAAGATCGTGTACTTGTCCTTCGTCTTACCCACCAGGCCGATGTCGGCGTTGTAAGGCCGGGCGCAACCGTTCGGGCAGCCCGTCATCCGAACCGTGAACTTCTCCCCCTGGAGGCCCAAGCGGTTGATTTCCGCCTCCAGTTGCGCCATCACGTCGGGCATCACCCGCTCGCTCTCCGTGACCGCCAACGGACAAGTCGGCATTGCCACGCAAGCGATCGCCCAGCGGCGAACCTCGGAGATCTCGCCGTCGAGCTTGACGCCGTTCTCGCGAAGGATGCTCTCGAGTATCTCTCGCTGCTCCGGCGCCACGTCGGTGAATAGCAGGCTCTGGTGCGCGGTGATCCGCAGGTTCAACCTGAGCTGCTCGCACACCCGGCGTATCGCGGTCTTCAAATTGCAGCCGCCGCGATCGATCACCCGGCCGTTATCGATGTGGAGCCCGTAGAACCAACGGCCATCCCCCTGTTCATGCCAGCCGATGTGGTCTTCCACGTCGACTTTCGCAACCGGACGCGACTCGGCAAGCGACTCGCCGTAGAACTCCTCGACCTTTGCGCGAAACTTCTCGATTCCCCAGTCATGAATCAAGTACTTCATTCGCGCGCGTTTACGATCGGAACGACAGCCGAAATCTCGCTGGGTCTTGACGACCGCCTCCGCCACTCGAAGCACGTTGTCCGGTGTCACGAACGCGAGCGGTTGGGCCACGGCCGGAAAAGTGTTCTTGTTGCTCGGCGTCACGCCCATACCGCCGCCGACCAGCACGTTGTACCCGGCGATGCGCTCGCCTTCGACAATCGCCAGAAACCCTAAATCGTTCGTGTAGACGTCCACGCAGTTGTCTTCCGGCAGGGCGATCGCCACCTTGAACTTCCGCGGCAAATAGGTCTCGCCATACAGAGGCTCGATCACCTTTCCCTCCTCGCCGCCGCCGGCCAACTCCTTCTCCCCGGTCTCCGGATCGGTCATCCAGATCTCGTAATAGGCCTTCGTATTTGGAAGCAGGTGGTCGGATACCCGGTCGGCCAACTTCTGCATCTCGTCGCGGACAGCATTGTTGCGATAGGGCGCCGGGCAACAGAGCACGTTGCGGCACACATCGCCGCATGCCCCGAGTGTCGTCATCCGGGCCTCGCAGATCGCCCGGATCGCCGCCTTCACGTTGCCCTTCAGTATGCCGTGCGTCTGGATCCCCTGGCGGTCCGTCAGCCGCACATCGCCGTTGCCGTACCGCTCGCAAAGGTCCAGCTCGTCGAGCATCTGCTGCGCCGTGAGCTTTCCGCCGGGCAGCTTCGTTCGCACCATCATCGAGTAGGCCTTGCCCAACGGCTTGCCGTCGGCACCCTTCGCCCCGCGGCGGTCGCGGTCGTGCTGCTGATAGAAACCGTGATGTTTGATCACTTGCTCGGCGTTCTTCCCGAAGGCTGGCTCGCCATTGGCCAATTCCTCCGGAATGGTTCCTCGCAGATAATCGCTCTCAATCTTGATCTTCTCGACAGGGCTCAGTTGCGGTTCGTCGCTCATCGGCCTTCTACCCACCTGACTCCCGCGGCGCTCCGTGGTAAATCAGATTGTTTATTAAATTGACAAACATACGTCACAATTCATCGGAATTATAACGGTCACCGATCACTATTCCAAGACAAGAATACGAGAATCGCAATCGGGTG
>Ga0351853_1012_pt1 | contig 44188 bp, 39 predicted proteins | sample BONcelHFGM3001C8_FD_206799 | JGI IMG/M metagenome (GOLD analysis project Ga0351853, IMG submission 206799) | Enriched cells from coal bed in the Powder River Basin, Montana, United States - BONCAT cells FGM rep2 HSBNCT.FGM.300.1.C8 ... | reverse complement strand
ACCGGCCCAACGGAAAAATTGGCAACTTGGGGGGGCTGGATATGGGATTCACTGGCCGGATATTGATGAGGACCTGAGCGTGAGAGGCCTTTTGCAGGGCGCTCCTGCCCCCCGTTTAGTGGCCGTTGCAGCATAAAATTTGCGAAATCCGAAATGGGGTCGGACCACAGTAATTGTCGGCAATTAAAAGAAAAATATTACAAATCAATGCATAAAATGGTCTTAATCCAACATTTTTGAATCCCAAAAGATGCGTTTAAGAGATTAAAACCCAACATGAACATCCGGCGGGCAAGCTTCAGATGTTCTCATTAGGCAATGAGATGAAGAAATATTGATTTCTCGGCTTGTCATAATTATCGTAAAAAACAGAGAAGTGTGATTTAAAAACCAAGATAGGAGGAGTTTCCAATGGACAAACCGTATCAAGCGATGCCCGATATCGATGTTCTTCCTGCCCATTTTCCGATTCCCGGAGCGGGATTCCTTCCGGTCAATGCCTTCGTCATCAAGGCGAAGGAGCCTGTTCTCGTTGATACGGGAACGGGTATAGACAGCGAAGCGTTTATGAAGGCTCTCAAGTCAGTCATCGACCCGCGAAACTTGAAGTGGGTGTGGCTCACCCACGATGATGCGGATCATACCGGTAACCTTCAACAGATCCTTGAAGCAGCTCCCAATGCACGACTTGCAGCGTACTCCTTAGCTGTGCTGAGGATGAGCACGGCTTGGCCGGTACCCATGGATCGGGTTTACTGGCTGAATCCGGGAGACAGTATTAATGTGGGGGATCGTAAGCTAACCGCCGTGAGACCTCCCCTGTTCGATAACCCGACTACCATCGGCGTCTATGATGACAAATCAGAGGCTTTCTTTTCTGCTGATTGCTTCGGCGCCATCATTCAGGTACCGGCGCAAACTACCGATGATGTTGCCGATGGGGATCTGGCTCAAGGCATGGCGGGCTGGGCCAGCTTGGACAACCCATGGGTTCATATGGTTAAGCCGAGCGAATTCAGTCAAGCGCTGGACAGAATTCGTCAGATTGCCCCGAAGATGATCCTATCGGCACACTTACCACCGGCAACAGGAAAAACCGAAAAGTTTCTGGATTTGCTTGCGACGGTTCCACCTTCCACACCCTCTGTTGCTCCAAACCAGACGGCACTGGAGCAAATATTAGCTCAGACGCGCAGAGCGGGCACCGGTGCGCTGGAAAGTCCGTTAAGTAAATCTTCAACAGATTGAATTCATATGATTTATCAACATGGTCATATTTTCGCACTACTTCCCTGATCCGAAAAATGCCGGGCCAATTGGTGACGCCTATGTTTTTATGCGTTATTCTGAATTTCGATCAAACCCATTTTCTCATTCACTGAGAGGGGAACGACCTAAATAAACAAAGGTCACTTGAAGCAAAAGATGTTATTCAAAATATGGGCCTCAAAAACCTCTTGAACAGGCCTTTTTGGCCCCAAAAAGATACTTTCGGCGTATCGCCACCAGTATATCCTTACAAATTGTTATTCATGTTGACAATTTGTAAAATATGCCTTATTCCCCAGCTATGATAGAAAGAAACCTCTCCCCAAAACTAAAGTCGTTGGCCGAACAATACCCTGTTGTGACGCTCACCGGCCCCCGACAGTCCGGTAAAACAACCTTGGTCAAATCTGTTTTCCCGGACTGGGGCTATGTCTCCCTGGAAGAACCGGATATGCGCCAGTTCGCCTCAACTGATCCCAGAGGCTTTATAGATGCTTATCCAAGGCGTTTTGTCCTGGATGAAGTACAGCGAGTGCCTGATCTCTTTTCATACATTCAGACCCATGTGGATGACATTGGAGAACAGGGCGTTTATGTCCTGACCGGTTCCTCCAATTTCGGGTTGATGGAAGGGATCAGTCAGTCATTGGCCGGAAGAGTCGCCATCCTGGAGTTGCTTCCCTTTTCTTTTTCTGAGCTGGAACAGGCTGGTCGACTGCCGGGTTCCATTGAAGAATGCATGTTTACCGGCGCCTATCCAAGAATCTATGACATGAATCTTGAACCTTCACAGTGGTATTCGAATTATGTGGCAACCTATCTGGAAAGGGATGTACGCCAAATCAAAAATGTAACAGACCTATCGGTATTTCAACAATTCCTGAAGATGTGCGCCGCGCGGTCCGGACAGGTCCTGAACCTTTCCTCGTTGGGGAATGATTGTGGTATCAATCACAATACAGTCAAGTCATGGCTCTCTATCCTTCAGACAAGCTATATCGTGTATCTATTAAGACCACATTTTAAAAATTTCAACAAAAGACTGATCAAAAGCCCGAAGCTCTATTTTTATGATTCCGGTCTTCTCTCCTATCTCTTGGGGGTTTCCTCACCGGATATCCTGAACATTCACAGCCATAGGGGGTATCTCTTCGAGACATGGGTGATTTCCGAACTGCTAAAAGGCAGGATGAACCGTGGGCTCAAGGAAAACATCTATTTCTGGCGTGACAATGTGGGACATGAAATCGATTGTATCGCAGAAAAGGGTGACAGATTGCTTCCTATTGAAATTAAATCCGGAAAGACCATTTCAACGGATTTTTTCAAAGGTCTCAGATTTTACACTGAGCTTTCTCAAGATATCGCTGTTCAGCCGACCGTTGTCTACGCAGGGGCGGCGGATCAGCCGAGAAAAGACGCAAATGTTTTGAGCTGGAAATCCTTCGGAAAATCAATCCCGGGTGACATATAGTGGTGGGTAGCGGCATTCTTTAAAATATCAATCGAAAAACAAATAATCAATTGGTGAGAGCGTGCCATATATTTCAAGATGAAAATCATCACCGATTTCATTGCAGCCTGTGTTATCATGAGAAAGATGTCTCCTCTGTCGTTTTATGTCAACTGATGAAAATACAGGCAACCCCTGTTCGAATAAACCGGAGAAACGCTGCTTATGACCTTGTCCAAAAACCCTGCGCCTGTCGAATTCGATCAACGGATTCAGGAACCGGAGCCAGCAGCGTCTGATTGTAGAAGGGCTGAAAAGACGCTGCTGGAGGATCTGAGAGAAGAACGAGACAGGGCGTTTCAATGTCTTGATATAGCCGGAACGATGATTTTAGGATTGGATACGGCTGGTGACGTCAGTTTTGTGAACAAAAAAGGGTGCCAGATTCTGGAGAAAAATGAAAATGAAATTGTCGGTGTAAACTGGTTCGATAATTTCATTCCAAAAAGAATACGACATGAAAAAAAAGAATGTTTCAACAGGATAATCAATGGTGAAATTGAAACTTTCGAGCATGCTTACGGATATGTCATCCTGGCTTCGGGCAAGACGGAAAAATGCATGTCCTGGCATAACGCGCTGCTGAAAGATTCACACGGCAACATAATCGGCACGCTCAGTTCCGGTGAAGACATCACCGAGCGCAGCCGGATGGAGGATGAGCTGGCGCAGTACCGCGAACATCTCGAGAAGATGGTCGATCAGCGAACTGCCGAATTGCAGCGCGAAATCACCGGGCACAAACAGACTGAGGACAAACTGCGCCGGATAGCTGAACGACTGGAACTGGCACAACAGGTGGCCAGGGCAGGGGTGTGGGAATGGGATATTGAAATGGATCGCATCGAATGGTCGGCCCATATGTTTGATCTCTTCGGACCGGATTCCATGAAAGACACCGTTTCTATGGAGTCATGGAAAAGCAGGCTTCATCCACACGATCGTGACATGTTCTGCAGTCAAATCACATGTGCGCTGAAGGAGCAAACGCCCCTGAGCTGCGATTATCGGATTGAGCTGAGTGACGGGCGGATACGCTGGTTAAATATCGTTGGGCAATGCAAATATGATAAACAGGGCCACCCTGTCCGGATGACCGGTATCTGCATGGACATCAGTGACCGCAAGAAGAAAGAGGAGTTAATCCAAGACAGTGAGCAGCGGTTCCGTGCGGCATTCATGGGAAATCCGGTGGCCGCATGCATCACCACGTTTCAGGACGGCGTCTGGATTGATTCCAACCAGGCGGAGCTGGACTTGTTCGGATACGCATCTGAAGAAATCATCGGAAATAGTGCACTGGAAATGAATCTTTGGGTCGATCCGGCTGATCGGCAACAGATCGTATCAGCGCTAGACCGGGGAGAACAGGTGCGAAGTCAAGTCGTTCCGCTTCGACGCCGGGACGGCGGATTGATACTGGGATCTGTATCGGCCACAGCGCTGACATTAGAAGATGGGGTGAAACAAATTCTGTTCGTCACCGAGGACATCACCGCGCGAAAGCAGGCTGATGAAAGGATAAAGGCTGCCTTACAGGAGAAAGAGGTTCTGCTCCGGGAGGTCCACCACAGGGTCAAGAACAACATGCAGGTGATCAGCAGCCTGCTTTACCTCCAGGCCATGAGGCCGGGGAATGAGCCGGCACAGCATGCCCTGTTCGAAAGCCAGCAGCGCGTCATTGCCATGGCCATGGTCCATGAGGTGCTCTATAACAACCAGAACATGGCTGCCATTGACCTTTCAGACTATCTGAAGCGTCTTGTCAATCAACTGCAGGCCGTTTACAGGAACCGTGCGGATATACGGATTGCTATGGAGGCGGATAAAATCGAAGTGGATATCAGCCAGGCGATGCCCTGCAGCCTGATTCTCAATGAACTTATTACCAATGCGTTCAAGCATGCCTTCCCGGATGGAAGAAACGGGACGATCCATATCACGCTTTCCCTGGCCCGTGACAGAGATGTTGTATTGGCGGTAAGCGACAACGGCGTGGGATTCACCCTGGATCAGGACCCGTCGAATCCGATCTCTTTGGGGCTGAAATTGGTCCAGAGATTAGCAAAGCGGCAGTTGAAAGGAAACCTGGAGTTGACCACCGAAGGCGGAACTTCTGTGACACTCACTTGGCGGTTGCCTGACAGAAAAGGACAAAATTCATGAGCATGAAAATTAGGGGGTCAATTGGGGACGTCTATGTTTTTATGCGTTATTCTGAATTTCGATCAAACCCATATCATCCAGTATGAGATTTTTAAATATAACTTATTAAATTAGTTATAAAATAACGCATTAAAAGCATGAACGTCCCCGACATCATGGAAAATGCCTTCCGCCGAAATGCATGCCCCCACTGAATAAGGTCTCCTGCATCACAGAAGGCAACCGCCGCATCGTCTATCCGCCATCCATTGCCGAAGAAGAAATTGAATACCCGGTTGACGCCCGGTCGCGTAATCCGGAGCATCAAACCGGCTCCAGAATATTCCGGGCATTATTTTCGATATTTCAATAATTGGATTTGTTTTGAATTCCGATTTTTGATATTCGGAGTATGTTTGAACAGACATTTTGTTTCTGTCTGCCACATCTGAACGAAAAACCGTTTTATCAAAAACCCACCTGGCCATCCTGCTTTTCGGTATTTCCGGGATCGACTGCCGGTGGTATGAGAATGGGCGGCACATTTTTTTGAACCAGTGACCCGGATAAAATTCATGACTGTTTCATAAAGCTTACCAGACAAAAATTTTGGGTGCATAATCTGAAAAGCTGAAAAAATCTATCATTTCAAATTGGGGGAAAAAGAATGCCTGTTAAAAAAATGACTGTCTTTTTGATGTGTTTCATTGCCATGCTGGGATGTGTTACAGTTATAAACTGCCTCTCCAAGGAAACTTCGACGCCACCGGTTACATCAACCGCCAAACCGGATCATGCCAGATATGGTGGAACCATCACCGTGGCCTGGAATCTGGCTCCGGCTCACCTGGATGCCAACAAGTCCACGGCCAGCGAATATGGTGCGGTGGGTTACAATATTTTTGAAGGCCTTTTTGAGCCGAATGCGGCCCAGATTGCCACACCCCATCTGGCAGAAGGCGTCAAAATTGAAAACGGCGGCAAAACCTATCTGATCCAATTGCGCAAGGGCGTCAAATTTCACAATGGCAAGGAGATGGATGCCGAAGATGTCATTGCCTCTTTCACCCGGTGGATCGAGAACAATGGGGGCGGAAAAATGGTTGCCCCCTATTTTGAGACCATTACCCGTGGGAGCAACCCGTATGAGGTCATCATCAGTCTGAAACAGTTGTATGCACCGTTTCTGAACATCCTTGCCTCCAATGTTGGCAACCAAAAAATGTTTGTCATGCCCAAGGAATCGGTGGAGGCTGCCGGCAAAAACCCCATCGACAATCCGGTGGGTACCGGCCCCTATAAACTGGCCGGATTTATTCCCGATCAATATGCCAAGCTGGTCCGCTTTGACGGATATGTTCCGGTCAAGACGCCGGCATCATTCATGGCCGGGGAAAGGAAGGCTTATGCCGATGAGATCATTTATAAATTCGTTCCAGAAGAGGCGGTCAGAATCGCCGGGGTCCAGAGCGGGGAATTTGATTTTGCCGTTCAGGTAACCAATGATCAATACCCGATTCTGGCAGGCGATCGCAATGCAGAACCACTCATTGTGCCGGAAACCATGGAGCATTTCCTGATTTTTAACGGGGCACAGCCACCTTTTGACAACATCAAGGCCAGACAGGCGTTGAATTATTGTCTCAATATCGACATGATCGCCATGGCCACCAGCGGTGACCCGAAGTTCTGGACCGTGGATCCGTCCTACATGATCAGGGCCAGTGCCTGGTATACACCAAATGTCGGAAAAGGCATCTACAATACGGTTGATCTTGAAAAAGCCAAACAACTCCTGAAAGAATCCGGCTATACCGGCACACCCATTGTCATCCTGTGCAGTTCTGCCGATACGGTCTCGGTCCAAGCTGCCCAGGTGGTGAAGGCTCAGGCAGAGGCAGCCGGTTTCAGGATGGATGTTCAGGTTTACGACAGACCGACAGCGGTGGGGATTCGCTCCAAAAAGGAAGGCTGGCACATTTTCCCGTGCGCCTTTATCGCCTCCAACCCGGATCCTCAGGTCTTTGGTGCCTGGATGGGAACCAACCGCTGGATCACCAACTGGGATGATGCGGATTCCCGAAAAATGGATGACCTGTTTGCCCGGATGATGATCGAAATCGATCCGGTCAAACGGCTGGAAACCGTCAGGGAATGGAACCAGGAAATTTACAGGACCCTGCCCTATATCAAGCTCCACAACTACAGCGTTCTTCATGCCAATGCCAAAACACTGAAGGGTCTGGAAGCGCATCCAAGAATCATGTTCTGGAACACCTGGAAAGAAAACAAATCGGCCAATTAGAACGCGCAGGCATGATTCATTCGAACCAAAAGTCCACAAAATGATTCTGCCTCAAAAAATCTCCCTGACCAGCCCTGTTTCCGGGGTCTGACCAGGGAGTTTTGCTGCCTGTCGGTCAGTCCCTGATGAATGCCCGTGTGCGTGCAGCCTTCGTGCAGAGCATCCGTCAGACAGTCGGGCGGGGACATTCTGGAATGCCGACATATCGGAATGCCGGAATACCGACATATCGGCATTCCGACATTCCGGCATATCGTGCAGAACAGCCGTCGGACAGTCAGGCGGCCTCACTACCATTTTCACGGTAAACGATCATGATCAAGAGCTTGCTCACCCCTATATATGAAAATGCTGGGCTACCGTCATTCCGGGCTTGACCCGGAATCCAGGCGGTATGACTGAAATGCTGCTGGGCGGCATTCAGCTTGGCCGCTTCTGGATTCCTGCGTTCGCAGGAATGACGGATGATTTGTATTTTCACGGTAAATGTATAGAGATTCCGGTTGACTCGGAGACAACTGCATTTGTTCAACTTCATTGTCAGACGATTGATCCTCCTGATTCCCGTCCTGCTGATCGTGGCGGTTGTCGCCTTTCTGACAACCCATATCATGCCCGGAGATCCGGTTATCCTGGTACTTGGAGATTTTGCGCCACAGGAACAGATCGATGCCATGCGGTTACAACTGGGCCTGGATCAGCCGCTTTACGTGCAGTTTATCATGTGGGTCCGGCGCATCCTCCATGGAGATCTGGGTCAGTCGCTGTTCCTGAACATGCCGGTGACCCGGGCGATTATGGGCAGAATGGAACCCACCCTGCTATTGGCACTGATTGGTCAGAGCCTGGGTATTTTGATCGGGGTTCCATTAGGAATCATGGCTGCAGTCAGACATCGCACCTGGATCGACCAGGGTTCCATTGGCATTTCCCTGATCGGCATTTCCATGCCAAGCTTCTGGCTGGCCCTGATTCTGATCATGATTTTCAGCGTCGAGCTGCATCTCCTGCCCTCCTCCGGATACCGGTCTGTTGCAGAAGCGGGCTTTGGCGCAATCAAATATCTTGTACTGCCCGGTGTAACACTGGGATTCATGCAAAGCGCCATCATTGCCCGGATGACCCGCAGTTCCATGCTGGATATCCTGAATCAGGACTATATCCGAACCGCCAGAGCAAAAGGCCTGGCCGAGAATGTGGTTGTCCTGCAGCATGCGCTGCGCAATGCACTCATTCCCGTGGTGACGGTCATCGGCTTCAGCATGGCAGTTTTGCTGGGAGGCACCTGGATCGTTGAGACCCTTTTCAACATTCCCGGCACCGGGGCCCTGGCCATTACCGCGATCATGCGACGCGATTATCCCATCATTCAGGGAAGCATGATTTTTACGGCAGGCGTCTATGTACTGGTCAATTTGCTGGTGGATATCAGTTATGCCATCATCAACCCCCGCATCAAGTATCATTAAGGAGGTGTCTGTCCTGGATGGCCTGAAAAAAGAGATGAAAGGGATAATCAAAAACCGTTATATGGTCATCGGCGGCTTTCTGATTTTTATTTTTGTTTCCATGGCCCTGTTTTCACCATGGCTTGCCAGAGTCGATCCCCTGGCCATCGATCCGGTCAACCGACTGCGCCCCCCGTCATCTGCACACTGGATGGGTACGGACGAGTTGGGACGGGATATTTACAGCCGCGTGGTCTATGGCTCCCGAATCTCCATCCAGATCGGGTTTCTGGTGGTATTGCTATCAACCGTCTTTGGTACCATCGTTGGTTTGTCAGCCGGGTATTTCAAACGGGTGGACACCATTGTGATGCGGATACTGGATGGATTGATGGCCTTCCCCGATATCATCATTGCCGTTACCCTGGCCGCCATTTGGGGCTCGGGCAAGAGTACGCTTGTTTTGGCCATGGTCACCGCCTATTTTCCGCGCATGACCCGGACAGTGAGGGCCGCAGCCATCAATGTCTGTGATCTGGAATATGTGGAATCCGCAAAGGCCATCGGCTGTACCAGCCTGTACATCATCCGGAATTACATCCTGCCCAACAGCCTGTCACCCATTATTGTACAGGCTGCTTTCATCTTTGCCGCAGCCGTATTGAGCGAGGCGGCACTGAGCTTTTTAGGTGTCGGCATCCGGCCGCCCACCCCCACCTGGGGAGGGATGGTCAGCCAGGGACGCACCTTTATTGTCATCGCCCCGTGGGTGATCATTTTCCCCGGCATTGCCATTGCCATGGCGGTTTTGGGACTGAATCTTTTGGGTGACGGCCTCCGGGATCACATGGATCCCCGGTTGAAAAAATAAAACATGACCCATCTCCGACCGATAACGCACCCACAGTCTTTATCTTGAAAGCTATATATCCGGCGGAACGGAATGCAATGGAAAACCTGCTGCAGGTAACGGATCTGAAAACATATTTTTATACCAGTGACGGCGATGTGCCGGCTGTGGACGGCGTGTCCTTCCATATCCGGAAAGGGGAGACACTGGGTCTGGTGGGCGAATCCGGCAGCGGCAAAAGCATCACTGCATTAAGCCTGCTCCGTTTGATTCCGGACCCGCCGGGAAAAATCATTTCCGGAGAGATCTGCTATGAGGGTGAGAGTCTTCTGGGAAAAACTGATCCGGAAATGAGAAAAATACGTGGCAACAAAATTTCCATGATTTTTCAGGAACCGATGACATCACTCAATCCGGTTTATACCATTGGGTATCAGATTCGGGAAGTATTGATGCTCCATCAGGGGTTGACCCGGAAATCCGCCCGGGAAAAGGCCATCGGGCTGCTGCAATCCGTGGGATTTGCCATGCCGGAGCAACGGATTGAACATTATCCGCATCAACTGTCCGGCGGAATGCGACAGCGCGCCATGATCGCCATGGCCCTCTCCTGCCAGCCCGGACTCTTGATAGCCGATGAGCCGACCACGGCCCTGGATGTGACCATCCAGGCTCAGATTCTGGATATCATGAAAGAGCTGAAGGAAAGAACCGGGATGTCCGTCCTGCTGATTACCCATGATTTGGGCGTTGTTTCCGAAATCGCGGACAGGGTGATCGTCATGTATGCCGGTCAAATTGTCGAGTCGGCCAGTGTGGATATGCTGTTCAGTGACCCAAAACACCCCTATGCAATGGGCCTGCTCCAGTCCATACCCCGAATTGACGTTGACCTGGACCGGCTGTATGTAATCAAGGGGGTGATTCCCAAACCCACGGATTATCCCAAAGGCTGCCGCTTTCACCCCCGTTGCGACATGGCTTGGGACAAGTGTTCCCGGCTGGAACCGGCCCTGGAGGATCTGGGCCATGACAGACAGGTCCGCTGCTGGCTGTATTCGCCACAGGTTTCAGGATAAAGATTTTGAGCGCGTTTTTTTATAAGTCCATGATTTTTTACACCCCATCATGGCGCAAACAGGAAAGGCATGAATGCATAACCAGCGGGATGATGTGATTCTGGAAGTATGCAATCTGGTCAAATACTTCCCCATCACCGGAGGCTTTTTTTCCCGAACCACGGGAAACGTGAAGGCTGTTGACGGGATCAGCTTTTTTATCCGGTACGGAGAAACACTGGGAATTGTCGGGGAAAGCGGTTGCGGCAAATCCACAACAGGCCGGGTGATTTTGCGGCTGGTTGAACCCACGAGCGGGCAGGCTTTTTTTGAGGGTGAAGATGTGTTTACCTTAAACAGGGACGGGGTGAGGAACCTGCGACAAAAGATGCAGATCATTTTCCAGGACCCCTATTCCTCCCTGAATCCGCGGATGACCGTGGGAGAACTGGTCGGAGAGCCCCTGAAGGTGCATGGCATTCTGAATTCATCCGGCAGGAGAATCAGGGTCAATGAACTGCTGGCGGTTGTGGGGCTGGATGCCTATCACGCCAACAAATACCCCCATGAATTCTCCGGCGGCCAGCGGCAGCGGGCCGGCATTGCCAGGGCACTGGCACTGAACCCCAAACTGATCATTTGCGATGAGCCTGTTTCGGCCCTGGATGTGTCAATTCAGAGTCAGATTCTCAATCTGCTCAGGGATTTGCAGCAGGAATTTCATCTTGCCTATATGTTCATTTCACACAACCTGTCGGTGATCCGGCACATCAGTGATCGGGTGTGTGTCATGTATCTGGGGAAAATGCTTGAAATGGCGGATACAAAAAGCCTTTTTGCCAACCCGCAACATCCCTACACCGTATCCCTGCTGTCTGCCATACCGGACATGGATCGGGCGTTGAAACGCAAACGGATTATATTGAAAGGCGATGTCCCCAGCCCGGTGAATGTACCATCGGGTTGCCGCTTTCATACCCGTTGCCCTTATCAGTTTGACCGGTGCCGTGATGTCGAACCCTGTCTGGACGATATTGGCAATGAACATTTTGTGGCCTGCCATTTAATGGGTATTCAATGAATGCGATTACAGAAAAAGCGATACAATCGAGGAGGCAGTCAATGAAAAAGCTGTTATGCAACATGACATTTATCGATGGCAACGGGGGAACACCCCTTCAACAGGCCGGCATGCTGATTGAAGACAACAAAATCCGTCATATCGGTCAGGCCAGTGATTTTTCGCCTGATCCGGAAACTGAAATCATAGACTGCCAGGGGAAAACCATTATTCCGGGCCTGATCAACTGCCATGTTCATCTGACCGCCGAACCCTATTCCTGGGATCGCGTCAGGGATGAATCCGAAACACGAATGGCCCTGCGCGGTGCCAAACACATGCAGATGTTATTGAAATCGGGTGTTACGTTTGTGAGGGACCTGGGTGCGCCCGGTCACATCAACATCCAGTTGAAAAAGGCTCTGGAAGACGGGCTGATCACGGGTCCGGACATTCTGTCCAGCGGCCGGCCCCTGTGCATCACCGGTGGTCATGGCTGGTTTTCCATGTCGCGGGAATGCGATGGAAGGGATGAATTCATCAAGGCGGCCAGGGAACAGATCCGGGCTGGCGCCGACCTGTTGAAGGTGATGCCCACCGGTGGCTATGCCCGTCCAAAAATGAAGGTCAATCATGTGATCATGCCCGATTCTCCACAGATGACAGGTGCGGAAATCACTGCCGTGGTAGAGGAAGCACATCAGCGGGGCATAAAAGTGGCTGCCCATTGCAACGGACTGTCTGGCGTATGGCGGGCTGCCCAGGCCGGAGTTGACTCCATTGAACATGGTCAGTTCAATGATGTCAACCAAACAGGTGTGCGGGAAGCACTGGAAATGATGTCGAAAAAGGGAATTGTGCTGGTGCCCACCCTGTCCGCCTTTTTCAAGAACTACAACAAGGCAGAGGTGATCGGCGACTATCAGTCTGTGCTGGACAGCTTTGCGCTGGCCCGGGCCAGCGGGGTAAAAATTGCCATGGGCAATGATTCCGGATGCCCGTTTGTGGGGCATGAAACCGCAGCCATGGAAATCCGGCACATGGTGGAAGCAGGGATGCCCCCCATGGAAGCCCTTCTGACATCCGGCAAGGTGGCGGCAGAACTTCTGGGAATCGACAGGAGTTTTGGCACCCTGGAGAAAGACAAATTTGCCGATTTTCTGATTCTGAATGACAATCCGCTTCAGAATATCAATACATTGTCCGAGATATACCAGGTTTTCAAGGGAGGGTGTCCGGCAGGCTGAACCAAAGCCTTTCAAGGTCCAAGTGGTCATCAAGCGTTCACGCGACAATCAACCCGCGTTCCACCATGAAATGGCGGGAGGATTGCGCAACGGCAGCCGTTTGTAGGTATATTTCGAATATCCCACCATCATTGCGCCATAGGACTGGTGTCCTTCGGGAAGTGCAAGGGCGTTGATCAGGGGCGGAAAGCTCAGCGAGGCGGCCCAGAAATATCCGGCCCAGCAGGTGCCGAGTCCCATGGACACGGCTGCCAGTTCCAGGTAGGCCAGGGCGATACTGCAGGCGGCCGGAGCGGTCCGGTCCGTCTTGTCGGCATGCGCCACAATCAGGGCCGGAGCCCCGCGCAGGATCACATCGGTTCCGGCTTCCCAGCGATGAACCACCCGGTCCATGTGCAGATCTGCGGCAATCATCGGCTGATTTTCGATCATCCATCGCATCCAGTCGATGACGATGCCGGCCAGCTTCCGGAGTTGGGTTGCGCTGTCGATCACATGCCAGCGGGGGCTCTGGGAATTATGACCCGATGGTGCATGCGAGGCGATTTCGATAAGCCTGGTGAGTTCGGTTCGGGAAACCGGTTTGTCGCGATACGCCCGAATGGACCGCCGGCTGCGAAGAAACTGTTCGCACTGTTCCGGTGTCAACTGGAAGCCCGTTCGAACCGGCGGGCATTTCTCGGGTGCCATGTTCCGGTGAGACAGGCTGGCCGTGGGACACACCGCCACACAATGGCCGCAGGCGATGCACAGATTTTCGGCATCGGCACCGGGGACCGGAAACTTGCCCCGCTCAAAATCGATGATACCCACCGGGCAGACCGCGGCACACAGGCCGTCCTGGTTACATGTTTTTTCATTCACGAAAAATAACGGCATGTCCTATTTCCTTTCACTCGGTGAATCCTTTTTCCCTCATTTCCGCTGGTCTTTTGAACAGGGCCATGCCCGTCTTCATTCTTCGAAATCCCAGTTTTTCATAAAATGCTTCTTTTCCCGGGGCTGCGTACAAGATGACATTACCAAGGGGCAGCCGATCCAGGATATGTTGGATGATGGTCTTTCCAATGCCTTTTTTCTGAAATTCCGGGACGACGGCCACATCATAAATGGCTGACTGATAGGCATCGTCGGAAATGGCCCGGCCAAAACCGGCCAGTGTGCCTTCCGCATGGACAAATATGGTTACCGCACTGTTTTCAAATGCTTTTTGGTGCAGGGCAGGGTCATGATGCGCCATTCCGACCCGTTTCAGTGTTTCCGCCACCCGAATCCAGTTTACGCCGGAACAGTCGAACTCAATCTCTGTCTGCATCCGTGTCATCTTTCGGCACACATCCGTTGAATTGTTTGCCGCAACCGCCACAGATCAGTTCGCACGGATCTGAATTTTTGCCGCGCCGGGGTCTGAGAGGGGCCCGGCATTCCGGGCATTTGAGATCAGGAGGCGGAGAGCCGGTCTTTTGAAGGTCAGTCATCGATTTTGTCCTCCGCGGTGAAATCGGGATATATCAGTTTGGTTGTGTCAAAGCCCAATGATGCCGCTTTGCTTACAAGGGTTTCCAGCAGTTCCGGCTTCATTTCCGGGCTTCTGGCCAGAATCCAGAAATAATCTTTGTCCGGTCCGCATACCAGTGCATGCTGATACCGGTCATGATCGAGATCAAAGACGATATATGAACCATAAAAGGGGCCAAAGAAGGACACTTTCAGGTGGCCCTGATCCGGTCCCTTGACGAAATAGCCTTTGCCCGTGGCCTCTTTCCATTTGTTTTCCGCGGCCGAATACCCCCGGTTGATCACCTCGATACCGCCGTCATCCCGCAACCGATAAACCGCTGTAACCCGTGTCAAGCCGCGTTCAAACGGATGATCCAGCCGGGCGATTTCATACCACTTTCCGAGGTATTTTTCCAAATTGAAATGATCGACGGGTTTCACGTTTTCCGGTATGCCGACACATCCCGAAAACAAACATATCAGAAGTACCAACAGTCTTTTCATCGATGAGGTATCCTTTTGGAAGATTCGGTTGCCGGAACGGCCGGTTGATTACCCCTTTCGATTCGGCTTTCCATAATAGCGCTCCCGGTAAGGTTCTTGAATGATCGGCCGGCACGGGATATTGTGCCAGGACATGGCTTCCTGAAAGGTCAGAATTCGGTCAAGGCGCCCCTGGGCCTGCAGGCGAAGATAAATCTGATGCCAGGCACAGGGAATTTCATCGGCTTCACTGATTTCGCACAATCCGTCATGGGAGCCGCCGCAGGGTCCGTTAAAGAGGCTTTTGGCACAGCGGGTGACAGGACAAATTCCGCCGGTATATCCCAGCACGCATTCACCGCAGGCTCTGCATCGTTCCTCATACAGCCCGACATCCCGGTCGATGCCGATGGCTACGGTATTGACGGCCGGGTAAACCGGTTTGTTCGGATACCGTTCGGCAAGCAACTGGGCCCCGGCCCCGCAGGCCATGGACAGAAACGCGTCATAATCCGCTGACAGGCCATCGAGTTCCTCCAGAAAGAGCGGGTTGCACTGACGTTCCACCGTATATCCCTCGGCGCGTGCCGCGTTCTTTTCCAGTCTGAGATGCAGATTCAGTTCGGTACAAAGAATCTGAACCTCCTTTTGTCCGCCCACCAGGCAGACGGATACACACCCGCCGCAACCCACATTGAGGATTCTTTGGTGGTGCCGAACGCATTCCAGTATTTCATTCATCGGTTTTCGTGTCGCTTTGACCATGCGATCGATTCCCATTCCGAAGCGTTTTCAAAATCCGGGACCACATTTTGAGACCGGCAGATGCGCCGCACCAGTGCGATCATCTCCGGAATATTGATTCCCAACGGGCAGTAGCACCGGGTACACAGCACACAACGTCGCCAGGCGATGTGACACATGGCTTCCAGCTCCTCGCGACGGACACGGCCTCTGTTTCGATAAAGTATCCCCAGCGTATGGATGAATTTATGGGACGGCATGTATTCAGGCATTCTGTTTCTGGCGACGTACAGAAAACAGCTCTCGGCACACAGTCCGCAATGGGCGCAGACCCGAAGCGCCATTCGCATGGCAAATTTGTGCTTTTCAAGGATGTTCCAGACGGCAGCCCTGTCGATATCCTCAGAAATCGATTCCGGGGCAATGATATCCGTCTGAATCACTTTTCCGGCCATGCCTACAGTCCCCTCTTTACGGCAAACGGCTCTTTGGGGTGGCAGTCGATGCACAAACGGGGGCCGCTCTCGCGTCCGGTTTTCCGGATTTGCGTGTGGCATCCCAGGCACTGTTTGTGAAAAACCGTCTGCAACTGACAGTTGGACTTGGGGTTGTGGCAGGTGATGCATTGGGCGGCAGGCGATCCCTCCTCGAGTGCTGTCGAATCCAATACATTTTGTTTGTTCTCGTACCGGTGATGACAGTCCAGGCAATCGAATTCGCTCATGTGCTTTCCATGAGAGAATCGCACGGGATACTGGCGCGAATGGCCGAATGCCTTGCTGTGATTCAGCAGAATCTCATCTGGCTGAGCCATCAGGGAGGCAGTCAGCATCAGCCCCGCAAGGGTCAGGTATGTCATGTATTTACAGAACGGCAACGCCACAATTACCCTTTTGATACATCATGTCCAGGTTCTGCGACCGGGTCCGAAACTCAACTCTCCGGCCAGAAATATCCGATTGATAAAAAACATGACCATGTGAATAAATTTGGTAAAGGGCACCGCAATCAACAGAACTTCCGCTGAAAGAATGTGACAGATGACCAGCGTCCGGTAATCAAACACGGCATGAACAGCCATAAATCCGGTCACAAAAGGAGCCAGTGCAATCCCCCATATCAGATAGTCATAGAGGGTTGTGATGACGCGAACCTGTCTGACAAAAAGCCGGCGCATCAAAAAGACCGCACCACACAAAAACACCACGCCACATAACCGGTCTGTATCGCGGTCGGAGAGAACATGCGGACAGAGGGTCACTCCCCACGCATGATCCATGATCGAATTGTGATGCAACAGAAAAATCGGAAGAATGAAAACGCATCCATGAAACAAGCCGGTACAGATGGCCATCAGGGGATGGACACCCAACAGCGAAGCCCGCCATGTCGCCAGCCTTGCCACCCATTTCTCTCTGGTTGGACGATGGTCCACTTTTCTGACATGTTCGGTAGGTGACAGCCGGATACGCGGTCGTCTGCGGCTATGGTTCAAAAAGCGTGCAATCTGGAATACCGTTCCGGAAATAAACACAAAAAAGGCGCACCAGGCCAATGGACCACGGACGAGGTCATACATGCGGGGGTACCATTCGCCACCGGTGAATCCGATGATTCATGGCTGAGAAAGATTTGAGCATTTTTGTGTCCCCTCGGTTTTATCCCGGATCATGGCCGAATTTGCGACCCTGAATTTGGGTAGCACATGTCATGGATGTCGTCAAGGACATTTCGGTCCCGATTCCGTGGCAGCCGAGGGCATCCAGCGTCCGGAATCGGTGCCGGATCCATCCGTGAATACAAGGCTTCCAGGTGCTCGATTATCCCGGCAGCCGGAAAACATTCGCTATCAGGACCGGTTTGCCCTCTTGACATGAGACGTAACCTGTTTTTATTTTATCATCAGATGGTTCCTTTTCCCAAAGCAAAAACAGGATCAGGATTTTCATCGATTCGACCGGTAAAAAGCCGAAATATGTTTCACCCTGCCCGATTTCATTCCGGATTGCATGTCCCGGTATGGCGGAATTCATGAGGCTTCGGTCACTGATAAACAGAAAGGAGGTTCACTATGACAGATACTATCCCTGACAAATCGGAAAATGTGGTCTGCTCCGGCAAAGATTGTCCGGAAGACGATCCTGTTTCACGATCGACATCCGGAGAGACGGAAAAAGATAAAAAACTGACGGATAAAGTGATGGATTTGTTTTGTCCGGATGATTACTGTGAAATTAATACGGCAACCCAAGCTCCGTAAGAATTGACGGCTGTCCGGAATGCGTTCCCGGTCAGCCGTTTTCTATATCCCCATTCAAATACTCTGCTTACCGTGAAAAAACACAACCGTTTTAGCATATCATTCCAGACGCCGGATGCGTCCATCTTCAACTGCCGTTATCACGCCGCGGCGCCTGATGGTGTCGACCACCAGTTCCCGCAGCGGGAGTCCTGTTTTGACAACTGGCCGGTTTGTAAAAACCGTGTAACTGTCGCCGCCCGTGGCCAGAAAATCGGTAATGGCGACGGTGTACACGGTTTCGGGTTGCAGCGGCTGGCGGCTTTGTCCGGTACGGACATTTACTGCCGATCGCTCCCGTACCTGGAAAGTCAGGCCAGAGACCTGCAAAAAGCCGCCGTCCTGATCCTCCTGTGACCTGCTGACCGATCGATGCAGTGCCTGCATGATTTCGGTTCCGGTCAATTCCGTCACCATCAGCTCATTGGCAAAGGGAATGGTTTTGAAGATATCCTCGACCGTCACCGGTCCCTGTTTGATGCTGGCGCGGATCGCTCCGGAATTGATCAGGGCGATTTGGGCACCCGTATAGTCCACCATGATGTCGGCAACAAAATTGCCAAGTGCGGTCTCCGCGTAGCGAATCTGTTTCCGCTCACCGTTCAGAAATGTACTCGCATGCCCGATCACTTCCCTGAACCGGCTGTCCATTTGCCCGGAATACGCGGCGACAATGGCGGCTACCTCCGGGTCTGGTGCGATCCGGTCGGTGACGGGAATATAGGCGTAATCCACCAGAACTGCCTTGTGGGAAACGGGATCGATCTGTAAATCGACCCGTCCCAGATATCGCCCTTTTTCAAAAGCCTGAAATATGGGAACATTGCCCACCTGCAGGCAGGGCGACAATAACAGATGCTCATGCCCGCCGATGATGGCGGCCAGTTCGGGCAGGACTGTGGCAATCTCCCGGTCGATCGGGTGGCGGTTGTGGGAAAGCAGTAACACCGGTCCGGAAAAGCGGTTCTGTTCATGAATCTGAAGAACGGCAGTTACCGGGTCGATGACCGCCAGTGTGGCCACATTGCTGGCCAGGGTGGTTGTCAGCAGTTCCCCGGTGGTAACACCGACGATGGTAACCGCCAGATCGTCCCTCAGGGAAATTGTCAGAAAGGATTGGCAGAGCTGCCTGTTGCCCTCTTTTTCCACAATGTTGGCGCTCAGGAAGGGGAAATTGGCCTGGTTCCGAAGTCGGTGAAAATTGTCAAGACCAAAATCAAATTCGTGATTGCCGACAGTCAATGCATCAACACCCATCGCGTTCAGGCATTCGATGTCCGGCAGACCCCGAAAGACCGTGGACATGGGGGTACCCTGCAGGATGTCACCGGCCACCAGAACGAGTGTGTGCGCCTGCCTCCGGCTGTTTTCCTCACGGATTTCATGGATCAGGGTGGCCATTCGGGCGATGCCGCCGACTTCCTGACGACCGTCTTCACTTTTGATTTCAAACGGCATCAGATACCCGTGCAGATCGTTGAAAAACAGAACGGTTACGGGAATTGGCGCCGACGGGCCAATGTCAGCCGGGTTTCCGGCGCAGCCTGCCACCCAGGCCAGCAGCAGAAAAAGCCATAACATTCCGGCAGTTTTCAAGAATCGTTTGGCGTTCATGGTATCAACTCCATATTCCAGGCATCGGAAACCGGCCTTCCAAAAATTCGGCATCATCTTCGAATAGGTTGCCGCGCGTTATTTTTCTCTGACAATGATATGGTTCAGCGCTCCGAGCGCATCATTGAGTAGCCGCCTGACCGTCTGCCGGACCTCCGCCTGAATGCTGTGACCCGGTACCTCCAGTCTTCAGCCTTTAGCCTTGTTCGTCGAAATGGTCAGACGGGAAAACACATCAAAATATAGCAGGATATAACACAGAAGGCCCATCAACAGGATCACTCCCAGGTTGAATGGATAGGTTGAGATGGACAGATTCCCCAGGCATTTTTCACGGGCCAGAAAATGGGCCCTTCCCATGCGTGACTCCGGTTTGCGGTAAATTGGCAATGTTTTCCGGACAAGACCGGATTCTGACAGCCGGATCGATTCCATCTCATCCGTTTTGAGTACGAGTCTCTCGATTCCCTGGTTGGTATATTTTTTCTTGCGCTGCTCCAATCCATCTATTCCCAGTTCCTGCCTGATGCGATTTTCCACCAGACGCCTTTCCCCGGAAGCCTTGCGCCGCTTTTCAAAAACCGATCGTCTGTAGCGGATCAGGGCTTTTTCAATCTGGTCGGCATCGGATTGGGTAAATCGGCCGGCCTGAAAATTTTCCGCAGGCACACCCACAGACTGACCGGTTTGCCGCTCCAAACGGGACACCTCATGTTTTATTGCCTGACGCTTCATTTCGATGTCTGTATTCTTGGGATCATTCTGCTGGAACCACAGGATCGAGGCGATCTGTCCCTTCAGCTCGGGAATGACGTGATCCAGTTCATATTCGGCCAGGCGGATGGTAGCATCGGTTTCAACCAGTTCTTGCATATGGGGGTTGCCTGCATATTGCTCGACAATTAGCGCCTCATATCCCCATCGGGAAAAAAAGATATCGGCAAACACGGGCACCTCCTGCTCAACGGAACGGGATGAAATGAGTCCTTCAAACCGGATCACGGCGCCTGACAGGAGCATTTGCGGAATCAGGATAATCGGGATCAGAATATAGATGGTGACTGCGGAACGAAAGGCAGAGGAGATATTGAGACCCAGTATGCTGATGCCAAAAGCCGATACCGCCAGAACAAGCCACATTTTGACATGCATATGCGGCAGACCCAGAAACGCGTTGGCCACGCCGATGTAAAGCAGCATCTGGATCATGGCCACGATTCCAAGATAGAGGCACTTGGAATTGATGTAGCTGAACCAGCTCAGACCCAGGAATCGCTCCCGTTTCAGGATTTTCCGGTCCCGGCAGATTTCCTCGGCACTGATGCTCAGGCCCAAAAAGATCGCCACAATAACGCTCAAAAAGAAAAATATATGAAGATTTTCATTGGTATGAAACGAATACCTCTCAAAAATTTTTCCCCGGGTGACCAGGCCGATGATCAGCCCCAGCAGAGGGGGTTCCAGAAGTGTTATCAACAGATAGGGACGATTGGACAGCCGGGCATGAAGATCCCGTAAAAAAAAGACCTTCAACTGACCCAAAAGACCGGGCCGATGGATGGGTCGTTCGGTTTCCGGTTCATGAACCGGGTTATCTGACTGGGACACCAGTTCCACATTCCTGGCTTGCCGTTTGGCCTCATACTGCAGAAAATAGTCCCGCCACTGTTTGGGCAAAATTCGCCGCTGGCGGGTGAATTCTCCATCGGTATCAATCGTTTTCGATTCCAGAATTTCGAAGATTTGTGCCGGATTGACATCTCCGCAACCCGGACAGATGCATTCCTCTGCACCGGGAAGCCCGCCGCGGGAACGGAAATAGGCGATCGCCTCCAGCGGGGTTCCGGTAAAAACCGGCAACCCACCCTGATCCAGTATCCACAGTGCATCAAACATCCGGAATATTCTGGATGACGGCTGGTGAATTACGACGATCACCAGACGGTTTTGGGCAGCCTGTTCCCGAAGCAGTCCCATGACATTTTCCGCATCGGTAGAGGAAAGCCCGGAAGTTGGCTCATCGACAAAGAGCAGGCCCGGCTCCCGAATCAGCTCCAGCGCGATATTGAGGCGTTTGCGCTGCCCGCCGCTGATGGTTTTCTGCAAAGGAGAGCCAACCTTGAGGTCCGCAATATGAGACTGACCCAGCTCGTCCAGCAATGTGTGGACCCGTTCGGACAGTTCCGCCTTTCCAAGATGTGCCAGGCATAACCGGCCCGCGTAGTAAAGGTTCTGAAAGACGGTCAGATCATCGAACAGAAGGTCATCCTGGGGAATGTGCCCGATCAGGCCGTCACACGCCACGGGACTTTTGTGAAGATCATGTCCGTTGAGTGTGACCGCTCCGGATGTGGGGTGAAGTGTGCCATTCAGCAGACTCAGGAGAGTGGATTTGCCGGCGCCGCTTCCGCCCATGATACCAATCATCCGACCGCCCTTTTCCTGGCATGAAAAATCCTGAAGCCCATAGCCGCCACCCGGAAAACGGTATGTCAAATGAGAAACGGTCAGGGCGACCGGTTGCGCACTCCGGGATTTTTCTGAAAAAGCGGATGTAAAATGGCTGAAATACAGTTCATTCCCCGGATTATCCCGCAATGCCTGCCCGGGTCTCAAAACATGAATTTCGCCGGGCAGCAGCGGATAAGCCTCCAGCCGTACCGGGGCAGGCCCCATATTGCAGATGATGAACAGCCTGCTGTCCGGCAGATCAAGGGCGGCGATCCGTCCCTGAAACGGCCGGACAGATTCACCTTCCAGAATGCGCCCCATACGGTCTGTCTGAACCGTCCTAACCGGATCGGCCATAAATCGCCTGATCCGGTCACCGGTTTCCACCGGCAGTCCCAGATCATTTACCAGCGCGACAGCCATCCGGTCCGGAACATCATCTTTGGGTGAAAGAATGACAATCTCCAGAAATTGAATCAGCGCAATGTATTTCTGGTCACCCCGGAGTAGTTCACCCAGTTTTCGGGCCATTTGGGAGGCCAGTGTCATGACCCAGTCCAGGTCATCTTCCTCATGCGCCTCGATCAGGTCCTGGTAGATGGCCATGTATATGCCGACTTCGGCCAGTCCGAGATGCTGTTTCAGATACGTCTGCACCTTGTTTCGGGCAGATGTGCGCACATCTCCTGCCAGATGCAGCGTAGCCAGAGCGAAAAGATGAAGCAATGCGTTCAGAATCCGTTCGGAGATCATTCGTTTACCATGTTTGTGTCCGTTCTCTACATCAGTTGGGGTCTGAAAAGAAGCGCTTGATCATCTTCTCGGCCATAGCCATCGAATTTGGCCGCACGGGATTCAGAAGCCAGAATCCAGAACAGAGATGAAAGCTGAATTGCTTTTTACCGTCATTGCGGCGAAAGCCGCAATCCATTCCCTCCGATATTGATGGACCCCGGCTTTTGCCGGGGTGACGTTCGTTACCGCGTTTTATCAGTACATCCATTGTCTTTGAAAAGGTTTTCGTTCAAGCACTATATACTTGAGTTTTCGAAAAATAGCTCTTTTAAAATCAGTTTTTTGGCATGGTCTTTGCTTTAAACAGGTTGAGGCAAAAGGCTCTGTGTGCAATCTTCAGCACAATCTTCAAGTTTAATCAGCATGTTAGTCTTTTTCCGTTTTCTGTCCAGGTTGTTCTTTTCAATACCGAACCACTTTTTAAACAAGCTCAAATCTTTTTGCGCCTTGTCCATGAAAGCCTCAAGATTTCCGTACTGTGCCCGACGTACTATCGAAGGAATCGTCAATGACTCCTTCGGCAATTTATCAGCAGTGCGTTGCTTGTAGTTCTCGAAATGGAGGAGGAAGTCAATCCAGGACACCAGGCATAACGATAATGTCACGCCCTGTTCACTCCTGATAGTGGCTCCCTCCATATCGGTTAACTGCTTCGCATTCCTGAAAAATTCCTCGATAACCCATCGATTGCTGTATGCGGAAATGATTTTGGTGGCTTCCCAGGTGAGCTCATTTGTGAGCAGATATTTGGTGGTTAGGTTGACTGGATCAATGCTTTGTACAATCCGGTGTTTCCCTGAAATGGAATTTAACCGTGCTGTCATGATTTTTGTATGATAGAGAACTTTTTGCTCCTTTCCGTCTGATTCTTTAGCGGCAAATCCACATTTGCTGAAGGGGATTATGGTTTTGAAAACATCTGGCAGTTGGGTGCAATCGTACTGTTTTTTTGCGATCTTCCCTGTAGGGGTGAGCTTGGGTTCTCCGAACGGCATCCTGACTTTTAAAGTATATTTGATTTCAATAATATAACTCAAACCCAAGCGTTTAAGGCCTTCAACAAACGGGCCACATCCAAACCAGGAGTCTGCCAAAACGACTCCCCGAGGAAAACCTTTGTTCATAGCCCACTGCAACATTTCCAGAGCCAGGTCGTACTTGGTCTTGCAAACAGGCTTTTCCCCCTTCTGCCAGGGCATGTTTTGGGTATCCTGGTAATAAATCCGAAAACCAATGGGAAACTTGATGTCATCCCCGTTGCTGTAGTAAAGGACAACTACACAGATTGCTTTGAGGTTCGTTTTCAGTGCATGATCAAACAAAATAAATACGCCATGAATCCATTTGCAGAAATTGGTGTGATGCTTCATCGTATCATCTATGCAATAATAGCCGCCCGTTGGATTATACAAATTGATGACATTCAGCGCATAAAGATGCAGCATTTCATCTGTTGAAAATTTTGCATGTGAGAAAAAATGAGATAATGTGCTGACGCATTTTTCTCCAAGCCACATGCGATTAATCTCTGAAAGGCTGAATTTACCACCCAACACCAAAGCTGTTGCAACCAGCGTCAAGGTGTTGAACTGAGAAGTTGTCAAGGCTGGCTGAAGAAATGCTAACCCTGTAACGATAAATGCAAGACGCTCGGCACACGGAATTTTCACGGATTCCTCCGAATATTTTAGGAAACAACGGTGTACCAAGCTATTATTTCACAACTCTTTATAAATGTCCCGAACTATTTTTCGAAAACTCAAGTATATCCCGGGTTTATCAGTTCAAGGCTTGCAATAAGGCTATCTTGTTGATATATTTGCAAATACAGTAAAAAGAATTTTAATTTACGTCTAAGAATATATTTTTTAGTATCTATTAAATAGCTTGATTTCTATGATAATATTGATTTATAGTTACGTCTAAGAAAGGAAAGCTATGGATTTAGAAAAACTCCATCTCCACTGGCGCGTCAGCCAATATCAAGGCAACGCATATCGTTCGTACAGCCTGGCGCGTTCCATCAGACAGGATGGAAAGAACCGAAAAGAAATTGTTCTCAAGCTTGGAAAACTCTCTGAAGATGAGGTCATGAAATGGCAAACCTTCCTCCAATTTGTAAAAAGACCCCATTCCATCTTGACAACCATAAGCAACATCATTGTCACCCATCATTATTCATACCTCGATGTTGCTGTGGTTAACGAATTGTGGGATCAGTGGAAACTGGATGACGTCTTCCATTCAAATGGTAAACGAAGCCTTGGGGTTGCGACTATTGCCAAAATCCTTACCATCAATCGTTGCATTGATCCGGGAGCCAAATCCCAGACCCCGGAATGGTTCCGAGACACTGCATTGCATTGGCTTCTTCATATCGACACGGGATTGATCAATGTCTCCCGCATCTTTCGTGAATTGGAAGTGATCGAAAGTCATAAAGAATCAATCTGCAATCATCTTTATGCAAAAATTTCTCAAGATTTTCCAAATTCAATCAAGTCCATTTTTTACGATCTGTCAAGCACCACATTTACCGGATCTCATTGTGTTCTAATGAAATGGGGTCACTGCAAAGAAGGCTATTTCAATCACATCGTTTTGGCGATGGTTGTCAATCAGGATGGCCTTCCGTTTTACTGGGAGGTGTTACCCGGTGGAACTGCTGATGCCAAAACGATCACCTGGTTGCTCGAACGCTTGAAGGATCGCTTTTTAATCTCGGGAACAACGCTTGTTTTTGACCGTGGCATGGTCTCTGAAGACAACCTTTCACTGATTGAGCAAAACGGCATCAAGTATATTTCCGCCATGGACAAAAGCCAATTGGAAAAAATAACAGAGATTGACTTTCACCGTTTCTCCCATCTGGAACCAGATAACATTGATCAACAGGTTGAATCTCTGCCGGGTTTTTCCAAACTCAATTCTACCACCTATTATTGTGAAGCCAAGGTAGATGGAAATCGACGTTACATTCTATGTTTCAACCCTCAACTGTTCAAAGACCAGCGGAAAGCAAGAAATCAGGCCATAGAGGACTTCAGGGTTTTTGTTGCCGATATGAACACGGAACTGCTTGCGGCAAAAAAATCCCGTAAACATAGTTCGACCCATGCAAAATTCAAACAACGGCTGACCAGCGCCAAACTGAGTGGCTTTGTTGATGTTGTTTTGGAATCGACACATGCGATTCGTGAAGATTCCTCCGAGAATTCGAAGGTCCAAACTTTCAAGGCTTCAGTCACAATAAATCAAACTGAAAAGGGTGCATCCGAAAAGTTCGATGGGTTCTGGCTTTTGGTGACCAACCACACTGAACGAGAATCCAACAGATTTGCGCTTTCAGCGCCAGAAGCAATTGTACCATATCGGGATAAGGTCGTCATTGAATCCGTTTTTAGAGACATCAAATCATTTATTGAGATCGCACCGGTTTATGTATGGACTGAAGCTCATGTCAAAGCGCACTATACGATTTGTGTTCTTGCACATTTACTCAATCGAACAATCAAGCTGAGACTTCACCAAAACAAAGGGGAAAAGACCAGTGGAGTAGTATCCCATGAGCAATTGTATAAAAAGATTTCAGCCTGCAAAGTTGATCGCATTGAAGTAGAAAACTTAAACTTGTCAACTTATAATTTGACACGATTGAACGACGATCAGAAGGAACTTATCAATAGATTGGGCTTATCAAAACTCCTGACGAATAAGTTTCTTGAAAAGGTCAAAGCTTCGCCTAACGAAGCCAGTTACGTCTAAGAATTTTAGACCACACTTAATAATTACAGTAGTTTATCCAAACAAGTGGTAAATATGGGGTATATAGTAGCAATATATCAATAACTGTCTCCTTCGCCCCACTCCCTCATCACCGCGCCATCAGAGCGAATACGCCCCATCCAAGGTATTCACGTGTGTAAGCGGCGTGGCGTTTTGGTGCCGTGGTCAATTGGGCTCGAACCTCTTTCGCAAAGTCGTCCTCGGGATTCGCTTCGAGCCATCGACGCATGGTGAGCCACTTGGCTGCCTCGTACCTGTCCCAGCCTTCCTGGTCTGCCAGAACCATTTCCACAACGTCGTAGCCGAGTTCGTCGAAAGACGCGAGAAGTTCAGGAAGCATGAGAAAGTCGGAGATAGAATTGGCAAAGCACGCCATAGCAACGTCTTCCGTCGGTGGTAACTGCCGCCAGTAGGGCTCGCCAATGAGGATGACTCCGTTGGCGCTAAGACTCTTTGTCAGAAGCTCGATGGTGCCAACGACTCCCCCACCGATCCACGTGGCACCGACACAGGCTGCCACTCCGCACTTTTCGTCGGCTACGTAGCCGGTTGCGTCGCCATGGATGAACGCGACGCGATCGGCGACGCCAAGTTCTTCAGCGCGGAGATTCGCTTGCTTGCTGAACAACTGACTCATGTCGATGCCGACGCCGGTGATTCCGTAATCGCGTGCCCAGGTGCACAGCATCTCGCCCGAACCACTGCATAGATCGAGCACGCGAGTCCCCGGCGCCAAACGCAACACGGCACCGAGAGTGGCGAGCTTTTCTGGTGTTAAAGGGTTATGGATGCGATGAGCACTTTCGGTGATGTTGAAGATCCGTGGAATATCCAATGTAGAAAATCTCCTTACAGGTTTGAATAGATTCGGTCACAGCCTAACGTTTCTAATCATCCGCGAGGCTTTTTGTGTCGGTTGAATTAGCATTGTTATGTGATTGTCTTCATCTTGAATTCTTCTATTTTCACTATAATCGCTGAATCAAATAGATATAGACCGGCAGTTTACTCTGGTTCTTTATTTCAAAAAACCGAGGTAATAATTCACGCCTTTTAGGGCTATCCTTTAATGGGGATAGGTAAATAGCCCCCCTTCCATTTGATGGGCTTGATGTGTCTCGAAGTAACTTGGCAAGGGATTGGTAGTGTTCAGCCGAAAGTTGTTCTCCCACGAGAAAATTGCCTGTAATTTCAATGTTTGAATAACTATCACCAATTTCGAGCATTTTCTGGAAAGCGGCCCGAACCTTTGGTACATCGACAGGTTTTTGAATAAAATTTAAAGTTGGTGCGTCAACAGACTCGAATCCAATGTTAATGTAGGTATAGTAAGGGAGTTGGCTGAGTTTCTCAAATAGCTCATTTTTAGAATTGAGAAGGGAATCCACGCTTCCAAATAAAAAAAGGAAAGGCATAGCACATGCTTTTCCAAAGGAAAAAGATTTGAAGGCTTCGGATGCAGCGAAACATATTAATTCGTCCCCAGCCGCGAGTGCATCGTGATTTCCTAAAAACAGTGCATTTAAATTCTGAATATTGCGATCATAATGGACTTTAAGTTGTTTAATCTGTTCGGTTATCTCGCTTATGGAACGTTTATGAAAATTTTGTGCAGATTTGACACAGCAAAAATCACAGTGATACAGACATCCGTCTGCGATAATAATTGGAATGACCTCGTAATCAACGTGTCGCGTATCTGGCGGAAGAACCGTCACCCGTCCGCCGATGATCGTATTCAATTTCTGAGATCGCTCGTAAAGTACGCCATCGTGGTTCTGCAAAATCAGGCTGATCAACGCTTTGGTCTTGGGATGCAGCCCGGATTTTTGCGCGCCATAAAGGTCGGCATACAATTGAGACCATGCTGCAAACGCATTCATTACACCGGGGTCCGTGAAATAGTTAACCTCCCATACCGAGTTGCTGGAATAGGGAAGGCAAGGCAGATAATATTCGCCCATCCATGAAATAATGCCTCTATCACCGCTAACGTCGCCGACAGAATAGTACACCCAATCATTGCCGTCCGTCCGTTTGAGCTGCGCGGCAGGATGAGGCCAGTTTACATTCAGGCCTCGGATAAATTTTATTTCACCGTTTAAATTAAAAATGAATTCGTATTCGGAGGTTCTAATCTCTGAATACGTTCCATATCGGAGCGGAAAAGTCGCTTTTGTTATGGTGACAGGGCTTTGCTTTTCAACACTGAATGCCATGTTATTTAAATGTGGGAACGCCATTTGGTCATGCCTTTTCTTCATTTCTTGACATTTGTTTTTTTTGAACCCGTACTACCCTCATTCATTTGGGTGCAGTCGTCAAAATATGGCTCGTTATCGTCACCCATCAAATAAGTCGAAATTTGAACCATCATTTCGCGAGATCACGCTCACTTTGTTACCCGGATTACGTCTGCCCTGAAATACGTTTATTCGGTACTGCCGTATCAGATGCCAAACCACCGGGGCAGCGGATAGCCTGTGACGCGGTATCAGCCGATTATCAAAGAACAAAACATTGGGCCACAAAATCGGATGATTGGGGCGGACAGGCGATCTGCGGCCTTTTGAACCTGAAAATAAGGAAATTGGGCAATTTTGATATGATGGATTTGACAGACGTTACCTCTTGTGGCCCACTTTTACAGCTTGAATCGGTAATTCCAACCCTTCCCGTATGCCTGCCAACCAGCCATCTCAGTCCCCACTCAAAAGCAATCCCCTTATAGCCATACCTTTTTTCAACACGGGCTTCTTGAACAATGGTTTGATTCTGACCGGAACCATGTCCTTCATGAATCGACTTCCCGTCGCCCGGTCAGATCAAACCTTATGGGTTATGTGACGTTCGTTCAATGTGTTAAAGGAATTGTAAGTGATCGTATTTTCATCCGAAACCCCTCTAAGCTCATTCTTTGCATGTCGAATTTCTCAATGGACTTGAATGAGATCACACTTGGTTATGTCAATTATCTCTTTACATGAATAACACTTCCTCAATTTGTATAGTTCATCAGAGAATACTTCTGTTTCATCCCCGCACTGGTGGCATTTTAACCTGAATATGTGCAATTCTTTTTTTGGTGTCATCTCCATCCAATTTTTTGATATTGCCATATCTCGTTCCTTTCTCATGAGTTCATCTCAAACCTATTGTGGCTCATCAGGACGGGACGCTTCTCGCCATCCCTGAATACGCTTTATACCCTATAGCTTCCATTTCCCATTGAAATAGGTTTCTTTGACGTTTTTAGCTTTATCTTTTGCCCAGTTTTCTAATCCTAATTTTTTGATAAGGCATAGGTTAAAAACCTTCGTATTATGTGGCACTTTTGTGGCTTGATCTGCATATGGGTGAAGGTGATCACATGGAAATTCTGAACATTCATAGCAAAATGTAATATTTTTACTTTTTACACATGGATAGACATTACATTCCATGGGAATAAATGGAATTTTTCCGTTTTGGTTGCGACATCCCTTGCATATAGCTTTTTCTGCTTGCTCGGCAGAAATATTAAATACATTAGCTATTACAGCTATGCATTTAGGGTCTTCATTTGCCAAGTAGCCAATACAATTGAAACAATCAAGTCCACACGGTGCGGTCATTTGTTTATAATCCATCTTTCCTCCATTTCATACGAATTTTTCCGAAAAGCATAATCGCGGCGCTGACCCGTGGAACGAAGCTTGCTGGCGCCGAAGGCGCATGCAAGCGAAGGCCATCGGGGCAAGGCGCTTGACGAAGTCAGCGCCGCGATTCCCGGCGACGCAGTCGCCGGGAACGGTTAGCTCAGCGGCGGAAATTTAGGGGACGATATTTAGAGACGCCCCGTATTTAATATATCCTTTAGGCTCAGGCATTGATCACGGGCAATTTTCTCCCCTTTGTTTACGACTGAACTGGCAGTCGACAGGGCGATCTTCAAATGCTTTGCCACTTCCGTCATGGTCATTCCCAATTCTCGTACGGCCCAGTAGCAGACAAGCGCTCTTGCCTTGACGATCGCCCGTTCCTTGGAAGGACCGATGATCCGGTGAGGTTCGATGGAAAATATATTGCAGACGGCTGGAATGATATCGGCTATGCTGATGCCTTGAGTGGATAAGGAATATCTTGTTTTCATGGATTCCCGGGCGTCCGACAAGACCCTTTCCACGAACTCACCATCCCCTAACATCCGTTCATCGCTCTTCTGAAACAGGCCCGCTTTGCGCATCAATCGAACAGCCGACCAGCCACCGGCACTGCGGATCAATCCGCCGCCCACAAGATCCGGCTGTGTTCCAAGCGCAATTCCTTTCATGAGAAAAGCACGGTACCGTCTCCGTGCCACGCTTTTTTCCTCCCCGAACAGGGCAAGCACTTCATCCATCGCCTGCCAGTCATTTGATCTTTTTCCCATCAGGTAACTGTGCCCGGAAAATGGATATCGATCCAATTTGGAGACATCCGGCACTATCGTTGCCCGTAAGGGATTCAGGTGAATGTATCGAACCAATTCTTTTAAGTAGACGTCTTCCTGGCAGAGAATCGATTTATAGCGATTTTGAAACAGATGGCCGCTTCGATGATACCGCCGGTTGAAACTTGTTGCATATCCCGTCAGTAGACGGCCCATGACAGTCGCAACCGGGAAGCTGCCGGTTTTAAGCAACAGATGAAAATGGTTGGGAATAAGCGCCCAAGCGAAACATCGGGTTTTTGTTTCGATCAGGATTTTACCAAGGCGCGTTAGAAAATCATTCCGGTCCTTGTCATCCCGAAAGAGGATACCGCTTTCTATACCTCTGACAATGATGTGGTGCACCGCTCCCGGTGCGTCTATTCTGGCTTTTCTCGGCATGAAAGTTTGATAACATACCTCTGATTTTATTAAATTTGAATATATGGAGGGGGTCCCCAACTGGCCTGGCGGCCACTCCCATTGGACCAGTCTGATTCTTGGTAGCTTACCAGCGCACCGAACGACGGGCCGGACCGGTGTTTCCGACCGCGCCAGGCTGGTTGATGCCCGGATCCCGCACGCCGGCACCGGGCGCGCCGACGCCAACCCCTGGTGTGCCAACGTTGCCGACCGCGCCTGGCTGGTTGATACCCGGATCCCGCAGCCCTGCACCGGGCGCGCCAACACCGACGTTGCCCATGGCGCCCGGCTGGTTGAGGCCCGGATCCCTGGTACCGACTCCGGGGGCGCCCACTCCGGCAGTCCCGCCAACCACTCCGGGCTGGTTGATGCCGCGATCACGGGCATAAAGCGTGACCGTGAGCATGACTGCCGCCACGCCAACTGCCAGTCCCGCTATCCACTTGTTGCGTTTGATGTTCATCTTTCTGACTCCTTGTAAGAGGTATTGGGTAACCCCGTTTCATCACAACCGCGTCGCATGTATGAAACCATCGAACACTGGCACTGGACACGATCAAAGGCCACCATCAACTTCCGACCAATTCAATTGGTCTTGGGCTCGCCGGTGTTCTGTAGCACAAATTCGACTTTCCGTACGCTTCGAGACGGTTTGAAACTGAAGGTTGTGGTGCTGAATTTTGGTGTAAGGTTCCAGTTCTTCGTTACGACGGTGAACTGGGGGGCATTAAGCTTGTCCTGCGTGGTGATCACCAGCTTACGTACCAGGGGACGCGCACCCTCCTCGATCCAAATCTGCCAGTCAACGAGCGATGCACGAAAAGCGAGGTGATCGCAGCGCGCGCCATCGACCACGCCCTTGCCGACCACGAAGCCTGAGGTCACATCCTGCATCAGGATATCGTAGGCATTCTTGTAGAGGAGATCGCCTGCGGGCGCGACGACGTCGAGCTTTTCGCGTGCAAAGTCCAGCATCGCCTCAAGTGTGCCAGGCGCGGCGATCGTGGCGTAGTAGTTGCCGTGAGGGTCGTGCAGGGTCAACGATTTACCATCGTAGTAGAAGACCTGATCGACCAGATCGCCGGTGCGTTCCGCACGCATTTTGTTGGGGCGCTCGACCGATACCCTGGCGGTGTGGTCGAACTGGATCTTCTGCCCCGTGGTCAGCACAACATCGATGCTGCTTTCCGTGTCCAGGCTGAACCGCTGCTGGCGAGCGAGAAAATCGGTCGATGCCTTCAGCAACTGCTGCGCCGCCGGAGCGACCCCGGTCGGCTGCGCCAGTACCGCCTGGGGCAACGCCGCAACCAGGAGCAGCGCAACGGCAACGGAGCTCCCTCTGCTGAGTCTTGACAAGTGCTTCATTACAAGTGCCATATCACTCCTCCTATGAGAAAAAATCCACAACCAGCACGACCCCGTGGCCGCGCTCTTTCATTCTGAATATAGCGTACCCGGCGTGCACTATTCATTGGACTTTGGAAATTTAGGGGACGCCCCGTATTTAATATATCCTTTAGGCTCAGGCATTGATCACTGGCAATTTTCTCCCCTTTGTTTACGACTGAACTGGCAGTCGACAGGGCGATCTTCAAATGCTTTGCCACTTCCGTCATGGTCATTCCCAATTCTCGTACGGCCCAGTAGCAGACAAGCGCTCTTGCCTTGACGATCGCCCGTTCCTTGGAAGGACCGATGATCCGGTGAGGTTCGATGGAAAATATATTGCAGACGGCTGGAATGATATCGGCTATGCTGATGCCTTGAGTGGATAAGGAATATCTTGTTTTCATGGATTCCCGGGCGTCCGACAAGACCCTTTCCACGAACTCACCATCCCCTAACATCCGTTCATCGCTCTTCTGAAACAGGCCCGCTTTGCGCATCAATCGAACAGCCGACCAGCCACCGGCACTGCGGATCAATCCGCCGCCCACAAGATCCGGCTGTGTTCCAAGCGCAATTCCTTTCATGAGAAAAGCACGGTACCGTCTCCGTGCCACGCTTTTTTCCTCCCCGAACAGGGCAAGCACTTCATCCATCGCCTGCCAGTCATTTGATCTTTTTCCCATCAGGTAACTGTGCCCGGAAAATGGATATCGATCCAATTTGGAGACATCCGGCACTATCGTTGCCCGTAAGGGATTCAGGTGAATGTATCGAACCAATTCTTTTAAGTAGACGTCTTCCTGGCAGAGAATCGATTTATAGCGATTTTGAAACAGATGGCCGCTTCGATGATACCGCCGGTTGAAACTTGTTGCATATCCCGTCAGTAGACGGCCCATGACAGTCGCAACCGGGAAGCTGCCGGTTTTAAGCAACAGATGAAAATGGTTGGGAATAAGCGCCCAAGCGAAACATCGGGTTTTTGTTTCGATCAGGATTTTACCAAGGCGCGTTAAAAAATCAATCCGTTCCTTGTCATCCCGAAAGAGGATACCGCGTTCTATGCCTCTGACAATGATGTGGTGCACCGCTCCCGGTGCGTCTATTCTGGCTTTTCTCGGCATGAAAGTTTGATGACATACCTTTGATATATGTAAATATAAATATATGGAGGGCGTCCCTTATGTTGTGAGTTTGTCGTAAGTACCTGAAATTATAAATCGAAATTGTCATTTTTTGGACAGCCACATTTTTCTTTAAAATCAGTTGGTTGCTAATTCATGCCAAAATGACACAACATAATATATTTTTTTCAACAGGCTATGGTTTGAGTGGATTGGACCTCTCCAAATACGTCGGCTAACGCTCCAGAAACGCGACAGAACGATCAACATCAGCGGCAACCCACTGATTTAAATAATTAAAGGAATCAAAAGGAATATTGATCATTAACTCACAACATAACCAACTCACAACATAACGTCCCCAACTGGCCCGCGTTCTATCCCTCTGACAATGATGTGGTGCACCGCTCCCGGTGCGTCTATTCTGGCTTTTCTCGGCATGAAAGTTTGATAACATACCTTTGATTTTATGCAAATTTGAATATATGGAGGGCGTCCCCAACTGGCCTGCACCTCCTGCCCGGTGAGGTGTCCAGTCTCAACCTTTCTCAATTGCTTTTGTCTCCGCTCCGGCAGTCCAGATCCGATAACGCACCTCAACGCCTTCGGGTACATAGACCACGATGGGCACACGGCTGTTGTATCGGATGAGATAGGGATCGCCGCCAAGCGTGATAAACCGGGCCACTTTCGGCGCGTTTGGATCGATTGCCATAAGCGTGCCTGCCATCGGCCCAAGCTTGCTGACAATGTAACGTGGGAATCCCCACCCCTGGATGGTTTCTTCCTCGATTGTCCCGCCGAAGAAGTAATTGTTCTTCTCGTCAACTTGAACTGTCTTTCCGACGATCAGCTCTACTTTGAAAGCGGATTCGTCATCTTGTGTCGGAAGTTGTAAGACATATCGAACCATGCCCTGATCCGCTGGGAGAAACGCCTTCATGTTGTCCGTCGCATGGGCAGGCAACATTGAAGAGAGTAGAAAGACTGCAATGAATATACACATCTTTTTCATGGTATCTCCTCATGCCCAACGCCAAAAATCAGCGGCGCGGCTTTTTGCGTCCGCTGGATTTTTTTTTGTTATGTTTCGTTCATCACGTTTACAACCCCTATCATACCGGATTATTAAAACATAAAACCTCTGCCTCTGGCAGAGGACTCCAACAGGTTTGACCGTTCCGGCGTGTATCCTTATTGTCTCTTTTAGGGAAAGCCCTGAAATTGCAAAAAAGACAGTAAAATGCACGAATGGCAAAGTCAATCCCATGCCAAATGGGAATGTAAATATCATGTCGTATTCATCCCAAAGTATCGGCAAAAAGTGTTTTACGGTAAGATGCGCGTTAAAATTGGCAGGATTCTTCGGGAATTGTGCGAGCAAAAGGGAGTGGAATTGCTCGAAGGGCATGCGATGCCGGACCATATACATTTGTGTCTGAGCATTCCTCCCAAATACAGTGTCGCACACACGATAGGATTTTTGAAAGGAAAAAGCGCAATAAAAATCCATCGCGATTTAATGAAACAAAAACGAATGACTGGTTTACACTTTTGGACAAAAGGCTACTGTGTAAGCACTGTTGGTTTTGACGAGGCAGTCATCCGTAAATATATCAAAGAGCAAGAAGTCCGTGATAAAAAACAGATGGAGGTTGATTATTCTTTAGTGGCTCCGAGCACTACTTTAAAGATTTGAAATTCATAGGATTTGCCCTTTGTGCTGTAATACTGAAAGATATCATCGAAACGTGGATGGAAACGATTATTTACCACGTAACACATTATTTTGTCTTTAAGGGGTTTCATGTTTAAGTCTGGTTTCTTATTTAGAACATCAAGGATTTGATTCTTATAGCATACAAAATACAGTGCATAATCCAGTATTTGAGACATCACCTCCAATTTTGGATCATCAAGCTTTAATTCAATAACAGAAAGATACCCTAAACGATTGAGGGTAACGATATCAACGAATTCAGTAGGGGTAAGACGATTGCATTCGTGGACTCTATCATTAAATGCGCCGGTTGGGAATTCTCTTAAGACTCCATATTGTTTCTTTTTCAGTTGGAAGAAATCCTTGCCCAGTATTGCAAGCCTGTCATTTGTTCTGGTTTCAGTCCCCATGCCTTTTCCAAATAAGAAAGCCTGAAACGATTTTTCAAGTAAGTGCCCTTTGTCATCGTCTCTACGCGAATTTAGGAAGTCTCGTATTATTTCGACTGTGGGTCTTTCAAATAACTCTTTCTGGTTGTAGAGGACTACCGGATGATAGTCGTTCATAATTTTGAAACGAATATGGCCATTGTTAATTTGAAGGTATGACACTCTCCTCTTGAATGCCTCATCATTTGGAGACTGTGCCGCGCCGTTGTTACTTAGGACAAACTGTATTTCCTGTATATCCAGTTTATGCTTTGTTTTTAGATGATGATAAAGAGCGATTCCCCACGAATCAAGACACCGGTAACCCGATTTGTCTATCGTTCTATTCGTTTTCAGAGTGAGCCGATTGGGTTCAATGATGTAATCAAATGATGACGGCCATTTGCCACCGCCACCTGTCTGAGAATTGATTTTTTTGTTTAGTTCAGGGATTATATCGTCATTCATAGTTTCCTCTGTATTTGTAAGGTTGACTATAGAAGGATCATTTATTGGCTCCCACCACTGACCATCACTTTTCAGTACAACATTCTCAAAATGATCGGCAAATTGTGCGGGCTCAAAAGAATGGATTGGGACAAGCATCTTTGGAGCAAGGGCATTGGCAAGGCGCTTCAGATCTGATATAGGGGCGTGGCCAGAGGTGTGGCAGTGTACTAAAGGAATTGATTTTTCGTCCAGCCAGTCCCTGAGAGGACGGTACTGATCACGCTCAAGATAACCTGACCACATAGAGTAAATGAGGGTCGCACCTTCAAGACAATCGGCTTTTTCAAGGTCTGTGCGCATCGAAGGGCGGAACAGCATCACCGACTTATTTGCTTCTTCTTTAATTTGCTCAGGGTAAATTCTCCACGGTGCGAATGATTTTGCCAGATCGAATAGCTCCTTCCTGATGATTGTTTGTTTCTGAAACCACGGCAAATATACGCGAAATCCTTTCCATCCGGGCTGTGGAAGCCGCTGATTCTCAATGGATTGCAGAACACGAGCCGTGTACATATCTGCAATAAACTGTCTTCCAGAATGCCTGCATGCTCGGTAAATAGTGACAAGTCGATCGATATTTTGACCTGAACACCAAATCAAGGGCATCCCTTTAATACTGCGAAACATGTCAAGAAACTTGTCTTCTAACTCTGACTCAGAAGGATATTTGTTATCAATACCAAATCGGCCAAGGGTTGAACCTTCCATTAATAATACATCAATATCCTTTGGTGGATGAGAGACAAATGAGTCAAGGAGTTTACCCTTGCGTCCGTGCCCCCGAAAGTCACCAGAGTAATAAATACGCTGCCCGTCTGCTTCGACCAGAAGACCGTATGCATCATATGCTGAATGATCAACTAAGTATGGTGTCAACGTGAACGGGCCAAGAATAACTGGCGTCCTGTTTTTAATTTCGATAGTATTATTGAAATTAGCTTCACCTGGAATGAACTGGCTAGCGGCCTGCAAAATTCGCAGTGCAGCCGAACCAATTAGCACGGGTGTTTCTTGTGTTAATTTCGGAGCTAGCCCATAATGATCAAGGTGTGGATGGGAAATGAATACCCCCAGCAGAGAAGAATCAACCTTTTCGAAGCCTGAAACTGGAGGGAGAGGGGTATCAGAAAACTCGGATTCTAAAGGCAGACCGATATCTAAAACTATACGTTTATTCTGAGATTCAATCTCAATGCAAGTTCCTCCAATTTCATGAGTACCTCTATGGATGCATACTCGCATTTGAGTCTCCAGATTTAAAAATCCATTGACCATTCATAGTTGATGCACAGCAATAAGAAACACAACAAGTTATTCAACAGTTTCTGTATATCTTTACAATTCGGGAAAGCCAACAGGATGTAACTGCGTTAATAATTTTTTATTCTGTCTGCGGGTAATCCCCTATCTCTTTTCAATCTCTCAATATATCAAGGATTAAGAGTTGACAAGAACTTTATGATTCCCTGTTTCCTTTGCCATACATCATACAATTTAAAGGAATATAACGATTTAAAATACGATACATGAACAGCATTCCGTTACATTAGCAAACAGATGCCCAGCAGCAGGCCTCCCCCTGCAGTTATGATTTGGTAAGGTGAAGGGTGTTATCAGGGCAAAACGGCGGCATTACATCCCGGTAGTGTGCTGTGCGGGGAGCGGGAGGATGGCAGGAGCAGGGGGCAGGTCCATGATCATCAGCCTGCCCCCCTTCAGTGTTCAGCCTCTCGATGCTACTGAACCGACGATTCCCATTCCTTGGTCTCGAACCAATAGTGTTTTCTTTCTTTCAACCAGCCTTCTGATTCAACCACCGTAATCCAGTTGTTGAAATAGTTCATGGTGTCAAAGTCGCCTTTTCGAACGGCAAAGGCAATGGGTTCTTTGGTAAACGTGCCTTCGATGGGAATGAACAGGGTATCCGGATATTTCAGTGCCTGAAATGCGGGTGTCGGGGCAGAGCCGACCATGGCATGGGCTTTGCCGTTGATGACTTCCTGATAGGCCTGGGACTCGTCGTCAAAAAGAGTCAGCTTGGCTTTGGGCATGTACTGTTTGACGGTCGGGACAGAGGAAGACCCCAGTCTGGCCGTAATGGTGACTTCGGGTTTATTGAAATCCTCCAGGGTTTTGAATCCGGCTGCCAGTTGCTTATGGGCGACGATGGCCTGGCCGGTGTAATCATAGGGAATGCTGAAATTGACTTTCTGATTCCGGCCCGGTTGAACCGACATGCCGCCGATGATGACATCAAATTTTCCGGTCAGCAGGGCGGGGATGATGCCGGCCCATTTGGTCGGTACAAACTCGACCTTGACACCGAGATCGGCTGCCAGTCTCTTGGCCACGTCGATTTCAAATCCGACCAGTTGACCGCTTTTGTCGTTCATGGCCCAGGGAACGAATGTGGACATCCCCACTTTCAGCACGCCGCGTTTCATCACCTGCTCGATGGTGCTTTCGGCAACCAGCTTGTTCTGAATGTCTCCGGCAAGTGCCGGAAGGACAAAGCAGGCCACCAGGAAAAGCGCGATAACGGACTTCAGCAATAACGATTTGATTCTCATACTTCCTCCTTTTGATGGTAAATAGTCATTAAATCATATCTGGATTCGCGCCGGATATGAACATGCAATTTACCGTCATGCCGGCTTGACCCGGAATCCATTCTGATCGCAAAAACTGGATTCCGGCTTTTGCCGGAATGACGGTGTGAATATACTGTGTGTATTTTTGTGATAAACCTTTATTAATCAGGCCGTACTCCTTCCCATAAAAATTTCCAGACGCTCCACCGCCAGCGACAGGCTGAGCGTCAGAATCAGGTAAAGGACTGTGATGGTAATCCAGCATTCAAAGGTCAGATAGGTGGCGGCCATCAGCTCCATTCCCTGAAAGCAGAGTTCCGGGATTGAAATGACTGAAACAATGGCCGAATCCTTGATGGTGGAGATAAATTGCCCGGCCAGGGGGGGCAGGATTCGCTGAATGGCCTGGGGCAGGATGACATGCTGCATTTTTTGTCGCCAGGACAATCCCAGGGCATGGGATGCCTCGAACTGACCTTTCTCGATGGACTGAATTCCGGCCCGGACAATTTCCGTGATATAGGCAGCCTCAAAAATGGCAACGGTTACCATGGCTGAAATAAAAGCGGCAAAAAACCGGGGCGGTGCAAATAAAAATGTCATCACCCCCTGCGTTCGCTCGGACGCATTTCTGGCAAAGTCATCCACACCCAGAACCGGCATGATCTGATCACTGACAAAAAAATAAAAGATGAAAATCAGCACCAGAGGCGGCGTGTTTCGAATCAACTCCACAAATGTCCGGCCCAGCAGGCGTTTGAACAGGCTCTTGCTGATGCGGAAAAAGCCGGCAATGGTTCCCAGAATTGTGGCCAGCAGGGTTGCCCAGATGCTGAGCCGGATTGTCGTAAACAGACCCTGCATCAACAGATTGGCTGTCCAGTTGCCATTTTCATCGATGCGAAACAGGTATTGCGGAATGGCGCTCCAGTTCCATTTGTAGTGCAGACCGACGTTAATGCGATAGCCGATGTAGCCCAGGAGGGCGGTGACAGCCAGCAAAATGACGGCATCCAGCAGTGTAAATTTTGGCTTTTTCCTCAAAATGGCGCCTGTATTTTCAAGTCAGAATCTGGTTGAGAAAGGCCCGGGTCCGTTCCTCCTGGGCATGGTTGAAAAAATGCTCGGCCGTCCCTCCTTCCACGATTTTTCCGTTTTCCATGAAGATAACCCAGTCGCTCACCTCGCGCGCAAATCCCATTTCATGGGTGACCACCACCATGGTCATCCCTTCTCTGGCCAGCGTTTTCATGACTTCCAGCACCTCTCCAATCATCTCCGGATCCAGCGCGCTGGTGGCCTCGTCAAAGAGCATGACCTTGGGCATCATGGCAAGTGCCCGCGCAATGGCAACCCGTTGCTGTTGACCGCCACTCAACTGGGCCGGAAAGGCATCGGCTTTTTCTGTGATATTGACTTTTTGCAGCAGATCCATGGTCATTTCCGTGGCCTCTGCTTTGGTTTTTTTCCGGACCAGTTGCTGGGCCAGATTGATGTTGTCACGGACCGTCATGTGCGGAAACAGGTTAAACTGCTGAAAGACCATGCCGACTTCTTTTCGGATCTCGAGTCTGTTTTTCTTGTTATCGTCCAACGGAATGCCGTCAACCACAATCGACCCGCTGTCAATGTCCTCCAGACCATTCAGGCAGCGCAGGAAAGTAGATTTGCCTGATCCCGAAGGGCCGATGACCACGACCACTTCACTCCGTCGGATATGGGTGGTGAAATCGCTTAAGGCCACGACGCCGTTGGAGAAGGTCTTATTGATGTTTTCCACAGTGATGATGTAATCACCGAACTGTTTCTCCTGCATTCGAAACGCTCCTTTTCAAGTGCTATGTCTGAAGGCTGAGGTGATTTTCCAGAAAATTGACCAGAACCGACAGCGTCACGGTAACCGCCAGGTAAATGGCGGCAATCGTAAACCAGAGCTCGAAAGTCAGAAAGGTTTCGGCGATAATAACCTGCCCCTGCATGGTCAGGTCATAAACAGCGATGATGCTGACCAGGGCCGAGTCCTTGATCAGGGATATTCCCTGACTTGTCAAGGGCGGCAGGATTCGGCGGATGGCCTGTGGCAGAACAATGCAGCGATAGGAATCGAACCGGCTGAGTCCCAGGCTGTAAGCGGCTTCCCATTGTCCCTTTTGGATGGAGACGATTCCGGCCCTAAAAATTTCCGAGGCATAAGCGCCTTCAAAAAGGCTGAGGGCCAGCACGGCAGAAAAAAACCGCTCGATTCCGAGGACCGGTCCCAGAACAAAATAGATAAAAAAGAGCTGAACCATCAGCGGTGTGTTGCGGATGGCCTCCAGATAGAATCGTGCCAGGAGACGGGCCGCCCGGGAGTCGGACAGCCGGAACAGGGCTGCGGTCAGCCCGATGGCAAAGGAAAGCAGCAAACTGATGCCGGAGACCTGAAAGGTGACCATCAGCCCCTGGACCAGTGGGCCGGCAGCCAAATGCCCGTCTTCGAAAGTGAATATATACCGGGGAACACGGTACCACTGCCAGTTGTATCCGAGTCTTTCAGTACCTGAACTGATCAACCAGATGACTGCCAGAATGACTGCCAGATATTTGAGAATATCGATGAGAGATGCGTGTTTGCGAAAAAACCGGATTTTTTTCTTTGCTTTCTGTGACAGGCTGTTCATTCAACAGTTTCCATTGTATCCGTTGCCTGTCTGAAGGGCAACGGTCGACGATGCGATCGGGAGAACCCGATGAAATGCAAATATACTGCCAACGGTTACAGTTTGCTATATCCGTTCGCCGGATATATTGAGCGGTGTTCGACCTTCAATGTATATACAGTTTTCATCAACACATAAATTGAGCGTATGCTATTGTCAAGACCAAAAAACAGGATATGGCCGAAACGGTGATCAGCGCCGTTTCATCCAGAAAAAGGACTTGACAACCCGGCATCGATTCATCTAATAATTTAACTGTATATACAACCTGATCATTACAGAAACAGCCACAGGGAGAGAACGATGTCCTTGGAACAATTAAGCAAACTTGTCGAAGACGGTGAAGCCGATGCAGCCCGGGATCTGGCCGCAAAACTGTTGGAAAATGGCGATGATCCCATCCAGATGATCGAAATGCTCACCCGGACCATGAAGCATGTCGGAGACCTTTTCGCCAAACTGGATATATTTTTACCGGAAATCATGATGGCCGGTGATGCCCTGAGTGGTGTCGTGAAAGTCCTTGGACCCTATCTTGAAAAGGTCGGCGGGCAACCGTGTAAAGGAAAAGTCGTCATCGGCGTGGTAAGGGGCGATCTGCATGAAATCGGAAAGAATATTGTCAAGCTGATTCTGGAAACCAATGGTTTCCAGGTCAAAGACCTGGGCTACGACGTGGATTCCCTGACGTTTGTCAAGGAAGCAGAGGCAATGGGTGCGGACTTTATCGCATCATCCTCACTGATGACCACGACCATGCCGCGTCAGAAGGAAATAATCGAAATTTTAAAAGACAAGGGGATTCGCGATAAATTCAAGGTGGTTATCGGAGGCGCACCGACATCCCAGATGTGGGCCGATAAAATCGGAGCGGATCTCTACTGCTATGATGCCACATCCGCGCCCGATCGATTGCTCGCCCTGATGAAACCGTAGTAAAGCCTGAAGGTCATGCGTCTGGCCATCAGCCGAGTGATCAATTACAACGAACCCCTATTGTCACGGTAAACGTTCATGGATCATTCCGGGAGTTTCACCACCCCCCATATGAAAATGACATTTACCGTTTTTTTACTGAATTCTGAATCCTGACTACTGAATTCTGCTTTTGCATTTTCACGGAAATTTAAGGAAAATCCAATGGGAACTGCTTACCGAATGTGGGAAATACTGGACCGCGCCAGAACCGGCAGATTCATGGACGAAGACGAATTTCTGCCCAAACGGTTCACGCCGACACTTAAAAAACTGATTAAAACATACGAAATCAAATACGATCCCAAAAACCCATGCCCCAGCGATGACGCCATGGCCGACCGGATCTGGCAGGCAGCCTGGGACCTGTTTCGGGACGTCGGTTACTACAACACGGATTCGCATCGCATCATCGAGGTCAGCGACGCGGAAATCAAGGAAGCGCTTTACATGGCCAATGACCAGTACTGGGTCGGCGCCGGAAAAGACGCGCGCCTGTGGAAGCACCGGCAGGTTGAGGATAAAACGCCGCCATTCTGCATCATGAGTCCTGACATCACCGTGGATGAAAAATATCATCAGTCCATGTGCATGGCCTATTTGAAAGAGCCCCTTCTGGATGGACTCTGTGGCCCGATTCTGGAAGAGACCTTTGGCCACCTGATCGAATCCGGTGGTCCGACCGAGATCAGTGGCTGCATTCAGCATATTTACAACCAGAAAATGGCGGCACGCCTTTTGGGCCGTCCCGGCACCTTCATGGTGGCCGTGGGCACGGCCGAACATGACAGCGGCCAGATCGCCGTATCCGACGACAACTGGGGCGTTCAGAAGACCGACTCCCGGCTGGTGGGATCCCTGACCGAATTCAAGACCGCAGATACCCTGCTGAATCGCGCCCTGCACTACGCCCAGTACGGATGCTTTACCGGCAATCTGACCGGTGCCATTTACGGCGGCTGGTGCGGTGGATCCGAAGGGACGGCAGTGACTACCGTTGCCTACAGCCTGATCGGCCTCCTGATTCACGGCGCCATTTATAACCAGCATTTTCCCTTTCACCTGAACTACTGTTCCAATACCACCCGGGAACTGCTCTGGGCCATTTCCATGGCCGGGCAGGCCCTGTCCCGGAACAGCAAACTGCTTTACACCTCCAACGGATTCGCCAATGCCGGCCCCATGACCGAAATGCTGTTTCGGGAAACAGCGGTTCATGCCATGGTCTCCACGGTTTCGGGCTGGCATCTCTGGGAAATGGCCTCTGCCCGCAACAAATACCGGAATCGGGCCACCCCCCTGGAAGCCAGAC
>Ga0351853_1011_pt2 | contig 44228 bp, 44 predicted proteins | sample BONcelHFGM3001C8_FD_206799 | JGI IMG/M metagenome (GOLD analysis project Ga0351853, IMG submission 206799) | Enriched cells from coal bed in the Powder River Basin, Montana, United States - BONCAT cells FGM rep2 HSBNCT.FGM.300.1.C8 ... | reverse complement strand
TTTTCGGCTCAATGCCCTTTTTCAACAGGAATCTATTGATAACAGGATTATAATCAACGCGGGCATAATGGCCGGTGGCAAAGAAATCATAAGCCAGCCCTCCTTTTTTTGCTAGTAAAGGGAGCATGCCGAACTTGATCAGCTGGTTGCATTTCACACATGGATTCGGGGTTCGCCCCGAGAGGTATTCGGCCTTGAAATAGTTGAGTACCGACTCCTTATACTCTGCCGCACAATCGAACACATGATAAGGAATTTCCAGCATTTCGGCAATCTCGCGCGCTTCCCTGATCTCTTCATCTTCGTCGGGACCGTAACATGCGTGTTTCCCGGAAGCAGAATATTTCCCATCCCAAATAGCCATCGTGATTCCAACCACATCATAACCATCTCTCTTGAGGAGGTAGGCAGCTACAGAAGAATCCACACCGCCACTCAACCCTACCAATACTCTTTTCTTCTCTTTCACTCGAACATTATTACATATCTCAAAATGTGAATGCAAAGATACTGAGATTACTCTATTCACAATCATGATGTGAATATCTTCCAGTCCGGCAATGAATTTTGAAGGATACTTCATGTATCTTTATCCATTAATACCCTCCTTTTGTGCAGCAACTTCCAGGTATACGAACCTTATTTCTTTTCTTATCTATCTCATTATCAATAATTATCATTTCAACAAGCTGTAAAAAGACCATCGAAATACATGATCCGGGTATTGGGAGCATGGATGATCTCAATGTTCATACCAGCTTCGACTGGCAAACAACAAGAGTAGTTGAACTGAGAATCATTACAAATTATCCCTCTCTTCCAGCGGGGTCGCTTTCAAAAATATCTGTTTACCTTGGGGATCCGACAAACGGCGGGTTGCTGATGAAAAGTGGTTCTGTTGGATTTGGCTTTATGTTCCAGGCGTTACTGAGGGTATCAACGGCAGACTCTTCGCTTTACCTTCAGCTGAAAACAATTTCCGGATATACAGAAACAGTTAAGTTGGCTATTGAGAATGTTATTAACTATACCTTTAACGAACAGGTAATTAAAGAGACTAACTTCTTCCCTGTTGATGAGTCCGATTGCAGTACCGGTTGTACAAACTGGCTGAATGGTTCCGGAACTGCTGTCATTGACAGCGGTAGGGTCTATTGCATTACGGAAAGCTATTCAGGACATGTTACAATTAAAGAAGGAACCCTTAAAGTTTGCGGAACCTTTTCAGGGACAATCTCAATGGGACAAATCGGCAAACCCTGTAACCTGATTGTCTCTTCTTCAGGATTCGCTGCAATCAGTTCTCTCGGCATGACTTACGAGTGTTCCTTCTGGGTATACGGGAATGCAACCATTGCTTCTGTTTCAATGATTAACAATTCTTACCTGCGGAATTATGGGACGGTTACAATCAACAACAACTTCTCTCACCCCAGTTTGCTAAAGAACTTTGGAACCATCGCGATCAATGGAAAATATACAATTGGTTCACCATCGAGTGCATTGGAAAACCTCGGAGGTATTACTGTAACAAGTAACTGGGATGTAGCCGGCAACGTGGATAACAGTGGAACGATCGAGGTGTTCGGAAGTATTAGCTTCAATGGAAAAACTGTTCTTAACCGGTGCAACATCTATTCCCATCAGCAGGTTACTTTTAATACGATGGTATATAATTCCAATAACGGTTATCTCCACTCAGATATGGAAATGACTGTTAATACAGGGGCTAAACTGCTCCTTCAGAATCAGTCGATGATTTCCACATCTGACTTCATCATGAATAATACAGTCTCAGGCACAGGGTCTTCAAGCGTCATTAAATGTACTCATTCCTCCAGCATCAACGGATCACTAAAGTTTGTGAGCGGGCCAATTGAAATGCTTACGCCAGATGGGACTTTGCAATCAGGTAGTTTCCCGGAAAATTTCAATGAAGGCGCCGTCCTTTTACCCCTTTCAAATGCTGTAGCATTCATTCCAGCCGGGGAGTGCAACCCCGAAGGAAGCGGGCATATTGACGCAAACGATTCTGATGGAGATGGGATCGTGAACCAACTCGATGATTTCCCTTCGGATGTTTCCCGTGCCTTTTTAAACTGGTATCCGGATGCGTCTTCCTTTAGTACCCTGATCTTTGAAGACTTATGGCCTTATAAAGGCGATTATGACATGAACGATGCCGTGATTGACTACCAGTTTAAAGTGGTTACCAATTCAAGAAATCAGGTTGTGGATATCAATCCGAAATTCTATCTCAGGGCAGCAGGCGCTGCTTTGAAAAATGGTTTTGGACTTCAACTGGATGGGATTCTCCCCGAAACGGTTGGTTCGGTGAGTGGGTATATCAATAAATTCGGATACATCAGTTTAAATGAGAATGGTACGGAAAAATCTCAACATAATGCTGTTATAATAGTTTGGGATAATGCTGACAACATCATTCACCGGGCAGGTCCAAGCCCGATGTTCAACACACTTCCTGACTACCCCGCTGGTCATTCAGATTCAGTTTTCATCAACATTCATTTTGCCATTCCACAGGACCAATATCTGATAGGGCCTCCTCCGTATAACCCATTCCTGATTAAAAACCTCGACCGGGGTGTTGAGATTCACATGCCGGACTATATTCCAACCTCTCTTGTCAATCAAGCATATTTCGGTACAGGCGACGATGATTCCAACCCTTCCGAAGGCAGATACTATAAGACTGAAAAGAACCTCCTCTGGGCAACTAATATTGCAAAGAAATACGATTATACCTATGAAACTATCGCAATCCTCTATGGGTATAAACATTTTGCAGAGTGGTGTCAGGCCAGTGGGAATTCTTATCCGAACTGGTACCTGAATTTGCCAGGATACAGACAAGAGAATTACATTTACAGCATCCCACTCAATTAATCACTTTTTGGGTACAATTAGGTTGTAACCCGACTCTTTCCTGGTCGAAATCACCAAAAGAAAATAGATGACGGTTATTCCCACCCCGCTCGCGGAAATGATGAACATCCAACGGGCTCCCAGGGTGAACCATATAAGACCGGCCAAACTGCTGGCCAGAAGTGTAAGAATACTGGCCAGGCTTGTATAGAAACCAATTGCAGTCGCTGTATCTTTTCTTTCAGCCAGGTTTGTTAACAATGCTTTGGAAATCCCATCGGTGCAAGCGGCGTACAAGCCATATCCGAAGAAGAGGATTCCGAAAACTGTCAATGAAGTTGCCCACCCAAATCCAAAATATACTACGACGAAAATCAGCAAACCGATAATAAGCATCCTTCCCAAACCGATCCTGTCGGCCAGCCATCCAATCGGATAAGATAAAAGAGCATAAACGAGGTTGTAGAAAATGTATACACCAATCATCTGAACATCCGTGAGTCCCTGCTCCTTAACAGCAAGAAGCAAGAAGACATCCGAGCTGTTGAATAGGGTGAACAGAAGCAATCCGGCAACTACCAACCGATATCCGGTACCAGCATGTTTCCAGTAGGAGAGATAGGAGAGAAAATGGATTTTCCCGATTGGTTTGACTGGGTTACTCCGGTTCTTCTCCCTGATAAAAAAAGTCATCAAAATGGCAGCCATTCCCGGGATGAAAGCAAGAAAAAAGAGCCAGCGGTACTGTCCAGGGTAAAAATAAAGATAAACCAACGCAAGAGCCGGGCCAATAGCGGCACCGAGTGTATCCAATCCCCTGTGAAACCCGAAAACCTTCCCTTTATGCTCCTGGGTTGTCTCATCACTGAGAATGGCATCCCTGGAGCCGGTACGAATCCCTTTCCCTAACCGGTCAAGTGTTCGGGCAAAAAAGATCCATAAAGGAAATACAAAGATCGCCATCAACGGTTTGGAAAGAGCACTGAGTGTATAGCCAACCTGAACAAATGGCAATCGTTTCTGCCTCAGGTCGGAGAGGTTGCCGAAATATCCCTTACTCAAGCCTGAGGTAGCTTCGGCAATGCCCTCGAGGATTCCGATAAGCAGAACGGAGAAGCCAATTGACCGAAGGTAAACCGGCATCACAGGATAGAGCATCTCGCTGGCGATATCATTGAAAAAGCTAACAAAGGAGATCAGCAAGACCGTACGCGTGATGATCCTTTGTTTAGTCATTCGTCAGCTCTTTATATTCATCAATCTGAGCGAAAAAAGCAAGGAAAGCCTGTGCCACCCCGGCCAGCTTGTTGTTCCAGTGCCTGGAAGCCTCTTTTGCATTAGCAGCAATGGTTTCATCAATGTACCCAAGCTGTTTGAGGGTATTAAACGCATTCATCCGGGTTTCAAAATCCTGGTTCGGAGCCGTGTATGAAATCAACTCCTGAAGCCTTTCCAGCTTCCAGTGTTCGATCGAGATCTGAAGCCATTTCATGCGGATATTCTTGCCTCTCCAGCCTGTTTCACTTGCAGTGAGATCCAGGTAACCCGAAACATCTTCAGGAAATTGCCGGGATAATTTATCCAGGGCCAGTTCCACGTTGAGGTAGGAGCTGTCGTGAAGCAACGTCTCAGCATCCGGCTTCAACGATACCGGTATCGGATTGAGAACCATCAGCACTGTTTTCCGTACCTCGGCATCAGGGTCATAAATCGCCAGCCTGAATAATTCCCGGGTTCCACTGAGTGAATCTGCCGACAGTTGTCGCAGGATCTCTGATTTGGTAAGATGAAATGATTCATTCTCATAAGACCGGATCAGGATATCTCTTTTCTCTTCCAGCGCAACCGGTCGTAATGCAACGAGGGCATCGTACCGGTCTGACAAATGCTGTGCCCTGAGCACCTGGGCAAAGAGCTCTTGTGTGGATTTATTGAAAGTCACGCGCTTCAGCACATGATTTCCAGGATCAAACAACAGGTAATCAAGTTTTTTCTTCCCCTGATTGGGAACCCGGATCTCTTCAACCTTCTTTTCAGCCCAAACCTGAATTGAGTCTGCAGAGCCATCCGTGTACCATACCTGGAGCCAGACAGGCACCCGGAAAAGACCGGTAAGGTCATTCACCGGCTGTATCTGTTCGATCCTAATGAAGGTGCTTCGAATCCCATTGGTATCATCCAGTTCACGGTAACTGACAGCAAAGTGCGGTTCGCCCGGGCGGCGGATCCATTGATCGAAGAACCAGTCGTAGGAACGCCCGGTAACATCGTAGGTGGTTCGGATGAAATCCTGGGTTTCGGCCGAACCATAACCGAATTTCAACAGGTAGCTTCTGACCGCATCGCGAAACTCCCTGTCGCCCATCACGTCGCGCAGCATGCCCAATACAACCGATCCTTTGTCGTAGATTCTTTCCCTTCCTCCCCGGCTGCTCCAAACCGGATAACTATTTACTTTCGACGCCTGCAGTGCTGCCGCCTGTTCCTGCATCACCAAATTTTCGTAGTATTCTTCTCCAAAAACCGAACGCTCAAAAATCTTGGCATAGTAGGTGCCAAAACTTTCTGTCAGCCATACATCCTGGTGCGCCAAATGTCCTATATAGTCACCAAACCACTGGTGAGCCAACTCGTGAGCGTTCACATTGATATAATTCCGTTGCCAGTAGGCACGGGGGTCAATCAGCATATAATCGCCAAAAATGGTGGATGTGGTACACTCCATTCCGCCGTACATGTAATCGCTCACAGGAATCTCACGGTATACATCGTAGGGATAAGGCAGGCCCATCTCATCCTCGAAAAAATCGAACATTTTTTGAGTGTACTGATACGTAGGGGCCACCTTCTCTTCCATGCCCTTGTAATAAAGCAATTCCAGTGGAACTCCGCGGCTTGTTTTTTCGGATTTGAATTCGTAATTGCTGATCCCAAGTGCGGTAGAAAAATAGGGATGATTCTGGGCCAGCCGGTAATGCCAGGTGGAGGTGCCATTGTGGTTGTCTTTAACAGAGATCCGGGTCCCATTGGTAAAAACAGTAAAATTGTTATCGAATGTAATCCGGATATCCATCGTAACCCGACCATCCATGTATGGGAGCCACCCAAAGGGCCGGTGAGCCCAGATAGACTTCCGCTTTCCCTCCTCAAAAAGCTTCCATCCAACAAAATAGATCCCTGTTGCAACGGGTTTCGACGAGTAAGTCATGGAGAGGATATACTCCTCCCCTTTCTGTATCCCGGCATCAGGAAAAATCACCGTACTGCTTCCTGTTGTTCTGTATTGAGCACTTATCCCATTAATCAGTACCCTTTCCAAATCAAACCCGGGTGTAAAAAAAATAATCGAATCGGTTTGGTAACCCATTGGGACAAACCGGATTTCAACATCTCCAAAAACCTGCCAATTTTCTGGCTCAAACCTCAGGGAGGCTTCAATATGGCGAAGAGATACCGGCAAATCAGACGGATTGCCATTGGGGTCTTTGTTGTAGGTGACTGTTTCAACCTGCGCCTGGATGTGAACTGCCAGGAGCCAACAGAGGGACACGAAAACGGTCAGAAGAGATCTCATTGCTTCGTTTTTCTTTTCAGAGCCGGATTTTTAGTAAGTTTGCCCCAACTAAAAATCCTATAAGGATTGACCAAAATTAATAAAAATAGTGCGCACACGGATGGTTTCGATCACGACCCATTTTACAGCCTGAAGTCGTTCATCGAAGGAGAGGAGAAGGAGCGGCAGCGATTATCACGGGAATTGCACGATGGGATCGGACAGTATCTGGTATCGGTAAAGATGCAACTTGAGAGTCTGCTATACCGCGATGAGAAAGAGGTGAGAGAGCAGATCCCCAAAATCCGCACCGACTTCGACAAGATTGTGGATGAAATCAGGAGAATCAGCAATAACCTGATGCCATCGGTGCTTGAAGCATTCGGTATCGTCTTTGCTATCCGGAATCTTTGTGTGGAGACAAGTGAACATACGGGGTTACAAATCTCCCTTGATTTCAAAGGGGATTTCGAATCGCTGAACAAAACCATCAAGACCTATATCTTCAGGATTGCTCAGGAAGCCCTGAACAATATTGTAAAGCATGCCAGGGCTAACCAGGTAGAACTGGTGCTGATCAGGCAAAAGGAGGAGGTGCTTTTTAAGATCAGAGATGATGGGAAAGGGTTCAACCTAAAGGAGATTAAATCGGGAACAGGTCATGGCATGAATAATATGCGGGAACGGGTAAACCTCCTTAACGGATCCATCGAGATTGACTCCCATATGAATAAAGGCACGCAAATCGCTATCAATATTCCGTTATTTCAATAAGTTATGGGAACCATAGAGATCTTTTTGGTAGACGATCATCAATTGGTGAGGGATGGTATCAAAGCGCTTCTTGCCGGGATTGCCGATATCCGGATCATCGGTGAAGCCAATAACGGCAATGAACTTCTGGAAGCTATCAAGAGTCAGCAGCCAGCTATCATCCTAATGGATATCTCGCTTCCCGACATCTCCGGGATTGATTTGACCAGGATGCTGAGCCTAAGTCATCCTGATATCAGGGTCCTTATCCTCAGCATGTATACAAATGAAGATTTTGTATTCAATGCTATGAAAGCCGGAGCCAGGGGATATTTGCCAAAGAACACCTCCCGGCAAGAGTTGCTTGATGCCATCTATGCTATCCGGGACGGGCATGAATTCTTTAGTGATTCAATCTCAAAAGTAATTTTAAAACGATTCTTACGACAGGCTACACAGCCAGAAACAGATTCGGAAGATAGTCCGCAACCTCTGACAAACCGTGAGCAGGAGATCCTGAAGCTGTGCGCAGAAGGGTTTAACAACAAAGAGATTAGTATCAGACTGGGAATCAGTATCCGAACTGTTGAGTCACATAAAAACCATATCGTAAAAAAGCTGGGGTTGAAATCGACGGTGGAGATGGTGAAGTTTGCTATAAAAAACAAGATTGTGGAATTATGAACACGTATATCCTTATTGCCGACCTCCGGAAGAGGCTCAATGCATGTGTCAAGGAAAAAAAAACAATTGGTTTTGTTCCCACCATGGGAGCATTACATGCAGGACATATTTCGCTGATCAGAAGATCAAAACAGGAAAATGACCTGACGGTTTGCAGCATTTTTGTAAATCCCATCCAATTCAACAACGAAGGAGATTTATCGGGATATCCTCGAATGATAGAACAGGATTCAAAGCTGCTTATCGAAGAAGGGGTGGATATCCTGTTTGCTCCTGATGTGGATGAGATGTACCCTCCGGGGGAAGAACTTCAGTTTGACCTTGACTTTGGCAGACTCGATAAGGTGATGGAGGGAAGATACCGTCCTGGCCATTTCAAAGGAGTTGCCATTGTGGTGAAAAAACTTTTTGATTTTGTTCAACCTACCAGGGCCTACTTCGGGAAGAAGGATTTTCAGCAACTCAGAATTATTCAGCATATGGTTGGAGAGATGAAAATTCCCGTGGAGGTTGTTCCGTGCGAGACGGTTCGGGAACACGATGGCCTTGCAATGAGCTCCCGAAACCTTAAGCTGACGATCGGGGAGCGCGAGTTGGCCTCCCATATTTACGATGTACTGATGTTTACCAAAGCCAATGCTGAATCGATACCTGTCAAGAAACTACAGGTATTGGCACACAAAAGGCTTGCTGCAAATCCGGCATTCCGTGTAGATTATTTTGAAATTGTAGATAAACAAACCCTTCTTCCGGTAAACTCAGGTGTTTCCCAAGAAAATATAATTGCATGCACAGCTGCATACCTTGGCGACATTCGGCTGATCGATAATATGGAACTTTTTTTGTAATTTTGCCGGATGAAAATAGAGGTACTGAAATCGAAGATTCACAGGGCTACCGTTACAGAAGCAGACATCAACTATGTTGGAAGCATTACGATTGATGAAGAGTTGATGGAAGCTGCAAATCTCGTGGAGTATGAGAAGGTACACGTGCTGAATATCAATAATGGCGAACGGATTGAGACCTATGTGATCAAAGGCGAAAGAGGAAGCGGTGTAATCTGTCTCAATGGTGCGGCAGCCAGGAAATTCCTCAGGAACGACCTTGTCATCATTGCATCATATGCATCTCTGGACTTTGAGGAGGCTAAATCATTTCAGCCTGTAATCATCTTTCCAGATCATCATAACCGACTTCCTGTTAGCTAATTTTTCCCTGATGCCTTCAACCCAAACTGATGTCAAACCCTTTAAAGCAGGGTTTCTTACAATCCTTAAGTTTGTTGTATTTCTTGGTCTGGGCGTTTTTATTACCTGGTTATCCCTTAAAGATCTTACTGATGAGGAACGGCACGAGATCGTAAAAGCCTTTCGAACCGCCAACTACAACTGGGTGATCCTCGGGATTGCCTTGGGAATATTAAGCCATATTCTTCGTGCACTCCGCTGGATGATGTTTATGGAACCCATGGGGTATGATGTCAGGTTTAAAAACTCATTCTATGCAGTTATGATCGGCTACCTTGCCAATCTTGCGTTCCCCAGGCTTGGAGAGGTGACCCGGTGTGGAATCCTGGCAAAGTATGAGAAAATCCCATTCAACAGGTCACTGGGTACTGTTATCACAGAGCGGGCTATTGACATGTTAATTTTTTTCCTGCTCTTCGTATTGATGATCGTGACACAAATAGAAACCATCAGTGAGTTCATGTATGAGACTATTTATCCCAAACTGGTAGAAAAATTCGGATCACTTCACTATTCACGGATCTTATGGCTAAGTGTTTTAAGCTTGTTTATTCTGTTCATTCTACTGACCTGGATCTTTCGCCATAAGTTATTGCGGTTTAAACTATTTCAAAAAGCAAAGAGTCTTGTTATCGGATTCTGGGAAGGGCTGAAATCATTGACACTCATTAAACGTCCATGGTTATTTGTCATTTATTCCCTCTCCATCTGGGCTCTTTATTTTCTGATGCTTTATGTCTGTTTCTTCTGCTTTCCGGCTACATCCGACCTGTCGCTGGGAGCAGGTTTATCTGCTTTGGTACTGGGGAGTATTGGGATTATGATCACGCCTGGTGGAATTGGACTCTACCCGGCTTTGATTCAGGAGACGTTGAAGCTATATGGCATTGCACTGGTTACCGGATTGGCTCTCGGATGGATTGTTTGGGCTACTCAAACTCTGATGATCCTGGCCCTTGGAGGCGGATCCCTCTTGATGCTTTCATTTAACAAAACCCATCATGGAACAAGCAGAAAAGATTAAATCAAAGATACTTACGCGTGATCAGATCCGTAATCAACGAAATGTCTGGACGTTTAAAGAGAAAAAAGTTGTCTTCACCAATGGATGTTTTGACTTGTTGCATCTCGGGCATATCGAATACCTTTCAAAAGCGGCCGACCTTGGACATGTGCTGGTGATCGGACTGAACTCCGACGCCTCTGTCAGGGGACTGAAAGGCCCCGGCAGACCTGTCACCAATGAAGATGCAAGAGCCATGATCCTGGCATCATTAACCTTCGTCACCGCCGTCATCCTGTTCGATGAAGAGACGCCACATAATCTGATCTCTGAAGTCCAGCCGGATGTGCTGGTTAAAGGAGCTGATTACAAAACCGAAGAGATTGTAGGCCACGATATTGTCCTTGCTCGAGGAGGTGAGGTGATCTCCATCCCACTAACGGAAGGCTACTCCACTTCTGATATTATCAAGAAACTGAGTGCCACATAAGGCAGTGGGCAGTGGACAGTGGGTATTAGGGAATCAGGAAATTAAGTCCTTTTCTTTGTATATTTGTACAATTCACTCTTTCCCTAATTCCTAATTCCTAATCCCTAATCGCTAATCACTGTTTCAGGTGGCAAAGATAAAAACATCATTTTTCTGTCAGAATTGCGGTGCCCAGTCGGCCAAATGGCAGGGTAAGTGTCCTTCGTGCGGGGAGTGGAATACATTTGTTGAGGAAGTGATTCAGCGTGAAGAGACCAAGCGGGGATACCGGATGCCAGATAACGGAGCCAGGAAGCCTGTAAGGATCTCCGATGTAACTGTAGATACCCAGAAACGGCTCGACCTTCAGGATCAGGAGTTGAACAGGGTATTGGGAGGAGGCCTGGTTCAGGGTTCGGTGGTGCTTATCGGAGGTGAACCAGGAATTGGCAAGTCAACCCTTATGCTCCAGGTAGCACTCCAGTGTGAAGGATTAAAAGTACTATATATCAGCGGTGAGGAGAGCGAACAACAAATCCGGATGCGTTCAGAAAGAATCGGGATGAAACAGGATGATTGCTATATCCTCACTGAGACCTCAACACAGACGATTTTTCCTTTCCTGGAAGAACTGAAGCCGGGGTTGATTGTTGTGGATTCGATCCAGACACTTACAACCCAGGTCATCGAATCCACTGCCGGTAGTATTTCTCAAATCAGGGAATGTACGGCAGAACTGCAGAAATATTCCAAAATCACCAATATCCCTGTGATCCTGATTGGCCATATCACCAAAGATGGCACCCTTGCCGGACCGAAGATTCTTGAACACATGGTGGATACAGTGTTGCAATTTGAAGGGGACCGTAATTACGGGTACCGCATTATCCGTGCCGTAAAGAACCGCTTTGGATCAACATCCGAGTTAGGGATCTACGAAATGAACGACCGGGGACTCCGACAGGTATCCAACCCCTCGGAAATCCTTCTCTCACATCGGGATGAACCTACAAGTGGCATCGCCATCGCGGCTACCATCGAAGGATTACGCCCGATGCTTATCGAAACGCAAGGGTTGGTCAGTTCGGCAGCATATGGCACACCACAACGTTCCAGCACGGGATTTGACGCCCGCAGGTTAAATATGCTCTTGGCAGTGCTGGAAAAACGCAGCGGATTCCGATTGGGAGTTAAAGATGTTTTTCTCAATATCGCCGGAGGAATCCGAGTGGATGATCCTGCAATCGACCTCGCTGTTGTAGCCGCCGTGCTGTCATCGAACGAAGATAAACCCATCGACTCGAAATGCTGTTTCACCGCTGAGGTTGGACTATCCGGAGAGATAAGGCCGGTTACGCGGATTGAACCAAGGATCCTGGAAGCAGAAAAACTGGGATTTGAGCAGATCTTTGTATCCCATTACAATCTAAAGGGTATTGATTCAAAGAAATTCAAAATAAGGATAAGGCCGGTGAAAAAAATTGAAGATCTCTGGGTAGCACTCTTCCGATAATTTCTTATCTTGGTGCAAATTTTAAACACCAAGCCCATGTCAATTTCACTTATCATTGTTCAGATTCTGATTCTTACGTTTGCCGTTATCCTGACAAGCTACGTTTTACCCGGGATCACCGTCAAGTCGTTCTGGACCGCCGTACTGGTTGCCATTGTACTGGGTCTTTTGAATGCATTTGTGAAGCCTTTGATGGTCTTCCTTACCATCCCATTTACACTTGTAACCTTCGGATTGTTCCTGTTTGTTATCAATGCGCTGATCATCCTTCTGGCGGGTGCAGTGGTGAAGGGATTTGAGGTAAAAGGATTTTGGTGGGCCTTGATTTTCAGTATTATACTCTCTCTTATCCAATACCTGTTAGAGGAGTTAATCTTACCTTCATTTAGTTAAGCATGCGCACACGAACCCTCACCAACCATGATGAGATTGTCAAGATCATTGCAAAGTGTCAGATTTGCCATGTAGCAATGGTGGACCCCGAAGGGAAACCATATGTGGTTCCAATGAACTTTGGCTATGCAGAGGATATGATCTACCTTCATTCTGCCAGGGAAGGGAAGAAGATCGATTGTCTGACAAAAAATCCGGCCGTCTGTATTAACTTCAGTACCGATCATGAACTTCTTTTTCAGAATGAAGAGGTTGCCTGTTCCTATAGTATGAAATACAGCAGTGTAATATGCTATGGTAAGGTCGAATTCATAGAAGATGCCGAAATGAAGAGGAAGACGCTCGATATTGTGATGAAACAGTATACTGAAAGAGAATTCAACTACAACAATCCCTCAATCCGGGAAGTTTGCTGCTGGGTGGTTAAGGTTGAGCGGTTTGAAGGGAGAATTCACCGGCACTGACGATCCTGATCCCCCGTATTAATTTCTTTTTCCGATATGTCCTCTTGGACATTTCGATAATCTATGTATTTTTGCGTTAATCTTTTCACAATGAACTTGCAGATCTACATTGGTATTGATGACACAGATAATCTGGAAAGCCGGGGAACAGGCCATATGGCCAGGGCGTTAGCCCAATCCTTGTATCAAGCCGGTCTGGTAAATGTTGACAGCATTACTCGTCACCAGCTCCTTGTTGACCCTCAAATTCCATACACATCACACAATTCATCTGCCTGTATCCAAGGAAAAGTCGCCGGGAATGATTATTGGATCAGGAATCACTGTTCCGACTTTCTGCTTGAGAATGCTGCTGAAGGCTCAGATGTCGGGCTTTGCATTGCTTTCGAAGAAGAGATCCATGAGGATATCATCCAGTTTGGGAAGCAGGCCAAACGTATGGTTTTGACAAAATCGGCTGCTGTAACCATTGCCAGAGATCATGAAATCTTTCTTGCCGGGTTAACAGGCAAGAAAATTGGTGTGATTGGAGCCCTTGCTGCTGTTGGTCTCCGGTTTGATGGCAATGACGGACGACTTCTTTGGATGGAGAGACTCCGGGAGGTGCAGGGTGTATTTTCCGTAAAAAAATACAGGGAGATGGTTTCGATTGATATGATCGTTGATCTGCAAGGCATCCCTGTTCATGATGATGCCACTATCAGGATCACAGATTGGTGCCGTCCCATTGTCAGGAACAAAAAAATCGTTTTATTTGCAGAGAAATTGAATATGAATGAAAACTGCGAATACCAGTCCGCTACCAAGGAGTATATCAAGCTTATTTCCGAGTAGAATCGCCGGAACGCTTGCAGAAGTGGTATTTCTGTTGTTTTTAGGTATGCTTGCAATGGTCATTCACGCCAAGTTGAGGATTCCAATGCAGTTGCCAGGCCGGCAAGGCGTCATGTTTCTCACACTGATAATCCTTGGGCGTGGGGTATCTCAATTTCCCTTTGCAGGGTCAATCGCATGTGCCGGATCTGCTATAATTCTGGCAACTTCATGGCTGGGTTTCCGTGAACCTCTGGCACCTGTTATCTATATCATGATCGGCTTCCTCCTGGATATTCTTTTCCTGAATTTCAAAAGAATAATGCCCTTTATGATGGCTACCTTATTATCGTGTGCCATTGCATGGATGTTTGTTCCGCTGATCAAACTGGGAATCTCATTCATGACTGGGTTGCCGTTTACTTCCTTCCGTTTTGGCATCATATGGCCTGTTGCCACACACCTCTTTTTTGGATTTGCCGGCGGCCTGCTTGGTGCAAGCTTACTCAAACTATCAGCTCATTTCCTGAAAAAAAGTTAAATCTGATGAAAGGCATTCCAAAATTCCTATCAGTGTATTATCGATATGTTCGATTATGCATATCGCTTTGTGCTGTTTTATGGATATTCCTCCTTTTTTCCTGTAAAAAAGAGCGTGTAACCGTACCCCCTAATCTTGCTTTCATATCTGATTCCGGATTTGTTACGCATGATACGACCTTATCAGTTGGGCAAACAATATGGGTTGGCATAGAAGCAGGTGGAAACGGGATCAATCTAACCTACTTCCATATTGGGTGGAATAATGGTCAGCAACAAACACTCCTCGATAGCGGCATGAACCAGCCTGAATTAACCTACCATACATCCATCACAAAGACAGCTAGCGATTCGGAGATCTGGATTTTCCAGGTTATGGATCGGGAAAGGAACTTCAACGCCATCACACTTACCCTCCACTGGGATTCAACCTCCAACTATGGTCCAATCCATACAGCCAACAACTTGTTGCTGGGGGCACAGAGTAACCCGGTTGCCGGTAGTTTTTACTCGATCGAAGCAGTACACAGGTATTTCCTGGATGAAGCTTACATGCATCAGGATTCGATTGATCTGATCTATTATTTCGATTTGTATGATGCCACCCTCTCCTCCCCGGCCGAGTCAGATGCGCCGACAGTCTTCACTGGCCCGACCGGATTGGCGAACTGGACGATAAAAAACGAGACTCGCTACGATACAACTGCCTTCAACTCAGCAGATTTTGATCTTTCGGCAAACGATAGCCTGATCCTTGCCGCTTATGAACCGGTTAACCTGAAACGAAAAGCCAAATACATCCTGCCGGGGATGGTGATCTCATTTCAGGATCCACACGGGAAACTGGGATTGATACATGTCAAAGAGGTTGTGCCTGGCGCGACAGGTCAAGTACTGATAGATATAAAGATCCAGCAATAACCAGCCATGAGAAGGGATATCTTATTAAATCTGTGTATGCTGGTTGCCGGGATTGTATTCTCTGCCCTTTCGCTTTGTGCTCAACAAGTCATTACCGGGACAGTTCGTGATTGCAATACAGGAAAACCACTTCAAGGAGCAAACATCCTCATTTCAGGAACCTCTCAGGGGACGATATCAGAATCAAATGGAGACTTTATCCTCATTGTCACCACAAACCAGAAAATAAGGTTGAACTTCTCATTTGTTGGATACCAGAATCTCAATCGCAGCCTTATTCCTGATCCTGTGGATGATACAACCGTGATCTCACTTTGTATGACCCAAGAAGTGCATCAGATGGAGGAACTCTTTGTTACCGCCGCACGCACCCCTCAGAAACCGGAAGAGATCCCGGCCCGCATCGCAACGATTCCTTCCAAAGAAGTGATGGAGATGCCCGTAAATAATACAGATGAAGTGTTACAACTTGTTCCCGGGATAAAATTCGACCGGGATTTTGGCATCTTTTCCAAAAATTCAAGCGTAACAATGCGTGGACTGAATGGATCCTACCGCGCTCTGATCCTGGTGGATGGCGTGCCGTTAAACAAGACAGATGGGGGCGGGATCAACTGGAACCGGCTAATTCCCGATAACATTGAACGGATTGAGGTTCTGAAAGGACCTGTATCAGCCGTTTATGGCAGCAATGCAATGAGTGGTGTGGTCAATATCATCACTGAGCAACCTTCGAGTCCTTTTGCCGGGGAAGTAAAAGCCTTTTACGGGACCTACGAAACCTTTGGTGGCTATTTAAAACTTGGAGGTAGCCAGGTTGAGCAGGAAAAGGGTCTTTATTACTCTTTGTCGGCATTCTACCGTCAGGGTAAAGGGTATATTACCGAGCCTGATTCCACAAGAGATACACTTGACACAAACAGGTATCTAAAAGAAGGAACCCTGACCGGAAAAATCGGGTACCAATTCAATGCACGTAACGGGATTGAACTTGAATACAATTATTACAACGATATCCGGGGAGATGGCACCAGGATTTACGAACCACAGGGGAGCTACAACCGATACCCCACTCACTTTATCAGATTATCCTCACGAAATGGATGGGGTAAATACAGTCTGCTGGTCAACGGGTTCTTTCAGCATGAGAACTATATCCGGCAAAATGAAACAGAAAGCACAAAAAGAAGTGGGAAATACACGCTTTATGTGACTGACAGCAAACGGGTTGATTATGGACTATGGTTAAACCTGACCAACCAGATAAAACCCAACCAGTCTCTCACCATTGGCATGGACCTGAAGCAGGGAAGCGTAAATGCCTCCGACACTTACTATACCTCTTCCGACATCCTGACAAATAAAGGGACCATGTCCTTTTTTGCTCTTTTTATGGAATACGAGCTCAGCCTGCTCAACCAAAAAATGAGCATTACTGCAGGCCTCAGGTGGGACATCGCCTGGTTCACCAATGGCTCCTTCACCATTGAATATCCCTCAACCCTCTCAGAATTCATGACATCATACCCATCCGTCTTTTCTGATGAAACCTGGAATGCATTCAGTCCAAAATTTGGAGTCCGCTACAATTTCAATGACTTACAGAGTGCATACCTTTCCTATGCACATGGTTTTCGACCTCCTATTCTGGACGACATGTGCAAGAATGGGAATATCAGCAAAGGTTTCAAGATGGCCAATCCGGCTTTGAAACCCGAGGCAATAGACAACGTTGAAGTTGGAGGTACATTTACTCTTTTTAAAAAGGTTACTCTGGAACCATCCGGATATCTGTCACTGGGAAGAGACTTTCAATACTTCGTGACGAACGGCGACAGCGTTTATACCGGAGGTGATAACCTTAAACCGGTTATGCAGCGGGATAATATCAGTGGTGTGAGGATTCTTGGGGCAGAGATAACGGTTACAGTTCCTATCATTAAAACACTTTCGTTTTTAGCCAATTACGCATACAATGATTCAAGGATTACACAGTTTGATACAACGAACAATCCCGGGAAAGATCTTACCGGTAAGTTTCTAATGGAGGTCCCGGCCAATCAGGCTTTCGCCGGACTGATATTCACTCCCCGATGGCTAAGCGCTGCTCTGACATGCCGGTATGTTGGCAGCCAGTGGATTGATGATGAGAATACCGCTCAAACGGAAGGATATTTCACCATTGACCTGAAGGCATCACACACATTCTTTAATCAGCTTACTGCCGGGATCACAATTCAGGACCTGCTTAACAACCAATGGACTGATAGTAAGGGACAGCTAAGTACGGGACGATATATCTTGTTAAGTCTATCATACCGTTTCACTAAAAAATAATTTGTCGGGAATAATCACAAAACCGTGGTGAGAAGTAAGATATCTTTTGATGCAGAAAACTATGTATGCGAATCATTTATACAGGCACAGATAGGCTGTTTCCTCCGCGATCTCAAGGTTGAATTTTGAATCCTTCGGCACGATGAACTTATCAAAAGGCTGAAATGATTTCCACTCAGTTTCACCTGGCAGAAGCACATTCATTCTTCCCGAAACAACCGTCATATATTCTACGCTGGAGGTTCCGAATTCATATGCTCCGGGGGCCATCACCCCAATTGTAGCCGGACATTCCACTGTTTCGAAGGCAATCGATTTGACCTTCCCGTCAAAATATTCATTTGTTTTAAACATACCTATCAATTTTTCTTCAAAGATATTGGATATTTCGCTATTTCACTATTTCACCATTTCGCTATTTAAACCGTACCTTCGCCCTTTCAATCCCAGTTATGAAGGACAATCCAACATTAGTAGTTATCGGTGGAGGCTTCGGCGGCATAGAACTGATAAAGAAATTAAAGAAAAAACCATTTGATATCATTTTAATTGACCGGAATAACCATCATACTTTTCAGCCATTACTATACCAGGTAGCATCATGCGGACTTGCCGCAGTTTCGATAACCTCTCCCTTTCGTAGGATATTCAAGGGATATAAAAATTTCCGTTTTCGCATGGCCGATGTAACGCGGATTGACCCTGAAGCCAAAAAGATTATTACCAATATCGGGGATATTTCCTACGACATACTTGTCATAGCCACCGGGTCAACCAGTAACTTTTTTGGAAACGATAACCTGGAAAAGCATAGTCTGTCTCTGAAATCCATCGCAGATGCTCTCACCATCCGAAATACCTTACTTAGGGAGTTTGAAGAGGCTATCACCCGGATGCAGATTGATGAAAAGAAGATCCTTCTGAATTTTGTTATCATCGGGGCCGGGTCTACGGGGGTGGAAATTGCCGGATCACTGGCAGAATTTAAAAAACATATCGTACCATATGACTACCCGGAACTGGATCCCGGTTTGATGAATATCCACCTGATCGAAGCTGCCGACCGCGTACTTCCAATGATGTCGAAGATCTCTTCAGAGAAGGCAAATGATTACCTGACAAGAATGGGGGTCAAAGTGTGGCTGAATACACGAGTGAAAGATTATGATGGGTTGAATGTGGTTCTAACAGATGAAACGATTCTCAAATCGGTTGCTTTTATCTGGTCAGCAGGCGTAAAAGGGGCAGTGGTTGACGGATTGAGGCCCGAGTCTATCTATCAAAAGAGCCGGTATATCGTAAACCCCTATAACCAGGTTGAAGGATACGAAAACGTTTATGCATTGGGAGATGTTGCTGTAATGATCTCAGCAAACCGACCAAAAGGAGATCCGATGCTGGCCTTACCAGCGATTCAGCAGGGACATAACCTTGCACGGAACCTCGTCAAGATTCAAAAAGGAGAATCCCTTAAGCAATTTGTTTACCACGATCTCGGTATCATGTCTACGGTTGGGAGGAATCAAGCAGTGGCTGAACTGCCTTTTGGCAAATACCATGGTTTTATCGCCTGGTTTATATGGATGTTCGTGCACTTGATCAGGTTGATTGGCTTCAGGAACCGAATGGGAATCCTGGCCGACTGGATTTGGAATTATTTCACCTATGAATACACATTCCGGGTAATCACCCAGCCGTTTCGCAAGGTAAAATGCCGGGAGTGTGGAGACTAATCAACAGCACTGTTCACAATTTGCCTGACCTTTGATAGCATGTCTGGTTAGCCATTCGAAAAGGATACCAAGGATTACACCCACTAAAATCCCTGCGAGAATATCCCCCGGATAATGGACTCCCAGGTAAATTCTGGAGTAGGCCATGATGGAGGCCCAAATAAGTAGAACAGGGATCAGCCATCTGTATCTTCGTTTAAAAAGAAAAATCAGAAAGATGGCAATAGCAAAGTTGGTTGATGCATGCGCCGAATAGAAACCATATTGTCCGCCTTTATATCCATTGACTGAATGGACAACCTGCTCTATCCCTGGATTGTGGGAAGGACGCAATCGCTGTGTTCCATACTTGGAAACATTGGCAAGTTGGTCGGAAGCTGTAATCATGAATGTAAGTGCTATAATGATTGTGATCGTTTTCCATTTGAACTCGCGAATAAGAAGAGCCAGTATGAGCAGGTAAAGGGGTAACCAGATTATTGGTTTGGTTGCATACCAAAAAAACTGATCGAAAAATGTGGAGTGTAATCCGTTCAGGGTCAGAAAAATGGATTGGTCGATGCGTATCAAAGAGTCAAACATGATTCCCAGCAAATAGCGCAGATTATTCAGATCTGTTTAGTTCGTCCCAAATCATCCCTTTAAGTTTCTCCAATCCGGTTTTACTGTGCGAGGAGATAAATACGCAAGGCAGATCAGGCAACTCTTTTTTTAGTTCCTGTGTTATCTCAGCGTCGGCCAGGTCAGATTTTGTAACAGCCAGGATTCTTGGCTTGTCAAGAAGTTCAGGATTGTAAAGATTGAGTTCATTCAGGAGAATCCTGTACTCCTCACAAATATTGTTACAATCAACAGGTATCATGAACAACAGCAGCGAGTTCCGTTCAATATGCCTGAGAAACCTCAAGCCAATCCCTTTTCCATCATGAGCGCCTTCGATGATTCCGGGTATGTCGGCCATTATAAACGAGCGATTATCGTGATAGCTTACAATGCCAAGGTTAGGGACAAGTGTTGTAAACGGGTAATCAGCTATTTGTGGTTTTGCAGCCGAGATAACGGAGAGGAGGGTAGACTTCCCTGCATTTGGGAATCCAACCAGTCCAACATCGGCTAGCAGTTTCAGTTCAAGAATAAACCATCCCTCCTGACCAGGTTCTCCTGGTTGTGCATATTTGGGTGCCTGATTCGTAGCAGATTTGAAGTGGTCATTCCCTTGTCCTCCCCGTCCTCCGGGTACCAAAACGATTGTCTGTTCATCTTCAGTTATCTCACAAAGGAATTCATTGGTTTCGGCATCACGGGCTACGGTACCCAGGGGAACTTCAATGATTACATTCTTCCCATTCGCGCCTGTCCTGAGGCTACGGGCTCCATGTCCTCCATGACCCGCTTTAAGATGTTTAGTGAACTTCAGGTGGAGAAGTGTCCAGAATTGCTTCTTCCCCATAAGAATTATATCTCCTCCCTTTCCTCCATCACCTCCGTCGGGGCCACCTTGAGGATTTCCCCTTGTCCTGAGAAAATGGGTGGAGCCGGCTCCTCCATTTCCTGAAGCGCAGAAAATCTTTACATAGTCAACAAAATTTGAATCTGCCATCGTAGTTTTTCTTCTTATTTCTTAAAGAGGAAATAGACTGCAAGAATCAGGAGTGTAAAAGCGACAAAATGATTCCATTTCAGGGATTCGTTCTTAAAAAAAGCAAATACAAAAAGTACAAATATAGTAAGGTTCGTAACCTCCTGAATTACCTTTAACTCTACCAGTGAAAAGGGGCCTCCGTTTTCCCGGAACCCAAATCTATTGGCAGGAACCTGAAAAATATATTCGAAAAATGCAAGGCCCCAACTGATCAAAATAAAGGTGAAGAGTCCTGCATGTTCAAACCATTTTGTTTGTCCAAGTTTTAGATGTCCATACCACGCAAACATCATAAACATATTGGAAAGAGCCAACAAACCAATTACATAGAACTTGCTCATAAACAAAGTCCTGTATCAATCAATACCTGTTGTCAATCACAGTACACAGGGAAGAGAAAACATCCTCAATCGTACCCACACCAGGGACGCCAACAAAGATACCCTGCTTTTTATAAAAGTCGATGAGAGGTTTCGTATAATTCTGATAGATAATCAATCGATTCTTGATCACCTCCACTGTATCGTCAGTCCTGCCCTGTTCAATAGCCCGGTTCACCAACCGACGAAGCAACTCCTCTTCCGGAACATCAAGAGCGATCACCTTGGCCACTTTGCAGTTTTGACGCTTCATCATCTCATCCAATGCCTCAGCCTGCCTGAGGGTTCTTGGAAATCCATCAAAGACAAACCCTCTCGCCCCCTTGTGTTTTGCGCATGTATTTTCCAGAAGTTCAATAAGGAGGTCATCCGAAACCAACTCTCCTCTGGCCATAACATCCTTAACCTTCATGCCAAGGTCGGTCTGAAGCCTGATCTCTTCGCGTAAAATTTCCCCGGTGGATACATGGATCAGGTTGTAAAATTTTGCCACCCGAGCGGCTTGTGTTCCTTTTCCCACCCCGGGAGGACCAAAAAAAATCAAGTTCAGCATCGTTTCAATATTTCGCTTTTCCGCGTCACTACTTCCTCGCAATGACACATTTCGCCATTTGTCTTTTCTTTAGTTACTATTAATTCTCCAACTTATATATCTCAGGCAAATTCCTTCCATACCCATCGTAATCCAGTCCGTAACCAACGATAAAATCATTGGGAATTTCCATCCCCAGGTAATCGATGTTGAATGATTTTATAAAGGCTTCCGGTTTCAGGAAACAACAGGCAAGTTTAACAGATGCAGGGTTATAGTTCTTTAAATCACGAAGCAGATGGTCCATCGTTATCCCCGAATCAACAATATCTTCCACAACAATGATGTGGCGTCCCTTAATATCTTCATTTAAACCGATCAATTCCTTCACATCCTCGGTTGATTTTGTCCCAACATAAGAAGCATACTTTACAAAGGAGATCTGACATGGGATCGTCAATGCCCGCATCAGGTCGGCAGCAAAGATAAACGCTCCGTTTAACACAGCCAGTAAAAGAGGATTCTGTCCCTTATAGTCTGCTTCAATCCGGGTGGCAATCTCCTGTACTACCTGTTTTATCTGATGCCCCGAGATAAATCTCTTAAAAACTTTATCCTTTACTTCAACGATTTCCATCAACTGTTTGTCATGCAACTTCTACAAAATAAAGAAGAAAATCTTAATTTCGCCAAGTAAAATAAAAAATAGTTCCCCATGAAACCCATAGTAAGTATCATCATGGGCAGTACATCCGACCTTCCGGTGATGGAGGCTGCTGCCAAGTTTTTGAACGAAATGCAGGTCCCTTTTGAGATCAATGCCCTTTCGGCACATAGAACCCCTGAGAAGGTAGAGGTATTTGCCAAAGGAGCCCACGATCGCGGAATTAAGGTCATTATTGCTGCTGCCGGCATGGCAGCCCATCTTCCCGGTGTAATAGCCTCCATGACCACCCTCCCGGTCATAGGCGTTCCGATTAATGCCTCTCTCGACGGGCTTGATGCATTGCTGGCCATCGTTCAGATGCCTCCGGGAATCCCTGTTGCCACCGTCGGTATTAACGGCGCCCAAAATGCAGCAATCCTTGCAGTGGAAATGCTGGCACTCTCAAACAATGCCATTCATCAGAAGATGGTTGCATTTAAGGAAGATCTCAAGAAGAAGATTGTGAAGGCAAATGAAGAGCTGGCCGGGATCAAGTTCGACTTCAAGGTGGACTGATCCATCGTTTAAATCCATAGTCAATCCCAAAGGCCAGGATGATACCGATCAGCAGGCCGCCAAGAACATCACTTGGGTAATGGACTCCAAGGGCCATGCGAGAATAGGCAACCAGGAGTGCCCAACTAAAAGCCGGGATCTGTATTAATCTTCTCCGAAATAGTAATGAAAGGGATGTTGCAACGGCAAATGCTTCAAACGTATGGCCTGACGGAAATGAAGCACCTCCTCCCTGTGAGAGTTTCTCAATGGTTTCATGAGTTTTAAAAGGCCGTGGCCGCTTCACAATGGATTTTATCGCAAAGGTTATCAGTGCGGTAAGAAAGATGGCAAGTCCGACCTGAACCATCTTTCTCAAACCCTCTTTGTGAAACCTGAAAGCAATTCCAATCAACAGCACGATGCCGATGCTTACATATGTTGTTGTTGACGACACCGTATATAGTATCCAATCCAAGGACTCGATCCGCTGATTCTGAATCCATTCAAGAAGAGTTATATCTATGGATGAATGCATTTCAGTTACCTTTTCATAATAATCATTAGCCCATCCCGCAGGGGTAAAAGTAAGTTTTCTACCCGTTCGTCCTGTCTGACCTGTTCATTGAAAGCCACTATTCCCCTGGTCTCTTTATCCCATTTTTCAGGCTGATCCAGAACTTTACCATCCCACAGAACATTATCAGCCACAATAAATCCACCTGCACGAACCTGGGGCAAAACCAGATTATAATAGTCCACATACCTTGGTTTATCGGCATCAATGTAAACCAGGTCCCATGTTTCATTCAAGGCAGGAATTACCTGCATAGCATCGCCAATATGCAGCATGACCGAATCAGCCAGGGATGCTTCGTTCAGGTATTTCCGTATTATTGGCTCTAGTTCAGCGTTGGATTCGATCGTGTGGAGTATTCCAGATGCCGGATCAGAAAAACCTGCTGCAAGGCATATAGCCGAATAGCCGGTAAAGGTTCCTATCTCAAGGATTCTATGAGGGCGGATCATCCGGCTGATCATCTGCAACATCATTCCCTGCATGGATCCGGCAAGCATCTGAGGATAAACCTGGGTGAGATGGGTTTCGCGAGAAAGCTTGTAAAGCACCTCCGACTCCGGAGTGGTATATCTCTCTGCATACTCAATAATCGTCTGAATCATTTTTCAAAGATTGAATAGGGCAAGTTACCGATTTTTATAGCAATCAGGAAAAATGAAGATGTATCTTTGTTGAATTGAAAAAACTCTCATATGAAATATCCATACAAACGCCGGTCATACCAACCGCGAATGATAATAATGGATATTCCATTTGACCATTGAAATCAAAATTATTATCAAATGAAAACTTGGATTATAACTACAATTTGCATCTTCTTTGTCGGATTTGCAAGAACACAAGAAATTCCTTATAATGATCTTTCCCATGCCGCTCAGCAGTTCATGAGAATCCATGATCAGGAAGCAGACCTTCGGGGAGCAGATCCTCTTGTTTCTGAAGAGAACCAACCGGTTGGCTTTGTTTTCAGGTTTGAGCCAACAGGATTTGTTATCACAACAACCTCCAGGATGATCCGGCCTGTATACGGATACTCCATTACCAATGATTTCAATCTTTCAGAACAGGAGTGGCAAATGATTCAGACTATTTTCACCCGGGATCTGCAACAACGAATTGCTCAGTCCGACAGGCTTCCGGAATCTGCTCAGAGGGCCATTGCGGTGGAGTGGGAAGAATTCCTATCAGGCGATCTAGTGATGACCCCTTTTCAGCAATGGCCACCTGACGGCACTACCTCCTCGGGGGGTTGGATTGAGACCAATTGGACGCAATCGGCTCCATATAACACGATGTGCCCGATAGACCTGAATGCTGGAGCACGCAGTATTGTTGGTTGTCCGGCTACAGCCATGGCCCAGGTCCTCAACTACCACCAAACTCTCAATGGGACCAACCTCAACGACGGTGATGACTATTACCACAGCTATGGCTCCGGAAATCAATACTGGATTGACGATGACTATGATGCCAGGGGATTCCCCTCCTTTGACTCCCTGAATACCTGGTTGAATTCAATGGACTATGCTTACCAAACACAACTTCCGGTAACAACACAGATGAAAGCCGCGTTGAGTTTTGCCTGCGGGGTTGCAGCACATCAGGTTTATTCTGCCTCCATGTCGGGGACCTTTGGCATCGACCAGGCCTGGAATTCGTTTCAACGTTTTGGGTTTCCCGATTCCAGGCTTATCTTTCCCGAAGATACCAACCTTAATAATGAGATCGCCGAAAACATCAAAGTTGCTCTTCCGGTCCAACTCGGTTTGCTGGTGGCGCCTCCCGGAGGCGGTGGCCATAATGTTGTGGTAGATGGATACAATACCGACGAATATTACCACTTCAATTTCGGTTGGGGTGGCTCTTCCAATGGCTGGTATACCCTCCCTCCTACAAATATAGCCTATAACCTCACCATTATCGAAGGAGCAGTCATTGATATCAAATCGACTAACTATACAGTGACGGATGAGATTGGTAAGGAGGAACTGATCCGGTTATTTCCCAATCCGGTTTCGTCGGTACTGACTGTCGTTTCAAATCTGAAGGATGCCAAACTGATGATCTTCAGTCTAACAGGAGTCCCTTTGGAAGTTATTGATCTCCCGGGTCCATATTCCAGAATCTCCCTCAGCCATCTTCCGGAAGGATTATATCTTGTGAGGGTTGCTTGTGAAGGGAAGCAGATTTTCGTTGAAAAACTGATCAAGGTCTAAGAAAGTAATTGCCATGATCCTTCAGCCTACTTTCTGCTCTCAATAAGAATCTCAAGCATCTTGATGCCGGCTTCCGGGATGATGGTGCCTGGGCCGAAGATGGCAGCAGCACCGGCTTTATACAGAAACTCGTAATCCTGGTGAGGAATTACACCGCCTACGATGACCATGATATCGGCCCTCCCAAGCCTCTTTAGCTCGTCAATAACTTGAGGGACAAGAGTTTTATGGCCGGCGGCCAGGCTCGAGACACCCAAAATATGTACATCGTTCTCTACCGCTTGTTTCGCTGCTTCAGCGGGCGTTTGAAAAAGTGGTCCGATGTCGACGTCAAAACCGATATCGGCATATCCGGTAGCAACAACCTTAGCACCCCGGTCATGGCCGTCCTGTCCCATCTTGGCGATCATTATACGGGGCCGGCGCCCATCCATCTCCGCAAAGGTGTCGGCCAACTCCCGTGCCCGTGAAAACGTCTCACTATCGTGTGACTCTGAGGAGTAAACTCCCGAAATTGATCGTATCACAGCTTTGTACCTCCCATAAACTTTTTCCAGTGCAAAAGAAATCTCTCCCAGTGTTGCCCTTTTTCGGGCTGCATCAACAGATAAGGCTAATAGGTTTCTTTCACCGGTTTCCGCTGCCTTTGTTAGTGCTTCAAGGGCAAGCTCGACTTCAAGTGAATCCCTTTCATCCTTTAGTTTTTTCAGGTGTCCGATCTGAGCATCACGAACTGCCGTATTATCTACCTCAAGGGTTTCCATAGGCTCCTCCTTTTCAAGACGGCAGCAGTTCACCCCAATGATCTTGTCTTTTCCAGTATCAATCCGTGCCTGTTTTCGTGCTGCAGCCTCTTCGATCCGCATTTTAGGAATTCCTGTCTCAATGGCTTTGGCCATCCCCCCCAACTCCTCAATTTCCAGAATGTGCTGCCATGCCTGATGGGCAATCTGACTTGTTAGTGTCTCAATAAAATAGGAACCTGCCCAGGGGTCGAGCGAACGGCAAATATTTGTCTCCTCCTGAAGGTATAGCTGCGTGTTACGGGAAATCCTGGCTGAGAAGTCAGTAGGCAGTGCTATCGCTTCATCGAGGGAGTTGGTGTGCAGCGACTGTGTGTGGCCCAATGCAGCTCCAAGTGCCTCAACACAGGTACGGGTAACATTGTTGAATGGGTCCTGCTCGGTGAGGCTCCAACCCGAAGTTTGTGTATGGGTCCGCAAGGCCATCGACTTAGGATTTTTCGGATCAAACTGCTTCACAATCTTCGCCCATAACATCCGTGCAGCACGCATCTTGGCAATCTCCATAAAGAAGTTCATCCCCGATCCCCAGAAAAACGAGATCCTGGGAGCAAACGAATCGATATCCATTCCGGCATTTACTCCGGTGCGTAAGTATTCCAGTCCGTCGGCCAGCGTATATGCCAGTTCAATGTCGCAGGTAGCCCCGGCTTCCTGCATATGGTACCCGCTGATGCTGATAGAGTTAAATTTTGGCATGAACTCCGCCGTGAAAGCAAAAATGTCGGCAATAATCTTCATGGAGGGCCCGGGAGGGTAGATATAGGTATTCCGAACCATAAACTCCTTGAGAATGTCGTTCTGAATGGTTCCGTTCAACTCCGCAACAGGCACCCCTTGTTCCTCAGAAGCTACAATGAAAAAAGCCAGTACAGGCAATACGGCTCCATTCATTGTCATTGAAACCGACATCCTGTCGAGAGGTATCTGATCGAAGAGTACTTTCATATCCTCGACGGTATCGATCGCTACACCTGCTTTTCCCACATCACCAACCACTCGTTCATGGTCGGAGTCATAACCCCGGTGGGTGGCAAGATCAAAAGCAACTGAGAGTCCCTTTTGACCGGAAGCCAGGTTGCGCCTGTAAAATGCATTCGATTCTTCAGCAGTAGAGAACCCTGCATATTGCCGGATGGTCCACGGGCGGGTTACGTACATGGTAGAATATGGCCCGCGGAGAAAAGGAGGAATGCCAGCAGCATAATGAAGGTGCTCCAATTTCTCTAAATCGGATTCCCCATAAACCGGTTTTAATGGGATTTGTTCGGCAGTCGCCCAGTCGGGTTTAATTCCATGGTCCTTCTCCCAATCGGAGTAGGAAGTTTGATTTTTCTGCCGGATCTTAAAATCGATGTTCTTGAAGCTGGGTCTCATAGGATCTCTTCACAAATTGAGTTGAAATAATAGCTATATCGAGAGGATAAACACAAGAAAGACTTTTTTGGATAATGGGTTGAATATAAGGTTTGACTGAATAGGTAATGAGAATTTTTTAGAGACGGGTATCTCCTTCCGTACGTTAACCCCTATGTTATTGATCCCAGCCTTGGGACCATACCACGAGCTTCCGAAGGGAATGCCGCCAATAAATGGTGTGATGCCAAAACCCTTAACATCGAACTGGTAAGATAGTTCAAAATAAGTCGAAAAGTTATTCGTCGTGCCTGCTCCGTAAACTCCGCTGGTATCTTTTCCTTTATCGGCTCCATACAACAACGTGGCTGCAATGAACTGAATGGGAAATTTCTCAGGACCATCCAGAATCAAGGTAAGCTCCAATGTATGCCATGTGGTTGCATTCTTCCAGTTAAAATAGTTTGCTCCCGGAAATGTATCAAGAGGCAGTGGGGCATAATAATCGGTCAGCAGCAACGTGAAATACTTATAGTTATATGAGAGAAATAAGTCTACTTCCGAATAATTATTCTCGATGGATGTGGTATCATCAATCCAATAGGTGTACCTGGTGAAGCCGTAGGATCCCCAGGCTCCCAGACTGAAGCCGAAGGCATCCAGTGATAGTGAGGGCTGAATCGCAGCCGATGCTCCAAAATCCTGTCCACGCCATACATAACGGCTCACAAGATCGGCACCAAGATTCAGCGTAACGTTTGACGGGTTCGTTTCTTCCTTCAACTCAAGGTCATTCTTTTCCTGCGCAAATCCAGGATTCGCTATCAAAAAGATGATCAGACCTATTGCGAAAACTTTTCCTCTCTTAAGCATAAAGCATCCGTTGAAGTTCATCAATATCAATTGGTTTATTCATGATATTATCCATTCCCGCTGAAAGGAATGTTTCCTGGTCATCCTCATAGGCATTAGCGGTCACGGCAATGATCTTCATCCTCTTTGCACCACCAAGAATCCTCTCTTTCTCCATCTCCCTGATGATTTTGCAGGCTGTCACACCATCCATCCTCGGCATCATGATATCCATCAGGATAGCATCGTAGTTATTCTCCTTGTATTTATCAACAGCAATTTGACCATCGGCGGCACTATCCACTTTGTGACCAATTCGGGTAAGGGTTGCCATAATCAACCGTTGGTTGATAAAATTATCCTCTACGACCAAAATATAGAGAGAGTCTTTGCCTGTATGAGGTGTATGATCTTCCTGATTCATATGTGTTTCATTTAACACCTAACTGCTGTTGGAAAGAGCGCAATTCTTCCAGCAAGTTGCTTTTTATATGGATAAAGCCATCAACACCAGCTTTCTTTAATTCTTCGATGATCTCTGCAGGGTAACCAGCTACAACCACAATCAGGGTAGAACGCTGTTGCTTAAGTTGATGGGTGATTTCCGGTACAATCGCTTTGTACTCTTCATCCGAACTGCAGATAACTATGATCTCAGCTTCAGACGCTAATGCTTCGTCAACGCCCTCATCAACAGTTTTGAAACCAGGATTGTCAATGACTTGATAGCCTGCACACCCGAAGAAATTGGTCGCAAACCCAGCCCGGGCTCTTAGCATTGCCAGTTTCCCCATTGTAAAGAGAAATACAGTGGGAACTTTATTCCCTGAATCAATATACCGCTCCGTGTCAAGTCGAAGTTTTTCGAATGGTTCAGCCGCCCTATAGGGTTGCATTTTAGTATATGCCGAAGGGGCCTCAGGGGTCTCAGGGCGATCTGCCTTGATCTTGTCGAGCATTTTATCAGTGAGTCCAGGGTACTGGTTTGTTCCCAGCAGCAATAGTTTACGCCTTGCAAAATCATTCTCCTTTTGAAGCCTGGATTTAGTGATGGTATCCTGGATAAAATTCTGTTTGATAGATTCAATCATCCCTCCGTGCTCCTCAACTTCCTGAAAAAGTCTCCAGGCATGATCCGCAATGGAATCCGTCAGGTTTTCAATGAAATAAGCTCCGGCGGAAGGATCAACAACCTGATCAAGATATGACTCCTCCTTAAAGATCTGTTGCTGATTTCTGGCAATCCTTTCAGAAAAGGGTGATGAATCATTAAAACTAATATCAAACGGGAGTATAGAGATGGAGTCAGCATTTCCAAGAACTCCTGAGATCCCTTCCGTTGTGGTGCGCAGCATGTTGACATAAGGATCAAAGATGGTCTTATTCCATTGTGCAGTAACGCAATGGATTTGCATCCTGCACAACGACAGATCGTTGGGGTGATATTGTTCTACAATCCTTGACCAGAGCAGGCGGGCAGCCCTGAGTTTGGCAATTTCAAGGAAGTAATTGGAACCGAGAGCAAATGTAAAGCCGATTCTTGATACAAGCGTATCGGGAGAAAACCCTCTCTCCGTAAGCCTGGCAAGGTATTCATTTCCCGAAGCCAATGCAAATGCTAACTCCTGCACCAGTGTGGATCCTGCGTCCTGAAAGCGGTGGCCATTTACATGAATTACCCTGATCTGCGGAAGCTTCTTCCGAAGGTTCTTTACAAGGTATTCAGCCTCTTCCAGGTTATTGTCAAGGGAGATATAGAAGTCTCCATGTGTGAGCAGGTAACATATAGGATCAAAATCGATTGAGCCTTTGATAATGCCAGGATCTAACCCTAGCCGTGTAATTTCATACAGCCATAACTCTACAGTTAAGGGATAGGATCGTGAGCCAAAGAAATTTATGGCAACCTGTGTCAGGTCTATCCCGTTAAGCAGCTCCCGGATGTGCTGGTGATTTGTAATTTCCCTGGCATTGAAACCTATCTCCTGAGCCCCTTGGCTGATTGCCTTCAGGGCCGTTTCGTTGGCCGTATCCACCTGAATTGATGGGATATCCTGTCGGATCAACCAATGGGTTCCTCCATTCCTGTATCCCCTGATAAAAGGAAATTCACCCGGAAGTGTTTTCAGGTATTCCAACCCATTCAGATCCTCACTGGTGTAGTAAGGTTTTACGGGGAATCCCTCCGTGGTCTCCCAGATCAGCGTTTTGGCATAGTCAGCCCCTTTCAGATCTTTCCTGATCTTCTCTTCCCACTGCTCAACGGTTACCGGTGGGAAATCATCAAAGAGGGTTTTAGAATCTTTCAGCTCCATATAGTAGCAATTCGTAGTGAACAAAATTAATCATTATCAACTGAATCACTTTATCTTTACAGAAAAATCTTCGTACATGAAATATCCATACAAATACCGTTCATACAAACCGTGATTGATAATAATGGATATTCCATTTGACCATTGAAATTAAAGTATTAGCAAATGAAAATTGCATTGTTTGGTGCGTCCGGTTTTATTGGAACCCATCTTAAGATGGCCTTGCGTTCTCATGATCATGAACTTACTTTGGCAAACCGTGATGGGTTTAAAAAGAGTGATACCGACTTTTGCGCAGACTTCATAAACGGTCAGGATGTGGTCATTAATCTTTCCGGAGCCCCGATTTCCAGGAAATGGAGTGAACCCTATAAGAAAGAGTTGTACGACAGCCGGATCGAAACCACAAGAAAAATCGTAAAAGCAATTCAAAATGCTCCGGAGCCTCCAAAATGTCTGGTGAATGCTTCAGCTGTTGGCATCTATGACGATAAAACAAAACATTCGGAGGAGAGTCAGGGATTCGCTGATACGTTTCTGGCTAAACTGTGCCAGGATTGGGAAGCCGAGGCCATGAAGACCAACACTGCCTGTCGTGTGGTGATTCTCCGAATCGGGGTGGTCCTATCCAAAGATGAAGGGGTGCTGGAGAAAATGGCACCGCCATTTAAAAAAGGAATTGGCGCACGAATTGGTAATGGCGAACAGGGTGTTTCATGGATTCATATTGATGACCTTGTTGAGATTTTCCTTTTTGTTATTGACCACCCTGAAATAGTAGGTATTGTTAATGCCGTTGGTGTATATCCAACCGACAATTATAACTTTTCAGACTCCCTGGGAAGGATGTTTGGACAACCTGTTTACTTCAGTATTCCAAAATTCCTGCTGAAATTTATTTTTGGTGAAGGGTCCATGTTGCTCACAGAAGGGCAGAAAGCCGTACCTGAAAAACTATTAAAAAATGGATTCCAGTTCCAATACATATCAATCGACAAAGCCCTGACAGCAATCTACCGGGAACAGGGTCCTACCTGATATCCATCTCTTCCACTAACCAGCCTGCTCCGGCATATTTATCCAGGATAAAGAGCAGATACCTGATGTCAAGAACGATATTTCTGCACTGATCAGGGTCGTACATCAGGTCACTCATCGTTCCTTCCCAATTTCGGTCGAAATTGATCCCGATCAACTCCCCGTTTCCATTTAAGACCGGAGCCCCGGAGTTTCCGCCGGTTGAGTGAATCGTGGAAATGAATGCAACATGTAACTTCCCGTCCTTATCGGCATACTTTCCATAATCGGCTGAAGCGATCAGATCCTTCAGTCGCGGGTCTACGGCATAGTCATAAACCGTTGAATCCTCCTTCTCCAGAATACCACGTGCTGTAGTAAAATAGTTGTATTTAACTCCATCAGACGGTTCAAAACCATCGACTTTCCCAAAACAAACTCTCATGGTTGAGTTTGCATCCGGATAAAACTGACGGTCTGGCTCCATCGCCATCAAGGCAAGCATGTAAACCCGTTGCAGACTGTCAATGCGGGAATCGATCATCCTCATCTTTGGAAGAATATCATTTCGGTATGCCGTGAGGATACTTTGTCCGAGTAGGTATGCCGGATCCGAGCTAAGTTTTCGGGCTGACTTCCTTTTAAAATCGCCTAAGAAGTGATACAATCTGTTTGAGTCGGTGAACAGCGAAGTTGCAAAAAGTTTTTCTGTATAAGCCTGAATGTCGCCTTTGTATTTTTTTTCAATTGTGACAAAAATATCCGGAAGATATTCCTTAGCCATATTTTTTTGCATCTCCTGAAGCATCTCCGTCGTGATCATCTGGTCTATCAGAGGCTGATAGTTTTTATAAAACCCTCTGGAAGTCTTCAGCAGTGTTTCTTCTTGCTTCTGCACCTCCTCGGATGAGATTTTTTCATCCACGGCTGCGTTGATCAGTTGTTGTGCATTGGTCGCAAGGCTGAAAACTTCGGAAGCCATTCCGGCTTCACGCAGGAATGTGTAAGCCATATCGATCGGGTAAAGCTCATTATAGAGCGTCTCAAATAACGGGAGTATTTCGCTGTATCCATTGGCATTGTCCTTTTCGTTCGCCCATTTCTGGAAATCCGATTCGAATGCCTTTTTTTTGGCCACGCCGTTGGCCCTGGTAATGCCACGTGTCTCTCCGATCATCTTTTTCCAGTAATTGGCAATTCCGGCATGCTTTGATGCATACTGGATCCGAACGAGCCGACTCGTATCCATCGAATAACCAATGACATTCAACCTTTTTTGCCGCAAACCAATTTTCACAGGATTCTCTTTAAAGGCAATCAGATCCACAGCAAATGAGGGAAGGTACTCTTGTGTAGAACCCGGATTCCCGAATAACAGCGTGAAGTCTCCCTCTTTGTAACCCTCAAGCGATATTGGAAAGAAATGTTTCGGTTTGTAGGGAACATTATCCTTGGAATACTCAGCGGGTAAGTTGTTAGAGTCGGCATAGATCCGGAACACTGAAAAATCTCCGGTATGTCTTGGCCACATCCAGTTATCAGTATCTCCTCCGAATTTTCCTATCCCCGACGGAGGAGCCCCAACAAAACGAATATCTTTAAAGATCTCTGTGACATACAGGTAATACTGGTTTCCATGGAAATAGGGGATTACTTTTGCACTGTAATGAGTCCCTTCGATAGCTTTTTCACTGATCGATTTACTGTTTTTACTAATGATGGACTCCCGCTCCTCCTCAGAGATGGTGTTTGATACTCCCTCTAAAACCTGGGATGTAACATCCACCATCCGAACCAGGAAGGTTACGGTAAGTCCGGGGTTTGGCAACTCCTGTTCCATTGTTCCTGCCCAATACCCATCGGTCAGGTAATCGTGTTCGAGTGAGCTGTGCCGCTGGATCACTCCGAAGCCACAATGGTGATTTGTGAGCAAAAGTCCATTCGGTGATACAACCTCCCCTGTACAGCCCCCACCAAATTTCACAATGGCATCTTTAAGACTGGAGTGGTTAATACTGTATATTTCTTCAGCGGATAATTTCCATCCCATCTTTTGCATCTGCTCGATGTTTTTATTGAGAAGCAGAGGGATCCACATGCCTTCTTCAGCAGAGGATGATTGGTGGATTGTGAGTAATGAAACGACGGCAATGAAACAAAAAAATCTGTTCATGATTTTATTTTTTGGTTGATAATATCAAATCGCAAAATTATGTTCTAAACCGAAATTTGACATATCCAATTGGTTTACCCTGCTCGAGCCACATTGATTCGTAGAAAGTCTGTATCTGAGCTACCGGCTCATCACGATATTCACCGTAAAGGTTTTCAGTGGAAAGAAGAATCTCAACGGGGAATTCTTTCAGGATTTCCATCGTATACGTGAGCAGGGGAACATCATCAGTTTTGAGATGCACGATACTGTTAGGACTCATAATCCGCTGGTAACGTCGTAAAAAGACCGGGGCTGTTAATCGTTTCCGCTCCTTCCCTGGCTGTGGTTCGGGAAAAGTAATCCATATTTCATTAACCTCGCCCTCATCAAAAAGCTGTTCAATATGATCGGCCCGTGAACGAATGAAGGCGACATTCGCGAGGTTTTGCTCCTCAACAGTTTTACATCCCCGCCATAATCGAGCTCCTTTGAAATCAATTCCAATGTAATTTCTGGTTTTCTCTTTCAGGGCGAGTCCAACTGTAAATTCCCCTTTTCCACATCCCAGTTCAAGAGTAATCGGATGGTCGTTTTTAAAAAAGTCGCGATTCCATCTTCCTTTGAGCCGGAACTGTGGCTGCAAATCAGAATAGCGGGGTTGAAAAAGGTGTTTAAACGAGAGGTTTTCGGTAAAGTGGATAAGTTTCTTTTTTGCCACCGGTAAAGCTATTTTTCCAGAATCCAGGCTCCAGGAAACCCTTTCGCTTTCATACTGTTCATCATCTGGATTGCTTCAGATTGGGTTGTAAACACTCCGGCGGCAACTCTCGAAAGACCGCTTGATGAGCGGTCAAAAATTGTTGCTTGAGTGCCTTCCGCATTTAGTTTGCGAACCAGTTTCTGTGCATTACTCTCGACTCCGAAAGCTCCGATAATTACAGCGAAATTTCCGGTTTCAGGGGGATTGGGTTGCGACCGACTTGTTGAAGGTTGAGTGACAATTGATTCAGCTTCCGTTCTCTCTGATACGGTAGGTTCTATTTTATTCCTGACAGGTCCTTCAGAGGTTTCCCTGGGAGGTGGTGGTTCCACGTTGAAAGCATCCGCCTCATCGAGAATGGGAGAAGTATCTGAATAGTGGGAAACTTCCTTGACATCAGCCTTGCTGAACGGAGAAAGGGATGAGAGGATATCTGCCGTATTCCACGATCCCGACTTGATGGAGTCATAGCCGGCAATACTGAGCATCACGGCTACGGATACAGGAATTGCAAGTATGGCAGCCCATTTCAACGGATTGGGGATCGCACGTTTTACCAGCTCCCTGGTTTCTCTGCGGGCCTGTAGCCTCTTTTCAATCCTGCTCTGATGTGTATCCAGTTTTACAGGTGCCGAGAAAAATGGTTGTAAACCAAATGATTCAGGTAAAAGATTGGATCGAAGGTCCTGATCAAACTGAATATTCCCCTCTTTCCCCATGTATAATTTCCCAATGTTTTGAAGGATTAGATACTTTCTTGTTCGCAGGGAGTTTATTGTTCCTTCGGCAAATTGGCGAATTTGTTCATTCGCATCGTTGAAGGTGATTTTTTCAGCCTGAACGATATGGTTTGCTAACAGACCGTCATTTTGCCGCAGATTGATGTTGAAAAGAATTTTCTTTGATGGAGGTTGGAATGTATGATACACCGGATGAATCTGTGCAGGCAGGTAGCTGCCAACAAAACCTCCCAACCCGGGAATAATGACACAATCGTGTTCCGATAATAATTCAGCGATATAATGTTGAATCTCCATGACAATGGATGTTTGGTCTGCTAAGATACCAATAAATAGTGAAGTTTAGCCTCTCCTGTTTGAAAGTTTTAGCAAATCGGCAGGCGTATCGATGGATATGCTATCATAATTTGTTTCGCAAACATAGATTTCAAATCCATTTTGAAGCCATCTGAGCTGTTCCAATGATTCTGCTCTCTCCAACGAACTCACAGGTAACCTTATCAACTCCTGAAGGACAGTTTTCCGGAATCCATAAATGCCAACATGTTCAAACCATGGAATCTCCCGGTTGCCGACTGGCAGGGACCCTTCCCTGACATAAGGGATCTCGGAACGACTGAAATAGAGGACTCGATGTCTATGATCAAACACAAGTTTGACGACATTGGGATCCTTGAGGGATTCAGGGTCCTGAATTCTCCTTGCCAGCGTTGCAATCGCGGTATTGGAATACGAAAATGAGCGAATTACCTCCGATATCTGTTCGGGATTGATAAAGGGTTCGTCTCCCTGGATATTGACAACCACTTCAATATCCACCTCTCCTTCCTGTACAAGTTCAAGTGCTTCGGCACATCGTTCGGTGCCTGTTTTATGGGATGAGGCTGTCATAACAGCTTCGCCTCCAAATTCACGGACATGGTTCAGAATTCCTTCATGATCGGTTGCCACAACGACCCGCGACAGATCAAGGCACTTTCTGGCCTGCTCATAAACTCTCCGGATCATTGATTTCCCCTCAATGACAATTAATGGTTTCCCAGGAAACCTGGTAGAGTCAAAACGTGCAGGGATGATGCCGAGGCTTTTCATCTGGGGGGTTAAAATAGACCGTGAAGTTCAGCATTTATGCGCTCAATCACAGTGCCTAGATCTTCCGGATTCTCAGGGAAATTAATGTTATCGACATCAACAATCAGCAGTTTCCCCTGCTTGTATCCTGATACCCACTCTTCGTAACGGTCATTAAGGTTTTTCAGGTAATCAAGCCGAATGGCACTCTCGTAATCGCGACCCCGCTTCTGAATCTGTTTTACCAGTGTAGGTACAGTAGCACGTAAGTATATTAAAAGATCGGGAGGCTGGATCAGTGAACTGATCAGCTCAAAGAGCGAGAGGTAGTTGTCAAAATCACGAGTACTCATCAGGTTCATTGAGTGCAGGTTGGGAGCGAAAATATGAGCATCTTCATAGATGGTACGGTCCTGGATGACAGTTTTCCCTGATTTCCGGATATTGACGATTTGCTTAAACCGGTTATTCAGAAAATAGATTTGCAGGTTGAAAGACCACCGTTGCATATCTTCATAGAAGCTATGTAGATAGGGATTATCGTCTACACTCTCATAATGAGGTTCCCAACTGAAGTGCTTGGCCATCAACTCAGTAAGCGTTGTTTTCCCGGATCCAATATTTCCTGCAATGGCAATATGCATAGTGCTGAATTTAATTCAAAGATAAACAAAGAGCCGGAGTTATGAAATCATTTGAAGGATTTCATCGACATATTTCCGGTCGTTATACAGACGCGGGATCTTGTGTTGTCCTCCCAATTTCCCTTTCGACTTTAACCAGTTATAGAACGTGTTAGGAGGAACCACCCTGATGATAGGCTCGTCAAGTATCATATTGTGGTACCGTTTTGCCTCATAGTCTGAATTTAAGGACTTAAGCGCATTATCAAAGATTTCGGTAAAAAAGGCCATATCCTCTGGTGGGGATTCAAATTCGATCAGCCACTCATGTGCACCACGGCGGTTCTTCTCGATAAATACCGGAGCAGCTGTATAATCGATAATGTTACAACTGCATCTCTTACATGCGATCGAAAGGGCTTTTTCAGCGTTATCAACAATAAGTTCTTCTCCAAATACATTGATATAGCTCCGTGTGCGTCCGGTGATTTTGATGCGGTAAGGATTCAACGATGTGAATTTAACCGTATCTCCAATCATATATCTCCAAAGACCTGCATTGGTAGTGATCACTAGTGCGTAATTGGTATTTAGCTTAACATCTTCGAGCGAAATTACCTCCGGAAATTCTGACGCAAGGTCTTTTACAAGGATAAATTCATAATAGATGCCATAGTCAAGCATCAAAAGCATATCCTCGGCACCATCCCGGTCCTGAATGGCAAAAAAGCCTTCCGAAGCGGTATAGGTCTCAAGATAATTCATGGATGAAGAAGGGAACAACTCCTTAAATTGCTGTTGGTAGGGTTTGAAACTTACCCCACCATGAATGAACAATTCAAAATTAGGCCATACCTCAAGCAGGTGGTCCTTCCCAGTGATCTCCAGAACCCGTCTGACAAGTAAAAGGGTCCAGGATGGAACTCCGGAAATACTGGTTACATCATGCTGCATGGTTGCTCTGGCCATCTTTTCAATCTTAGATTCCCATTCATCCATTAGTGCGATTGAGAGATTGGGAGTGCGTAAAAACTCCACCCAGAAAGGAAGGTTTTGCATCAGTATTGCAGAAAGGTCTCCCTGATAGTAGATCGATTCACTGGAACCCTCAATGATTTGATGTGTACCTCCCATTCCGATAGCTTTACCAGAAAAAAGGTTGGTTTCCGGATGGTTGTTACAGTATATGCTGAGTAAGTCCTTCCCTCCTTTAAAGTGACACTCTTCAAGTGCCTCTTCCGTTACGGGAATGAATTTGCTCTTATCTGCAGTTGTTCCTGAGGATTTGGCAAACCACCTTATTTCAGTAGGCCAGAGAATATTTTGTTCACCCTGCTTCAACCGGTCTATGGAAGGCTTCAAGTCGTCATAATCTACAATCGGGAGTCGTTGCCTGAACAATTCCGGAGATGTGATTGACTTGAATTCATACTTCTGTCCCCATTCAGTATCACGAGCCGAGTGGAGCAGTTTTTTGAGCCATTCACGCTGAACATCATGGGGGTATTTCAAAAAAAGCTCGATCTGATGGATCCGCTTCTTCATCAACCAGGAGATCACCGCGTTTAGAAGTTCCATGAATAAATTACTTGTTCAGGTTGTCAAAAATACGATTTATCTCGAGACACAACGTGATTGATTCTAAAAGTTGAGTATTCATGCCTACCATAAATTATCCCCTATAACAAAACGATACTAACAGACTGAAATAACATAACATTTCAACATGTAACGGGGAACCCTGGAATTGTTTAAAAATGATCAATAAAATTGATTATCGGGGGCATAAAAATATTTTTTGCTTTGTTTTTTGTCTATCTTCACCTATATTTGTAGCCCTAACATTCGAGCGATTATTCCTAATAAAAAATTTAATAGAATCCTTAAAAAATTGTTATTATGTCAAAGATCAAATTATTTATTGTCGAAGACGAGTTGATCCTCGCACATGATCTGAAAGCCAAACTTTCTGACCTTGGATATGAGATCATGGGGATGGACACTAAAGGGGAAAGTGCTGTTGAGACAATTGCTGCACTCAAGGAAAAGAATCAGGAACCGGATATCATAATCATGGATGTTAAACTGGCCGATTCAATGGATGGTATCGAAGCAGCAAGAATCTTAACTGAGAACTCAAACTGCGGAATCATTTTCCTGACATCACTTAATCGTAACGACGTTTTTGCCAAGTCATTCTCCCTGAAGCCATACGCATACCTCTTTAAACCTGTTGATATCGACCAGATCAGAGCAGCAATTGAAGTTGCAAATTACCAGCGCAACCTTGAAATAACCAACGAGAGAATTATCTCCGAGTTGAAAACAGAGATCCAGCACCGGAAAAGCGCAGAAAAAGAGAAGAACCAGCGTTGGCAGGAGAGAATCAGAGCTGAACAGAAGGTAAACCAGCTGATCAAACAGAAACATCAGGTGGAACTTGACCTCATCAATCGTGAACTGGCAACCTCTTCCATCTTTATCTCCCAAAAAAATAAGATTATTGGTCTTATCCGGAAAGATTTAAACCGACTTCTGAAAAAAGGAAAGGTTATTACTAAAAAAGAGGTCACAGAAGTCCTTGACACGATCGATGAGAACGTTAAATTTGATAATGACTGGTATCGGATCAAAGCACACTTTGAGAAGATCCATCCGGGGTTCTTTGACAGGCTCAGGGAAAAACACCCACAGCTTACCCCAACGGATCACAAACTGGCTGCCTTGCTTCGTATGAATCTTGCTACCAAAGAGATCTCGCATATCCTCAAGATCACGTCACCGAGTACCGAGATTTCAAGAATCAGGCTAAGGAAGAAACTGGAATTACCAAAAGGAACAAACCTGGTGCAGTTTATCTGCAACGTTTAATCTTCCATAAGCTCATCGGTGAGGGTGAGGTTGTGAAAAACCTGCTGAACATCATCATCCTCTTCGATGAGGTCAATAAGCTTAAGTACTTTCCTGGCACTTTCAACATCTAAGGTTTCGGTCGATTTAGGAATTCGCTGAAGGGATGCACTCTCGGGTTCGATGTTTAACTCTTCCAGCTTCTTCATCATATTCCCAAAATCTTCCATCATAGTAGTGATGGTGAATACCTCATCATCCCCCTCAATATCTTCAGCGCCGGCATCAATTACCTCCATTTCAAAATCCTCCGGATTGAGATCCCCTTTGGGAACAATGAAGATGCCCTTGCGTTCAAACAGGTAATTCAGCGTTCCGTTTTTCCCAAGTTCTCCACCGTGCTTACTGAAGTAGGAGCGGATATTACTTACAGTCCGCTGAGTGTTATCGGTCATACACTCTACATAGATTGCAATCCCATGCGCCCCCTTCCCTTCGTAGGTGGTCTCAATGAGTGCGGCGGCATCTTTATCCGCTCCCTTACTGATGGCACGCTGTATCGTCTCTTTTGGCATGGAAGCACCTTTTGCATTGGCTATTCCCAACCTTAGTCTCGGATTGCCGTCGGGATCACTCCCTCCTTCTCTCACTGCAATCGTTATCTCTTTAATAATCTTGGAAAAGATCTTGGAGCGTTTGGCATCGAGGGCTCCCTTTTTACGTTTAATTGTCGACCATTTATTGTGACCACTCATCGAATTGAAATTTTAGGATTCACTGCGTAAAATTAGTAAATTTTTTCCTCCGCTTATGAAAACGATTGGTAACTTTGGAAAGTTCAAAACCAAACACATCAGCATTTGCGAACCAGGTTATTTCCCGTTTTTCTGTTGCTTCTCCTGCTATCAGTATTGATGTTTCACTGTGCCAATCCTGTTACGCCCGAAGGAGGCGCCAAAGATATCTCCCCTCCCGTAGTGTTAGCATGTGAGCCGCCAAACAGTTCAACCCATTTTTCATCCCCCAACATTCAAATTACTTTCAATGAGTTCATCGCTTTGAAATCAGCCAGTTCCGAAATCCTCATCTCTCCGCCACTCTCCAAAAAACCCGACTACAAACAAAGAGGGAAGTCAATAATTGTCGATATAAATGATTCGCTGGCTGCCAATACTACCTATATAATCAACTTCGGGAAGTCGGTCACCGACATTACGGAGGGTAATATCCTCTCCAATTACAGATATGTATTTTCTACCGGCGACCATATCGACTCACTCTCAATATCGGGACAAGTTACAAATGCTTTTGATAATAAACCTGTTCCGGAAGTCTTTGCCCAACTCTATCTCAATAACAACGATACCATCCCTTTTGATTCTCTCCCTTACCTTGTCCCACCACTCTATATCACTGAAACCAATGACCAGGGAATCTTCACCGTTGAAAATCTCCGCGATGGCTCGTATAAACTCTTCATCCTTGATGATAAAAGCGGGGACTTTCTCTATAACATGCCTGCAGAACAAATTGCATTTTCTGATTCACTTGTAATCCCCTATTTTGTTCCACCATTGCTCCACGATAGTACAGGCCAGGACAGTGTTGCTCAACCACCAACTTCAGGTTCAGACTTATTGTTTCTGAAATTGTTCGAAGAGGTTGATTCGACACAAGAGATTATAAAATCGGAACTGGTGATGAACGACTTATTCAGGGTGATTTACAAATACCCTCCCCGCTCACCTGAGATCATCGCTCTCAACATCGATTCGTCACTCACCTGGTGTATGGAGGAATTCAGCAAGAAAATGGATACAGTACTCCTTTTTGTCACGGCAGACATCCCCGACACCCTCATTCTTGAAGTGAAGGACGGGGAGACCATTCTGGATACCATATCCATAACACCTACTAAACTTGCTGAGGATAAAAAATCGAAGAAAAATGATGATGAAGAAAGTAAGCCAGCACGTATACTTCTTACATGGGATCCAAAGGGCACTTTCAATTATTTGAAAAGTCAGCTGACAGGCCAACTTTCTTACCCCGTTTCGGAGTATGATCTATCTGGCTTCCTGTTAATCAGTGATGGAGATACCGTGGTTCCTTCCGTGGAATTCCTGGATCCGCTAATGCGACGTTTCAAGGTAACAACTTCATGGAAAGAGGGAACCTCATACAGGCTAATTGTTCCCGATTCGTCATTTATCTCTTACAACGGATTAAGCAACGATACAGTTATCCATACGTTCAAAACAATAACCCTCAGGGACCTCGGATCTCTTGCCATCAATGTCAATATGGATGACAACCCCGGTGACTACATCATTCAGATATTGTCAGAAAAAGGAATTGTTGTTGAAGAGACATTTCTTAATGAATCAGGGCAAATAAAGTTTGCCTTTATCATACCTGCAAAGTATACGATAAAGGCAATTTTAGATTCCAACAGGAACCGCCGTTGGGATACAGGAGATTACCTGAGAAAAATTCAACCCGAAACGGTTTCCTTTTTCAAGAAGGTAATCGAGGTCAGGGGAAACTGGGATGTTGAAGAAGAGTGGAAGTTATAGGAGCTCCAGATTACATTTCCATGCAACGATCCAGTGAGTTGATGATCTCCGTCAGCTTGTCATGCTTCAACGAATAAAAGATCATTTTGCCTTCTCTCTTAGATTCCAGGACACCCTTATTCTTCAGAATATTAAGGTGATGAGAAGCTGATGCTTGTTCGATGTTAAGTTTTTCGTATATTTCAGTAACAGAGAGCCTTTTTGTTGCAGTAAGCAATTCAATAATAGCAATTCTCATCGGATGCGCCATTGCTCTGAGCATACTGGCACCCATCTCAAGTTTGTCAAGTTGTAACACGTTCTTTTTCATGGTTTAATGAATAACAATTAGAAAACTGAGGCAAAATTATGAAAAATATTTTATTAAAATAAATATATATATATATTTTACTAAAAAAGTGATGTAAACGCAAATTTTTCCCCGTCAAACAACCCTTTATCACTCAATTTAAGATAAGGAATAACCAATAATGCCATAAATGAGAGTGTCATGTATGGTGCCCGCAGAGGACTCCCCAATCGCTTGGTCCACTCATCCATCTGTTGATAAAGTTGTGCAATCCCATAGCCGTCCTGATCTGACATGATGCCGGCAAATGGCAAGGGAATGGACATTTCATGATCTCCATCAACAATTGAAATGCCCCCTTTAGAGGAAATGATCAGATTGATGGCGCGGGTAATCGATTCATCATCGGCTCCTACTGCCACAATGTTGTGGCTATCGTGTGCAACGCAGGAGGCAATAGCCCCCTGCTTTAACCCAAAACCAGAAACAAATCCAATGGCTGGTTGTGCATGATAATACCTGTTTTTGACTACCAGTTTCAGGATATCGCGGTCGGGATCTGCAGTAACAAACCCGTTGGCAATCTTAGGTGAAAGGCGCAGTGATTCAGTGATTAACTGACCGTCAAGCGCTTTGATGACACGAATATCGCCCTTCAAATCAGGCACCTGAATCGCTTCGCTTTCGATCGGATCCGCTGTGAAATTATTTGAGGGAAAGTCGGCCACGGAATTTATAAGAGTTTTTCCATTCTCAGCAACAATCAATCCATCTACATAAGTGGCCTGAACATGAAACCCAATCAGATCGTCAACTACAATCATATCAGCAGGATCTCCAATTTGCAGCAACCCTACCGGTAAGTTGTAATGTGTCACAGGATTATAGGTACAGCTGCGGATCACATTCATAAAATCAAACCCTTTTTTCAAAGCTCTGACAACAAGTTCATTGATAT
>Ga0351853_1005_pt1 | contig 45014 bp, 34 predicted proteins | sample BONcelHFGM3001C8_FD_206799 | JGI IMG/M metagenome (GOLD analysis project Ga0351853, IMG submission 206799) | Enriched cells from coal bed in the Powder River Basin, Montana, United States - BONCAT cells FGM rep2 HSBNCT.FGM.300.1.C8 ... | reverse complement strand
GGTACGCGGGGTAGCCGGTTTTGAGGGCGCGCAGCTTGGCGCTGCCATCCGCATCGGGCATGCCGTGGTGCCAGCTGGAGATGCTGTACGCCATGGACAGGAAATCGTTGCGCAGGTGCCACAGGCCGGAATCCATGCTGGTCTGGTTTGCACCGAAACTCGCGCCGAACGTGTCGGCCTGGCCGTTGCCGTCCGGGTCTTCCAGCGTGAAGGCACGGCACACATCGATGAATTCTTCCACTGTTTCGGGCGCTTGCTTGCCAACCTTGTCAAGCCACTTTTTGTTGATTAGGAAGCCCCATTTGTCATAGCTGTTGGCGCGCGGCAGTCCGTAGATGCGGCCCGTACCCAGCAAGTCGCAGTCGCCAAGCTGCTCCTTGCTGTGGTTGGCGGCCATGTTGGGGTATTGGTCGATCAGGTCGGTCAGGTCCAGCAGCAGGCCGTCTTCTGCCCACTCCTTGGCGGCAATGTCCGCACCGTAGTGCACCAAGTCGGGCATGTCGCCGGTGGATACGAGCATCTTCACGCGGTCGCCGTAGCTGCTCAGCGGCGGCGCCTCGATGCGCAGGCGGATGCCCAGATGCTCTTCGATGTAGGCAAGGATGGGGTTGCCCTCCAGCACCACCTCGGGGTTGATTTGCAACACTGCGGTGATCTCCACGGGTTCAGTCGTCTCGGCGGTGGCGATCACCGGCAGAGACAGGGCGATCATAGCGACGAGTAGCAGGCACAGGAACCGTTTGGTCATGGGTTTTTCCTCCTTTATCTATTCCCGCGCAACGCGGCGCGGGTGATGAACGGGGCTTGAGTCACTCTTTGACGGAGCCCAGCGATATGCCCTTTACGAAGAAGCGTTGCATGAACGGGTACACCACCAGTATGGGCAGGATTGTGATCACGATGGCCGCCATTTTCAGCGTGAAGGGATGCGAGCGACTCAGCGATGTGAGCATGGCCGTGACCGGCGACACGGCGCTGGTATCCTCCACCACCAGCTCGCGCAGCACCAGCGTGAGCGGCCACAGCTTGCGAGCGGAAATGTACATCATGGCGGAGAAGTAGCTGTTCCAGTAGCCAACGGCGGAGAAGATCGTCATTGTGGCGATGGCAGGGGTCAGCAGCGGCACGATGATAGAAAACAAGATGCGCAGGTCGTTCGCGCCGTCCACTCGCGCGGCTTCCTCCAGTGATTCCGGCACCGATGTGATGATAAAGTTCTTCATCAAAATCAGGTTGAAGGCGCTGATGCAGCCGGGCAGTATCATCGCGGCGATGCTGTCATAGATGCCAATGGCCTTGACCAGTATGTAGTTGGGGATCAGACCGCCGTTGAAGAACATTGTGAACAGTATCAGCCCCATGATGGCGCGGCGGCCCTTCAGGCTTTTCTTGGTGAGCGGGTAGGCCGATATCACCAGCAGAAAGACGCTCAACAGCGTGCCAACCAGCGTGATGGTAAGCGTTACGCCGTAGCTGGAACGGATCAGGTCGTAGTCCAGTATCTGCCGGTACGCTGTCAGGTCGAAGCGCAACGGGATGATGGCGGTGGGCCGCGCCAGATACTCTTCATAGGACATGAACGACACGAAAAAAACATACACAAACGGAAACAGGCAGCACACGGCAAAGGCGGTGACCAGCAAAATGCACACGGCGGCCAGCACATGGTCGCCCCCCGTGCGCAGAAGGCGGCCGCGCCTGCGGCGGGCGGGCAAGGCGGAAGCGTTCAAAAGATACCCTCCTCTCCGCTGAGGCGCGCGATCAGGTTGGCGCACATCAGCAGCACAAACCCCACCGTAGAGCTGAAAAACCCGACCGTGGTAGCGAAGCTGAAGCGCCCGTTGACCAGCCCCAGCTTGTAGGTATACGTTTCAAACACTTCGGACAACGCAAGGTTGCTGGTGTTTTGCAGCACGTTGATCTGCTCAAAGCCGTTGTTCATCAGGTTACCGACTGACAACAGCAGCAGGATGACCACTGTGGAGCGGATGCCCGGCAGCGTGACATGCCAGATTGCCGTAAGCCGTGACGCGCCGTCGATGGTAGCCGCCTCGTACAGCTCGGGGCTGATGGACGTGATAGCCGCCAGATAGATGATGGTATCCCACCCCGCCTGCTTCCAGATGTGGGAAACGATCGCAATGCCACGGAAGTATCTGCTGGAGCCAAGGAAGAACACTGGCTCGCCCCCAAGGTTTTTAACGACCATGTTGACGACCCCCCACGAGGGCGACAGGAGGTTGACCAGGATGCCGCCGATAACCACCCAGGAGATGAAATACGGCAGGTATATGGTGGTCTGTGCCAGCCGCTTGTAAGGCAGGAAGGGAATCTCGTTGAGCGCGATGGACAGAGCGATTGGGATTGGAAAGCAGATGAGGAGTTTGAACACGCTTAACGTGATGGAGTTGCCCAGTACGCGGTAGAAATCCTTGAGGCCGAACAGGTAACGGAAGTTGTCCAGCCCCACCCACGGGCTGCCCAAAAGGCCTTTGGCAAACTTAAACTCCTTGAACGCGATCACCAGCCCGTACATAGGCGCGTAGTGGAACACCAGAAAGTAGGTAACGCAGGGGATCAGCAGCAGGTACAGGTATCGGTTGGTCCAGAAGTAGCGAAGGCGCTTTTCGCCGTATGCCGTTCGGGTTTGCCTCATGCATGCGCCTCCTTTATGGTCGTTTTCTCCCCGTTTGTTCTATTCTAGGGCAGGGCGGCCATGTGCACAATCAGCAATCGGGTTCTGTTTTTGCATACAGAACCCGATTGCTGGAGCCGCAGTGTTGAATTTTTACGTTGATTTGTGAAATTGCTGTTCTTTTCAACGATGCGGAGCAGGGTGCCTCCGCATATCAATTCTTCAAACCCGCTTTTGCGGGGGAAGCGACCCCAACCGTAGGGGTTTGTGAAACGCTATAGCGGCTGGCGGATGTAGAGGCGTGTGGATATGCCAGGCTCGCTCTCAATGCGCAGCTTACCTTTGCCCAGAAGGCAGATGCGCAAGCGTTCCATTACATTGCGCAGGCCGTAGCCTCTTTGCCCAAAGGGCTGCTCCCCCATAACTGATTGGATGAGCGTCTCGCTCATGCCGTTGCCGTCATCCTCCACCACCAGATCGTACCAGCTTTCGCCGATGATGCTGAAAATCGCGATGTTCAGCGGCGAGCCGTCCTCCTTGCGCCCGTGGTAGATGGCGTTCTCCACCAGCGGTTGTAGCAGCAGCTTCAGGGTTTTGGCCTCCAGCAGCTCTTCCTGAATGTCGATATGCACGTTCAGCTCGTCGCCGTAGCGCAGCTTTTGCAAGTGCGTGTACGCGCCCAGATGCTCCAGCTCGCGCCTGAGCGGCACCATGTCCTCCTTGAAGGAGAGCGAATAGCGTAAAAACACGGCCAGCTTGTCCACCGCGTCGGACAATTGGTCCAGATAGCGCAGCCGTGCCAGCCACTTGATGGACGACAGGCTGTTAAACAGAAAATGCGAATTGATCTGCGCGCGCAAAGCGCTGATTTCTGCCTCGCGCTTGAGCACGTTGGTTTCGTTGTTCTGCGCGATCAGCGCCAGTATGCGGTGGCGCGTTTCGTCCAGTTCCTGCCCGAGGGTGGCGAACTCATCCTGCCCGCTGATGGAGAGCACCTGTTCCAGCTTCCAGCTGCTGATGTCGCGTATCTTGGCGGAGAGCGTCTTCATGCGCCGGTTTAGGCGCTGCGAAATCTGCCACACCATGAGCAGCGCGAGCGCACACACCGCCGCAATCACCAGCGCCATGCGTTGCACGATGGCCGTATAGGCGCGGTCGATGTAGGTGGTATCTGTCTGGATCACCACCTCCACGCCGCTTTTAGCGCTGGCGGGAATCTCGATGGGCTTGGTCAGCCCGCTGAGCGCCTCGCGCCGCACACCCAACTGCTTCTGCCCCTGCGCGTCGTACAAAAGCCGTGTGAAAGCCCTGCGGTCGCCAAGGCTCAGCAAGCGGTTGCCCGCAAACACGGCGGTCAGGTTGTCGCTGTCGTCCTCGTTGTAAAAGCCGTACAGCTCGGTTTCGTAGATGCACATCTCCAGAAAATATTCCCGCTGGCTGTTGGTCTGAAACACCTTCTGGAAGATGGAGAACACCTTTTCGTTGCGTGTGTTCAGATACGTGCCGGTGATAAGGAAGTTGTTGCGGTACACGTCGCTGCCGGGCACGAACTCCGCGAAAATGTCTCGGATGTTGCCCAGCCCGTTCACCTGCGCGTAGATACCGTTGCGGTACACGCGGATGCCGTTGAGGCGCGCGGTGTTCAGGTTCATGTACTCGGTTGCGGTTTCGTTCAGGGCAGCGCGCACCGCGGTGAAGGGCTGTGTCTCCATGGCGGAGATCAGGCGCTTGTCCTTAGAAAGCATCCGCAGGTAGGCCATGTAGTAATCCAGCCGGTTGTCGATGTTGATGGCAATCTGCCTGCTGTTGGCCATCAGGATGGAGCTCTCCTGCGTGCGGTAGCTGTCGCGCAGGAAAAGCTGCAACATTACAAGCATCGCGAGGATGATGAAGCCGATGATCAGCGTGAAGCTGAGCCCCAGTTGTGTTCGAAACTTAAACCTGCCCATCGGGCGCATCACCCCTTCTGGTCAACAGGTGGCGGTATTCGCTGGGCGTCATGCCCACCTCCCGCTTGAAGGAGGAGTGAAAATACGTGTTGCTGCCGAAGCCACACCGCTCCGCTACGTCCAACAGCGGCAGTTGCCCGCCGGTCAGCAACGCTTTGGCCTTATCCAGCCGCACCTGCAACAGATAGCGGTTTACGCTCAAGTGCGTTACCGACCGGAAAATGGAGCCCACATAGTTGGGCGTAAAATGCAGGCTGCGCGCGATGGACTCCAGCGTGAGCGGGCTGTGGTACTGCTCGGAAATAATCTGCTCGATGGCCCGCACGATCTGCTCCTTGTTCTGCTTCTTCTTGTCGGGCCGGGGCAGCACAGGCGCGTCATGCAGGCCCTGCCGCAGCAGCCGCGCATACAGGCGCGCAAGATCCTGCCCGCTGGCGGCCTCTATGCGCACGCTGGGCGCGCCCTGCTCTTGAAAGAAGGCGCGCAGCGCGCTTTGGATGGCCTCCGGCACAGGCTGGCCGCTCTCCGGCGGCGGCGCGCACAGCACGATCAGGTACCCCGCGTTCATGCACATGCAGGCCGTGCGGGGCAAAATGCGCTGGCAACGCTGGTTGAGCTGCTCCAGTTTGGCGTCGACAGGCACCAGCATGCCCGGCTCATGCACGCACAGCGTTATTACGAAGTTCTGTTCCGGCAGAAACAGCCAGTCCAGCCCCAGGTTGCGAGCGTCGGCCTCCTCCACATGCATACCGCCCAGCGCGCGGCTGACCAGCGCCTGCCGCGCAAGCCCCACGCTCACGCTCAGGTTGTCCTGCTTTTTAAGTAGCAGCTGCTGCTCCAGCCGCAGTGTGCTGATCTCGTCCGCCACCTTCTTGACCACGCGCAGCAGTTCCACCTCGTTGACGGGCTTCATCAGGTAGGCGGATATGTTCAGGTCAATCGCCTGTTTGGCGTATTCAAAATCGTCATAACTGCTCAGGAACAGGATCTTCACATCCGGCGCGGCTTGTCGGATGCGCCTGGACATTTCGATGCCGTTCATCACAGGCATCTTGACGTCGGTCAGCACGATATCGGGTTTGAGCTCCAGCGTTTTGGCAAGGCCCTGCGAGCCGTTGACCGCCTCGCCCACCAGCGCGACGCCGATCAGTTCCCAGTCCACGCAGGTCGCCAGCGACTTGCGCTCAAAGCTCTCGTCCTCCACCAGCAGCATTGTGATCATGCGTCTCCCCCTTGCCGCGTTCAGGTCAGGCGTGCGTCTTCGGTTTGTTTGCTGTCATTATAGGGCATCGGGCGCGGGAATGCAATTGGGGGGCGGCTGCTGTGTGGCACAGGTGGAGGCGCGGCAGTATCACGATGCGGGAGATTGGCGGTTGCAACCTTTGGAGGGTTGCGGCTGCTCACCTCTCGGCGTTTCGTGTGAAACTGCGCTTCCAGAGAAACCGCAGCGCGCCCGCTGTACGCATTGCATGGCTTGCTTACCCGAGGCGGATACGCTTGCCGCGTCAAAATGCGAAAACATCAAAAAACCCGACCGGTTACGGTCGGGTTTACGCAATGTCTATTCTGCTGTAAATGTCCAAACATGCGCCGCTTCTGCAGGTTCGGGCGCCGCACGCGCTGTACTCTGCAGCGGCAATTTGAGTGGCGTGGATTTTACCCCCGACAAGATGGGCGCTGGCCGGACAAGCGCACTGTCAAACAGGCGTGTCCACCTCGGTCAGCACCGTGTTTTCGCCGGCGGACACCACGCGGTTTCGCCCGCTCTTCTTGGCGTTATACATGGCGTCGTCCGCCATGTTGATGAACTGCTGTATGTCGCTGATGTTCGCGTTGGGGTAGGACGCGGTGCCTAGGCTGACGGTCACGCACAACGCCTGATCGTGGTGCTTGAGGATGGTGTCCCGAACCATGATGCGGATGCGCTCGGCCACGAAGTAGGCGTCCGACTGACTGGCCCCGGGCAGCACGCAGAGGAATTCCTCACCGCCATAGCGGATTAACAGATCGCCCTCGCGTATCGCGCCGGTGATGGTCTTGGTGATCAGCACGATGATCTTGTCGCCCACCATATGGCCGTAGGTGTCGTTGATCGCCTTGAAGTGGTCGATGTCCAGCATGATGAGCGACAGCGCGGAGCCTGCGCGGATTGCGCGGCTGAACTCCTCTTGGATGCGGTTGTAGCCGAAGCGGCGGTTGTAGATACCCGTGAGCGCGTCCAAGGCGGCCAGCTGCTGCATCTGCTGGTGCGTAATGGCGTTGTTGAACGCCATGGACAAAATGGGGTTGTATGCCGTCAGGCGCGCAAGGCTGCGCTCGGTAAAAGGCGCAACGCCTGCCAGCACAATGATGCCAATGATTACCTGTTTGTAGAGGATGGGTTCCACGACCAGCTCCCGCGGGCGGTACTGCGTCAGCACCCCGTCCAGCGCCAGATCCTCCGGTAAATGGATCACCTGCCGCACCCGCCTGCCCATGGCATGGTGGATGAGCGGATTGACGCATAGGGTATTTTCATCGTTGATGGCGCAGGAGGCCTCCACGGTCAGCTCACCGCCCCGTTCCGCAAGGATGGCACCGCCGTTTGCGTGCGTCGCGTCGAGCAGCGTTTGCAGGGTTTCGCGGGCCAGCGCGTCCAAATCAAGGTGCGACGCAAGCATTTCGGAAAAGCGCTGCAAATCGGCCTGTGCCTCCAGCACTTCGGACAGCGTGCGGATCAGGCGGTTAAACGACTCCGCGCTGTCGCCCAGCTCGTCGTCGGAATCGACGGTGATGGAACAGCTTTCCGGCGTGCAGCGAACACAGCCTTCCTGCCCGTCGCGGTTGGCCAGGATGCCTTCCACATGTTTCATCTGCCGCGAGAGCACGCGGATGCGCGAGCCCACTACCCTGCGCGCCAGCCCGATGTTCATGGCCGCCAGCAGAACACCGGCAACGATGCACGCGCCAAAGAACAGCGGATGGAATGCCGTCGCCCGCGGCACCCCAAACAGCACGACGAAGAATGGAAACGCAATCCCGACGGCTACCCCGAGCATAATCATGTAAATGGCGAGATCGCGGAAAATCCTCTTCGTAATGCGGATGAACATGTCTTGCTACCTCCATCCGCAAGAGCAACGCGTGCCCCGCGGGTGATACTATCGATTGCATTGTAACATTGGTACCGTTGAAACGCAAGCCGCAGTCACTGGGGCGCGGCATGCCATTGACAACATGCGCATACTGTTTGTAAAATAGGCACAGAGGCGGGTGTTACGCTTGAAGAAGAAAGCCAGACGCGAAACGGTCGAATACCGCTACTACGAAATGCCCTCGGACATCCCGTTGCTTGCATTGCTGGGCGAGAGCTGGATACGCACCTACGGCGATCAGGGGCTGGATGCGCTGCACTTCCACAACCATATGGAAATCGGCTATTGCTATGAAGGGCACGGCACGCTCGTGGTCGAGGAAAACGCCAAGCGCTACCAGCCCGGCACGTATTCCATCATCCCCCACAACGTATGCCACACCACCGTGAGCGACGGGGGCATGCTATGCCGTTGCGAGTATATGTTTGTCGATGTGGAGGCCTTTCTGGAAAACGCCTACCCCAACGACCGGCGCTTTGCCGAGCGCTTGGCGCGGCTGGTGAATCAGCAATCCCTGATCGGCGGGGCCCGCGAAAACCCGATGATATCGCAGCTGATCCTCTCCCTCATCGATGAAATGCGCCAGAAACGCCCCTATTACCTGATCAGCGCGCGCGGGCTGCTGCAGGCGCTGCTGATCGAGCTGGCGCGCACCGCCGAGGAGGACGCGGGCAGTGCTGCCGAGCCGAAAGCGGAGCAGAGCTTGCTGATCCTGGACGCGCTCAACTATGTCAACAGCCGCTACAACGAGGATATCAAGGTAAAGGCGCTTGCCGAAGCCTGCCACATGAGCGAGACGCATTTCCGGCGCATGTTCCGCGAGATCATGTCCGTAGGCCCGCTGGAATATATCAACATCGTGCGGGTGGAGATGGCCTGCAACATGCTGCGCACCACAGATTACAGCATGGACACCATCGCGCGCCGCTCCGGCTACCCCACCATGACCACGTTTGACCGTAACTTTCGCAGGGTTACGGGGCACACGCCGCTACAATGGAAAAAGAACCCGGGCAATTATGAGCAGAAACTGCGTAACTATCGCATTGCCGCGTTTCAGGGATGGCGCTAGCGCGACACGCCACAAAGCCTTGCCCCCGCTACGCTTACGCCTGCGCTGTCTGCGTTTTCCGACGTGGGGTTGAATTCAGTGCCGAATATGCCGCATTCATGTTTGAAATTGCAGGATATACGGCATTTCGGTGGCTGGTGGCAATATGCGCGCCATATCGTCCATTCGCATGGTCGTTTATGCATAAATTCAAGTTGTTTTTAAATCGAATCGGCTATCTGTTTATGGTAGTATCTGCCCATAGACAGACGGTTGGGTTGTACGAATTGACGAAAAACTTCCGTGTCCCTCTTTCGCCGTACCCCTGACGTCTTGATAATGTTACAGGAGGTATCACACGATGAAAAAGCTGGTTTCGTTACTGTTGGTGCTCCTCATGGCCGTATCGATGGTATCCGTGTCCGCCGTCGCCGAAGACGCGGCCCACAAGCTGACTGTCTGGTGCTGGGACCCGGCGTTCAACCTGTTCGCGATGCAGGAAGCCGCCAAGTTCTACAAGGAGATCGACCCGGCGTTTGAGCTGGAAATTATCGAAACGCCGTGGAACGACCTGCAAACCAAGCTGACCACCGCCGGCATGGCGGGCGACTACAGCACGCTGCCCGATATCTTCCTCTGCCAGGACAACGCCTTCCAGAAGAACGTGATGGCATTCCCCGACATGTTCACCGATTTGACGGCCAGCGGCGTAGATTTCACGCAGTTTGGCGCGGCCAAGACGGCCTACTCCGTGGTGGACGGCAAGAATTACGGCGTGCCGTTTGACAACGGTGCTGTGATCCAGTGCGTGCGTACGGACATGCTGGAGCAGGCTGGCTACACCGTGGCCGACCTGACCGACATCGACTGGAATCGCTACATCGAGATCGGCGAAGATGTGCTGGCCAAGACCGGCAAGCCCATGCTCAGCGGCACCGCCGGTGAGCCCGACATGATCATGATCATGCTGCAAAGCGCTGGCGCGAGCCTGTTCAACGCCGAGGGCATCCCCTCCATCGCCGGTAACGAGGCGGTCAAGAAGGCCATGGAAGTCTACAACACCATGGTCAAAAAGGGCATCTTTGTGGAAGTGACCGGCTGGGACGGCTACATCGCCACGCTGGTGAACGGCAACGTGGCCGGCACCATCAACGGCTGCTGGATCATGGGCTCCATCCAAACCGCCAAGGATCAGGCTGGCAAATGGGCCGTGACCAACATGCCCAAACTGCCCGACACGGAAGGCGCTACCAACTACTCCAATAACGGCGGCTCGTCCTGGGCGGTGAGCGCAAACTGCCAGAACACCGCGCTGGCGTATGACTTCATGGCCAAGATCTGGGGCGGCAGCGTTGCTTTCTATGAGGACATCCTGCCCTCCAGCGGCGCGCTGGCCACCTACCTGCCCGCCGGGCAGAGCACCGTCTACAGCCAGCCGCAGGAATTCTTCGGCGGCGATACGGTGTTTGCCAAGATCACCGAGTACGCGGGCAAGATCCCCAGCAACTACACGGGCGCTTATTACTACGAAGCCCGCAACGCCATCGCGACTGCGATGACTGCCGTACTGAACGGCGGCGACGCGGATGCAGCGCTTGCGGAAGCGCAGGCCGCTGTCGAGTTTGCCCAGGGTGTGTAAACCCTGCTGATGGCACCACGCCCGACGCGGCGGTGGGGGAACGTCCATGCGGCGTTCCCCCGCTTTCCAATGACGCGTACGGCGCGCACGTCTTCACCCAAACCAGCCAAAGGGGGAGCACAACATGAACCGTACTGCGACAAGCCCACCAACGCAAACCAGGCGGAAAATGACGCTGCACCAGAAACAAAATCTTGTCGGCTGGGCGTTTTTGCTGCCCGCCGCCCTGCTGATCGTATGGATGTGTTTCTACCCGATGCTGCGGGCACTGCTGCTTTCGTTCCAGTCCGGCGTGGGTGCGCGCATGAACTATGTGGGCCTGAAGAACTATGCCTTCATGCTCAAAGACAGCGTGTTCATTCAGTCGCTGAAAAACAACTTTGTCTACCTGCTCATTCAGGTACCCATCATGCTGGTGCTGGCGCTGATGTTGGCCGCGCTGCTGAACAACCGCAAGTTGAAGCTGCGCGGAGTGTATCGCACAGCAATCTTCCTGCCATGCGCCACGTCGCTGGTTTCTGTGTCGCTCATCTTCCGCTCGATGTTCGCGGTGGGCGGGTTTATCAATGTCACGCTGATGAACATGGGGCTGATACAGACCGACATCAACTGGATCAACGGCAGCGCCGAAACCGCCCGCGCGGTGATCATCATCGCGCTGATCTGGCGCTGGACGGGGTATAACATGGTGTTTTACCTGAGCGGGTTGCAAAATATCGACTCCTGTTTGTACGAGGCGGCCTATATCGACGGCGCGAACGGCTTTCAGCAGTTCCGCAAGATCACGATACCGCTACTCAGGCCCACCATTTTGCTGACGGCCATCCTGTCCACCAACGGCACGTTACAGCTGTTTGACGAATCCTTCAACCTGACGCGCGGCGGGCCGTCCAATTTGTCAATCACCATGAGCCACTACATCTACCGCACCTCGTTTGAAAACGTACCCAAGTTCGGTTACGCGGCCGCGATGAGCTACGTGATTTTCATATTGGTCGCCATTCTCGCGCTGGTGCAGTTGAAGGTGGGTGACAAGCGGTGAAGCGCAGGCTTACGTCCGTTGCCATCTACACGTTTCTGACCGTCGTGGCGATCTTTTCCGTATTTCCGCTGCTGTGGATGGCCATTTCCGCCACCAACACCAGTCAGGCGGTGCTAAGCGGCACGCTGCTGCCCGGCCCCCACCTTTTGGACAACTACCGAAACCTCCTTGCAAACCAGCAGGTGTGGCGCGCTATGAGCAACTCGCTGTTTTACTCGCTGGGGCAAACGCTGCTTTCGCTGGCGATCTGCTCGCTGGCGGGCTACGGGTTTGAGATCTTCCACACGCGCAACAAGGACCGGTTGATGAGCGTGCTGCTGATGGCGATGATGGTGCCGCTGGCCGCCACCATGGTGCCCCTGTTTCAGATGATGAGCCAGATGGGGTACCTGAACACGGCCATCGGTTTTGTGCTGCCGTCCGTATCCACGCCGTTTCTGATCATGATGTTCCGCCAGAGCGCCCGCTCCTTCCCCCACGACATCATCGAGGCGGCGCGCATCGACGGGCTCAATGAAGTGCAGATATTCCTGCGCATGTTCTTCCCCACCATGAAGGCCACCTACGCCGCGGCCATGACCATCACATTCATGAACGCGTGGAACAACTACCTGTGGCCCAAGGTGATCATGCAGACGAACGAATCACAGACCATGCCGATGCTCACCGCCAACCTCATGTCCGGCTATGTGACCGATTATGGTATGCTGATGCTGGCCGTACTGCTAAGCACACTGCCAACGGTTATCATTTTCTTCCTGCTGCAACGCAGCTTTACCGAGGGCATCGCTGGCGCGGTCAAGGGTTGAACGCCCGTTCGCCTGTATGCGCAGCCCCGCCGCCCGCTGCGCACCGAAACACATCCGCCGGCGCAGCTCAATGCCGCGCCGGTTTTCCGGCAAAAGGAGTATCATATGGACAACCAGCGTTTCTGCCTGGACAGGGGCTGGCGGTTTACCAAGACGCCGCACAGCGTGCTGCCCCGCATTATCACACACGATACCGTCTACGCCTATGCCAAGGGTGATGGGGCGCAGGGCCCCGCCATGCTCAACTTTAACGATGCGGACTGGGATCTGCTGGATGTTCCGCATGACTGGCAACACACCGAGCCTTACGACATGACCGGCGTGGTGAGCCACGGCTACCAGCGAACGGGCGTCGCGTGGTACCGCCGCACATTTCTGCTGGACACCGCGGATATGGACGGGGAGATCAGCCTTGCGTTTGACGGCATATCCGGCGTATCAGACGTTTATGTGAACGGCGCAAAGCTCATGCACAACGAAAGCTGCTACAACGGTTTCACACTGCGGCTTACGGATATCGCCAACTTCGGCGCCACGCCCAACGTGGTGGCCGTGCGCGTGGATAAGACCGCCTGGGAGGGCTGGTGGTATGAGGGTTGCGGCATAAACCGGCATGTATGGCTGCTCAAGCGCCCGTGGCTGCATATCGCGGATGACGGCGTGTGGGTTAAGCCTGTGCGGGAGAAAGGCGCGTGGGTTGCACAGGTGGAATGGGCAGTGGAAAACGACGGTTGCACGGCGCTGACCGGCGTGCTGGAAGCCGAGGTTGCAGATCCAAACAGCCAAACCATACATAGGCTGTCGCTGCCTGTGCAGATGGAGGCGTTTGCCACCGTCACGCTGCGCGCCCGCTGCCCCATCGACGCTCCCGTGCTGTGGGATGTGGATGCGCCAAACCTGTACACCTTGCGCACGGCGCTCTCCTCCCCCGCCGGGCGTGACTGCCATGCGGTACGCTTCGGGCTGCGGGAGACGCGCTTCAGCGCACAGGATGGCTTTTATTTAAACGGCAGGCCGCTCAAGCTGCTGGGCGTATGCAACCACCTGGACCACGCGGGCATCGGCGCCACCATCCCGCGCGACCTGTGGCACTACCGCGTATCGCTGCTCAAGGGCATGGGCTGTAATGCCTACCGATGCTCGCACAACCCACCCCCGATTGAGCTGCTGGACGTGTGCGACGAACTGGGCATGCTGGTGATGGACGAGAACCGCGGCTTCTCCACCTCCGACAACGCCTTGCACCTGCTGCGGGCCATGGTGCGGCGCGACCGAAATCATCCGTGCGTGATCATGTATTCGCTCTTTAATGAAGAGCCGATGCAGGGCACGCCCAAGGGGCGGCGCATTGCCCAGCGCCAGCGCGCCGAGGTGCGCAGGCTGGATGACACGCGCCCCTGCATTGGCGCGCTCAACGGCGGTATGTTCGAGCCCGACGGCGCGGCCACGGCGCTGGATATTACGGGCCTCAACTACTATCTGGATAGCTTTGACCGTTTCCACAAGCTGTTTGCGGATCAACCGGTGGTTTCCAGCGAGACGGTATCGGCGTTTGCAACCCGCGGCTGTGTGGAAACCGACCCGGCGGCGCAGGTGTTCAGCAATTACGACGAAGCCTGTGCGGACTGGGGCGAAACCGTGCGCGAAGCCAATATCGCCGTACTGTCAAGACCGTTCATGATGGGCTTGTTCGTGTGGACGGGCTTTGATTATCGCGGCGAGCCCACCCCGCACGAGTGGCCCAGCGTCAGCAGCCATTTTGGCGTGATGGACTCCTGCGGTTTCCCCAAGGACACCTACTATCTGTACCGCGCGTTCTGGACACAAACACCCACCGTCCACGTGCTGCCGCACTGGAACCATCGCCGCGGCGCGGAGGTGCGGGTGATGGTCTACGGCAACTGCGACGAGGCGGAGCTGTTTTTAAACGGCCGTTCACTGGGGAAACAGGCGCACGATATGGCGGCGCAGAGCACGTGGCGCGTGAAATTCGAGCCGGGCGAGCTGCGCGCGGTGGGCTACCGAAACGGCCTGCCAGTCGCCGAAGACCGCGCGCGCACGGCGGGCAACGCCAAGCGCCTGCGGCTGGAAGCACCCATCCATACCCTGTACCCTGATACCGATTCGGTAGCGGTTATCAACCTTTCCTGCGAGGATGAGCACGGCGTTTTCTGCCCCAAGGAAAACACGCGGCTGGCCATCGCTGTAGAGGGTGGGCGGCTGATGGGCGTGGGCAACGGCGACCCCAACCGCCACGACCGTGACGACGACACCCGCGTGCGTCTGTTCAATGGCCGCGCGCAGGCGCTGGTCAGCGCGGACGGAACCGCGCAGGAGGTGCGCGTGATCGTCTCGGCGGAGCGCTTTGGCGATGCGATCATCATATTGCCCGTAGGCAAGCGGCCCTTCCCGGGCGATGTGCCCACGGCGGACATGCGGGTGATCAGCGGCTGGCGTGTGAGCCATGCCGCCACCACCGACAAGCCGGATGTGACGGTCGAGCCTACGTTCAGCGACATCAATTCCATGGAGCCCATTATGTTTACCGGCACATGGCAGACTGTGCTGGACGGCCACCACGGGCAATTCGCACTCTATCGCACCCGGGCGGACCTCGGGCCATCCGCGCGCAGGCGCTATCTGGTGCTGACCGCCGTACAGGGTACGGTGGAAGTGTATGTGAACCACCGGATGTTGCGCAGGCAGGAGTGCTTCGTCAAGAACCGCGTAGAGGTAGAACTGCCCGTATCCCTGTTTGGCGAATGCCAGCTCACGCTAATTTTGCAAAATGACACCGTGGACAGGCACGCGGGCATCCTGGAGCCCATCTGCCTGGTGCAGCGGGAAGCGCCGCCACGTGACGATACCCAACCCCGAGCCGCCCGCAATGGCGCGCGCTGAGAGGAGCACCCCGATGGACGACTTGCACGATCCCCTGCACTACCTGACCGACCCGCGCATATTTGCCGTTGGCCGCCTGCCCGCCGTATCCGACCATGCCGTGTATGCCAGCGAGGCGGAGGCGACTCTTTTAAAAAGCAGCCTGATGATGAACCTGGACGGCCGCTGGAAATTCGCTTATGCCAAAACGCCGGACACACGCCCCACAGGCTTTGCCGCGCCGGACTATGACTGCGCCGCGTGGGGCGAGATCGATGTTCCCGGGCATATTCAGCTACAGGGCTACGGCGCGCCGCAGTATGTAAACACCCAATACCCGTGGGACGGGCACGAGGCTTTACGCCCGCCCCAGATCCCCACGCGCGAAAACTCCGTGGGTTGCTATGTGCGTTTCTTCCGCCTGCCTGACAACTTTCACGATCAGCGCGTTACGCTGGTGCTGCACGGCGCGGAAACAGCGTGCTTCGTGTGGCTCAACGGTACGCTGCTGGGCTATGCCGAGGACAGTTTCACGCCCTCGCGCTTCGACCTGACGCGGGCACTGTGCGAAGGGGAAAACAAGTTGGCGGTAGAGGTATACCGCTACAGTTCCGCCTCATGGATCGAGGATCAGGACTTCTGGCGGTTTTCCGGCCTGTTCCGCAGCGTGGAGCTGCACGCGTCGCCCCGCGCGCATTTGGAGGATGTGTTTGCACGCGCCGTGCCGGATGAAAACCTGACAGTCGGCGTCTATACCGTGGACGTGCAGCTTACTTTGCACGCCGAGCCCGTAACGTTGCGCGCGGACTTGCTGGCAGTAAACGGTATCATCGTGGACAGCGTGACCATGCCCGCGCGCGAACAGCTCACCTTTACGCGCACAGTGTCGGCACCGCTGCTGTGGAGCGCGGAGCAGCCTAACCTGTACACACTGCGCATGACGCTGTCAGGCGCAGACGGCCATACTATCGAGGTGGCGCAAACCGAGGTAGGCTTTCGGCGCTTTGAAATCAAGGACGGCGTCATGTTGCTCAACGGCAGGCGCATCCTGCTGCACGGGGTCAACCGCCATGAGTTTGGGTGCAATGCGGGCCGTGTGCTGACGCACGAGCAGATGCTCTGGGATATCAGGACACTTAAGCGCAACAACATCAACGCTGTTCGCACCAGCCATTACCCCAACGACAGTTTTTGGTACCGCCTGTGCGACCGCTACGGCATCTACGTGATCGACGAAGCCAACCTAGAGAGCCACGGTTCGTGGCAGAAAATGGGCAAGATAGACGCGGCCTGGGCGGTGCCCGACGGACATGCGGAGTGGCGTGAAGCCTGTATTGACCGTGCCCGCTCAATGCTTGAGCGGGACAAGAACCACCCAAGCGTGCTGCTGTGGAGCTGCGGCAACGAAAGCTACGGCGGCCTGAACATCCTTGCGATGGCCGAGTTTTTCCGTACCCGCGACCCCGGCAGGCCCGTGCATTACGAAGGGCTGTTCAACGACCGACGCTACCCCGCCACCAGCGATGTGGAAAGCCGCATGTATCCGCCCGCTGAAGAAGTGGCCGCGTGGCTGGAGCGGGAGAAGGGCAAACCCTTTCTGCTTTGTGAATACAGCCACGCCATGGGCAACAGCTGCGGCGGACTTGCCGAGTATCTGGCACTGGAGGAGCGCTATCCGCAGTATCAGGGTGGGTTCATCTGGGATTACATCGATCAGGCGTTGGAGGCGACGCTGCCGGGCGGTATGCGCGGCCTCGCTTATGGCGGCGACTTTGGCGACCAGCCGACTGACCGTAACTTCTGCGGCGATGGGCTGGTGTTTGCGGACCGTACGGAAAGCCCCAAGATGCAGGAGGTCAAGTTTCTGTACCAAAGCGTGCGTATCACACCAGACGCGCAGGGCGTTACGCTTTGCAATCGCAACCTGTTTGACGACCTGCGCGGCTACCGCCTGTGCTGGCGGGTGACACGAGACGGCGAACCGTTTGCGGAAGGCGCGCTGGATGATGTAAACACGCCTGCGGGCGAACATCGCACCTTCGCGCTGCCCTTACCCCCATTGCGGGCGGCGGGCGAGTATGCGCTGCTGTGCGAGCTATGCTGGAAAACCGCGCCCTTGTGGGCCGATACGGTATACCCGCAGATGCACGGGCAGAAGGTGATCGCCGTCATCCCCCAAGCAACTGCCGCGGAGCCCGTGCAACCCTGCACACTGTCGCAGGGCGATGTGAACGCGGGCGCATATGGGGATGGCATGGAGTTGCTGTTCAGCTATGCGGAAGGCGGGCCAGTGTCGATCCGGCGGGACGGTATAGCGCCGGTGCTCAACTATGCCCCACGCCCAAGCCTCTACCGCGCCATGCTTGACAACGACCGGGGTAACGGCTTCGCGCAGGCCACGGCACTGTGGATGGCATTTACCGAGCTGGCTACCCCGCGCTGCGAAAAAATCCGTGCCGACGGGGGCCGCCTGTGCGTCGACTACTGCCACACGCTGCCCCCGCTGACCGACGCCTACTTCGAAACGCGCTATGAAGTGACCGCCCCCGGCTGCATACGCGTAACGGCGTCGCTCTCGGGCGGCGCTGGCCTGCCGGATCTGCCTGCCTTCGGGCTTTGTCTGCGGCTGCCACGCGCGCTGTCGCATGCGCGCTATTACGGCCTCGGCCCCGCGGAAAACGGTGTGGATCGCGCCGCCGGCGCGGTGCTGGGCATCTACGAAACCACGGCGGATCGCAACCTGACCCCCTACCTGAAACCGCAGGGTTGCGGCAATCGCATGGGCGTGCGGTGGCTGGAACTGACTGACGGGCAACAACGCGGCCTGCGCGTGCGCATGGACGGCCGTCCGCTGGAAGTGTCCGTGCTGCCTCACAGCCAGGCGGAACTGGCATCCGCGCTGCATCGCGAGGCGTTGCCCGCCCCCGCGTATACGTTTCTGGACGTAGCCATGGCGCGTTACGGCGTGGGCGGTGACAACAGCTGGGGCGCGCCGGTTCTGCCACATTACCGTTTACACGCGGATCAACCGCTGCGATTCTCGTTCTGGCTGGAGCTGCTCTAGCAGCGGGTGGAAATGTGCGCTATGGTGCGCACAGCGGTGCACCATGAATGGATACCGTAATCGCCGTACGTTGCCTGACACAAAGCGGGATGCCATCTCCGCAGGGAGAAGGCATCCCGCTTTGTGTGTGGTTACGGATCGGTCGCGCGTCATGGTATGGAAGTGCCGCAACAATTGGCAAACCCATCGCTGAGCATAGCGTGCATGCGCGGCTTTCGTATGACAGGCCGCTTTGCCTGTCACATCTTCGCAACGGCGGCGCTGATGGCCTCGATCATAAGCCTGCCCGCGACGGAGCCGCCGTCGATCAGGCCGATTGCCTTGTCACCGTAATACGCGGCGCGGCCATGCACAGCCTGCATACCCGCCGTGCTGTCCGAACCTTCGGCGGCGGCCAGCGCGGCGGCCTGCCAGGCGATAGGCGCTCCCTCGTCCGCATGGGCGCACAGCGCGCGGGCGGCGGGGTCCAGCGCGTCCAGCACGGTCTTTTCTCCTGGCTTGGAGTTGGCGCGTTCCATAATTTTCGCAACGCCTGCCACAAGCGCTTCGCCGACCAGCGCGGTATCTGCGGTTTCGTGTCCCTTCAGCGTGCGGGCCATGCCCATCATGCAAAATGACATAATGGTGCCCAACGAAGAGGGCGCTGCTTCGTTGAAAACCTTGCCGGTGCCCACCAGCAGCTTGCCAAGGTCGGTTTCCGTGCTGCCGTTCATAAAAGCGCTCGCAGCGGCAAAGCCCTCGGCCATGGATATGCCCAGGTCGCCGTCGCCGTTGCGCTGGTCCAGCTCGATCAGGTACTGGCGGTTTTCGGCCATCACGGCGGCGATTTCCCCCATGGCAGCACGCAAGGTTTGTACTGTCAGCATGATCTCATCCTCCCCGGTTCATATGTTTTCGTTCGTGTAGAAGGGCGAGCTGGCGGGGCTGCGCAGCAGCGCTTCCAGTTCCGCGTCCAGCTTGAACAGCGTGACCGACAGCCCCGCCATTTCCATGGACGTGGCAAACTCGCCGATGTGCGGCATCACCAGCCGCACGCCCATGCTGCCTAACACGGCGTGGATGTGGCGGTAGACGATCAGCAGCTCCTCCTTGGGGGTTGCGCCCAGCCCGTTGACCATGACCGACACTGTGTCGCCTTCCGCCAGCGGCATGTCGCCCAACAGCTTGGACAGCATGGCGTCAGTCAGTGCATCAGCGGTGGTCATGGGGCGCACCTCAATGCCGGGCTCGCCATGGATACCCATGCCGATTTCCACTTCGTTATCCGCGATGGAGAACGTGGGCTTGCCAACATCAGGCACGATGCAGGGCGACAGCGCGATGCCAATCGTACGGATGTTGTCCAGCGCCTTTTGCGCGACGGCGGCAACGGCTTCCAGCGGGCGGCCTTCGTCCGCCGCCGCGCCCGCCACCTTGAACGCGTACACCATGCCCGCAACGCCACGCCTGCGTTCCGCCGCTTCGGCGGGCGCGGAGGCTACGTCGTCCTTCACGCGCACGGTCATGGTTTTGATATCGTCCTCCAGATCCACGGTTTCGCACGCCATGTTGAAGTTCATGTTATCGCCGCCGTAGTTACCATACAGGCATAGAACGCCGTTGCCGCGGTCGCAGGCCTTGATGGTTTTGGCCATCCTGTCAGCGGACGGAGAAGCGAACACGTTGCCCACGGCGCAGCCGTCTAGCATCCCCTTACCCACATAGCCAAGGAACACAGGCAGGTGCCCGCTGCCGCCGCCCGTGACGATACCTACTTTGCCCGCCCGCGCGGGCGCGCTGCTCAGGACAACGCGGCGGTCGCCGTCCAGCAGGTGCAGGCGGTCGCCATACGCCGCGATGATGCCGTCCATCACTTCGTCCACAAAATTGCCGGGTTGGTTGATGACCTTTTTCATTCTTACGTTTCCTCCTGTTTTATCATGCGCGCGGGGCCGCCAGCGCGCTAAAGCTTATTGCCGAAGGAGCAGATATCCTCTTCCAATACGAGCCGGGCGGTTTGCATGTCGCCCCTGAGCAGCGCGTCGGTCATTTGCAGGTGATGCTCGCTGTTGAAGTGGAAACGCACGCGCCGCCACTGATCCCAGTAGAACTGGGCGTAGGCGCGTTTTAAGATGGACAGGCTGCGCTTGAGCTGGTCGTAGCAGTAGCGGTTGCCGCCCAGCGCGATCAGCTGCAAATGAAACTTGGAGTTGTTGTCCCACGCGTCCCACACGTCCTGGTCGCCGCTGGGCGACAGGGTTTGCGTGTAGGCGGCCAGCTCCTCTATTTCTGCATGTGTTGCGCGCTCCATCACGGCGGGCAGGCTGTTGCACTCTACCAGCACGCGGTATTTCAGAATGTCGCGCACCTCGCCCTCGGTCAGCGTGACGATTTCATAACCATAGCGGGGAATGCTGCGCAGCACATTTTCGCTGCACAGCTCCACCAGCGCTTCGCGCACGATGGATTTGGTCACGCCGTACTTCTCCATCAGCTGCCGCTCGCTCAGCAGGCCGGTTTGCAGGTATTCGCCGCGGATGATACCCTGCACGATGTCGTGCTGTATCATCGGTTTGGTGTATGGTTCCGTCATGGTTGTTACCGCCCTTTCTCACGCCGCTCGTAGGCGTATGCGGGGTTGAGCACAACGCCGCTGCCGCCGGATACTTCCAGCGATGCTGCGGTGATATACGATGCGCTTGCGGAGCACAGGTAAACGATAGGTTCTGCGATCTCTCGTGCCACGGCGGACCTGCGCAACAGGATGCCCTGCACGCGGCGCGAAAGCTCCGCCTCTGGTATGGTGCTCTGTACGGCGGGCGTTACGGTAAAACCCGGCAACACCGCGTTTACCCGTATGCCGCAGGCGGCATACTCCGCCGCAAACATCACCGACAGCTCGCGCACCGCCGCTTTCATCGGCCCGTAGAGCGTGCTGCGCCCCGCTGTGCCACAGCGTGCGGCCAGTGAGCTCACGTTCACGATGGCGCCGCCGCGTGCCCGCATGTGCCGGTAGGCGCTCTGGCAGCCGTACACCGCTGAGTGAAAGCACACCGCCACTGTGGCGCTGATTTCCGCCGCCGTGTAGGCTTCGCCCGCGCGCGGTATGCTCGCGCCCACGTTGTTCACCCAGCAGGCGATGGGCCCCAGCCGCTGCGCCGCCGCGTCGGCGAAGGCTTCTGTGGCGGCGGGGTCGGTTGCGTCGGAAACCATGGCAAATACATCGCCCAGCTTTGCCAGATGCGCCTGTGCCACGGCCAGGGTGTCCGGCTCACGCGCGCAGATGGCTACCTTCGCCCCTTCGCGAAGGAACGCTTCCGCTGTCGCCAGCCCGATGCCCTTGCTGCCGCCGGTGATCACGGCGGTTTTCCCTGTCAGTTGCAGATTCAGGCCTATCCCTCCCCGCGCGGGGGGCTTACGGTTGCCCGCCCTGTACCCTGCCGCGCATGTGTGTCATTCCCCCATCATGATATCCAGTATTTCGCTGTCTGTGGCCTTCATGCCCTCGCGGCCCATCTGGCCCACAGCGCGGATGGTCTTCTCCACATCGGCCTGCACCAGCCCTTCGCCGGGCGCAAACACGTCGCCGTTTTGTTGTAAGTCGAACGCCATGAAAGCCGCGTCCAGCGCGGAGGCGATCTTGGCGGCGCAAGAGGGTTTGGCCCCGTCGCACACCATGCCACCGATGTTGGCAATGGTGTTGGTGATGGTGTTGGCGATGGCATTGTAGCCGTACCCGCACAGGTAGGCGACGCCGCACACCGCGCCGCAGGCGGCGCTGGTCGCCCCGCAGTAGGCAGACAGGCTGCCCAGGAAGCGCTTCTGGTGGATGGAGATCAGGTTGGAGACAATCAGCGCTCGCAGCAGCTTGTCATGCGAGGCATTCATATCGCGCGCGTATTCGATCACCGGCATGGATACGGTGATGCCCTGATTGCCGCTGCCGGAATTGATGACCACCGGCAGCGCGCACCCGCTCATGCGGGCGTCCGAGCCTGCGGCGGCGGCGGCTCTGGCTCGCATGGTCACGTCATCCTCCTGGGCGCGGTGCAGAAGTGTCTTGCCCACACGCACGCCGTAGTCGTTTTTCAGGCCTTCCATGGCAATGCGCGTGTTGCTGATGATCTGCGCCTCCAGCGGCGCGCGCACCAGCTCCAAATCCACGGTGTCCGCAAAGGCAAGGATGCCTTCCACGCTGAGCGTCTCTTTCAGTTTGATTAGCTCGTCTTCGGGGGCTGCGTCATGTGGTTGCTTCGCCGCGTCAGAGAAAATCGTTTCCCCGTCCCGCTGGATGCGCACGATGCGCGTATGTTCGCCGCGTATCTCCACCGTTGCACTGTGCCCTTCCGCTTCCGCCGTAACGACGATGTGCAGGTTGTCGGGGCTTTCCAACACGCTGCACAGGCAGAAGGTTCTTTTGTCCAGCAGCGTGGCGGTCAGCTCGCGCGCCTCGCGGGTCACGCCCGCGATGACTTCCAGCCCGCGCGACGGGTCGCCGCCGATGGCGCCTAGCACGGCGGCGGCGGCGATGCCCTTGCGGCCGCCGCTGTTGGGTACCACAACGCCCTTCACATTCTTGATAATGTTACCGCTTACGGCCACGTAGAGGCGTTCGGGCCTTGTGCCCAACACCTGCACAGCCTTGGCGGCGCAGTAGGCAATGGCAATTGGCTCGGTGCACCCCATTGCAGCCACCAGTTCGTCATGGATGATGCGCACGTAGGCATCGTTGATCGTATTTTGCATGTTATCGCCCTTACTGTACCGATTTTTTCCGATGGCCGCCTCCTGTGCGCAGGTCATACGCCCAGATAGGCGCGCTTGACTTCCGGGTTGACGAGCAGATCCCGCCCGGTGCCTGTCAGCGTTACGTGTCCTGTCTCCAGCACATAGCCGCGGTCTGCGATCGACAGCGCCATAGAGGCGTTCTGCTCAATCAGCAGCACGGTTTTTCCGTTTCCCCGTATTTTCGCGATGAGGGCAAAGATTTCCTCCACGATGATGGGCGCAAGCCCCAATGACGGTTCGTCCAGCATGATGAGCGCCGGGTCCATCATCAGGCCGCGCGCGATGGCCAGCATCTGCTGTTCGCCGCCGGACAGGCTGCCGCCGGGCTGCTTCATGCGCTCCTTCAGACGCGGAAACAGCACGTAGTTTTCCTCAACAAGCTCGGCAATGCGCTGCTTGGCCATTTTCGCCTTGCCAAACGTGCCTGCGATCAGGTTTTCGTATACCGTCAGCTGCGGGAAAATTTTGCGCCCCTCCGGCACGTGGCTGATGCCCAGTTTCACGATCTTGTCCGGCGCTTTGCGGGTGATGTCTTCCCTCAGAAATGACACGCGGCCTTCGGCCTTCTCCACGAGGTTGGATACCGCCATCAGCGTGGTTGTCTTCCCCGCGCCGTTGCCGCCGATCAGGGTAATGATCTCCCCCCGGTTTACCTCGATGCTCACGTCCTTAAGCGCGTTGATATACCCGTAGTAGACGGTCAGGTTTTCCACCTTCAGTATCACGTCGCTCACTTGATTGCCTCCCCCGCTGCCATGCCCTTGCCAAAATAGGCGCTCTGTACTTCCGGATTGGCCTTTACTTCCGCGGGCGTGCCTTCCAGTATCTTCTGTCCGAAGTTGAGCACCAGTATCCGGTTGCAGGCGTTCATCACAAACTTCATGTCATGCTCAATCACGGCGATGGTGTATCCGTCTGCGTTCAGCGCCTTGATAAACGCCATCAGCGAGTTGGTTTCCAACGGGTTCATGCCGGCGGCAGGCTCGTCCAGTAGCAGAATTTTCGGGTCTAATGCCAGCGCGCGCGCAATCTCCACCTTGCGCTGCATGCCGTAGGCCAGGTTGCCGGCAAGCGTGTCTTTGCAATCGTACAGGCCGATGCGCCGCAAAATCTCAAGGCTCTTCTCCGTGGTGTAGGTTTCGTCCTGCCGGAAGGTGCGGGTGTGGAAGATGGCGTCCGCCATGTTGGAGCGTGTCTTGATGTGGCAGCCGATCTTCACATTCTCCAGCACCGTCATGAAGCGAAATATCTGAAGGTTTTGAAACGTGCGCGCGATACGCTTTTGCGCAACGCTCTCCGGGCTCAGGCCGGTGATGTCTTCCCCGCAGAAGAAAATATGTCCTTTGGTCGGAGCACAGTTGCCCGTGCAGATGTTGAAGAACGTGGTTTTCCCCGCGCCGTTGGGGCCGATGATGCCAAAGATATCGCCCTGCCGGATGGTCATGTCAACGTTTTCAACCGCCTTGAGGCCGCCGAAATACTTGCAGATGCCCTGGGCTTGTAAAAGCGCGGCGTTATGAGCACCCTGTTCAGCCATGGCACTTCGCCCCCTCCCTGCGTGCGGGTTTGCGTTTGATTTTGCCGCCTGCCAGCACCGAGTGCGAAGCTCCGGCAATGCCCTGCGGGCGCAGCCACATCATCACGATGATGATGACCGCGTAGATCACATAGCGCCAGTTTTCCAAAAAGCGAAGCGATTCTGTGAGCACGGTCACAATGGCACTGCCCAAAATCGGCCCCACCAGCGTACCCTGCCCGCCGATCACGATCATCGCCAGTACGTTGAAACCCGTATCGGTGGTAAACTGCGACGCCTCGATGTAGTTGACGAACGGTGCGTATGCACAGCCCACCACACCGGCCCAAAACGCGCCGTACATGAAGTTGAGTGACTTGTAAAAGCCGGTTTGTACACCCAAGGATTTGGCGGCGATCTGATCCTCGCGGATGGAAATCCATGCACGCCCGACGCGGGACTTAAGTACCCGGGTGGTTACCAGCAGAAACAGCACGCCAATGATCAGGAATATAAAGTAGTAATACTTTGGTCGAAACGTGTCCAGCCCGAACAGCCAAGGGTACGGTATGTTCTTGATGCCCAGCGCACCACCCGAAACCGGCGTCCACGTCTGCGCGATGATGCGGATGATCTCCGATGCGCCCAGCGTTACGATGGACAGGTAGATGCCCTGCAATTTGAGCGTGGGCAATGCAACCAGCAGACCCACCAACGCTGCAACGATGCCCGCGATGGGCAGCAGCAGCCAAAAGTTGGTACCAAAACGGGTGGAGAAAATCGCGCACGCATACGCGCCGATGGCAAAAAACCCCGCCTGCCCTAAGCACATTTGACCGCTGTAACCGTTGATGGCGTTAAGTGAACCCGCAAGCGTCGCAAACATAAGGATATTGCATGCATAGCGCACATACAGCGCCTTGGACACCACGAAGGGCAGCGCGCAAAGCGCTACGAGCGCGGCCAGCAGGAAGATGGCCCGATGCCGCCGGAAAACAGCCAGTAGTTTACTCATACCCTGCTCCCTTTCTTGGCGGCGAAGCCCTGCGGGCGGATCACCAATATGAGGATGAGGAACCCGAACGCGAACACATCGCGGAACGTGGCGGAGCTGATGGTGATGCCAAGGTTTTCGATTACGCCAAGGCACAGACCACCCAGCGCCGACAGGCGCAAATCCACCAACCCGCCCAGTACCGAGGCGGAGAACGCCTTCATGCTGAAGTTGCCCCAGATGGTGGAGGATACCGTGTAATAATAGATGGACAACAATATGCCAGCAATGCCACCAAACCCGCAGCCGATGCAATTGCCCAGCATCGCCGTGCGCTTGACGTTGATGCCCATCATGTACGCCGCCTGCTTATTTTGACTGACAGCGCGTAGGGCCACGCCCCAGCGTGTGCGGTTGAAAAACAGCGTGAGCGTGACCGCAAACAGGATCACCAGCAGCATCACCACGATCTGCAACTGCTTGAAGTCCACAGCGATGGAGCCAAGGTGCAGCGTATAGGTGGCGTTGTTGATGATGTTGATAACCGGCTTTTGCTCCGGTCCGAAGACGATCTGCACGAGGTTCTTCATCAACATGCTAAAACCGATGGTGCAAAGCAACGCGATGTGGCGCGGTGCGTTGAAGAAGCGCTCATAGCACACCTTATAAACCACGATGCCCAACAGAAAGGAGCTGGCAAACGCCATGAAGATGGCCAGCGGAAGGTTGTTGCCAAAGAACTGAAAGCTGTAGAACGCCCCGAAAGCGCCGATCATCATAATTTCGCCGTAGGTGAAGGTCACCATGCCCACCACGCCAACGATAACCGAATAGCCAATGGCCATCAGGGCATAGATCGAACCCTGGCAGATGCCGTTGACGAACTGATTGAGTAAGTACTCCATACTTTCCCCTCCGATGCTGAAAAAGGTCGGTACCATCGGGGCATACGCGGGGGCGGCATATGCCGCCCCCGCCGGTAAACGTCTGTGGTTAGCCCGGATTACTTGCCGTAATCGAAGCCTTCCAGCACCTTCCAGTTGCCGTCGACCACGCCACAGATCAGGTACTCGCGGGTAATATCGCCGGCCTCCTCAAACTTGATGCGGCCGGTCAAGCCGGTGGTATCAATGGCTTGCAGCGCGGCACGGATGGCTTCGCGGGTGATTTCACCGTCGCCGATGGCCTCGATGGCACCCTTGATGAGGTAGGCGGTATCATAGGCGCACGCGGGGTGCACAGTGGGCTGGAAACCCGCCAGCGCGAAGAACTTGTCCTTCCAGGCGGTCAGGGTGGCGTTGTCGGGGTCAAAGAAGAACGGGGAGGTCACGATCAGGTTGTTGGGGTTGATAAGCTGATTGAGCAACTGCTCCGAGGTGCCCGGGCCAAGGGCGACGTGCTTAACGTCCCAACCGGCGGAATCCGCGGCGTTGAAGATGGCGGACACGGGCAGACCCTGATCCATCACGACCAGCACTTCGGGGTTGCTGGCTTTCACTTTGGTGATGATGGAACTGAAATCCGTCTCGTCGCTCTTATACTTCTCCTCGGTCACGACAAGGCCCTCGATATCGGCCTGTGCCTTGAAGTTGTTATAGGCCGCCATGCCCCAGTCGCTGTCCACGCGGATCACGGCCACGTTGGTCACGCCCAGGTACTTCTTGAGCACATAGGTGGCCAGGAAGGGGGCTTCCTTGTCCTGACGGCCCATGATAGAAAAGCAGAAGGGGCTCATGCCCGCGTAGTCGGGCGCGGAAGCGGTGGGCGACAACTGCACAAGGCCATAACGGTCAACGATAGGAGCGTTGGCTTTGCAAGCGCCGGACGAGAAATCGCCCAGGATGGCAAGGAACTCGTCATCCTCAGCAAAAGAGGTCGCCATGGTGGAGCTCACCACCGGATCGCCCTGCGAATCCACGACATCGATGGAGAGCTGGTAGCCGTTGGCGCCGCCGCCGGCGTTGATTTCGTCAATTGCCATCTGCCACGCGATCTGGAAGCCCTTGCCATACTCGGCGTAGTTGCCGGTCAGCGGTGCCAGGCCACCCAGCTTGATGGTGCCTTTGCTCTCCGCCGAGGCGGGCAGCACGGCAATGGTCAGGAGCATGGCGACGGTCAGGAGGAGTGCGGTGAAACGTTTCATGATAACCTCTCCTTTCATATGGAACCGACGTATATAACCACGCGGCCTTGCGCACACGGGCCGCAAGGGTATCACTGCGTTACTTGTGGAAGTGTAATTTGCAGGCCTGGCAACCCTTGGCGATGGTATCGCCCAGGTCAAGGGTCAGGCCCATGGCTTCGGCGATGCCGCGGTCGCCATCCATGGCCATGTCACAAAGCAACGCGCAGGTTTCATCGCTGAAGCCCAGCTTCTGCCAAGCGCTGACCAGCGCGCAGTAATGGAAGTCGACGGTCACATTGCCCGCATCGGCATTGATATCGCTCATGTGGAAGCTCTGCGGGCCCACCTTGTTTTCGTCACCCAGAAACGCATCCTTAAAATCGACGCAGCTGGAGGGATCGGCGCACTGCTTGCGGAAATTGTTGCCGTGAATCACACCGCAGCGCTTGATGGCACGGCGGATGATCGGCTCGGCATCGATGCCTGCCTTTACCATTTCATCATAGATTAGGCCCATCCAGGTGGCGCGGTGCTCGATCTGCGAGCGGTTAACAGTTACGATTTCCGCCACGGGGTTTGCGTTGTTCTGGATCATGGAAACCCTCCTCAATCAATTGTACGGCGCTTCGTTCCAGCAGGTAGGCATTGGCCAGATGCCAGCCAGCCGCATTGATTGGGCCAAAAGGCGTGCGCAAAACAACCCGACGTGCTCACGTCGCTGTGAGAGCCATATGCTCTGCCGCGTGCGAAGGATGCGTGAACCGCTGCGCGTCCTTGCGCCTCCCGCCCTTTTGTGAATCCGAAACGCCATGGTGTCCAGTTGTCTGGACTACCATTGCCATGCCCGTAGTATATCATTGGTCGACCAGCATGTCAACAGAGAGTTTTCAAAAATCGGTGGACGGGAAGGAATGCCTATGATACTGGATTGGGAAAGACCGCCGGCTCCAAAGACGGAGATGGCGGCCTTTGGTATGGAATATGCTTATATCTTTAATACAATTGGGGGTGGGTGCACTCTGAAACGGGGAATCGTGTAATGGTTAAGGCAGTTTCCAACTCCCCTCAAAGTCATGCCACCGCAAACGGTGGTGGCTTCTTGGCTGCTTGCACAGGGTTTTGGCTCGGGGAATCTGGAAATATCATCTGACGACTACCCGCTTGGCGCTTGCTCCCTGCAAATGTGCGCAAAATTCTTGACATGACCATATCGCGTTCTTTGTGTAGTTGATTATACGGAGGATAGCATAAGTCTGCATAGTCCCTTTCACGCTCTAGATGCCTTTCAAATTGTCTGACTATACTCTGGGCTGCAAGAACAGCGACAATGCTTATACCAGATTTCTTCCCCCTACCATCCGGATTTCTACATCGGCGGGCGGCCTTCTTACGTGGGTGCGATATTGACACGTCGAGATATCGGCAGTATAATTCGCATATGGGATACGCTTGTAACTGAATTTTACAGATTGTTACCGATGCGTTTGACGTTGTATGAACGACCGACAGCATATCGGTTTTTTGGTTCTTTGTCAAATGTTGGGGTAATGGTCAGCGGCCAGTAGAATACGAGCGTGAAAGTTACGGAAATTGCGAAAACCAAAGGCAACCCGTTTCAACGTTTTGGAACCATTGTTGCATCCCTCCGTAAAACCGTTTGAAACGCGGAGATCAAAGGCGTTGAGGATATAAGGCTTCCAGTTGCGCAGCATTCTTGCACAGGCCTTGAACTCAGGGATAGCGAGAAGCCGCTGAGCTTCCAGCCAGTCGTGAAGCCGTTGAGCACCAACCGTACTGTCTGGTGAAGCCATAAACTGATAGAACGTTTCCTTGAGGGCATAGGCTTGATGCAAAGAATCAGAGAAGCCCAACATAACCGAAACAGCCTGCCGATCCTCCTCACTAAGCTTGTCATGATGTGCCAGAAGCAACTTTCTGGAACGTTTAAAGTATTTTCTGGTTTCAGGCTTGAGTGACTTCTGCAGCTTTCTGCGAACATCATCCATGGCCCATGTGCAGTAACGTACAACATGGAAACGGTCAATGACAATCTTTGCGTAGGGAAGGAAAGCCCTCACGACATCGCGAAATCCCCTGTTCATATCCATCACAACGGCTTTCACTTCGTTTCGGTTGGGGAAACGCTTGAGATAATCCTGCACAGTGCTCGTGTGTCTGCTGGGCAGAATATCAAAAACCTTGTGTTGTAAAGGCGCGGTCAGAATGCACTGGAACTTCTCGCCATCGACATTTCCCTTGAATTCGTCCAGTGACAGCACTTCCGGCAGCAGTCGTGGCGGTGTCTGGGGCTGCAGCCCCAGACACCGTGCGACCCCGCTGACAGTCGTGCCTGTTTGCCGCGCTATATCCTTCATGCTTTGGCGCGTATGAAGGCAATCCATAATGGCTATGGCCACGCGGCTCGTGAAGCGTTGATATCTCCCAGCGAAGCTACAAAGCTCTGCAAAGCGTTTGTTACAGCATGGGCATTGATAGCGGCGCCTTCGGTAGCGGAGAATCGTTCGTTTGTTTTGAATCGATAGATCAACGATCTGTCGCTCCCTGTAATCATGCACAGTTGCGGTTTCTGTACCGCAAACTGGGCATATATGCGTTCTTCGAGGCATCGTAATCACGAGTTTATGTGCCGAGTCGCTTACTGTATAGTCTTCTATGATCACGTCTTCCATGCCCAGTATTTTTGAGGTATAATCTGTTGTAGACAAAGCGTTCCCCTCCTGGTAGCTGTTGTTCTTTGCAGCTCAATTCTACCAGCTGGCTGACGCTTTGTCCTTTGTTTACCCCAACATTTATTATAGAGCCGGTTTTTTTATGATTATCGCCTGCCTGCCGCCCATCGGGGAGCCTTAACTGCTCATTGTGCAAACCTGCCTGATATGTTTAGGCAGGCACTGCAAACGCCAAAGCATTGATATAAGCCAAACCCCCTGTACAGGAACGCTCAGTCAAGACAGTTGTAATCAACGGAAGCGTGACATTTTCCCGAACCGCAGCGTAACTCATGGATGCCGCTAAGGGCTTACGAAGGGTTAGTAGAAACCAATGCTTGCAAGTACATATCGCTTCACTGACGCTTTGGCAGCATCCAAAAGTACCGCCATGCCGAAATCAGCACTGAAGGTAAGTTTGGTTCACACGAAGGTTGCCAAACGAACCCAATTCTGCAACCCTTGGGAAAGGCAGAACGCAAGGGTATTCCGGTAAACATGTTTTTCACATTTTCGACCAAGTGGGTGAGGTGAGTAGCATGAAAACGCTATGGTTGTTTTGTATTGCTGCGGTGCTGGCCGTTTTCGTTGCTGTGCCTGCATGTGCTGCTGATACTTCCGCTTCGTTTGAGAGTGAAACGTACCCCGATTACACCGTTGTCAACGGAGGTACGGATTTCGTTAAATCATGGAGCATACGTAACAGCGGGGCATCGACATGGGAGGCTGCGCAATACAAGCTGAGATGGGTTAATGGCAGCCTGAGTAACAGTACAAAGGAAGTATACATAACGCAATCGGTAGAGCCGGGGGACACCTATACATTCAGTGTGCCAATGAAAGCACCTGGAGCACAGGAGAATGAGATGACCTACCGTGAGGATTGGCAGTTGACGACGCAAAGCGGAGTGCTGATACCAGTATCAAACAGCGAAACAATATGGGCTATCATAAAGGTACCTCCATCTTCAAGCACAACATGCATTGTCGCAAACGAATTCACGGTGACTTGTCCCTTGGGATGGAAAACCAGCGACTCAACGTACACATCCACCAGCAAAGGGAAGTACGTATGGCTGTACATGCTTTGGAACAGCGATTCGTGTATCAGTATTAGCAAAGAGGATTTTCGTAAAAAATACGAAAAATTCGACATTGCATCCGCGTCACAGAAAGAGATGAACAACGCATATAAAAACTACTTGAAGGATCGACCGGGAAAAGGGAGTTATAAAACGTCTTATCTGAAAACAATCTATTCAGACAAAGACTGGCACCCGTTTTTCCTTAGCCGCTGTGTTGGCTCCGCGTACGGGGCGACACCAAAGGACGATCAGCTGTACTATTATTACGAAGCAGTCACGCTGTTCAAAGGTTGGCGTATCAGCATCATGTGCTATACCAACACGAAGAATCCAAGAGAGGACGCCCGCGATATTGAACTGGCTGTGCTGGAGGATGTTGTTACATCATTGGCATTTCGATAAGGATCCTGTGAAAGGGTGGTTCCGATGAAAAAGCGATTACGAGTGCTGTTCTTTCTACCCATCGTGCTTTTTATATCCATGGAGTCTGCAAGCGCAGAGCTTAACAATTCTGTCCCTGCGGAGCTTTCGGGTTCTCGAAAAATCGTTACTGCCAACAGTGATGACCCTTGGTATTCATGGGGCGTTGACAGTGGGCTTGTGATGCCCGACTATTCCAGCGGGACAACGTCCACATACGATGATCCGTACAATACGGCAACACCAAAACCGTCACGCCCTACGCCCAAACCAACGATGATCGTCGATCCCCCCAGAACCCGTCCTCCGGAAGATAACACCTTGTACAACCTGACCGGTGCTGACTACTACCAGACGCCGGATGGCTGGCAGTATACACTGGATGCCGATGGAAATGCGACCATCGTAGGGTATGCCGATAAGAACGCAGTTACGCTAGTCCTGCCAGATTCTATTGAAGGCCATAGGGTTATCGCTATCGGCCAATTTGCGTTTACTAGAGTGGATGGCGCATCTCCGTTTAGAAATCTGGTATCTGTTGTGATTCCAGACACGGTGCTGGAAATTGGTTACTGCGCGTTTTATGGTTGTGTGTTCAGTGACATTAGACTTTCAGACAACATTGTTTCAATCGGTTCGTGGGCTTTCGCACAATGCAGATACCTGAAGAGAGTCGCGATCCCAGCAGGGGTGAAAACCATAAGTTATAGAGCGTTTTACGAATGCGATAGTCTGACGGAGATGACCATTCCGGACAGTGTGGTTAATATCGACACTGAAGCTTTTGATCACTGTGATCAGCTGAAAACCGTGACCATTTCTGAGAACGCGCAAGTCATCGGAACATGGGCTTTTGGAAACTGTGAAAACTTGCAAACCATCATTGTCCCTGCGGGAGACATAATCATAGCTAACGACGCCTCCAATGGCTGCGACAAACTGACTATGCGCGTCTATAAAAATAGCATGGCGCATCAATATGCAGTAGCGAAGGGTATTCCCTTTCAATTGATTGAAAATCAGGCCTCACCAGACCAAGGGAACGAAACCATCATTTTTTATATGAAGCCCAATGGGAAAGGCGTATCGCTAACCCGCAACACTGGGTTTACCGCATATGCTTCCACTGATATGGGTTTTGACGACAACAACCTCTCCAGTGTCTGGGTCAGCGCAGAGAACGTGACGGTCAAGCTGTACGAGCTTAGCGAGTATGGTGGACAATGCATAGTTTTAGAGGGCAAAGGGTTGATTAACTTGAGCGATTACGATTTTGACAATCTCTGTTCCTCCTACGCAATCACCAAGTAAGGTATTTGGCGTGTTGCGACACTTCCCGGAACATATCTTTCTAGGGATTGCTCTTCTACTGTTTTGAAATCGTATGATTGCGCATAATGCGCAATAAAATCTGTATTGTCATGCTTTGGGAAGAATCGGTCTATCTTTTGGGGTTCAGTTCACTACCGGGGGTGGGTGCAAAATAATGCACCCACGTAAGCGTCAAACCGTGCCGTACATCAAACACCGTCAGAGGGAACCCTTCCACTCATTGTAAGCTGGATGGGAGCGCGGCACACAGACGGCGCGTTCCACGGAAGCAGTTGCATGAATGCCGCAGGACTCTGCATATCAATGGCCGGAGCCATTTCAAAGATGTATTTCAGATACTCGTAGGGTTTGAGAAGTCCTCACCAGAGCAGGTGTTGGCTTTAGCGGATGAGATGAACGGCCGTCCACACAGGCGATTGGGTTACCAAACACCCGAAGAGCTTTTCGACGATCTTTCGACGTTGTCTACGCTGCCTGAACACCTGCTACACTGCTGCCAAAGTGTTTATCTTGCAATTGCTATTTGCGGACTGATAAAAATGGTTTAAATTGTAATTTCCCGCATCCACGCCAGCGACTGTCATATCTTATAATGGCAGTAGGTTTTTTCCGAAAAGGGCGTTCATGCAGGTGATACGTTTGCAGTTTTCCACCAAGTATTGATGTCAGTCAGGGCATTGTCGTCGCTGTTTCGGTCTCGGATTTTTCATGACGAAAAATTTTCGGCTGAACTTAAAGGAATATTGAATACCAACGTCGAATACGTTTTGCGTAAGCGGTTACGCGACGTTTATTAAGATGCATTGAGGCGATTCGGATGGATAACCGTATCACCATTTTCGACGTGGCAAAGAAAACCGGGTGTACGATTGCGACGGTCAATCGCGCCATATCGAACAAGGCGAGAATCAGCGAGAAAACGAAGTGGTACATCGTTGATGCTGCGCGTGCGATGGGATATAAGCCAAGTCAGGCCGCTGCGGGAATATCGCGGGCACAGATACGCATCGGCGTTTTGATTCACCGCCCAATCCATGCATTTAGTGATGAAATTCAGGCGGGAATCGAAATCGGCTTTAAGCAGTTGGCGGATTTCAATGTATCGGGTGAAATATCCGTATCTGACAGTGTAGATGCCCGGGACATGCCGCACAAAATCTGGGAAATGATAGACAGTTGCGTGAGCGGGGTGCTGATCATGCCACCGAGTCAAGACAACGACTTTGCGGAGTTGGTCGCCGAGATCAGGCAAAAGAATGGGATTACGGCGACGGTTGTTTCCGATTTACCGGGGGCTGTTCTCTCTGTACGAAACAACGGAATGATCGCGGGCAGCATGGCAGCGGAGATGCTGCACATGATCGCGCCGGGAAGACCGGTGGCTGTCGTAACCGCCAACCGTCAAAAAACCGTGCATAGAGATGCGATCACAGGCTTTTATGAGGTTGCCGACACGGCTGGAACGGACGTGGCGGGGGTGTTTGAACACCACGACAGCCCACAACCCGCGTACCGGCTGATGGACTGCATATTGGAGGCGCGTCCGGATGTCGGGGGTGTCTATTTGGGGTCTGCGAATTCTGTACCCTTCTGCAGGCGGGCGGTGTAACTGGATGTGCGGGGAGAATCAAAATCGTGGCGTCGGATGTTTTTGCAGAGCTGACGCAGCATTTGAAGCAGGACGTTGTTCAGGGACGATATTCCAACACCCATTCAATCAGGGCAGCCTTGCGGTTCGGTATCTTTATGAATATCTCGTGGAGGGGCGAAGGTTTGAGCGGAACGTGCTGCTGATGCCTCAACGAACCGTCAAGCGTAACATCGACTATATCTCCAATTGAGAAGGTCGGGCTGACCGCGGGAAAGAAATAAGGAGTATATATGGAAAAGCAAACGAATTATCTGCAGTGGCTGACGGAGGAGACGCCGACGAAATGGTGGCACGACTCGGCAATTCCGTCGGAGATCGATGAAGCGATAGCTAGCGGCGCGCTCGGCGTGACAACCAACCCGGTGCTGACGTATAAGAGCCTGCAGGCTGTGCCGGATTTCTGGCAGCCGCAGGTGGACGAAATATCACAGGAACTCCCTCCTGCGGAACGGGCGGAAGCGCTGCTTAAACTGATTGCGACGTACGCGGCAGCAAAATTCAGGCCGGTGTACGAGCGCACAGGCGGGAAGCATGGCTATGCGCTGGGGCAGCTTAACCCTGCCATCTGTTGCGACTCGGAAAAGATGTTAGCGCAGGCACTGCGCTTTCGTGCTTGGGGTGACAATGTTGCGGTCAAGCTGCCCACGGTGAAGGCGGCATTACCGGTCATCGAGGAGTTGGTGGCGCGCGGTATCGCCGTATGCACCACCCTTAACTTTTCGGTCGCTCAGGCGCTGGCAGCAGGCGAAGCCTATGAGCGCGGCGTGGTGAAGGCGCGTAAAGCGGGCATCCCTGTAATGCCGTGCTTCGTGGTACAGCAAGGCGGCCGGCTTGATGAGTATCTGCTTGAGGTCGCCACCGATAACCGTATAGACATCGCCCCGGAAGACATATTGCACGCGGGCAACGCGGTATGCAAGAAGGTGTACCGGCTGTTCCTGCAGCACGGTATCGCGGCCAAGATCATGCCCGCGGGACTGCGCGGCGTGCACCACCTCGCGGAGATGGCGGGCGGGGACATGGTGTTCTCGTTGCAGGCGCGTTTCCAGAAAATGGTGATCGAAGCGGACCTGCCGCACGTGAAACAAATTGATGAAGAAGTGTCCGCCGACGTGATTGCACGGCTCCGGTGCATTCGAGAGTTCTGTCGCGCCTATGACGAAGACGGTATGACTTCGGATGAATTTGTGACGTTTGGCGTCACGCAGAAGACGCTTTCACAGTTCCTGTGGACAGGCTGGGCGCCGCTTGAAACGTACGGCACCACCTGCAAGTCTGACCGGTGGTTCTGATACAAACCCAGAGAGGGGAAGCGGGTTCATATACGTTTAAACGGGCATTTACAACGCCCTATCGATGGATTAGAAGAACATGGTATTGAAGGCGGATGGCAAACCGCACCCTTTCCAGAAATCAAAAAGGAGAAGTATTATGAGAAAATTCGGCATTCTGAACAGGAAGCTCAACGATGCGCTTTCTGCGTTAGGCCATGGCGACACCATCATCATCACAGACGCGGGTTTTCCGCTGCCCTACGACGCGCAGCCCGGCACTATCAGTGTCGACCTAGCGATCACGCAGGACCTGCCGGACATCCCGACGATTTTAAAGCTTATCAACGACGAGCTGATCTATGAGGAGTGCTATGTGGCCACCTTCCAGCGCGACTACAATCCGCGGCTGTTCGAGGCGGTATCGGGCATCGTCAAGCGCTGCCCTGTGAGCCTAATCGAGCATGAGAAGATGATGGAGATGGGAAAACGCGCCAAGGTGATCGTGCGTACCGGCAATTTCAGCCCTTGGGGAAATGTCGCGCTGGTATCGGGCGTGAAAGCACCGGTGTGGTTCTCTAAACCGGGTGTGGTTCCACCGGATTTCTATGCGGATCGTGTCAAGTTCGTTGACAACGATTATCCCGAAAAATAGGAGGTGGATTATGGACAAATACGACGTCATATCAGTAGTTCCGTACCGTTGCGGCGAATGCCCCATGTGGGATGCGGACAACCAGTTATTCTTGTGGTCGGATATGCTCGCGGGCGAACTGTTTGAATATGATCCGGCAACGGGTAAGGTGCGCAGGTTCGCAGAGGGTAAAAACGTCAGCGGCTTTGCGTTGAACAGCAAAGGCGGCCTTGTGTGCGCAACGCATCAAGGGTTGTACCTGTGGAACGAAAAGGGCGGATGGACGCTTGTTGCCACGGAGTTCGCCGGACAGGCGCTGCACTCCAACGACGCGGTTGCCGATCCTCAAGGCCGGTTCATCTTCGGTACGACGTTCTACGACCAGACTGTGGGCGATAACTTCGAGCGTGGCCGGCTGTACTCGGTGGAAAAGCACGGCGAGATCGCCATCATCGCCGAGGGGTTGGGTTTATCAAATGGCATCGGCTTTTCACCTGATACAAAGATCATGTATGTCACCGACACCTATACGCGCGAAATCTTCCAGTACGACTACGATGCAGAAAGCGGCAAAGCAACCAACCGCCGCGTGTTTGTCAAGATCCCCGATACCGAGGGTATCCCGGACGGCATGACTGTCGACGCGGACGGGTACGTGTGGTCGGCACAGTGGTACGGTTACTGCGTCGTACGGTATGACCCGGACGGCAAGGTGGAACGTCGGCTGCATGTACCGTCGGGTCAGACTTCGTCGGTCATGTTCGGCGGAAAGGATTTTACCGATATCTACGTTACCACGGCGGCAGAGGTAGTGCGGCTGTCTGCTGCGCCTAAAGGGTACGACTTTGACGCCCCTCACAACGGCAGCGTATACCGTTTCAACCTCGGTATTCGCGGGCTCGAAGAATACAAGGCTAACATCAGCCTGTAATGATATGGAAAGGAGCAACCCTATGACAACGGAAGAGATTTTAAAAGGCATTGAAGACAACTACGAGGTCAACCCCATTGAAGCGAGCCTGAAGGGCACCGTCGTGATCATCACGGGCGGCACCACGGGCATCGGACGGGGCTGCGTTCACGGCTTCATGAAGATGGGTGCCAATGTGGTGTTCTGCGGCCGTAACGTGGAACGCGGCAAAGCAGTGGAAGCGGATATGAACGAGCGCTTTCCGGGCAAGTGTATATTCCGCGAGGTGGATGTATCGCATGACGACGAGGTAATAGACCTTGTGGAGTTTACCGCAAAAGAGTTCGGGCGCATCAATACGCTCGTCAACAACGCAGGTTACTTCCCGCTGCAACGGCCGAGCGATGTCATTACGGTCGAAGAATTCCGTCAGGTGCTGGACAACAACCTCGTTGCGTACTTTGTGGCCATCAAATACGTCCTGCCTTACCTGCGCGCGACAAAGGGCAGTGTGATCAACATCGGAAGCGTGCTCGGACAGACAGGCGATGAGGGCTCCGCAGCCTACTCTGCGACGAAAGGCGCAATTGAGACGATGACCCGTTCCATCGCGGCTGACGAAGGGTGCTATGGTGTGCGCATCAACGAAGTGAAGCCGGGCCACATCAACACCGATATGTTCCGCAAGACGACCAGCATGCAGGAGGACAAGGTTGGCTTCATCAAATACTCCGATTCCCTGCAGTGGCTTGGGCGCGGCGGCACGTCTGCCGAGATCGCGAGCACAGTCATGTTCCTCGCTTCCGACTGGGCGAGTTTTATCACAGGTACGGATATCCTCGTGACAGGCGGGTTCGAGATTGGCGAAGGGCCTAAGCGCAAGAACCCGTATTTGGCAGACTGGTCGGAGATCATGAAGGTCGCCGAGCTGGAAGACTGACAACCCATTAAGCAATAAAGGAAGTTTTCTCTTCCTTGTATGAGGGCGGTGCGGCCTGTGCCCGATTGGGTGCAGGTTCCCGCTAAAGGGAGTGCTTCCATCGGAAACCTTATGCCCGCGAGACGCCCTGTTTCAGGGCGTTTCGTACAATGGGAAGCTTAAGGAGAATCAACCCTTGAGCACAGCTTTGAATGCGGGGATCTCCGGGAAGATTGATCAACAGATAAAGAGGCGGAGGCACTGCCGCCCTGCTGTTGGAACGAACAGGAGTGATGTAATGAAAGCGTTGGTGAAATACGCAAAAGGCGTGGGCAGTGTGGAAGTCCGTGATGTGAACAAGCCGGTTCTTCAGGCGGACGACTGGGTGCTCATCAAGGTGCGCGGGGCATGCATATGCGGCACAGACGTGCACGTGTGGCAGGATAAGTTCATGTACTGGCCGCCCGTGACGCTCGGCCACGAGTTTTCCGGAGAGATCGTAGAGATCGGATCAAAGTGCCGCAAATTCAAGGTAGGAGACCGTGTCGTCGCGGAACCGCAGATCAAAAACTGCGGCATTTGCGAGTTCTGCCGCTCAGGCCGTACACATATGTGCATGGAGAAGTGGACGTTTGGCTGGCGCACTGATGGCAGCATGGGAGAATACGCCGCCGTTCCAGAAATGTTTCTGCACCGTATTCCGGAGGGTGTGAGTTATCCGCTTGCCGCGTTGTGCGAGCCGGTGGCCGTAGCGGTATACGACATAGCCGAGCACGGCAAGATCAACATCGGCGATTTCGTTGTGGTGCAGGGCAGCGGTCCGATCGGCATTCTCGCTGCGTATATGGCCAAGCGGTTAGGAGCGGATACCGTGGTGCAGACGGGCATCGATGCCAGTGAGTATTGCCGCTTCGGCATTGCGCGGGAATTAGGCGCGGATGTGATCGTCAACGTGCAGCGCGAAAAGCTGCTTGACCGGGTCATGGAGCTGACAGGCGGACGCGGTGCGGACGTGGTAATTGAAACGAGCGGCGCGCCGCCCGCGATATCGGGCTGTCCGGAACTGCTTAAAAAGGGCGGCAGAATTATCGGCATGGGAATACCGGCGGACGCCATGACGCCCTTTATGTGGAAGGACGCGGTGCTGAAGTCGCTCGAGATTTATTTCAGCATGAGCACGTCGTACACAGCGTGGGACAAGGCGCTGAGCCTGCTCAAGTCCGACGGGGATAAGCTGGGACGTCTGATTACCTGGACAGGCGCGATAGACGATTGGGAAGCGGTGTTCCATTCACTCGTGGAAGAGAAAAACGTAAAAGCAGTATTTGAATTCAACTAAGGAGGAGTTTTAAGATGGCAAAGGTAAAGGTAGGCGTCGCGGGATATGGCGTAATCGGACAGCGGCTGGCGGATGGCGTGGCGCGCCAGGGGGATATGGAACTCATCGGCGTCGCGGACGTAGCGCCGACGCTGTCGGTGCTGGCGCTTAGGGACAAAGGCATGCCTTATAAGATGTTCAACGTCGACCCCGCGAACAAATCCATGGAGGAAGCGGGTGTGCCGGTATCGGGCAGCTTTGAAGAGCTCGTGCAGGAAGTGGATATCATGCTAGACAGCGCGCCGGGCGGTATCGGCGCAAAGAACAAGGAAATCTACCAGAAATACAATAAGAAAGCCGTGTTTCAGGGCGGCGAAAAGAACAGCGTCGCGGACGTGTTCTTCCACGGCTACGCGAACTACGAGCAGGGCGTTGGCCAGAGCTACTTAAAGCTGACCAGCTGCAACACCACCGGATTGATTCGTGCCGTGGACATGCTGAATCGCAGCGTCGGCGTGGAGAAAGTCGCCATCACCATCATCCGCAGAGTGGCTGACCCCGGCGACTATCATCGCGGCCTGACGAATGCGCTGCAGTTAGAGAAGGCCCCGAGTCATCAAGCGCTCGACCTCATGACCATCATGCCTCATATCCCCTGCACCGGCATTTTAGTGCATACGCCCGTGACGCATGGGCATATCATCACAATCACCGCAACACCCAAGAAGGGTATCAGCAAAGAGCAGCTTTGGGAGATGGCGAATGCACATCCCCGAATCAAAGCGGTCAGACTGGCGGATGGCTTCCTCGGCAACGCGTCGCTGTTCCGCTGGGCACGGGATATGGGATATCCCAGAGGCGACATGTACGAAATCGCGCTGTGGGAGGAGTCCATCGTGATGAGCGGGGACGATATCATGTTTGCGATCAACATTCCACAGGAGTCTGTGGTGATCCCGGAGAACATCGACGCCATCCGTGCCGCGATGAGTATGCAGCTGACAAGGGAAGAGGGTACATCGGAGACCAACAAGTATCTGGGAATGAAATAAGGGTGATCATATGAAACACGGAATCAATACCATCGACGATTTCAATGTGCGGGGCAAGACGGTACTGCTGCGCGTCGATATCAACGAGCCTGTCGATAAAGAGAAGAACAGACTCAAAGACCTGACGCGCATCGAGGGGTGCATCCCCACGATCAAAGAGCTCAGCGACAAGGGGGCTAAAGTCGTCATACTAGCGCATCAGGGCAGCGACATTGAGTACCAGAGCTACTACGATCTTTCGCTGCATGCGCAGGTCATCCATGAACTGACGGGCAAACCGCTTGAGTTCGTGCCTGATGTCTGCGGGCCGTACGCACAGAAGAAGATCAATGAACTTAACGAAGGAGAGATAATCCTTTTAGACAACGTGCGGTTCATGGCGGAAGAGATGACGCTGTTCGAGACCAAGCTGAACCTGACTTTCGAACAGCAGGCACAGACGCTGGTGGTGAGAAAGCTTGCGCCTTTAGCGGATCTTTACGTCTGCGACGCGTTTGCGGCAGCGCACCGCAGCCAGCCGACATTAGTCGGTTTTCAACAGGTGCTGCCCTCCGCGATGGGAAGATTGTTCGAGAAGGAATACACGATCATCAGCGACATCCTCAAAAGCCCCAAAAGGCCATGCGTATTCGTATTGGGCGGCGCGAAGATTCAGGACGCGTTCCTGATGATGGACAAGGTCTTGAAGGAAGGTACAGCGGACTTGGTGTTGACGGGCGGGCTCGTCGCCAACATCGTGATGGTGGCCAAGGACATCGATATCGGCAAGGCATCGGAAGACTTCATCTATAAGAAGAACCTCGGGGAATGCATCGACATGGCAAGGCAGATCCTCTACGCATACGGCGATAAGATACTGACTCCGGTGGACTTCGCGTACGTCGAGGACGATGTGCGCCATGAAGTCGCCGTCGGGGACATCCCGCAGGATAAACTGCTGATCGACATCGGGGCAAAGACGATTGCGCGCTTCGAGCAGATCATCCATGAGGCGGGCACGGTGTTCATGAACGGGCCGATGGGCGTGTTCGAGAAGAAGCCTAGCGAGGCAGGTACGAAGGCGATCTGGGAAGCCGCGGCGGATACGAAGGGCTATTCGGTAATCGGCGGGGGCGACAGCGTAGCAGCGGCGAACCTGTTCGGCGTGAGCGATCAGATCGGGTACATCTGCACGGGCGGCGGCGCGCTGGTGCGCTTCCTCTCGGGCGAGGAACTGCCGGTGGTCAAGGCGCTGAAGGGTGCGGCAAATTAAAAATAGAGTATTATCTTCTTTCCCCTGTTGCCGCGGGTGCGGTATAAAGCAAGACACTAAGATAAAAGTGTCTTGCTTTGTTATACTACGAAAAATGGTTCTTTGTCAAATGTTGGGGTAATGGTCAGCGGCCAGTAGAATACGAGCGCGAAAGTTACGGAAATTGCGAAAACCAAAGGCAACCCGTTTCAACGTTTTGGAACCATTGTTGCATCCCTCCGTAAAACCGTTTGAAACGCGGAGATCAAAGGCGTTGAGGATATAAGGCTTCCAGTTGCGCAGCATTCTTGCACAGGCCTTGAACTCAGGGATAGCGAGAAGCCGCTGAGCTTCCAGCCAGTCGTGAAGCCGTTGAGCACCAACCGTACTGTCTGGTGAAGCCATAAACTGATAGAACGTTTCCTTGAGGGCATAGGCTTGATGCAAAGAATCAGAGAAGCCCAACATAACCGAAACAGCCTGCCGATCCTCCTCACTAAGCTTGTCATGATGTGCCAGAAGCAACTTTCTGGAACGTTTAAAGTATTTTCTGGTTTCAGGCTTGAGTGACTTCTGCAGCTTTCTGCGAACATCATCCATGGCCCATGTGCAGTAACGTACAACATGGAAACGGTCAATGACAATCTTTGCGTAGGGAAGGAAAGCCCTCACGACATCGCGAAATCCCCTGTTCATATCCATCACAACGGCTTTCACTTCGTTTCGGTTGGGGAAACGCTTGAGATAATCCTGCACAGTGCTCGTGTGTCTGCTGGGCAGAATATCAAAAACCTTGTGTTGTAAAGGCGCGGTCAGAATGCACTGGAACTTCTCGCCATCGACATTTCCCTTGAATTCGTCCAGTGACAGCACTTCCGGCAGCAGTCGTGGCGGTGTCTGGGGCTGCAGCCCCAGACACCGTGCGACCCCGCTGACAGTCGTGCCTGTTTGCCGCGCTATATCCTTCATGCTTTGGCGCGTATGAAGGCAATCCATAATGGCTATGGCCACGCGGCTCGTGAAGCGTTGATATCTCCCAGCGAAGCTACAAAGCTCTGCAAAGCGTTTGTTACAGCATGGGCATTGATAGCGGCGCCTTCGGTAGCGGAGAATCGTTCGTTTGTTTTGAATCGATAGATCAACGATCTGTCGCTCCCTGTAATCATGCACAGTTGCGGTTTCTGTACCGCAAACTGGGCATATATGCGTTCTTCGAGGCATCGTAATCACGAGTTTATGTGCCGAGTCGCTTACTGTATAGTCTTCTATGATCACGTCTTCCATGCCCAGTATTTTTGAGGTATAATCTGTTGTAGACAAAGCGTTCCCCTCCTGGTAGCTGTTGTTCTTTGCAGCTCAATTCTACCAGCTGGCTGACGCTTTGTCCTTTGTTTACCCCAACATTTATTATAGAGCCCGAAAAATACACGTCATGCGGATCCCACAAATGATCGAGCGTACCACGGAGTTGGATGGTCGGATTTGTAGCTTTCTTCGTTTGCTCCTACGAGCTTGAAAAGGAACATGCCAACTGACGAACCCATTAGCCGCCAACCTTGACAGCGCTGGTTCGGAGCGCTAGCCTGTGGGCAGCGACGGGAACTCGGTAAACCATCTGGCAATGGCTTATCCCGTTGCCTTTGGAGTGTAACGCTCCGAACCGACCCTCTCAAGGGCAAGCCGCCGCTTGCGGCGGTGGCTGGTTGGCATCTCGAATTGTTATCTGGCTCATGTGATTAATATTCGGGGGCAGCCGTATCGGTTGAAGGCTAGCCTGAAAACAGGGATTCAGACAGTTCCGCCTACGGATATCCCGGCGGCAGGGTGACCGGCGTTTTGGGTCATTTTTCACCGGCGTTTTTCGGTCATCTTGTCCCGGCGTTGACAGAGTGTTCTTATGGTGGTAATGTCTGTATTTTCTCGGGCTTGGCAAACCTGCAATCAAGCCATTCTACAGACATTTTGAGGAACGCAAACCCTTACAAATCAACTTTTTTTACTCATGCAAAAAGGCCGCCAACCTCGTATCGAGATTGACGTCCTTTTATGGTGGAGGTGAGGGGAATTGAACCACGTCGGATAGAAGAATCGCCATAGACCGGACGTAAGAAACTCATATTTGATAAAGGTTTCATGGATTCGATATAAAATATCTTGCATCGCATTTCAGCCGTTTTTGAACCAAAACGTGTACTTTGACGTGTACCTGATGTTTAATATGCATGCGACCGGAAGTCATTTTTGTTGGGTTTCTTTTCGTGTATGTCTGTTTGTTTGCTGGGTCTGTCTGCGCGACTATATTTCCATTATATCATGAGCTTGCGAAAAGCAATTGATATTAACAAAGAAACATATCCAGTTTCAAACGTGCCATTCATATTTCGTTACTATAAAAGTCTATTGGCGGGCATACCATTAGTTGATATTCTTGAAAGTATATCCTTGACATTTCCATATGTAGAATACTTGATAATTAACTTGTTATATGTTTGCGGTTCGACGTCTTTGATAAAAGCCAAATATCCTTGGATTATGGCAGGATCACCCTGCTGTTTGGTCATCATTTTATATAGCATATCCTTAATTTTCCGTCGCATATCAATACCAACAGATACATGATGATCTGTAGTTAAGATAAGACCTGTAACCCTTTTTTGACTCTTATTTGACATAAATCTTGTTTTTGATTTGTTCAAAAGAAAACCTTGCTTTAACAACATGGATTCTACGATTTGAACTACCCCGCTATTTATGAATTTTTTAGATGAGAGGTAAATATCATCTGCATAGCGTGTGTACGTTAAGCCTTGAGATTTTGCATAACTGACCATAGCAACATCAAAGTTGAAAAGCACAC
>Ga0351853_1010_pt1 | contig 46189 bp, 40 predicted proteins | sample BONcelHFGM3001C8_FD_206799 | JGI IMG/M metagenome (GOLD analysis project Ga0351853, IMG submission 206799) | Enriched cells from coal bed in the Powder River Basin, Montana, United States - BONCAT cells FGM rep2 HSBNCT.FGM.300.1.C8 ... | reverse complement strand
TACCCACGAATATGGTGGCGGAGGATGGGTTTACCAGGTAGATGCCCGTTATGACTACAATAACGACGGGGTAACTGATGTACTTGGCTGTACCGGAAATGATGGAAGCAACACTGGTCCGGTAAGGGTCTATTGTCTCAATGGGCTGACAGGCATTTCAATCTGGGAGCGACCCAATCCTGATTCAGGGCCCCTGTTTTCGGTGATAGGCGTGGAGGACTTTACCGGCGATGGTAAACCGGATGTATTGGCCGGCGGATCGAATCAGCAGGAGAGTTCGGCCAGACTATTCGGGATCAATGGGGCTACCGGTACTGTGATCTGGACCAATTATCCCATTGGAACATCTACCTGGGGTCTGATGCAGTTGGATGACATCAACGGCGATGGAAAGAAAGATGTTGCTGCAGGTGGGTTCGGCGGACAGATAGTGCTGGTTAACTCGGTAAATGGTGCGAACCTCCACTTCATCAATATTGGCTCATTCATCATCAACAGGCTGCAGGATATGGGAGATCTGAACAAAGATGGCTACCGCGACATCCTGGTTGCCCACAGCAGTCCCATAGGGATTGTCGTTGATGGGTATTCAGGTGAAACCCTGTGGTCGGTCCCGCTTGCTGACCAGTCCTCTAATGTGGGAAACATCGGGGATGTGACCTTTGATGGCACGAATGATCCGATCATAGGAACCCTGTACAACAATAACTACGCTTATTTCCTGGATGGTTATGATGGTGCGGAACTGGCAGCTGCGCCGGGACCAACACCCGTTGATGCCATCACTGCCATCCCCGATATTGTGGGGGATTTAACCATGGAGATGGTTCTTGGCGGGAGAAACGGACTGGTAGCCTGCCTCTCGGGGGGTTATGACACTACTTCGCCGGTTGCCATTCCACCCATGACAGATCTTGTCCGGATGGATGTTGTGAAGATCTATCCCAATCCGGTAAACGATCAGATGACCATTCAGGTGAAGGTTAATCAGCAATCTGTTATCAAGCTGGAATTGTATGATCTCTCAGGCCGGTATATTTGCCTGATCGGTGAGGGTCACTATCCCGCAGGTGAGACAAGCTGGATATGGAACCGGCAATCTGCCGATGGCCAGCGGGTGAAGCCAGGTATATTCTATCTCAAGGCAACAACCGGTAGCCACGTTCAGTGGGTTAAGTTGATCACGCAGTAGATGAAACCGTTTTCAATTGCGATCCTGTTCCAGGTTTTCTCTCTTTCCGTGCTTGGGCAATCGCCAACTGTTTCACCGGAAGATTCGGTCAGGCAACTGGCTGATTCTTACCGGTATGCTGAAGCCATTCAACTGGCAGACAGGTACCTCGTTCTTGACAGCACCAATTTTGAAATGCTGAATCTCAAGGCCAGGGCCCTCCAGGCCTATTTCCAGAATCAGGGGGCCATCGGGGTATTTGAGCGGATTTACAGGCTGGATACAACCCGGCTGAGCACCCTGAATGACCTGGTAAATGCCAACAGGATGACAGGTCAGTATAAACAGGCTTCGGTTTACTGTGAAAAGATCACGCATCTATCTCCAGATAACCTTTACTTCAGAACTCAGCTTGCAAACCTTTATTCCCTCGATGGAAGGTTCAGGATGGCTCTGGATGTACTGATCCCGATTATCCGGGCCGATTCATCAAATCTTTATGTGCTGCGGCAGATTGGAAATTCATTTGCTTCTCTTGGCATGGCCGATTCAGCTATTGTCTATTATCAGAAAGCGTTGCTTCGGGACTCGATGGATGTGGCCACAACCGTGAAACTTTCCAATCAGTACATCCTGAAAAAAGCTTACGACACGGCCCTGCTGATTACAGAAATATTTCTGCGGGTTGATACAACTGATGCCGACGTTACAAAACAAAATGCCTATTGCTACTATCTGCTGAGGAACTACGCAAAAGCCCAAGAGCAGTTTACACGATGTATCGAGCTGGGCGACTGGTCAAAGCTTGCTTACAAGTACCTGGGATTATCCTATTATAAGGCAGACGAATTCGTTCTGGCGGAACCCTGGTTCAGAGAGGCCTATTATGCCGATACTACAGATGCGGAGGTCTGCTTCTATTACGGAGTTTCAGCGACGCGTGCGCTCAACCCCGACACAGGGCTGATGATGTTAAACAAGACACTGGAAACCCTCGGCCCCCTTACCGCATTTCTTTCAACCGTTTACGTGCAGTTAGCGGAGGTGTACAACAGCTTCAATGATGCCGATACTGCTTTGTGGTTTCTGATCAAGGCTGGTGAGCAGAATCCCTCAGATGTCAAATTGCTTTTCAGGATCGGTTATCAATATGATTTGCATCTGAAGAATGTGGAAATGGCACTTGTTTACTATGAGAAGTTTTTGAGCATGGCAAGTGCAACAGATCCGGCAACCAATGAATCCTCCCTCTCGATTGCCGTTTCATTTTCAGACTATGCGGCAGCAAGGGTGATGGAGATAAAGAAGGTCAATTCACAATCGTCAGTTCATCAATGATGTTTGTCGCGCCGGCAAACTTGTCAATGATGAAGAGGACATATCGGATGTCCACGTTGATGCACCGCTGAAGATTGTCCTCAAACAGGATATCACCGCTCATTGCTTCCCAGTTTCCGTCGAAAGCGATCCCGATCAGCTGGCCATCGCCATTGATTACCGGACTTCCGGAGTTTCCACCGGTGATGTCGTTGGTTGTCAGGAAACAGGTTATCAGTTTGCCATCCTGGCCATACGGACCGTAATCTTTGGCCTTCCAAAGAGCCTTGAGTTTCGCATCCACGATGAACTCATCATTTGTAGGATCCTCTTTCTCCATCACCCCGTCGAGGGTGGTGATGTATTCGTAATGAACGGCATCAGCAGGGAAATAATCGAGTACCTTGCCATAAGTAAACCGCATGGTGGAGTTGGCATCCGGGTAGAACATTTTATCGGGCATCATATCCCTGAGCCCGTCGATCCACAAACGGTTGCCTTTGGAGAGACCCGACCGGGCCTCCCCGAAAGCACCCATGAGCTTGCCCGATTCGGCCTGCATGGATTGAGCGGTTAACCAGGCCAGATCCTTTTTGAACACTTTAAGAGAGGGTTTATCAAGGAATGCGTTGGCGCTTTCTGCTGTGGCAAATACGCTGGTGGTATAGACATCGTTGGCGAAAGCAGCGAAATCGTTGTTGTAATCCTCTTCAATCATTGTGAAGATGGAAGGGAGGTTCTCTTTCTTGACGTTTTTCGCATAGAGCTTAAGCATCTCGCCAAACATGTTTTTCTCAATCTCAAAATCCCACTCCTGGAAATGATCTGTAACAACAGCGCGCAACCCATTGATGGTTTCTTCAATGGCAGCTTTGTTTTTATTCTCCAATTGCTCTTTTAACGGGCCAAATCCTTCGGCAAATCCCACAATATCCAATCCGCCTCCTGCAAACCTGGAATAGAAGAATGGCACACTCGCCTCTCCCAGTTTTTCATATCCAGCCTTTAAATCAGGTAATACATCTCCATATCTCTCTTTCCGCATGGGATTATCATCAATCCACAACGTAAAATCGTCTTCCAGCTCCTGTTTTTTCTCAAGTACATGGTTCTTCTGCAGCATCTTGGTTTGGCCAATAAAGTTTTTCCAGGTATTGGAAAGGCCGGCATAATTCTCGGAATAGGCAATTTTTGCTGCTTTGTCTACATCCATCCTGACTTTCATCACCTCGAGTTGTTTGCCAAATACATCAATTATTACGGGATAGAAATCATCCAGATTGTATTGGATTCCATATGAAGTAAGATATCGGCTTGTACTTCCGGGATATCCCCAGATCATGGCAAAATCGTTTTTATTCACGCCCCCAATGCTGATGGGAAGGTGGTAATCAGGCTTAAGAGGAATATTGTCATCAGAAAAGTTGGCCGGATTGTTTGTACTGTCAGCGTAGATTCTGAGAATTGTGAAGTCGCCTGTATGACGGGGCCACATCCAATTGTCGGTGTCGCCACCAAACTTACCGATAGAGGAGGGAGGCGCTCCAACCAGGCGCACATCTTTGTAGGTTTTCCAGACAAAGAGGTAATATTCATTTCCGCTGTAGAAGGAGCTGACCTTGCTCTCGAATTTTCCATCTTCAGAAGCACGGTCGGTGATACGGCCGGAGATCTCCCGAACTTTCTTTCCCCTGTCAGATTCTGAAATAGAATCGGCAAGAAATGGGATGATTGAATCGGTTACATTCTCAATTCGTACCAGAAAAGAGGCCATCATTCCTTCGTTGGGCAGCTCTTTGTCCATGGAGTAAGCCCAAAAGCCATCAGTGAGATAATCGTGCTCGGTGTTGCTGTGATTTTGAACAGCGCTGTATCCGCAGTGGTGATTGGTAAATATCAGACCTTTGTCGGAAACAACTTCAGCTGTGCAGAAAAAACCTCCGCTAGCCGGACTTCCCGACGAAAGGCCGACAATGGCATCTTTCAGACTGGAATGGTTAACACTGTATATCTCTTCGGGGGTCAGGTGCAGTCCCATTTTCTGCATATCGACGTAGTTCAGGCGCTCAATCAGAATAGGCAGCCACATACCTTCGTCGGGCGGATTTCCGGCCTGAACTTTTTTGCCGGGAATCAGCAAGAAAAGCATGCCAGCCAGCACCAAGCTCAATAAGGTGAATCTCTTTGTCATCATAATGTCAGTGATTTATTGAATGAAGATACAATATTACACACAATTTTCTGAACACGGAATTTTTTTAGATAAATGAGCTAACCTCTCGATATCTCTGCTCATCCGCCCCAACCAAGGCAATAACATGTAAAAAGAGTGGATAGTCAAAAAAAATTGACTTGTATCAGGGTTATTTCCATCTTTGCAGCCACTTAAACTAATTTATGTTAAAAGGATTTTACAAACACATGAGGGAACGGTTTGTCATCCCTCATATCCTTTTCTGGATGGTGAGTGTCGCTTTTTTTCTACTGCTTCTTATCTATACAAGGGGCTTCAGAATTGGTGAGATCGATTTTCGCACAGCCACTTCGATTCTGGTCACTGTATTTTTTCTCGCCATATCAGTCTATATCAACATCTTGTGGTTAATTCCACGATTCTTTAAAAAAAGACAGTTTGTTCTCTTTTCCATTTTGCAAATCGGGAATATCTGCCTGTTTATCTTTCTCAATTATTTCACATCCCATGTATTTGAGGAGGAACATCCGGAGTTTCTCAATGAAGCAATAGCAGAGATGATCCTGGTCACCCTTTTTCTGATCGTTACCACCCTGCTTAAATTTATGCGTGATTCCATTGCTCTTCAGGATGCCGAGCTCAAGGTAAAAGAGGTGGAAGGACAGAAGGTCAGGGCAGAACTCCAGGCGCTTAAATCCCAGGTTAACCCTCATTTTTTCTTCAATACGCTAAACAGTCTCTATTCGTTGAGTCTCGATAAGTCGGAGAAAACCCCCGATATGATTTTGAAACTTTCGGATCTGATGCGGTATGTGATTTACGAATCTCAGGACAACCAGGTGCCTCTTAAAAAGCAACTTGATTTTCTGAAAAGCTACGTATACCTGGAACAGATGCGGTCGGACGAGAACCTGAAAGTGACATTTAATGTTAAAGGAGATTACCTGAATACACGAATTGACCCTCTTCTTTTCATCGCCTTTATTGAAAATGCTTTTAAGCATGGCTGTAAAACATCTGCCCTTGGACCCTACATTCATATTGACTTTAACGTAGAGACTCCAGACCAGGTAAATTTTTCGATTGAAAATAATACAGACACTTCCGTATCTTTGATGGACAAGAAATCGGCTGGCTTTGGACTGAAAAACGTGAAGAAGCGCCTGGACCTGCTTTATCCTGGCAAGCATGACCTTCATATTATCAATACCGGAACCACCTATCGTGTTGAACTTTGTATTTGTATTCAAAACTTATGAAGATCAAGTGCCTTATTATCGACGATGAACCTCTCGCCCAACGGGTGATCGAGAAGTATGCCCAGGATTTGCCATTCCTCGAAATCGTAGGGAAGTGCAACCAGGCTGTGGAAGCAATCGAATTTCTACACCAGCAACAGATAGACCTGATGTTTCTGGATATTAATATGCCTAAGCTCAGTGGGATTGATTTCCTGAAAACTATGAAACATACTCCGCTGGTAATCATCACAACTGCTTATGCAGAGTATGCCCTCGAAGGGTATGAACTGGACGTGGTGGATTACCTGATGAAGCCGTTTGGTTTTGACCGGTTTGTTAAAGCGGTTCACAAGGCACAGGATGTGTTGTCTACCAAGAATTATCAGGATGAACCGAACGTTAAAAACGAGTACTCTGCCGAAGAGCAGTTCGTTTTTGTAAAATCGGGAAAGAAGACCTTTAAAGTAAATCTCAACGATTTGCTCTATGTTGAGGCGTTGGGTGATTATGTGAAAATTTATACAACGGAACGGATGATTGTAAGCTACCAGTCGTTGAAGCACATTGAATCCATACTTCCCTCAAACCGCTTCCCACGAGTTCATAAATCCTACATCCTGTCTCTTTCCAAAGTGGATATGATTGAAGGAAATCAGGTTCGGATCAAAGATAAATACATACCGATCGGATCAAACTACAAAATGGAGTTTGAAAAACTGGTTAAGGCAGGATAACTCCCTTAACAGTTCGTTTATCTCAACGCGAGCCGTTTCCCTCTTCAATGGCATTTTTCAAAGTCTTCAGCACAAATCCGAAGTAGATCATCAGGATTCCAAAAATTATGGCAAAAACACCGAGTAATTTTAACAGGAATCCAGCCGTTGTTACCGGGTCAAAAAAGAGCATCACGCCTAAAACTGTTGTGAGGATTCCATTGAAAAGGAGGATGTTCTTACTCGGGAATTTCTCTTTGATATTAACTAAAATTGCGAGTTGAACCACTCCAAGGATGACAGCCCAAACACCGATAATCACCAGGATGAATTTCATTGAGAAAGATGGGAACAGCAGAAAAACCAGTCCAATGATCACTGTAAGGATGGATTCAAAAAGAAGCATTCCGGCATGTTTGTCCTTTTTGATGTTTCGTAAGGCTGCGAGCAGAAGAATCACCCCCACCGCTGCACCTCCAATGCCGATGTAGATCAGGAGTGCCCGGATCAGGTCAGTGTCAAAAAAGAGGAGAAAGGTTCCGAAAAGGATTGCGATCAATCCGTTGAATACCAGAAACCACCAGTTTTTTTTGCTTTTTTGTTCCATGATTGTAAATTTATTGGGTTAATTGTCCTTTAAGCAGCGAGATGCCGTAAAAATATTCTGATATCGAACTTCCGATTACAAACAATCCAATGATCAGGAAGAGAATCCCTGCAATCCGGTTGATCCAGAGTTTCACCTGGGGGCTGATGGCAGTACGTATCTTATTTGCGAGTACAGCCTTCAGGATATCTGTCATCAGTACCATCAATAATGTCCCGGCGAAGAAAAAGGCAACCTTGTTGCTGTTTCCTCCGTAACTGGAATTGATAGCCACAACAGAGGTGATCCAGAAAAACCAGATAGAGGGATTGGCCAGATTCAGAAAATAACCTTTGAAAAAATAGGTAAAGAAGCCACCACGGTTAAATTTCAATTCCCGGATGGCTTCAACAGTCTCTTTTTCAGAGACTTTTCTTACCAGGGTAGCGATGCCAAACAGTATCAGGATTGATCCGCCAATGATACCAAGAATAAGGTGACTTTTTGGGTTCCCGAGAATTTGTGAGGCCCCGAAATAACTGCCTACAGCAATAGTCAGATCGCTGGAAAAAATTCCAAGAGCCAGGTATATTCCATGCCATGCCCCATACTTGATGCTGGTCTGGATCAGTGCAATCATGGCCGGACCTATGATAATAGCCACGGTCAATCCCAGGAAAAGCCCTTCTACGAGTGGTCGAATCATGGATACAATGTTACGAAAAAATAACTACTTTCGTGCGATAGCATAGTTGGAATGAAATCATTAAGCCGGGTGGTTATCTGGATTGCGGGGTCGATTATTGGGTTGGTTGTGATCCTTTTCGGAGGTTTTTTACTCTTCAGTGTCATCCATGAATATCGGCCTGATCCAATTGAATCTGTTGAGGTTGATGGTTCTTCATCAGAAAAGTCAGACACCACCAGAGTATTTTCGCTGATTATATGGAACATTGGTTATGGAGGTCTCGGGAAAGAGATGGATTTCTTTTATGACGGCGGGAAAAATGTTCGACCCGAAGAACCCTATTTTGAACAATCTATCGCAGGAATTGGGAGTTTCATAACACAACATGATTCTGTAGACTTCTTTCTTCTTCAGGAGGTTGACATGGATTCGAAACGAAGCTATTCCCTTAATGAGGTGAACTGGCTGGGAACCATACTGCCAGATTTTTGTATTTCGTTTGCGGCCAACTACAACTGCCGATACGTCCCCATGCCTGTTACTGACCCTATGGGACCGGTAATTTCGGGACTCGTTTCCTGTTCACGGTTTCAGCCGGAAGAGGTAATCAGACATGGCTTTGACAAGCATGTTTCATGGCCTAACCGGCTCTTTTACTTGAAACGATGCTTCATGGTATCCCGTTACGCCCTTGACGATGGCCACCAACTGCTCCTCATCAATATTCACAACTCAGCTTTTGACACAGGAGGCGTTTTGCGAAAAAGAGAGATGGAGATGATCAGGCAATTTATGTTAGACGAGTACGAAAAAGGAAATTTCCTGGTTGCGGGAGGAGACTGGAACGCAAATCCGCATCTATTCAATCCGGATGATATGATCTCGGGAGATAGGGTAAAAAAAGACGAATTTACGGATATGAACACCTTTTTTCCTGACTGGGAATTTGTATTCGACCCGCGATATCCGACAAACCGGGATGTTGACAATCCATACCAACACGGGGTCACACCGGTGACCATTCTGGATTTTTACCTCGTCTCCCCAAATATCCGTGTTCGTGGCATTCAAACATTACAAACAGGGTTTGAACACTCCGATCACCAACCGGTCTATTTACAAATCGCCTTACATCTTTAGTTATGATAATCGAGGTACCTGAATTAATGACACTGAGCGAGTTGCTCCTTATGGAATTTAGGGAAGCATCCAAAACGACGGTTAAAAAGATTATTTCCCGAGGGAATGTTAAGGTAAATGGCAAGATGAACACAAATCCTGCCACCAAGGTTAAGCCAGGAGATACCATTGAATATATCAAGCAGGTATTCCAGCTCAGCAAAATTAAACCACCCTTTCCGGTTTCCTACGAGGACAACTTTATCCTGGTTGCGGAAAAACCGGCGGGAATGTTGACTGTGGGTGATCGTGGTTTGGGAGGAACCTCATTTTATAAAGAGCTGCTTGCCTATGTGAAAGAGAATTCTCAGGGCAAGGAGCGACTCTATGTGGTGCATCGACTTGACAGAGAAGTTTCCGGATTGCTGGTTTTTACAAAAACCGAGGAGCTTCAGCAGATACTGAAGAACGATTGGAAAAATACCAAAAAGCTTTATTACGCATTGGTAGAAGGCTCCCCGCCAGAAGATAAAGGTACGATTCGCAGCTGGCTTGTTCAGGGAAACAACCAGAAAATGTTCTCGGGGAGGGTGTCGGAAAATTCCAAGCTGGCCGTGACACACTATAAAGTAATGGACAGAACTGATGGTTATGCTCTTCTTGAAGTGGAACTTGAAACAGGAAGAAAGAACCAGATCAGGGTTCATCTGTCGGAGATGAATTGTCCCGTTGTGGGTGACAGAAAATACGGCGCCGACGAAACATACGAACGGAGGATCCGGCTTCATGCCTATTATCTCGCCATACATCATCCTTCCACAGGGGAGGCCATGGAGTTTAAGAGCAAGATGCCAAAAGCATTTCTTGTTCTTAAGCCGGAAGATGAGAAGTACAAGTAAACCTACGCTGACGCATCGCCTCAAATACAAGAATGGCTGCCGATGTTGATACATTCAGGGAGTCAACTTTCCCATTCATGGGTATTTTAATGCAGGCGTCGGCTGCCGATAACCACTTTTCGGAAAGGCCAAATGCTTCAGAACCCATTACAATGGCCGATGGAGTTGTAAAATTAGCTTCGTGGTACCAGGTATTGCCCGTCAGCGCTGCAGCAAATGTGCTGATCCCTTTCTCCTGAAGCCATGTCACTGTTTCATCTGTTGAAGCCATAACAACCTGGTTGGTAAAAATGGTTCCCAAACTGGCACGTATAGTATTCGGGTTGTATAGATCAGTGAGGGGGTCACATAAAATAATGGCCGAGATAGCAGCCGCATCAGCGGTTCTGAGAATTGCTCCCAGGTTGCCTGGCTTTTCCACTGACTCAAGTACCAGGATCAGGGGAGATTCAGGCAGGATGAGACCGTCAAGACTCTTTGGTCCGTATGATGCACAGGCAATTACCCCTCCATTATCTTTTCTGTAGGCAAGCCGGTTAAAGACTTCAACAGAAATTTCAGTCACCTCACATGGGACCCTATCCTGCGGATAGAGTTCATGAAATTGCTGTTGAAGTAATAAGGAAGGGCAATGCAACAGAGCTGTCAATCTGAACCCTGCCTTCATGGCAAGAGAGATCTCCCGGGTTCCTTCTATTACCATCAGGTTGGATTTTCTACGCTCCCTTGATTTCTCCTGTAGTACAAGAAGCTGTTTAATCAGCGGATTCTGTATACTGGTAATCACTTTGTTCATGGCTGGAGAAGCGTGAAAAGAAAACAAACTTAAATATTTTTTTACTTTTTTGCAGGAACTATAAATTTTATTTATACATTTGCGTATTCAAATACCTAAATAAGGTTATGTCCAAGATCTTCTCCTTATCGGAAGCCTCTTCCATCGCCATTCATAGCATTGTGCTCATAGCCCGTGCCGAAAATGGAATTAATGTGGTGAAGATCACAGAGTTTACAGGATTCTCAAAAAATCATATCGCAAAAGTTCTTCAGCGGCTCGTCAAAAGTGACATGCTGAAGTCGGTACGAGGACCTTCCGGAGGATTTTCCCTGAAAAGAGAGCCGAAAGAGTACAATTTACTAGAAGTTTACGAAGCGATCGAAGGACCTCTTGAAGAGACTGACTGTCCGTTAGCATATGAAGTGTGCAATTATGATCAGTGCATCATGGGAACCGTGATCAATAAAATGACAGGCGAGTTTAAAAAATTCCTGAAGGGACAAACGCTGGATAAATACCTCTAATTTTTTTATAGACAAATAAGTATTACAATACCTAATTGCGTAAATAAAAATGAAAAGACAAATTGTTGAAATTGATGAGGAGCTTTGCAATGGTTGTGGAATATGCATCCCCAATTGCCAGGAGGGCGCACTCCAGATCATTGATGACAAGGCCCGGCTGATCAGCGATCTTTTCTGCGACGGGCTGGGAGCCTGCATCGGCCATTGTCCCGAAGGGGCGATCACCATTGTGGAACGAGAGGCTGAGCCATACAACGAACGGAAAGTAATGGAGCTGATCATGCCAAAAGGACGAAATACGATTTTGGCTCATCTGAACCATTTACGTGACCATAATGAGATTGACTTTTTAAATGTAGCGATTCAGTATTTAAAAGAAAAAAATATCGATATGAGCGAGGAAGGATTTCAATTGAACAGACCTGCAATGGCAGGGTTTCCAGACAAAATTATTCAGACCGGGATAGAAAAGCCAGAACCAGCAGCGTGCGGATGTATGGGCTCTGTGGCAATGGATTTCAGCATTGACGAGGAGCAGGTGAATGAGGCTGTTAAACAGGGTTCTGATCCTTTGGATGTTCCATCGGAACTGAAGCAATGGCCAGTCCAGTTGCATCTTCTGAATCCGCAGGCTTCCTATTTCAGGGAAACCGATGTGGTACTTACGGCAGATTGCGTCCCATTTGCTATGGGTAATTTTCATGCCCGCTTCCTGAAAGGGAACTCTCTGGCAATTGCTTGTCCGAAACTCGATAGCAACAAAGAGTCCTATATTCAAAAACTTGCCTCGATGATAGCAGATTCGAAGATCAACTCCCTTTCGGTAATCATGATGGAGGTTCCCTGCTGCGGGGGATTGCTGGCAATGGCCGAAGCTGCGCGGCAGCAGGCAGGGCGTAACGTTCCGATTAAACGTATCATCGTAGGGATCAAAGGGGATGTACTCGAGGAGGATTGGGCCTGATATCCCGTCGTCGGAGGGGCGACCTGCCAGGTCGCCCCTGCATACCAGGTGGAAAGGACTGCTAGCGAAATAATGAAACAGTGAAATTAGTAAGAACTGACAGATAACCAATTTTATTAACCAATTGAAACTTTATGAAAACACGTGGACTTTGGATTGGATTTACCGCCGTTATGATTGGCTCATTTTCAGTGCTGTTGTACTTCGGATATGAAATCTACCGGCAAGCCCCACCAATTCCCAACGAGGTGGTAATTACAGACGGAACGGTTTTATTTACCGGACAGGACATCAGTGACGGACAAAATGTTTGGCAATCCATCGGTGGCCAAGAGCTTGGAACCATATGGGGCCACGGTTCCTATGTAGCTCCCGACTGGACAGCAGATTGGTTGCATAAGGAGGCCCTCTTCATCCTGAATTTCTGGGCCGACACCACATATCACATGCCTTTCGCCGATCTGCCGGCTGAAACGCAGGCGATGCTGAAAGTAAGAGTCCAGAAGGAGTTACGGACTAACACATACGATTCAAAATCGGGTAACATGGTGATATCTCCCGTTCGTGCCGAAGCAATCCGTCACATCAGCAAGGAATACCAGGCCCTCTTCATGGATGATCCTGCCTTTGACAAGCTTCGCGACGCCTATGCTGTGAGGCTGAACACCATCGATGACCCGCAGCGTATGGCTTACATGAATGCCTTCTTCTTCTGGGCAAGCTGGGCTTGTATTACCCATCGCCCGGGAAGCGACATCACCTATACCAATAACTGGCCTCCGGATGAGTTGGTGGCCAATGTTCCTACGAGCTCGCTGATTTTATGGACAGGTTTCAGCGTGATCGTACTTTTAGCTGGCATCGGGCTGATGGTATGGTATTATGCCTCAAGAAAAGAAGAGGATCTCAAACCGGAAGAACTTCCCATGAAGGACCCTTTGACAGGCGGGATACAGACTCCCTCTATGCGTGCTACCTTGAAATATTTCTGGATTGTTACCGGGCTCCTGCTGGTTCAGGTAATCATGGGTGTGATAACGGCGCATTACGGTGTGGAAGGGCAGGCTTTTTATGGCATGCCGCTGGCCGAATTTCTGCCCTATTCGATCTCCCGCACCTGGCATATCCAACTCGCGATCTTCTGGATTGCCACCTCATGGCTCGCCACAGGGCTTTACATAGCTCCTGCCGTTGCCGGTAAGGATCCGAAATTCCAGAAACTGGGAGTAAATGTTCTCTTCCTTGCCTTGCTGGTGATCGTAGTCGGATCGCTCATTGGTCAATGGTTTGGCGTCATGCAGAAACTCGGGTTGGCTCAGAATTTCTGGTTCGGCCATCAGGGCTATGAATATGTCGACCTTGGACGATTCTGGCAGATCTTCCTGTTTCTCGGACTCTTTATCTGGCTGGGCTTGATGGCCCGCGCCCTGGCTCCTGCGTTTAAACAAGGGAAAGAGTCCCGGTCGCTGCTTACCATGTTTTTGATAGCATCCATCGCCATCGCCACCTTTTACGGCGCCGGACTGATGTGGGGACAACAAACGAATCTCGCTATTGCCGAGTACTGGCGCTGGTGGGTGGTTCATCTCTGGGTGGAAGGCTTCTTCGAGGTGTTTGCCACTGTTGCGATGGCTTTCCTGTTCGTAAGGATGGGATTGATCAGAGTTGTAACGGCTACAAGCAGCGTGTTGTTTGCCACGATTATTTTCCTCTCCGGAGGGATCATAGGAACATTTCACCATCTCTATTTCACAGGAACCCCAACGGCGGTTCTGGCACTGGGGGCAACCTTCAGTGCACTTGAAGTTGTTCCGTTGGTTACCATGGGGTTTGAAGCGTACGGAACCCTCAGACTTTCCCGGATCACAGGATGGCTTGCAGGATATAAATGGCCGATTTACAGCTTTCTTGCCGTCGCATTCTGGAACCTCGTAGGAGCCGGTATTTTCGGATTCCTGATTAACCCGCCCATCGCCCTCTATTACATGCAGGGACTGAATACCACACCGGTTCATGGACATACTGCCCTCTTCGGCGTTTATGGTATGCTGGGGATCGGATTGATGCTGTTTGTGTTGAAAAGCATGAATCCGGAAGCCGTCTGGAAGGAGAAGTGGATTAAATTCGCCTTCTGGGCCATTAATATAGGGCTCGCACTCATGGTGCTGATCAGCGTGCTCCCCGTCGGCCTCGCTCAAACCTGGGTCAGCGTGAAATATGGACTCTGGTATGCCCGCTCGGCCGAATTCATGCAGGATCCCACCATGGAATTCTTCAGGTGGCTGAGAGTGATCGGAGACACCATTTTCGGATTGGGTGTGCTGGCACTGGCTTGGTTTGTTTTCGGACTCAAGGGGGGATGGTCGGTAAAAAAGTAAGTACGAAGTAATGTCATTGCGAGCGAAGCGAAGCAAATGAATTACCAATAAAACAGTTGACTATGGAAAAATTATTATTTGAGCACTCAAATGTGTTCCGGTTTGCGGAGAAAGTGGAGTATTCACCGGAAGGAATTGTTAGCAAGCGGATTCTGGATAAGCCGGTAGGTTCGGTTACGTTGTTTGCTTTTGACAAGGGACAACGGTTAAGTACCCATTCGGCGCCTTTCGATGCCATGGTACAGGTGATCGAAGGAGAATCAGAGGTTGTGATCGCTGAAAAGCCTTTTCAAATGAAAGCCGGCGATACGATCATCATGCCGGCCGGCATACCGCATGGCGTTATTGCAACGGAGAAATTCAAGATGGTGTTAACCATGATCAAAGGGTAACCCGGATCAAATGACGAGGTTGTCTCAAAAGAAGAAAAATGAACCACAAAGGCACGCGAAGTACAACACAAAGGAACACTAAGGGGCTGAAAATCAGACCGTATTCCTTTGTGATCCTTCGTGTAATCCTTTGAGTCCTTAGTGGTTAAGGCCTTTTGAGACGGCCACGTCCTAAACGAAAGAGTATGTCAGAATTAATTAATAACAACCAATCCCGCAAGGAGCTGCTGAAGCACATGATCCTGCAGCTGCACGAAGGTGTGGCTCCCGAAGCGGTAAAAGCCAGGCTGATTGAATTGATGTCGAAAGTGCCATACGGGCTTGTCGTTGAAGTTGAGCAGGAGCTGATCAACGAAGGACTTCCCGAGGAGGAGGTACTGCGGCTATGCGACGTGCATACCCAGGCGCTGGAGGGGCACATCGACCTCTCGTCCATGAAAATTGTGGCACCGGGACATCCGGTCGACACATTCAAACAGGAGAACCGGGAACTGGAGAAGGTGGTGAAGCAGCTTCACACAATCTTCGGGGCGGTGGACCATGAGTATGAACAACAGGGTTCGACAGCCACGGTCAACAGGATCAGAAGCCTGTTCAACAGCCTGATGGATGTGGACAAACACTACAGGAGGAAAGAAAACCTGCTGTTCCCTTTTCTGGAGAACTATGGGATTACCGGACCTCCGAAGGTGATGTGGGGGAAACACGATGAAACCAGGGACCTGCTGAAGAACGCGCTGAACTCCCTCGACATGCCGGCCACAACAGCCGACCAGATGAAGATGAAGATCGGAATGAACCTGTTGCCGGCGGCAAAGGCCATCACCGACATGATCATAAAGGAGGAGGAGATCCTCTTCCCCATGACCCTCGACAAGTTGACCGAATCCGACTGGTACGAGATCCACCAGCAAACCAACGAGATCGGATATTGCCTGTACGATCCGCAGATCGAGTGGAAGCCGCAGGGGATTGAAATCAGGAAAGAGGAAAAAGGTGCTGAAGGGGATATTCAGCTTCCCAGCGGCCGCTTCAGCAAGGAAGAACTTTTAGCTCTGCTGAACACGCTCCCGTTCGACATGACCTTCGTGGACCGGAACGACAAGGTGAAGTACTTTTCCCAGGGAAAAGAACGGATCTTTGACCGTAACCGCGCCATCCTGGGGCGGGATGTAAGAATGTGTCACCCCCCGTCAAGTGTCCATATAGTGGACCAGATCATCACCGATTTCAAGGAGGGGAAGGCCGACAGCGCCCCCTTCTGGATCCAGATGGGAGGGAAGTTCATTCATATTGAATATTTTGCGTTAAGGAATCCTGAAGGAGAATACCTGGGAACGCTCGAAGTATCACAGGACGTCACAGAGAAGAGGAGTCTTCAGGGAGATCAACGCCTGCTTTCGTACCGAAAAAAAGAGTCAGACCCTGCAACGATTGAATCCACCGAAACAATCGAAAAAGTTGAAATCCCCAAAGCAAAGGGACCAAATGAAAAACTCACTATGAACGAACCGCATTGGCTTGACAGAAGCCTGATAAAAATAACGCTCGATGCCAACCCGTTGCTGGCGCAGGGAATTCATCCCCTGGAACGCGTGCAACAGGAGTGTGCCACCCTGCAATCGGGAGAGATCTATGAGATCATCGCCCCCTTTCCCCCGATGCCGATGATAGAAAAACTAGAGGCTGCAGGGTTTGTAAGCCATTCGGAGCAGGCAAACGGGATGTTTCACACCTATTTTTTAAAAGCGAAATAGCGAGATAGCGAGAAGCGAAAATTTCGCTACTTCGCTACCTCACTACCTCGCTACCTTGATTTCGTGGTGAAAACCTCAAACTTAAAACTACTTCAGCGGTTGCGTTCCTGGCACAAATGGCCAAGCCTGATCTTTACGCTTTTCATCCTGCTGTTTGCGTTTTCAGGGATTATCCTTAACCACCGGGATCTCCTGTCATCCGTAGATGTGAACCGTAAGGTACTGCCTTCCGTTTACCGCTACAACAACTGGAACCTTGCCGCAGTAAGGGGAGCTGTTCCATGGGGAGGAGACACTATCATGGTATATGGAAATATCGGCATCTGGACTACCGATACCGCATTTTCTTCCTTTACCGACTTCAACCAAGGCTTTCCGGAAGGCATTGACAACCGAAAAATTGCGGCTGTCGATGTTGATAGTATTACCGGGATCCATGCTGCCACGCTGTTCGGACTGTACCGGTATGACAAGGTTAAGGGAAGGTGGAACAGGATTACCCTGCCGGTGGAGGAGGAGCGCATCGTAAAGGTTCTGGCAAAAGGGGATTCCCTCGTAGTGATGACCCGCTCCAACGTGCTGGTGTCAACGAATTCGGGGGGGCTTGACAACTTTACCTTGGTAAGGGTTCCGGTTGCGGCGGATGAGGACGGCAACGTGGGACTCTTCAAGACCCTGTGGGTGATCCACAGCGGGGAGATTTACGGGCTGGTTGGGAAACTGATCGTGGATGCCGTCGGGATTATCTTTATCCTGCTGTGCATCACCGGACTGATCTATTTCTTTGTCCCCTACCGGCTGAAACAGCTGAAGGATGAATTCCGGAGGATCCGGCTGAAACGGTTCAACCGGAACGCACTGCGGTGGCACAACGTCGTGGGCTCCTGGGCGATCCTTCTGCTGATTCTCACCACCCTCACGGGGATGTTCCTGAGGCCGCCACTGCTGATACCTATAGCCAACTCCAGGGTAGAAAAGATCCCCTTTACCGAACTGGATAACCCCAACCCCTGGTTTGACAGGTTTCGCGATCTTCTATATGATGAGGCGCACCATTCCTGGATGGTAGCTACATCAGAAGGCATCTACCATACCAATGAAGATTTTACCACCACCCTGAAGCCATTTCCAGCGCAACCTCCTGTAAGTGTGATGGGTATCAATGTATTCCGGAAACTCGATTCAACAGGATACCTGGTGGGTTCCTTCAGCGGACTTTTTCGTTGGGAGCCTGAGTCGGGACTTGTTTGGGACTACTTCACCAAGATGCCCTACCGCATGACCTCACGAACCGGCCCGCCGTTCGGATCAATCTCGGTAGCAGGATATATAGAGCTGGCAGCCGGCGACAGGCAGTCAGCAGTAGAATCCCCTGACACGATCTTACCGGCCCACCACACCACCACACCACCACACCACCACACCACCACGGCACAACGTCGCCACGGCACCACAGAGGTTCTTTTCGACTACATGGGGGGTGCGATTTCCCTCAGCAGAATCAAATGGTTCCCTGAGATGCCGGAGGAGGTGAAACAGGCCTCCCCGATTTCACTCTGGAACACGGCCCTGGAGTTCCATACGGGTAGGATTTTTCAGCCGGTTCTCGGCGATTTTTATATTTTGGTGGTCCCGGTAGTGGGATTGTTTGCCCTGGAGATCAGCATGGTCGGCTTCCTGGCGTGGTGGATAGCAAGGCGAAGAAAGCGGAAATCAGAATCTGAATCCAAGGAACAGATAAAGTCTGTTGATTGAAGATTTTAATCCGGAATAAGCTGACATCCCGGTTCCATACTCGTACCTTGCCTCACAAGAGAACCTTTTAAATCTGGCTCCAAGACCACCCAGGAACCCGACTTCATAGTTGCGTGAATCGTTCAGGGCTTTTTTTTCTTCCACCCTCTCTTGTTCAAAAAGGACTGATGTGACAATGGTCTCGTTTTGTTCAAAAATGGCAAACCCGTTAGAGAGTCCGGCATTGAGGAAAAGGAAGAAGTTGCCCAATGGATAGGAATAGCGGAGCAGATTATTAAGTTTGAGGTACCCATAACCTAGTGTAGATGCATACGTGGTGTATCTATTCTCATGAATGTAATCCTCGTAAACGCCTTTGAACTTATAAGAGGTAAAAATCAATTCATTGCAAATCGACCATTTTTTGTTGTTCCTTGCCAGGACCACATCTAAAAAGGCTCCTCCTGAAAAATTATAGGAAGGCTGAAAACCTGCATTCACAAGGTAATCAAAATCAGCGCTTCGAAAAGAGACCGTGGAAAAGGTTGCCCCTGCAAGGACTCCGAAATCAAAAGAGATCTTTTCTGTTTTTTTATGAAAATCAAATTCTGAGTGGGAGCAATCATAATAGGAGAGAAATAATTTTTCGAGACTATTCTGCTGATAGGTTGTGTTCTGTAATTTTTGTTGAAGTGATGGACAATCCTTAAGATAAAGGATTAATTGACCGATATACTTTCTGTTTTCAACAATTACCGACTTTCCGTCCTGATCCTTCAGGTACTTTTTATACACCAGCAAATCATAGGAAGAATCCTGACCAATGTAATATTGCTCTTTACCAAGTTTGCTCCTCAGTAGATAGAGGCTTTTATCCCCTTTGACCAATGCCTGCAGGAAGCCGGTCTCCTTTACGATATTGAGTTCGGCATCGTAATCAAGATCGGTTGTTTTATCCGAACTCAACTCTGTTTCTACCACTGCGCTGAAATACTTTTCATCAAGAACCCCAAACTCTTTGATATCAACTGGAGAGTAACCCTGTTTGTCATCATCGGGAGTCTTTGCAAAGAAAACAATCCCGGGATTATTTTCCCAGTTCCGGTAATCAATAAATCCAGTTATCGTATCTCCATTTGAGAGGATAAGATATCCAGCGAGGTAATTCTTCTGACAGAATGTTGAGATGGGAATGAATGCCGTTGCAGTTTCAACAATAATAAGCAGAAACACCGGTAAGGAAAAAGTGAGGATTTTCATGCTAATAAAGTTAGGATTCAAATATACTATTTTGTTTGAAATGCAGAAATATTATTCTTATTGGTTCAATCATAGGGAATGACCTAATTCTTTTATCTTTGTTTGGGTTCCTCAAACTCGCATTCAAACACATGAAATATCCATACAAACGCCTTTCATACCAAACGCGAATGATCTTAACGGATATTCCATGTGACCATTGAAATCAAAATTATTAACACATGAAAAGGAGATGAGCTCTTTTATCCATTGGCTGATCCCTCCCGATAACTGGAAACCCACAGTCTCTGTGCTGATGGGGATATTCGTCGGTTTAGGTGCCTATGCCTTCTATATCTCAAAAGCGCCATCTTACCTGTCGGATAATCCGGAGACTTGCATCAACTGCCACGTGATGAATCCGCAGTTCACCGACTGGGCGCATAGTTCTCACCGCACGGTGGCCACCTGTAACGATTGTCATGTGCCGCACGACAACCTGTTTCATACATATCTGTTCAAGATGCAGGATGGGCTGAGGCATGCTACCATCTTCACACTCAGGAAAGAGCCCCAGTCGATCTACATCCTGGATGCAGGGAAAAAAGCAGTGCAGGATAATTGTATCCGATGTCATGAACATACTGTGGGGATGGAATACCTGATGGCGGTACAGCCGGATTTCCACAATACGCTGAAAGAAAGACATTGCCTCGATTGCCACAGGGAAACCCCGCACAGCCGGGTCAACAGCATCGCCTCCACCCCTAACGCCTTGGTGAAGACAACTTTGGAGAGCCGGACAAAGCGGTAGAAGGAAGAGGGATGAAGGAGGAGAGATGAGGGTGCATGTGATACGTATGAAGGAGTATTAGAGAAGTAAGGGACAAGGAATATAAAATTATATGATTTTTACTATTTTACCATCCAACTATGGAACAACATCGCAAACGTGCTCCCTGGGTTAACTGGGCGCTCTTTTTTGGAACCATGATTCTGGTATTTTTTCTTGGGTTACTAGCCTCCTCTATCACCGAGAGGAGAGCAGAAAATGAGTATGTGTACAAACCCAAGGTTAAGCTCAGTGAATACGAACCACGAAACGAACTTTGGGGTGAGAACTTCCCACGTGAGTACCAGAGTTATCTGCAAACGTCGGATACAACTTTCCGAAGTAAGTATCTTGGAAATGCACCCACCGATATGCTTGCCGAAGATCCGCGACTGGTAGTTCTATGGGCTGGATATGGTTTTTCGAAAGATTACATGGCTCCACGCGGACACTTTTATGCCATCACCGATATCCGGAATACATTACGGACCGGTGGGCCAATGAAACCCGATGAAGGTCCCATGCCCAACACTTGCTGGACATGCAAAAGTCCGGATGTTCCCCGGCTGATGGAGGAGATGGGACCGGCCGGTTTCTACAAAGGGACATGGGCCTCAAAGGGCCCGGAGGTGGTGAACTATATCGGTTGCGCCGACTGCCATGACCCGAAAACGCTGGATCTGAGGATTACCCGGCCGGCCTTGACAGAAGCCTTTGCATCGATGGGACGAGATATCTCACAGGTAACACATCAGGAGATGCGTTCGCTTGCTTGCGCCCAATGTCATGTCGAGTACTACTTTGACAAGCACAGGTTGGATGCTCCAGATATCCAGTATCTTACATTTCCATGGAGGGATGGAACCTCAGCGGAAGCGATGCTGGCGTATTACAACGAAACCGGATTTGCAGATTTTACGCATGAGCTGAGCAAAGCCCCAATCCTGAAAGCGCAGCATCCCGATTATGAAATCTTCATGACCGGAATCCACGCCGAACGTGGCCTGGCCTGTGCCGATTGCCATATGCCCTACGTGAAGGAGGGAGGCCAGAAATTTACCAGCCACAAGATGGTCAGTCCCCTGGCCAATATTCAGAATACATGCCAGGTGTGCCACCGTGAATCGGAAGAGCAGCTTCGGGAAAATGTATACCAACATCAGGAAAAGGTTAAGGAGATCAGGGATAAACTGGAGATACAGCTGGTGAGTGCCCATGTGGAGGCCAAAGCCGCATGGGATACCGGTGTTCAGGAGAAAGAGATGGAACCGGTATTGAAACACATACGGAATGCGCAATGGTACTGGGATTTCACGGCAGCCAGTCACGGTGGCTCATTCCATTCTCCGGTAGAGATGGCCAGGGTGGTAGGACTTGGGATGGATGAGGCGCAGCAGGCCAGAGTTCTTCTGGCTCGGCTGCTGGCAGGCCGGGGCATCGGTGAAATCGCCTACCCGGATCTCACCACCAAAGCCAGGGCGCAGGAATTCATTGGTCTGCCAATGGACAAGCTGAAGGCCGAGAAGTCAGAGTTTCTCAGGGTCATCATCCCCGAATGGAACAAGGTTGCCTTTAGCAGGGAAGAGGAGTGGGCAATAGATTATATAGAGGGTCAATAGTCTGATGTATTTTCTGTTTTCAGCAATGGACATGCGACAGATCATGAATAACCATGGTCGTTCAATTTAAACAGCAGGTTCCCCCTCAAGCTCCTTCAGGATCTTATTCACATCCTCTTCGGTGGAGGTGAGTTTCTGCTTGCAAATGTTGATCAGGAAGGCAGCGCGTTTGACCTTCCCGGAAAGCTGATCAACGGAGATCTCTCCGGTCTCGATTTCACTGACAAGAGTCTGTAGCTCTTCAAAGGCTTCGGTGTAGGTGATCTTTTCGTTCATGGCGATGGTTCGGATTGTATTTCTGTTGCGGTACTTGTAATGGATCCTTCAGATGTGATGGTTTTCAGGATGTCGCCGGGGCTTACTTCATGGGATGTATAAACGGGTTTTCCATTCAGTAACGTAATAGTATAGCCTCTGGATAATACCCTTACCGGGTCCAGCAGGTGCAACTGTTTTGAAAGCGTATCTACAGTGGATTTCCAGTCGCGGATCAGTCTGACTGCCCGGGTTCGGAGTGTAGCCATGCAGTCGGTCAGACGAACATGGGAAGTTTTTGTCACTCTGGCCACTCCTGATTTCATCTGGATGGATGACCGGGTGAGGATATCCCGCTTATTCCGGATAAAAAAACCTGTGAATCCTCTGATACCGGTGGCTTGATGAATCAATATCCGGGTTGAAGCATGCAGGAAATTCGTGGTTTGGGTTTGGAAATTCGTCACAGTTTCCAGCAGATGATAAAGCGAATCCTTCAACAGTTGACGGGATGTTTCGGTCAGGATTCGCTGGGCTTCCTGCACGGGAACCGAAAAGTTGTGGAATTGCTGGAGCAGGAATCCGCCCAGGTCGGTAGGTGTGATGCAGTTCCGGAAAGAGACCATCTCGGTCACAGTTTCGTTGGTCGCATGCCCGATACCGGTAATCACCGGAAGGGGAAACAGTGCTATCTGCCTGGTCAGTTCGTATCGGTTGTATCCTGCCAGACCAATATCCCCGCCGCCACCACGGATGATCGCCACAGCATCGAAATGGGTTTGTACCATCCGTATGCGGTCTAGCTGCCGTACGATCGATTCGGCTACCTTTTCTCCCTGCAGCAGAGAAGGAAAGAGCATGTAGAAAAAACAGTATCCCCAGGAGTTGGTCTCAATCACCTTCCTGAAATCGGCGAACCCTTTGCTGGTTTCCACCGAGATCACGGCGATACGTTGTGGTACCATTGCCAGTTTTAATTGCTTATTGGTATCGAAAATTCCCTCACGCCTTAGGCGGTCGATCGTCTCCTGTTTTTCCCGTTCCAGCTCTCCAAGTGAATAGACAGGGTCTATCTCAAGGATCCTAAGTGACAGGCCGTACACCGGATCAAATGAGATCCGGGCAAGAAATAATATGAAAATACCCTCTTTCAACGGCTCTTTCAGCACCCGAAGGAAATTATCGTTGATCCGGAGGTAGTCCTCTTTCCACAGATTTGCCTTGATCTGTGCCACAACTTTTCCATCTCTCTTTTCAAGAAGTTCAGGATAACAGTGACCTGAATGCATGTAATGGTTCAACTTATTCATTTCGGCTTTGACCCAAAACGGACTACCATAGCGCTCTCCGAGGGTTCGCCTGATGCTCTCCATCACCTCCAGCAGGGAGTAAATCTTTTTTTCTTCCTTCTTTTCCGGCATCATGCTGTGAAGATAAAGAATTTCACGCAGAGCACGCAAATTTAACTAACTTAGCTGTTTCTCTATTTCTGTTTCATCATGGAACTTTTCTCCCCTACCGACTGGACCGACTACGAACTGATTGACACCGGTAACCGTGAAAAACTCGAACGGTTCGGAAAATACATCCTGATTCGCCCCGAACCACAGGCGGTTTGGAAGAAAGCAATGTCAGAAGAAGATTGGGATAAACTCCACCACGCTAGGTTCTCCAGAGGAAAATCAGGCACCACATCCCCACATTACCAGTCACCAGTCACCAGTCACGATGCGCAATTCACAAAAGAGAGGAAGGAGGAGAGAGGCGAATGGATCCGTAAGCCTGAGATGCCCGACCAGTGGATGATCGGATACAGGTACAAAGAGATGCAGTTGAAATTCAGGCTGGGGCTGACGGCATTCGGGCACATTGGCGTTTTTCCGGAGCAGGCGGAGAACTGGAAATTTGTTTACGATACGATACAAGCCATAAGCCATGAGGCTCATGGCACGAGGGATGAATTACGAGGGACGAGGGATGAAGTACGAAATGCGAACCGGAGCGAAGCGGAATTAGGCGGAGCCAAACGCGAAACTCGGGTTCTGAACCTCTTCGCCTATACCGGTGGTGCTTCATTGGCGGCAAAGGCGGCAGGTGCCGATGTAGTGCATGTTGACTCCGTGAAACAGGTGATCAACTGGGCGAGGGAAGACATGGAGGTGAGTAACCTGGATGGGATCCGTTGGGTGATTGAAGATGCCTTGAAGTTTGTGCGGCGGGAAGTGAAACGGGGAAACCACTACGACGGCATCATTCTCGACCCTCCGGCATACGGACGGGGACCCGACGGAGAGAAATGGATCCTTGAGGATTCGATCAACGAGATGATCGCCCACTGTGCCAAACTTCTCATTCCTCATTCCTCATTCCTGATTCTCAGCTTGTATTCCATGGGGTTCTCATCGTTGATTGGAGAGAGTCTGGTGAAGAGTCATTTCGGAACGGAAAGAGAGATCCAAACCGGCGAGTTTTACTTTACCGACCGCGCAGGAAGACGGTTACCACTGGGAACGGTTACAAGGTTTTACTAAATATCCAGACCACATATCCAGCCCTCAAAGGGTTAGGTTTACCGGCTATTTCTTGCAGCTATAGCAAATTGCATGAAATAGGTTTCGATCGAGGGATCCTCTTTCACAAAGAGGGATAGTAAAAATTGATCTCTGGCGCGCAAAACTTCTTTTGTTCTGTATGATTTTTGCGCAATCAACAATTCTACGGTGGCGGAAAATAAATCCAATGCACGGATTAATGCCGGTTCAAAATCTTCATTCCGCTGTTTTAACTTGAGCGTTCTTCCGACCTCACTGCCGATATTCCCCAATTGTTCAAGGATGGTTAACTGTTTCCATCGCTCGCGATTGATGGCATAAGGTGGTATGTTGACAGGTTGCATTAGGGCTCCTTAAAGAGTAATTTTTCGCTTGATCAGCGCAATAATTTTTTTTCTGATCTCTTCATCTTCCACCCCTCTCGACATATTTTGCTGACGCGGGCGGATGTTAATCATAGAATCGAATTCAACGAAATCGTCAGATCCATATTTCTGTGGGTAGAGATTGATGCCCCAAAGATCATTCTGTTGAGATCCCTGCTCCAGCAAATACTGTTCCTGATCCACGTGTAATTCAGAATCTACAACAAGGATTTCAAGATTCAAATCAACAACGGCTTTTACGAACATCCCATACATAGATTCTGCCATTTGGGAAAGTTCTGAGAGGGATATCGGATCGGCCACTTTCATAGACTAGATCTTGCAGGGACAAAGATAACCTGAAAAACATTCGTTTGTCATATTCCCTTTTGTTGTTTTAAGGATTTGCAGGATAAAAATTATGTACAATCGTCCGTCTCAATCCACCGCAAACAAATCCGCTGCAATCCCGTCGGCCAGAAACTTACCCTTTTTGGTGAGGGTGTAGATCCCTTCTGATTCCTGTAAAAATCCTGATGTCCGCTCGTCGGCCGAAACGTTTGCGAAGGCCTGATGGCGGAGGGCCTGATGCCGGAAATAATTTGCATAGTCAGGTCCAAAGCGTTGGGTTATCTCCTGAAGATCAATTCCTCCAATCGTTCGTAGGGAGGTCATGACATATTCGTTATAGCGCTGGATTGGGGTCAGAATCTCCTCTTCGAACGGAAGGATCCCAAACCCCAGATCCCGGATATAAGAGCTCAGGCTGGAGATGTTCCACCGGCGAGATGTCCCGTTATACGAATGGGCTGAAGGTCCGAGTCCAAGGTATGGAATTCCTCTCCAGTAGTTGTTGTTGTGCCTTGATTCATATCCCGGCAGGCAAAAATTTGAAATTTCGTACTGGACATACCCGTGCAGTTCCATCGTATCCATCAGGATATCAAACTGTTCAGCCGACTGCTCATCAGATACAGGTTGCCGCTGCTTCGTCGTTTCACTCCTCGCAGTGACAAAGATACTGGATGCCGGATGACTGGATGACTGGATGCCGGAGGACTGTTCACTTCGCTCTTCGCTCTTCGCTCTGTGCTCTGTGCCCTGTGCCCTGTACTCTGTGCCCTGTGCCCTGTGCTCTGTGCCCTGTGCCCTGCGCTCTGTGCCTCGCTTAATTTGCCAGGCTAACGGTGTTTTCGGTTCGACCGTCAGAGCATAGGCAGAGAGATGGGGAATTCCGAGATCAATGACCCTTTGTAAGTTCTCCTTCCAGTGTTCGTTCGTCAGGGTAGGGATCCCGTAGATCAGATCAACGCTAAGGGAGCCGATCCGCGATCCGCGATTCGCGATTCGCTTTTCGCTTATCCTTCTGCGTACTTCGTATTTCGTATTTCGTATTTCAGTGATTTTATCCGGTATCTGGTTTCCGGCATCCACTATCATTTTTATCGATCTTTCCGCCTGTCGGGCATCGTGACTTCTGGTTAAATAGTGCAGGTCTTCATCAAAAAAAGACTGGATCCCGAGACTGACTCGGTTGACCGCACTGGCTGAAAGCGCCTCCAGATACTCCGGTGTAACATCATCAGGATTCATTTCCAGTGTGATCTCCTGATCTCTGGTTTTTCGTTTTTCGCTTTGCCACGTCTCCCGAGTACTCGGGATCCTCGCAATGACATTTTTCGCTTTTCGCTTTTCTCCACTCCCCTTCAGGGGAGGGGCCGGGGGAGGGGTATTTATCGCGTATCGCGTATCGCGTATCTTTTCAATAATCTCCTCCACCTGGCTCACCGGCAGCAACGACGGGGTCCCTCCACCAAAATACACGGTCTCAATCGGTTTACCTCCCAGATAATCCCGCGTCAGTTCGATCTCCATCAGCAGGGCCTGAAAGAATTCATCCCTGAATTTGGTAGTTGCCAGCGAAAAGAAGTTGCAGTAGTTGCACTTCTGCCGGCAGAAAGGAATATGGATGTAAATCCCGGCCACCGGAACTACTTTTTCAGGATGATACGGAAGGTGGTTCCTTTGCCCAGCGTGGAGGATTTGACGAAGATCTTGCCAGAGTGGTAGTTGTTGATGATCCGCTTGGAGAGGGTCAGTCCGAGTCCCCAGCCACGTGTCTTCGATGTGTATCCGGGATGGAAAATGGTCTTAAAGCGCGACTTCTGAATCCCCCGGCCCGAGTCGGTGATATCAAGGATTACCTGGTTCGCATCCTCCGTCACCTCAATGTGGATGGATCCGTTCCCATCCATCGCATCCACGGCATTCTTGCACAGGTTCTCCACCACCCATTCAAAGAGGTGAAGGTTGATGGGCGCGAGGATCTGAACGGAGAGATCGGGCGTGATGGTAAATTTTACTTTCGGCGAGACTCTGGATTTGATGTAATTCACTGAGTCGTTGATCACCCTTACAATATTGTACGGCTCAAGCCTTGCGGCGGCGCCGATCTTGGAAAAGCGGTCGGTGATAGTCTCCAACCGGTGAACATCCTTCTCAATCTCAGTAACGGTTTCTTCATCCAGGCCCTTCAGTTTCAGCAGCTCAACCCACCCGATCATGGAGGAGAGCGGTGTGCCAAGTTGATGGGCAGTCTCTTTCGCCATGCCCACCCACACCTGGTTCTGCTCCGATTTGCGGGCAGTGCTGAAGAGGAGGTAGGCAATCAACAGAAAGACAGCGAATACCGCAAACATCACCAAGGGAAAATATTTCAGCTGGGTGAGCAGGAAAGAATCCTTGTAAAAGATATACCTGATGCCGGTATCCGCAAGATTGACCTCAATGGGGAGATTTTGCGATTTCATGGATTCCAGGGTCCGTTCAACAAAGGCGGGATCAGACATCCTGTTATCCGAAAGGTTCCCGTAAGCAATCACCACCTGTTGGGTGCTGTCGGTGATGATCACGGGAACAGATGCCGAGTTGAGAACCACTTCGGAGAAGAAGGAGCTGATCAGGTCATCCAGCGCGTTCTTCAACTCAGAGAAGATGTTCGAATCTTTGTAGTAGAGGTAAAATTTCTTATTGGCCCAGTAGTTGACCACGATGGGAGGATAGTAGGTAAACTCCTCCCGAAGCCTCCCCAGGAGCATCGGGACGGTATCCATGCTGAATCCCACGTTCCGGACCGACACGATGTTGTTCCGGTCGTCGGTCTGGATCACGGGAATGGTGGTATTCTGGGAGATGACATCCAGGTAGTAATTCAGATCATCATTGGAGGTAGCGTTGTTCAGCCGTTTCTGCGCTTCGGCAAGGATCGCCACCCGCTTGCGCTCTTCGTTCTTGATCTGCTCAAAGAGGATGTTGGTAAAATTCACCAGGTCGGCCTTGCGGTGAATGGCATCGGCCCAGATCTCCACATTCTTGCGCTCATCCTGGCGGGTATACTCAACCAGGATGTTTGTGTAATAGAGAGAGGCGGCAACGATTAAAATGGCTACTCCGAAGAGGATCCATTTCCATCGTTTTTTTCGGAGGTAAATATCCATGATTCAGTTAACAACGTACAAATCTAGCCATTTCTTTTATCATCATGATGAAAAAGTCCGGCCGGTTGTTAATAAATAGAGGCGAATTGCCTCCCTAGTCCGGCATCTGAGCCGTACTTTTGCCAGCGGATTCATACGGAGAAAATCCTTCAGCCACGATCATGAGAAAAGCCCGGTTAATTCTGGAAGACGGAACGGTATTTCATGGCCAGTCATTTGGTTGTGAACGTTCGGTTGCCGGGGAGGTGGTGTTCAACACCGCCATGACCGGTTATCCCGAAAGCCTGACCGATCCATCCTACCGTGGCCAGATCCTCGTGCTCACCTACCCCCTGATCGGCAATTACGGGGTGCCTTCCGGAATAACGGAAAACGATCTCTTCAAGTTTTATGAGTCGGACCGGCTTCAGATTACCGGACTCATCATTGCCGACTACTCGGAGGAGTACAGCCACTGGAATGCCAGTGAAAGCCTGGGCCAATGGCTTCAACGGAGCGGCATTCCCGGCCTTACCGGCATCGATACACGCGCACTCACCAAAGTGATCAGGGAGCGGGGTGCCATGCCGGGGAAGATTGAGTTCGATGGAGAGCCGGTCGAATTTACCGACCCCAACAGGGAGAATCTGGTAGCACAGGTGAGCTCTGCGGAGAAAGAGGTTTACGGGGAGGGTTCGAAACGAATTCTTCTGATCGACTGCGGGGTGAAATACAACATCATCCGCCACTTCCTGAAACGCGACACCACCGTGATCCGTGTGCCGTGGGACTATGATTTCTCAGGGGAAGAGTATGACGGACTTTTTATCTCCAATGGTCCGGGCGACCCGAAGATGTGCGTTGAAACCATCAACAATCTGAGATGGGCGATCGGCAAGGATATACCGGTATTCGGGATCTGCTTGGGAAACCAGCTGCTGGCACTCGCCTCCGGAGCCGACACCTACAAATTGAAATACGGCCACCGGAGCCATAACCAGCCGGTGTTAATGAAAGGGACAAACAAAGCCTTCATCACCTCCCAAAATCATGGCTATGCCATCGATGATGCCAGTTTGGGGGATGAATGGGAGACTTTTTTTATCAACCTCAACGACCAAACCAATGAAGGGATGCGGCATAAAACCCGTCCCATCTTCTCGGTGCAGTTTCACCCCGAAGCCTCCAGCGGTCCTACCGATACGGAGTACCTCTTTGATGAATTTCTGACCCTCATAGACCATACCCGATGAAAGTCCCAGATGAGATCAGGAAAGTGCTGGTGTTAGGCAGCGGAGCCCTCAAGATCGGGGAGGCCGGGGAGTTTGACTACAGCGGAACCCAGGCGCTGAAAGCTTTACGGGAAGAGGGGATCACATCGATCCTCATCAATCCCAACATCGCCACGGTGCAGACTTCCGAGGGCATTGCCGACAAGATCTATTTCCTCCCGGTCACTCCTGCCTTCGTTGAGCAGATCATGGAAAAGGAGCGGCCCGACAGCATCCTGCTTGCCTTCGGAGGTCAGACTGCCCTCAATTGCGGGATCCAGCTTTTCAAAAACGGCATCCTGGAGAAGTATGGCGTGAAGGTGCTCGGAACCCCTGTTGAAGCGATCATTGAAACTGAAGACAGGGAGTTGTTTGCCCGGAAACTCCGGTCGATCGACGTCAAAACACCCAAAAGCATCGCAGTCACAACTACAGAAGAGGCGCTGAAAGCATCGAGGGAACTGGGGTTTCCCGTTATCGTACGGGCTGCCTTTACACTGGGCGGACAGGGCTCCGGATTCTGCCACACCGAAGAAGAGCTGAACCGGCTGGCCGAGAAGGCATTCTCTTACTCCGGCCAGATCCTGGTGGAAGAGTCGCTCAAAGGGTGGAAAGAGGTGGAGTATGAGGTGGTACGCGATGTTTACGACAACTGCATCACGGTGTGCAACATGGAGAATTTCGACCCGCTGGGAATCCATACCGGCGAGAGCATCGTGGTGGCGCCGTCCCAAACCCTCACCAACAGCGAATATCACAAACTCCGGCAGCTCTCGATCAGCATCATCCGCAGTGTCGGCATTGTGGGAGAGTGCAACGTGCAGTATGCCCTGGATCCTGAATCCGAAGATTACCGCGTGATCGAAGTCAATGCGCGCCTCTCCCGCTCCTCGGCCCTGGCCTCCAAGGCAACCGGGTATCCGCTGGCTTTTGTGGCAGCCAAACTTGCCCTGGGATATGGATTGCATGAGCTGAAAAACTCAATCACCAAGAACACCACAGCATTTTTTGAGCCGGCCCTCGATTATATCGTCTGCAAAATTCCGCGGTGGGACCTGAACAAATTTATCGGGGTGTCGAAAGAGATCGGCTCCAGCATGAAGAGCGTAGGGGAGGTGATGGCAATCGGCCGCACCTTTGAAGAGGCGATTCAGAAGGGTTTGAGGATGGTAGGGCAGGGGATGCACGGCTTCGTAGGCAACAACGACCTTGAATTCCCGGATATTGAAAAGGCCCTGGCCGAACCCACCGACATGCGCATCTACTGCATCGCCACCGCGTTTCAGGAAGGATTTTCCATTGACAGGATTCATGAGCTGACACGCATTGACAGGTGGTTCCTGGTCAAGTTGAAATCGGTTTTCGACCTGATGCAGGAACTGATGCAGTTCCATTCGCTGGAAGCCGTTCCTGGCGAAAGGTTTATCCTGGCAAAGAAAAAGGGATTTTCCGATTTCCAGATCGCCCGGTTTGTTCTGAAGGATGGCGGTAACATGAGAGAGAAGATGCTCCGGGTACGTGATTTTCGAAAAGAGGCGGGTATCTTCCCTTTTATCAAACAGATTGACACCCTGGCAGCGGAATATCCGGCTCAAACCAACTATCTCTATATCACTTACAATGCGTCAGAAAGCGATGTCATTCCGGAGAGGGATAACCGGTCGGTGATCGTCATCGGGTCGGGAGCTTACCGGATCGGGAGTTCTGTTGAGTTCGACTGGTGCTCGGTGAATGCTCTGATGACGGTTCGGCAGGCGGGATACCGGTCGGTGATGATCAACTTCAATCCCGAAACAGTCAGCACCGATTACGACATCTGCGACCGGCTATACTTCGATGAACTATCGTTTGAGAGGGTACTGGATATCATCGAGATGGAGGATCCGAAAGGGGTGATCGTCTCCACCGGCGGACAGATTGCCAACAATCTCGCCATGCCTCTTTTCAAGACCGGCGTCAATATTCTGGGGACCTCTCCCGGGCACATCGACCAGGCCGAAAACCGCCACCGTTTCTCATCACTTCTCGATGAGCTGAAGGTGGATCAGCCCCGTTGGCAGGAGCTCTCATCGATGGAGGAGATCCATCAGTTCGTGAATGAGGTTGGCTTCCCGCTCCTGATCCGGCCCTCCTACGTCCTTTCCGGAGCTGCCATGAACGTGGTCTCCAACTTCGACGAGCTCGATCTCTTCCTCAAACTGGCCGCCAGGGTTTCGAAAGAGTACCCGGTGGTGGTGTCGGAATTCATCCAGAACGCCAAGGAGATTGAGATCGACGCCGTGGCCAGTGACGGCGAGATCATAGCGTATGCCATCTCGGAACACATTGAATTCGCCGGTGTCCATTCGGGCGACGCCACAATGGTATTTCCCGCGCAGAAGATCTACTTTGAAACGGCCCGCCGGATCAAGCGGATCTCCCGCGACATTGCCCGGGCTCTTCACATTTCCGGGCCCTTCAACATGCAATTCCTGGCCAAGGACAATGATATCAAGGTGATCGAATGCAACCTGCGTGCCTCCCGCTCCTTCCCCTTTGTTTCGAAGGTGATCAAGATCAACTTCATCGAACTGGCAACGCGTGTGATGCTGGGCATTCCCACGGAGAAACCCAGCAAGACAGCGTTTGACCTCGACTATATCGGCGTTAAAGCTCCCCAGTTCTCTTTCTCCCGGCTTCAGAAAGCCGACCCCGTACTGGGTGTTGAGATGGCCTCCACCGGAGAGGTGGGTTGCATTGGCGACAATTATTATGAAACACTGTTAAAGGCTATGTTGTCGGTCGGGTACCGCATCCCTGAAAAGAGTATCCTCCTCTCCACCGGGGACGCCCGCTCCAAGCTGGAACTCCTGCAGAGCGCCCGGATGCTGGCTGAAAAAGGATTCCAGCTCTACGCTACACGGGGATCGGCGCTTTACCTTCAGGAAAATGGCATCCCGGCAACAGTACTTTACTGGCCCGACGAAGATAAGCAGCCAAATACACTGACCTTCCTGCGTGAAAAGAAAATCGATCTGGTCATCAACATCCCGAAAGATCTTTCCAGGACTGAATTGTTCAACGATTATACCATCCGGCGGACAGCCGTTGACTTCAACATTCCGCTCATCACAAATGCCCGTCTGGCCAGCGCTTTTATTTACGGCATCTGTAAGCTGGATGAAGGCATCAAGATAAAAAGCTGGGACGAGTATTGATCAGATAATTGTATCTTTACGCTCTTTTCCAATTCACTGAAGTTTAAATCAAATCCCTACGTATGAAAACACGAATTATGTTTAACCTCCTGATGGCTGTCATGCTTGGCATGGGCATCTTCCTTGGAGGATGTAAAGAAAAACCTATGCAAGCAAAACAGATACCCCTTGAAGATTTTTTTAAAAATCCTGAGAAATCCCGCTACCGCATCTCACCCGATGGGAAATATTATTCCTATATGGCTCCGTATGAAAACAGGATGAACATCTTTGTTCAGGAGATTGGTACAGATAGTGCAACTCGCCTCACCTCTGAAACCGATCGTGACATCTCCAACTATTTCTGGAAAAATCCATCACGGATTCTCTATATGAAGGATACCGGAGGTGATGAAAACTTCCGGCTTTACGGTGTTAATATAGATGGCTCAAACCTGGTATGTTTCACCGACTTTCCTGAGGTGCGTACCGAGATCATTGATGACCTGGAGAATGTTCCCACGGAAGTCATTATCGGAATGAACAAAAGGGATCCCCAGGTATTTGACCCATACAGGTTGAATATCGAAACCGGAAAAATGGAGATGCTGGCAGAAAACCCGGGAAATATCCAGGGCTGGATCTTTGATCATGATGGTAAATTAAGAGCTGCTTCGGCACTGGATGGAGTTAATTCACAGATTTTATACCGTGACAAAGAGAGCGACCCATTTCAAGTGGTTTTGACTACAAGCTTCAAGGAGACCATGAGTCCTCAGTTTTTCACCTTCGACAATAAAAATGTCTATTCGGTTTCCAACCTCAACCGGGATAAAACAGCTGCCGTTATTTTTGATCTTGCCAATGGCAAAGAATTGGAAGTACTCTATGAGAACCCCGATAATGATGTGGATGCTCTATCCTATTCGAAAAAGAGGAAAGTGCTGACAACAGCTTTTTATGAATCCTGGAAAGGAGAGCGCTACTTCTTTGATGATGAGACCAAACTGATTTTTGACCGGCTGAACAAGGAATTGGACAACTACGAGATTGCTATCACCGGTGTCACCAAAGAGGAGGATAAATTTATCATTCGCACTTACAGCGACCGTTCTCTTGGATCTTATTACATCTATGATAAAAACAGCGATGAGCTTACAAAAATCGTGGATGTAAGTCCGTGGATTGATGAAAATGAGATGGCTTCACAAGTGCCTGTTGAATATCAGTCACGCGATGGACTGACCATCCATGGGTACCTCACTTTGCCCCTCGGATATACGATGGAAAATGCGGAAGACCTTCCCGTTGTTGTAAACCCTCACGGAGGCCCGTGGGCCCGCGACAGCTGGGGATTCAATCCCGAGATCCAGTTCCTCGCCAACCGTGGCTATGCTGTCTTCCAGATGAATTTCCGCGGATCGACAGGATACGGAAAGAAGTTCTGGGAGGAGAGTTTCAAAGAGTGGGGACGTGCCATGCAGGATGATATTACCGATGGTGTTCAGTGGCTTATTGAAAAGGGTATTGCCGATAAAGACCGGATTGCCATCTACGGAGGAAGTTATGGTGGTTATGCAACCCTGCAAGGGCTGGTCAAGACTCCGGATCTTTATGCTGCCGGCGTGGACTATGTAGGTGTCTCTAACCTCTTCACCTTCATGCAAACCATTCCTCCTTACTGGAAGCCTTATCTCGACATGATGTATGAGATGGTTGGGAATCCGGTTAGCGACAGCCTGCAGTTTGTTGAAACGTCACCGGCGCTAAATGCCGCCAAGATTACCACGCCGCTCTTTATTGCGCAGGGAGCCAATGACCCCCGCGTGAACAAAGATGAATCGGATCAGGTGGTTGAGGCATTAAAAGCCCGCGGGATCGTAGTGGAATATATGGTGAAAGATAACGAAGGACACGGTTTCCATAATGAAGAGAACCGGTTTGATTTCTACCGGGCGATGGAGAAGTTCCTGGGCGAAAACATGAAATAATACAAGTAAGGGCGGGTTCCAAACCCGCCCCTACTTTGTTTCACGAGCGGGTTCCAAACCCGCCCCTGCTTTGTTTCACGAGCGGGTTCCAAACCCGCCCCTACTTTGTTTCACGAGCGGGTTCCAAACCCGCCCCTACGTATGTTTTCAAACAAATTTCTCCCCTTTCTCCAGCCTCACGTCGTTCACGAACTGCCGGATCAGTTGTTCATCGGCTTTTTTACAGACCAGCAGTACATTTTCCGACTCAACGACAATGTAATCATTGAGGCCTTCAAGGACGACCAGTTTATCATTCGGCATATTGACAATGCAGTTGGTTGAATCGTACAGCATGACATTTTTCCCGACAACCGCATTGCCGTTTTCGTCCTGGTCGCGGTTCTCATACAGCGAGCCCCAGGTCCCCAGGTCGGACCAGCCGAAGTCGGCCTCCAGCACAAACACGTTGGGGGCCTTCTCCATCACGCCGTAGTCGATGGAGATACTTTTACACACCAGGTAAGTCGCCGTGATGAAATCTTTCTCGGCAGAGGTTCCGTATTTACCAATCCCCTTTTTGAACAGGGTATCCACTTCCGGAAGATAGGACTCAAAGGCTTGCATGATCGACTTCAGGGACCAGATGAAGATCCCCGAATTCCAGAGGAAATCACCGCACTTCAGGAAGGTTTTTGCCAAATCGAGATCGGGCTTCTCGGTAAATGTCTTGACTTTCCGGATCATGGGTTCGTTTGGATAAACTTCTCCATCTGAGAACTGAATATACCCGTACCCGGTATCAGGCCGGCTTGGCTTGATTCCCAGGGTCAGGAGCCAATTGTGCTCCGATGCAGCCTTTAAGGCTAGACGAATATTTTTCAGATAGATGTCTTCCTTGAGAATAATATGGTCAGAGGGGGCAACAACAATCTGAGCCTCAGGATCGCGAGCAAGAATGCAGTAATTCGCATAGGCAATGCAAGGGCCAGTATTACGCCGGGAGGGCTCACAAAGAATCTGTGCGGGAGCGATATCCGGTATTTGTTCCCGGACAAGATCTCTGTATATTTCGTTGGTGACAACATAGATATTTTCAGGAAGGCAGATTTTGGTAAACCTGTTAAAGGTTTGCTGAATGAGCGTCTCCCCTGTTCCCAGGATGTCGATGAACTGCTTGGGATGGGAAGTCCGGCTCATGGGCCAGAAACGGGCGCCGATGCCACCCGCCATGATCACACAGAAATAATGTTTCGTCATAGCCAGGAGTGTTGGTGTATTGCAAATTTAAAATAAAGAGCGAGAAATCCAATTTGGGAATTGGTTTTTTTAAATGATTACCGGGAAAACACGCGCAAGCGGAGAAAAAAGATAGATTTTCCGGTCTTTTAATCGAATGCATCTGTATCTCTTCCGCAGTTTCCCCTCCTTGCGGAAAAGCATTCCCGATGGAATTGTAAACTGTTCACCCTCAGCCAACTCTTCGATAAGAGTACCCGCTACATTTTCATCGTCAAACCCGAGAAGTACTCTTGCCAGAATTGGATCACTGTAGGTAGAGGCCCTGGGGTTTTTCATGTGGAGAGTGAGTACGTCAAGGATCTTTTGCGGGAAAATCGCAGGTATAAGGAAAGGATATAAAAGTTGCCTGAAATCCTCTTTCCACTCCTTCCCATGAGGCTGCACCTTTCTTCTTCGTTTTAGAAAAGCAGGCTTACAATGCTTCTCAAAAACATGAAAGTGGGCCATCTCATGGATCAGAGTGATCAGGAAGGCAAACTCGTTGAGTGTTCTATTGACAGAGATGATTGGAAGAGTTCCATTTCTGGGAGGCCTGAAGTCGCCCGATTTGGTTTTTCTGCCCCAGGTAACCAGAAGGATGACCTGATGCGCTTTGAACCATTCAAGAATGATTGGCAAGGCAGCTTCAGGAATTTGTTTTGAAACGAGGGAGCGAACCTTTAAAAGGTCAGGCTCATCGTGTTCGATGGAAGAAGGATGTGCTGACTGAAAGAGGGACAGTTGCAATTTTTCCTGGATTTTGGATAACGTCTCGGGTACCGTTGGGAGGTACAACTTTCAAAAATAGTTGAAATCGCGATGAGTATGAATAGCAATAAAAGGTATTTCCTCGTAATCTTCATGAATTCTGTTAGTGTTTCTTGGCCTTTTTCGACCCTTTCGTTTCCATTTTACACGCTTTTTCCTTGTTCCAGCGGTTGTAATACTTGGTGTTTGAACAGGATGATGTGAAGAGAAAAATTCCCATAGCAGTGATCAGCATGATCAGAGAAAGCCTTCTTTTTGACGGGATGTATAACATATAAAATAAAACTCCGGAGAATTTGTTTTAGTATATAAACTTCCTGATATCCTGAAATATTTATACAAATAATGCTCATTCAAACGGTGAATGATTATAATGAATATTCCATTGGACAATTAAAAAAATTATTATCAAATGAAATGTTATAAATTAGCATTGCGAAAATATGTATAAATTCTTACATAACGTTGGGGATTACGTGCTTCTAATGAGCAGGGTGTTTACACGTCCGCAGAAAGGCAAGATTTTCTGGAAGCACCTGTTCGATGAATTCCAGTACCTTGGTGTAGAATCGCTTGGCATCGTGGCCATCATCTCCACATTTATGGGAGCGGTTGTAGCAATTCAAACAGCGTTCAATATCGACTCTCCGCTGATCCCTCTCTCCATGGTTGGATTTACTACCGTTCAGTCGGTGGTGTTGGAGTTTTCTCCAACAGTAATCAGCCTCATCCTGGCCGGTAAAGTAGGATCACGGATCGCTTCCGAGATCGGCACGATGCGCGTAACCGAACAGATCGATGCTCTGGAGATCATGGGCGTCAACTCTGCCAACTACCTGATCTTCCCAAAGGTGGTGGCATGCCTGCTTATAAACCCTGTACTTATTGTCTTCAGCATGTGGTTGGGCGTATTGGGCGGATGGATCGCCATGGTGGCATCTGGGCTTGTCACTACCACTGACTACCTCTATGGAATCCGGCTTGATTTTCGCCCCTATATTGTCTTCTATGCCCTGATCAAAACTGTCTTTTTCGCCTATATCATCGCAACGATTGCCGGCTTTTACGGATATGTTACCGAAGGGGGCGCGCTGGAAGTGGGGCAGGCAAGTACCAAGGCAGTTGTCTCCAGCAGCATCCTGATCATTCTCTTCAACCTGATCCTGACACAAATCCTGTTGACATGATAGAGGCAGTACATATCAACAAGTATTTTGGCGATAACCATATTCTGAAGGACATCTCATGCCTCTTTGAGAAAGGCCATACCAACCTGATCATCGGACAGAGCGGATCAGGTAAAACTGTGCTGATGAAATGCCTTGTTGGGTTATATGAGGTGGACTCGGGAAAGGTGCTCTACAACAACCGCAACTTCTCCTCCATGAAGACCGAGCAGCGGAAACTGATACGGCAGGAGATAGGCATGCTTTTTCAGCAAGGCGCCCTTTTCGACATGATGAATGTTGAAGAGAATGTGATGTTTCCTCTCAGCATGTTTACCGATAAATCTGTCGAAGAGAAAAAGGAGAGGGCGAATTTTGTGCTGAAGCGTGTAAACCTTGAGAACTCAAATGCGCTGATGCCTTCGGAACTAAGTGGCGGGATGCGAAAACGTGTGGCCATTGCCAGGGCCATCGCCATGAAACCGCAATACCTATTCTGCGACGAGCCCAACAGTGGCCTTGACCCCCAAACGGCAGGCGTTATCGACCATCTGATCCAGGAGATCACCCAGGAGTACGATATCACTACCATCGTCAATACGCACGACATGAACTCGGTACTCAGCATCGGCGACCAGGTGAATTTTATCTACAAAGGGGAGCTATGGTGGAAGGGAACCAAAGATGAAATCCTGGAGACCACAAACCCAGAGCTGAATGAATTTGTCTTCGGAACAGAACTCACCTCCCGCCTTAAAAACCCCCTCTCCTGATGCAGGTCATCGATATCGTCATCCTGGTTTTCGCTGCCCTGATGGTGATCCTCGGGTTCCGAAAAGGATTTATCATCAGCCTGGCAACCCTGATTGCCTTGGTTCTCGGAATTTATGCCGCAGTCTATTTCTCCCATTTCGCATCAGAACTCCTGAAAAGGTGGTTTGACATCTCATCTGTCTACCTCCCCATGATCTCTTTTACGGTAACATTTCTGGCGGTGCTGATCATCATCCTGCTGATCGGGAAGCTGATTGAAAAGCTGGTGGATGTAGTTGGGATCGGATTTCTCAATCATATCGCAGGGGCAATTCTTGGCCTCGTCAAAACCATTCTTATCCTCAGCGTGGTTTTCTTTCTCATCTCCATTGCCGACACAAACAAGAAGGTAATCACAACGGAAGCGAAAGAGAAATCGATCTTCTACCAATACATTGAACCCGTCTTCCCCGCCATCATGAAGTTCACCGGAACTGAAATCAAGGTGCCGGAGCTGCTTAACGAATAAAACTTTCCGTCATGTTGCCAGGTGATCAATTTGGCAGGACTCTGACCACCTCCTCCGGCCTGATCTCCCTGATGCAATGACAATCCAGGGTTTTGCGGCACTCATCACAGGCTTTGTCGACCACCAGGTATGTCGCTTTCTCTCCGAGGGGAGCCCAGCGGGTGGGATAGATCGGGCGCATTGGAGCGTAGAGACCAACCGCGACTTTTCCAAAGGCCGCTGCCAGGTGAAGCGGACCGGTGCTAGCAGCCACCAGGCCGTCGCACTCCCGGATGAACTCCATGAATTCAGATAAGGTCATTTTCCCGGTCATGTCAGTCACCTCATGCCGGTGTTTGTTGAGAAACTCCTTCATCAGCGCTCCTTCCGATTCGGTTCCAGTGATAAAGATCTCAAACTTCTCTTTGGGCAGCAGTTCAATCAGCCGGGAGAAATTTTCCGGGCCCCACTCCCGGGCGCTGCCTTTGGATTTGGGGTGCAGGATCAGCCTGAATCGGGATTCCGGATTCCGGATTCCGGATGACCCTTCCCCAACCCTCCCCTCAAGGGGATGGAGCAAGTCCCCTTCAGGGGATTTAGGGGTACTCGCGAAGCGAAGCAAGTCCCCTTCAGGGGATTTAGGGGTTGCCAGCCCATAGTACTCCGGAATCCTCTCCCTCTCCAGCTTCACCTCTATACCAAGAGGTTTCAGCAGCTTCAGGTTGAGCTGCGATTCGTGGAGATCAGATTGCCTGCGGGTGAACCAAACCAGGTTGTTGCAAAAAAGCCAACTGAACAGACGGTGGGTGGTCCCGATCTTTATGGGGATATCGGCCGCATCGGCCAGATAGGCAATCTTACCCACCATGAACACATGAATGATGGCATCGGCACGGAGAGCCCTGAATGCTGCAACCTGCTCTTTGTACGGGCGTTCCCGGATGGTATCCCAGTCGATGAATTCATCTGCAAACGAACAGGCTTCGATCACGGGCCGGGTGTAACTCCTGCCAAGAAAAAGAATCGTGCTGTCAGGGAAATATTTTTTCAGCACGCCGGCCAGCGGGAGGGTCAGAACAACATCTCCGATACTGTCGGTCCGGCTGAGGATGATCCGTTTCAATCGAGGATGGCTTTGATGCCCGGCAACTCCTTCCCTTCGATATATTCCAGCATGGCGCCTCCGCCGGTAGAGACATAACTAACTTTGTCGGCCAGTCCGTATTTGTTGATGGCGGCAACGGTGTCGCCACCACCGATCAGGGTGAATGCTCCGTTCTCCGTGGCTGCGGCAACAGCCTCTGCAATGAATTTGGTGCCCTCTTCGAAATTCCGCATCTCGAATACCCCCATTGGACCGTTCCAGAGGATGGCCGCCGACTTATCGATGGCGTGCTTGAACTTCTGGCAGGCAGAGGGCCCGATATCAAGTCCCATCCAGGGAATCTGAATATCATAGGCGCTGCATACCCGCTTGTTGGCATCATTGGAGAAGGCATCTGCCACAACGGCATCCGGAGGAAGATAAAGGTTTACCCCTAACATCTTGGCCCCTTCAACGATATTTTTTGCCAGATCCAAAAGGTCATCCTCTACCAGTGAAGCACCCACCTCCCCGCCCATCGCCTTGATGAAGGTGAATATCATCCCTCCGCCAATCACCAGGTTATCTACCTTGTCCATCAGGTGGTTGATGATCTCAATCTTGCCCGAAACCTTAGCTCCGCCAAGAATGGCAGTGAACGGCCGGGGTGTATCTTTTAAAATCTTGTTGATATTGAGGATCTCATTGCTCATGACATACCCAAAGAGCTTTGCATCGGGAAAAAATTTAGCAATAACAGCGGTTGAGGCGTGTGCACGGTGAGCGGTGCCAAACGCATCGTTCACATAAACATCTCCCAGGTCGGCCAGCTGACGGGCAAAGCCTTCATCACCCTTCTCTTCTTCCTTGTAAAAACGAAGGTTTTCAAGCAACAATACCTCCCCCGGCTGCAAGCCGGCAGCCAGCTCCACGGCGGAGATGCCGATGCAGTCGTCAGCAAACTTTACTGGCCGGCCCAGCTTCTCCGAAAGATAAGGAAGAATATGCTTCAGGGAAAACTTCTTTTCCGCACCACTCTTTGGCCGGCCCAAATGTGACATCAGGATCACGGATCCGCCATCGTTCAGGATCTTGTTGATTGTAGGGATTGTGGCATCGATCCTTGAAGCATCTGTTATCTGGAAAGAGGCATCCAGGGGAACATTAAAATCAACCCGGATCAACGCACGCTTATTCTTGAAGTTGAACTCATCTACAGTTCGCATAACTCGTATTTTTTGTGACCGTAGCAAAATTAAAATTTTTACATGGCATTTAGCTTACTCTTGTTAATTTTACACGGAAAAGCTAAATTCACATGGAGAACCTGAATCTTACATTCATCCAAACTGCACTCTATTGGGAAGAGCGACAGAAGAACCTTGACCACTTCAGGAAGTTGATTGATGGCATCCATGAACAGACAGATCTGATCATGCTTCCCGAGATGTTCAATACCGGGTTCTCCATTAATCCGGAGTTTTGTGCTGAACCCATGGATGGGCCGTCAATGCATTTCCTGCGAGAAATGGCTGAATTAAAACAGGCAGCTGTTACAGCAACACTTCTGGTGATTGACAAAGGTGAATATGTAAACCGCCTGGTATTTTTCTATCCCGACGGAACGTTTCTCACATACGACAAACGGCATCTTTTTCGTTTAAGTGATGAAGCAAAAATGTTCAAGGGTGGAGATAGGCGTGTGGTTATTCCTTTCAAGGGATGGAAACTGATGCCGATGATCTGTTACGATCTCCGGTTTCCGGTATGGAGCAAAAACAGGATGACGCCGGAAGGGTTTGAATATGACCTGCTTTTCTACCTGGCGAACTGGCCCATCGTGCGTTCCCATGCCTGGAAGGCTTTGCTGCTCGCACGGGCAATTGAAAATCTCGCCTTTGTGGCCGGGATAAACAGGGTTGGAGAGGATGGCAACGGGATGCAACACACAGGTGATTCGATGGTGGTGGACCCAAAAGGGAATATACTCTTCCAGGCAGATGCCGGCGAAGAGATCATTCACTCCCTCACCCTGAATTATGAAGATATGAGGATTTTCCGCGATTCATTTGCTTTCGGACTCGACTGGGACTCCTTCACAATACATTAATAACGATCTCCATGACCGATATTTCGGTTGTCATCATTGCCTTCAACGAAGAGCGAAACATTAGCCGCTGCATAGATTCTGTAAAAGAACTGGCGTCGGAGATCCTGGTGGTTGATTCGCTGTCGACCGACCGTACCGCTGAGATTTGCCGCAACCTCGGCTGCAGGGTAATATCCCGCGAGTTTGATGGATATGGTACACAAAAACAGTTTGCTGTTGATCAGGCATCACACAACTGGATCTTATCCATTGATGCTGATGAGGTGGTAACGCCAGATTTACTGGATGAGATCAAAAGTCTCTTTGCCAGGCCGTCGATTCATGAGGCGGGATTCGAAATCTGTTTCTCCCTGGTCTACCTCGGGAGAAAGTTAAAATATGGCGGGGCTGGAAGTGATTATCACATAAGGTTATTTAACCGAACCCTTGGAGGGTTTACAAAGGTGAAGGTTCATGAGGGTATTAAAGTCACAGGAAAGGTAGCCCGTTTGCGCGGAGAGGTGCTTCACTACTCTTACAGGGATCTTGCTCACCACCTCGAAAAGATCAACTATTACACCACCAGGGCTGCAGAGAGTTATGTGCAAAGAGGAAAACATTTCCCAAAAATCTGGGTGATCCTGAAGTTCCCGATAAGCTTTCTTCAGTTCTATTGCTGCAAGGCAGGATTTTTGGACGGCTATCCCGGTTTCATGTGGTCCTTTCTGGGGGCTTTTTATGCCTCTCTTAAGATTGCTAAATCCATTGAAATGCAGGAGGAGAGAAGGTGAGTATCTTTTCACACAGCGGATTACCGATCCTGATGTACCATAAAGTGGCAGATAGTGGGCCCGATGGCCTGACTGTTACTACTGATATGCTTGAACTTGAGCTGGCTTTCCTGTCGGAAAAAGGGTATAAAACCATTTCATTTCTGGACTTGAAAGAGTCTATAGAAACCGGAAAGGCACTTCCGAAACGTCCGGTTATCATCACCTTTGATGACGCCTACATGAATTTTCGCACACATGCTCTGCCAGTTCTGAGGAAGCTGCAACTGAAGGCAACCCTCTTTGTTCCTGTGGCTTTTATGGGGAAGACCAACATATGGGACCACGGCGCTGAAAAGATTCTATCCGTTGAGGAATTGAAACGGATTGAGGATGATGGTTCCATAGAAATCGGGATCCATTCATTCCTGCATAGGAGTTACTCCGAAATGGCTCCTGAAGATATGAAAGAGGATCTGGAAAACTGCTTCAGCACGATGGAGTTTCATCATATCAGAATAAGCCGGGTGCTGGCCTATCCCTATGGAGGTTATCCCAAAAAGGACCCGGAGCTGAAGGGTCTGATGAAAGAGGTTTTCAGGGAGATGCAGCTATGGTTTGCCGTAAGGATCGGCAACCGCATCAATCCCCTGCCATTGAAAGACAAGTATGAGATTAAACGGATCGACATCAAGGGAACAGACTCATTCGGTGCATTCAGAACGAAACTCGCTCACGGAAGAAAAAATCCATTTGCCTGATTATGACATTTGAACGGGGATACCAGATTTTTGTCAGGACCGCCTACATCGTTGGGATAGCAATCATCATTGTATTTCTCCCCTTCTCCAAATACATCCTCAGCATTGGCATGTGGACAGTTACCGGCGCCTGGATTCTCGAACGCGTTAACCTGACGAAATTTCTGGGTTTTTTCGAGAAAGGATCCCTCTTCCGGAAAATCACCCTGGTATTCCCTTATACATTAATGCTCTGGTTTGAAAGCATCGGGAGAGGATTTAAACTCTTTTACCGGAACAAACCCGCCATGATCCTTGCTTCTGTCTACCTGTTGCATATCCTCGGACTCTTCGTTACCTCAGATTTTGGTTATGCCATCAAGGATCTGAGGACCAAAGCTCCGATGCTGATCCTCCCTCTCTATTTTGCTACATCCAAAGCCTTTGGACAAAGTGATTTTTACCGCTTTCTGATGATTTTCGTATTGAATCTGGTAGTCGTAACGCTGGCAAATACATGGAAACTCTTCAACTTTGACTTCATTGATATCCGCGACATATCAGGACATATCTCCCATATCATCCTGGGACTGATGATCAGTATGGCTCTTTTTATTGCGGGATATTTCCTGATTCGTAAAAAACGGATGCCAATATGGATAAAATCTTCAGCATTCGTTGTGATTATATGGTTTCTAATCTACCTGGTTATCTCCAGGTCCTTCACCGGCCTGAGTGTCTTTGTGATCACCCTTCTCATCCTTCTCATCATCTACACATTCCGGAGCCGAAGTCTCTGGCTGAAAGCCGGCTGCATATTATCTATCGTAATCCTGGTGGGTAGTGGTTCGCTTTATATAAAATCAGTGGTACTGGATTATTATAGGGTTGAGTCTGTGGATTTTAGTACGCTTGAAGCGATTTCTCCAAAAGGTAATCCTTATGTTCATAACCTAGCGAACAAGCAAACGGAAAACGGACATTATCTATGGATTTACATCCAGTGGGATGAGCTTCGTGAGGAATGGAGCAAACGATCCAAAATTCATTTCGATAGCACTGATCTGAAAGGTCAGCAGGTGAAATTCACGCTCATCCGTTACCTCTCATCCAAAGGGTGCAGGAAGGATGCAGGAGGGATTGAACAACTTACCGGGAAGGATATTGAAGCGATCGAACGGGGTACAGCCGATGTGGTAAATCTCAACAGGCTGAGCCTGAAGGGAAGAATCTATGAATTGCTGATGGGATATGAGTCTTACCTCGAAACAGGTGATCCCACCGGCTCCTCGCTGATGCAACGACTTGAATTCTGGAAAGCCAGTTGGGGGATCATTTCTGAATTCTGGATTACCGGCGTTGGCACAGGAGACATGAACCATGCGTTTATGGAGCAATATGAAAAGATGAATACGAAACTGGCAACCGAACAATGGTGGCGATCCCATAACCAGTATCTATCTATCCTTATCGGTTTCGGGATCATCGGCCTGATCTGGTTTCTCTTTTCACTGATCTATCCTGCCTGGATAAAAAGAGGATTCGGAGACTATTTCTTCCTCACCTTTTTCATCATCGCGATGTTATCAATGCTCACCGAAGACACACTGGAATCACAGGCCGGGGTAAGTTTTTTCTACTTCTTCTTTACTTTTTTTCTATTCGGAAGAAGGGAACAGGATCCTCTCTAATAAAAGCTGATCCCGATCTTAAAACCAAGAAAATTCAGGGGGACTTTATAATCAACATGTTGGATTATTGTCGTGTCGGATGTGGACACTGTGTTTTTATACGCCGAATTGATCGACTGGTACTTGTAG
>Ga0351853_1008_pt1 | contig 49022 bp, 40 predicted proteins | sample BONcelHFGM3001C8_FD_206799 | JGI IMG/M metagenome (GOLD analysis project Ga0351853, IMG submission 206799) | Enriched cells from coal bed in the Powder River Basin, Montana, United States - BONCAT cells FGM rep2 HSBNCT.FGM.300.1.C8 ... | reverse complement strand
TGGCGCTGGCCACCGAGGCGGATGGGGCGACCTGAAGGCCGGGCTGGTCAAAACCGGCAACGGCGGCGATGTCTATGGCCTTGATGATGCTTTCGTAGCGGGTTTCCTCGACGGTGAGTATCACGATCTTGCGGAAAGTTATCTGGGGGTAGGCTTCGGAGAGGATCTTGTGGGCCTCCTCGACCTTCATGGCAAGCGAATCCCAGTGGAAGTTCGTGACCTGGGAGTCGAAAACTCCGTCGCTGTTCGTGTCCCGCTGTTCCTGGAAAGAGTAGCTAACATGAACGGTTCCGGCGGCGGTGCCGATGAACATCTCCTCTTCCGTTATGATGATCTTGGGTTGCAGCCTGTCCTCCTCGGAGCGCATGAGGTTGGCCGTGGCCCCGGCGCCGCCGGAACTCACGCCCTCGGTGCCGCTCATCCCGATCACGGTTATCTCGAGGAAGCTGGCGCTCAGAAGAAGGAACGGAATGATGCAGCAGAAGAGGTTCATCACCGGAAGCATGTCAAGTTCGGACTGGTGCCTTATCCGCCTGCTTCTTCCGGATGCGGCCTTTGCCATCAGTCACCCTTCCTGGAGGCGGCGAGCATGTTCATGACCATCACGCTGTACCTGTCGATCTGGTCCACCAGTTTGTCAGCCCTGGATGTAAGGAGGGAGTGGACTATGAGCAGCGGGATGGCGCTGACGAGACCGAAGGCGGTGGTGTTCATGGCCATGGAGATGCCGTTGGCGAGCATGATGCTTTTCTGCTCGGGGTCGGCCGCCGCAACGGCCGCGAAGGCTGCGATAAGGCCGAAGATCGTTCCCAGCAGCCCCACCATGGTTGAAACGTTCGCGAGCATGGCGAGGTAGCCTATGCGTGCGTTCACCCTGGGAAGCTCGGCAAGGGCCATCTCGTCAACGGCATTCTGTATGTCCCTCTCGGTGCCGCGGTAGTTCCGAAGGGCCGCCTCGATTATCCTGGAAAGCGGCGCCTTCTGACGGGTAGTCTCGGCAATGGCGCCCTCGATGCTTCCCTTGCGGATGAGATCGGCGATCCGGGCCATGAAGGCTTCAGGTTTGATCGCTGCGGTTCCGAAGAGGAACATCACTCTCTCGATGCTGATAACCATGCCAACAAAGAAGAAGAGAAGGATGGCCCACATGGCGAAGCCGCCTTCTCGGAAAAACTTGGCGAAGCCGCTGAGAAAACCTCCGCGGACTTCCTCCTGCGGAGTTTCTTCGGTTGCCTCTTCTGAAACGGTGGAATCCGGAATGGTTTCCTCCGTAGTGGTCTGCATGCTATCCGGAGTGGCTGTGGAATCCACCTCAGCCGCCTGCAGGCTGTCGCCGGGATCGGAGTTCACGGCCTGGGCATGAACCGACATCGGCAGAACCATCACAACCAGCAGGGCGAACAGGGTAAGGCGCATCTGGGTTTCTCCTCTCAAGGTGCTCATTGACCAATGAAATCGTAGAGCAGGTTACCTAAAAGATCCATGCCGGCCATCACACCAAAGATCAGGCCCGACTCGGAATTATCGCTAGCATAGCTGTACGCGCTGAGACCGCCAAGCACCGCAACTGAGCCATACCTGGCCCATTTCGGAAGGGGTTGTCCCCGTGAGCCATCCACCATGAAGCTTGTTTCGGTCGCGAAGGCTCCGGGGTAGATCGGCCTCACCACGTCCTCGAGGAAGCTTCGGTCAAGAAGAACGTTGCTGAGGTTGGGGGTGGACTTGAGCATCAGAAACAGCGCCTGGGGGGTTCTGAGCTCTCCAAGGATCGTGATCTCCTCGAGGATGAGCCTTCCACCCTCGAGCCTGGCCCCTCCCGGGGTCACCTGGCCGAACACGGGAAACCCTATCAGCAGGACCAGAGCAACAAAGGATATCCTCACAGAACACCACCGCCTTCCGGCGCAACCTGCTCGGGGGTTGGCTCAGGTGCGCTGCCGTAGCCGGGAAGACCCAGGGCGGAAACGCTGCCCGGAGCCATAAGCTCGAGGTTCCTTGCGGCGCGCTCCACCCATTCATTGGTGATACCAGCTGAAACAGCCTTCTGGATGGCCGTTGTGTAAACATTGGTGGCGTTCTGCATGTTGGGTTCGTAGATCTGTATGTAGAGCTGGCTGTAGAACTCGTCGACCGCAGCGTCATCGAGACCGGCCGGAGGCGGCATGAACGCGATGGCGTTGGCGTAGTCCTCGAAAAGCTCACCCGCCCTGGCGCAGGATGCCATGAACCATGTATCGACATTGTATGTAAGCGATTTCGCGTACCAGTTCTCCACCTCGACCTTGAGCTGTGTCTTCTGTGTCGCTGTTTCGGTGCTGACAACCGTAACGGCGTCGTAAACGGCTCTTGTCATCTCACCGATCCGGAAGGCTCCCCTGGCAGGGTGGGCGGCCGGACCCTGTCTGTAACTGTCGTAGGTGTTTATGCAGTCCTGGTACATCTGTCTCGCGCCCTGGAAATCCATTCTGTCGTAGAGGTAGTCTCCGTATTTGCCCATGGCGATGACCATGATCTCTGGCGAACCGCTTCTCTCCCTTATGATCCTGTCGTAAACTTCCATGGCGCGGCCTGTATTGCCGCCCTCCTCGTAACTCAAAGCGGAAGAGTAAATGGCGCTGGCCATGCCCTCGGCGGTGGGATAACGATTGTAGGCTTCGAGATAGGTGTCGCCCGCCCTTACAAAGTCACTGGCCTCACGGGCCAGGAAAGCTGCCCTGAGAAGGCCCTGGGGAGCCAGGGGGTTCTCGGGATAGCGGTTGGCCAGGTCTGTGAAGACCCTGATGGCACTGGTTATGTCGCCCGCCTTGCCGTAGGTCTCACCCGCGTCGAAGAGCGCGGTTGGCGCAACATCGGTCTCGGAGTGAGCCCTTGCCGATTCTTCGAACCTTGCGGCTGCGGCAAGAAGGGTGGCGACGTCTTCGCTGGAGGCCAGCGTTTCAGCGTCGCGGTAGGCGGCGCTTGCGGCAAGGAGGTCAACGTCCTCCCCAAGGTCCTCTCCCGAAATGGACGCGGCATCGGCGGCCCTTCCGTACCACTGCTCGGCATCGCTGTAAAGCTGCTGGGCTTCGAAGGAGGCCGCCACGTACCGCGCGGAACGGGCGATGTACTGAGACCTGGGGTACTCGTTGTATATCCGGGAATACACTTCCCTGGCGTTCACATAGTCGTTGGCGTTGTAGTAACTGCCGGCGGTGGCAAAGAGGAACTGGTCCGCATACTCACCCGTGGGGTAGTTCCGGGTGTAGAAATAAGCCGTCTCCTTGAGTTTGTCGCGAAGGGCGGCGCTGTCTGGAACGACTCCCTGCGCGTAGGCGCTGAAGTATGAGGTGAAGGCGTTGCCGAGTGCCGTCTCCTGTTTCAGGGTGCTGGAGCTGTCGTAAGCAACCGCCAGATAGGCGTCACCCGCCGCGATGAAGCTGCCGATTGCGTACTGCGCGTCCCCCAGATAGAACCTGTAGTCGTAGGCCACCCTTCTGTCGCCGTACTCTGCAAGATAGGTCTGAAGCCTTGAGACGAGGTTCTGATAGTGCTCGTTCCTGCCGGCCTGGCCCTCGGGTATCTGGGCAGATGTGGAAAGGTGGTAGTTGATGGCCTGTTCGAGGGCTGCTGCCCTTATGGAGTCTACCTGGGCGAATTGGGTGGAATCCCCCATCTGCATGGCCCAATCACTTCTGCTGCCGTACCTCTCCACAAGTGTTTCCCGGGCCTGAACAGCGAGCTGCATGTCACCGGCGCCTTCGTGGGCGGCTGCGATCCTGGCCTGGATGAACGGCGCTTCTGCGCTGTATGGATCCCTGGTGAGAAGTGCCGAATACGATTGGATCGCCTCGGGCCAGTAACCCTGCTCGATGTAGAAGTCACCCATTCTCTTCAGTACAGAAGCGGTCACATGGGGACGGTTGAAGGCGTCCAGGAAAGTCGACGCGGTCTGAACCGACGTGCCGCCGGGCCGTTCCATGAAACTGTGGGCGATGTACTCCATGGCTTCCTCCGCCATGGCCGAGCCCCTTCCAAGACCCAGCTCCTCCATCTTTTCCGTGTCCTGGATGAGGTAGGCGAAAACTGCTATGGAAGTTGTGTAGTTGTTCTGGAGGTAATGCGTCCAACCCAGCTTGTACAGGCCGAACTGGTAGACCGTCGAGTTGGCCTGGGGGTGGTCGAGTACCCGATCGTAGTAGCTGAGGGCGCTGTCGAAGACGAAGCTGTCGAAGTAGTGGTCGCCGGCCCTGACATAGGTTTCCGCTGCCAGCGGGCTCTGGGGATACTGAGACAGCAGCCTGCGATAGTTGGAGATGGCTCCCGGCTGGTCGCCCATCTCGCTCAGGGCGTATCCCAGTGAGTAGAGAGCCACATCCTCGACCTCGCTCTCGGGGTACTGGTTGAGCACCCGCTGGTAGAGGCTGATCGTGCGGCTGTAGTCCATGGGAACGAACTCGCCGCCCGAGGCGGCTATCCTGTCGAGGTAGGTGTTCTTGTCTATGTCGTAGTAGAGCTGGGCAAGCCGGACAAGGATGTCGGCGGTGAACCTGCTTTCGGGGAACATCGCCAGGTACTCCTCGAAGTAGTTGGCGCACTCAACCGCCTTGGCGTCTATCCGCTGCTGGATCGCCGTGGTTTCCCTGCGCCTCTGGTCACCCAGGGTAGCTGCCCTGGCCGAATCCCCCTGAGCGTAGGCATCTTCGATCCTTGCCTGGTAGTACGCGCCCAGATAGTTCAGGGAATCCCGCTTCAGTTCCCTCTCGATGAAGGTCGCGATGGCGATGCCGTACTGGGTTTCCTGGATCCAGTCGTGGTTGGAGGACATTCCCGCCTCCATCTTGCTGGCAAGGTCCTGCAGGGCAAGGCGGATCCGCCCGACCTCGCTCTCGAGCCGGCCGAGGTTCTGCCGGTCGGCCTCGGTGCCGGAGGAGGCTGCCACACCCATGGCCTCGTTCACGGACAGGGCGAGGATCTCGGTGTTGGCCCTTGATGACGCGATCAGTCGGTTCAACTCCTGGCGCATGGTTTCGGCGTCCATGGATGCTGGCATGGAAAGTGATGCTTCCATGGTGCTTATCTCGATGAACATGTTCCTTATCGATGCCTCTTCCCGCTCAATCAGGGCCACCAGCTCCATGTCGCCCTGCAGGTAGGCCTCCTCCTTCAGTTCGGCCAGACCCAGACGCATGCGTTCGAGCCGCTCCCTCTCGGACTGGTACTGCTGGGCGTACTCGCTTGAACCATCGAGAAAGCGGTCGTACTGGTCATCGGTCTGGCGGTACTGGTCCATCAGTTCCCGGTAACGGGCGACGGCGATCTCGATGTCCTGGGCGCCAAGGGCGCAGTTGGCCATGGCCAGTTCGAACTCGCTGCGAAGTTCGGACCCTGGAACCTCCTCGATCACGCGGTCAGCAAGGGAGAAGGCTTCCTGGTACTTCTCCTGGCGCATGAGGGTCCAGACCTTTCCGAGCATTGCGACATCGTAGTACGCACTGAATGGTGAGACGCGGCTGTACTGCCGTATTGCCTCTTCGAGGTCGCCCTCTTCGACAAGTATCTGGGCGATGGCTATTCTGGCGCGCTCGGCGATGGCAGCGTTCTGGCGGCCCGCGTTGTCGATCACGGTCTGAAGCTGGATCTTGGCGGCGGCGTTATCCCCCTCGGCCACCAGGGCCACAGCGGAAAGGTAGCTTGAGAGCGGGCCGTTTTCACCCGTGGGGTTCACGCGTGCAAGTCTGGCCCTGGCCTGAGAGAATTCGCCAAGGTTGTAGTGGGAAAGACCGGCAACAATGAGGCTCATCTCCATGAATTCGAAACCAGGGGCAGACGAGGCAAGCTGGTCATGATAGCCGAGCGCAGCTTCGAAATCCTGAAGCTCGAACGCGATGAGCTGAAGCCGGAAGTATGAGGGATCAGTGTATTCGGAGCGTTCAAAGTTGTTTATCACTGCCTCGAAAGCGTCTTTTGCCCAGACGATGGCCCCCGAGGTGTAAAGCTCTTCACCCAGTTCGAAAGCCGACTGGGCGCTGGCCAGCATTGCCCGCTGACGCCTGAGGTCGAGAAGCTCGTTTTCGATCCGGGCGAGGCGTTCCTCTTCCCTGGCGATCTGGGTTTCCAGCTCCTCGATCTCCTGTCTGGCCCTCTGTAGAAGGATGTTCTCTTCAGGTGTGAGGATAATGGGCTGGGAAACGGCGATACAGGGAAGAAAAGCCAGCAAGGCCGCGAGGAGCAGTGTCAAACGCGCGGGGGAACAGGCCATGCCCGTACCTACCTGCGCTCGTCGAGAAGATCGCGGAGCCTCTGGAGTTCGGCCTCGGCGGCCCTTCTGCGTGCCTCCAGCTCCTCCAGCCTGGCCCTGGCCCTGGCTATCCGCTGCTGTTCCCTTTCAAGCTCGTGCCTTCGTTCGCCGAACAGCGGACCGATCCTGGAGGTGAGAGCTATGGTGAATTTGGGGTTCTGGCAGGGATCCTGAAAATTCTGCCCTTCGGGCGGAAAGAGGGCCATCTCGAACTCGGCGGCGGAGATGTTCAGGGTGACGTAACGGTTCACATCGTAGGAGAGGCCAAGGTTGAAATCCTTCCCGTCCTGTTCGATCGCGATGGAAAGCTTGTTGCTGGGATCCCACACCAGGGAGCCGAAAAGGCCGTTGGCAACGGCGCTTCCGATGTTAGCGGCTCCGCCCTCGCCTATAACGCCAACGAAACGGCCCACGCCGATGCCCAGGTTGACGGTGACAGGTATGCCCAGGAGGTAACGCATGCTCTTGGATGCCACGCCGTACGCCGACCAGTTCTGTGCGTGATCGTAGTTGTAATTGCCCTCTTCGTCCCAGAGGCCCCTCATGAGACCTGTGGAATCGGGAACCCCCGGTTCGTCGTGATACACGTCGACCCTCTCCGGGGCGAACATGTTCTCGCAGCCAATGGCAAATGCTGGGACATCGATCCCCTCGCGAAGGATCATGACCTTCATGTTCGCCACGATGCCGCCGTCGCCCAGGTAGGACATCCCGACCTGGCCGTACCCGAGAATGCCGAAGTTAAGGTAGCCCGCGGTGATGATCTGGCTCTGCGCGGCACCCGTTGAGTCTTCCATCGTAAAGAACGTGGCGCCTGCGCCTGCGCCGATCTCGGTGTGTTCCAGAAGGTATGCGTGGGGGGAATTGAGCACCCCGTCGTACGCGAAAGGCACTGATGCCCCATAAAGCAAAAATGCCGCGACCGGCAGGTAGACCAACGATAGCCGCATATGACTCCTTCCGGCCCCTCCAGACCTGCAAGAGAAGTAAGATAAGCCAACCCGCAAAAAGAAAAAAGGGTGACTCTGATCTTCTGTACTGGTAGTGAATATCGGTTGCGTTGGTTCCACGGTCAACCGCTACAAGCCGGGGGTTTGACCGGAGCACAAACTAGTCTTATTCTTGTTGCCTGTGAAGTGTTCAACTGCAGGGGGGGACAAACGGAAGGCAGGCAATGACTGCAGCAGCGCTTGCATTGCTTTTACTCATCACCGGCGATGTTATTCCGAACTGGGCCATTCAACTCGACGCCACACCACGTGAAGGTCCGCATCTCATCCCCGACGGCTCGGGCGGCCAGTGCGTCCTTATCCCGCTCGGCAACGCCGGGCTTGGAGGCTTCAGCAGCACCGGGGTGGCCCTGCCCGGTTTCCCCCTCTCCAGGGGTTCAGGGGTCATCTGGCGACCGGCGTACGTGCCCGGCCCTTCGGGTGAATCCCTTGTGGCGTACAGCGACAACGACGGCCTTGCGCATCTGTGCGACCTGCAGGGTAACGAGGTCCCCGGCTGGCCCGTCAACACTGGTTCAAGCATCGTTACAGGTATTTCCGCGGTCGATCTCGACTGCGACGGCATGCCCGAGATCACCTTCGGCACCAGCAACGGCAAGGTGTGGCTCCTCGACACAAGGGGAGATCCCCTTCCGGGCTGGCCCGTGAACCTCTCTTCCCAACTGCTCTGGCAGCCAACCCAGGTGAGCCTTGGGGGAGGGGCCGGGAAAGGCCTTATCTGCGCCCTCAACAATGCTTCGATCACCGTCCTCGATGTAAGGAGCACACCGATTCCCGGCTGGCCCGTGAACCTGCCTTACCCGGTGGGCAGCAACCCTGTCTCGGGGGATGTGAACGGCGACGGCCAGGCGGACATAATATTCGCATGCCAGAACAGAAGGCTCAACCTCTTCAGCACTCAGGGAAGACAGCAGGAGGGATGGCCCTTCTACCTTGACGACCGACCGGTCCGGGGGGCTCCGGCTCTGGGCATGGTGAACCCCGACGGCACTTCCCCGCAGGTCGCGCTGTCCACCATCGACAGGCTTGTCTACCTTGTGAACGGTGACGGAAGCCTCGCGGGAACCTGGCGCTGGCCCAACAAGACCACGACAAACCCTTTCCAGCCCATCATCGTTGGCACACGGTCCGGTCCCGCAGTGCTGGCTGCATCCGAGAGCGGCGAGATATTCGCCTGGGATGGCACGGGAAGGGAGATTTCCGGATTCCCGTTCCATCACCCCGGCGGGGTCGCTTTTCAGCCTGTCGCGGGCGACCTCGACGGCGACGGATCGGGTGAGCTTGTCGTGTTGGGCAGGGGAGGGCATCTGGCAGTCTATTCGCTGAACTCCCGGTACACCGAGCTTGGTTTCTGGAACCTTCCCCTGGCCGATGCCTCCAATTCCGGCATCTACGGCTGCATGTACCTCCCGGTCGCCACCGTGGGAGAGGTTGAAAACCGGTCCGGCGGTGATGTGGTGATACCGTTCAGCATAAGCGGCAGCTCCACAACGGGTGTCTCCCTGTACTACTCGCTCGACGCCGGGTACTCATGGCGGGAGACCCGGAGCTTCTCGGAACAACCCGGAACGATCATCTGGCACACCACGTCCGACCTTCCCCACAGCATAGAGAAACAGGTCGTGGTCAGGGTGACACCCTATTTCCAGGGCGGCCCCGGAGAATGCGGAATTTCCCGTATTTTCCAGGTGGACAACAACATTCCGCCCACCATCTTCCTGCACGCGCCCGAAGACCTCGGCGAGGGCCGTTTCTCATTCACCTACGCCGTTGACGACCCCGAAGGCGACATCATTCAGATCCAGGCCCAGTTCTCCACCGATGGCGGCGAGAACTGGCAAATGATGCACCTCACAGGCACAACCCTCGAGATCGAACCCTGGTTCTACGGCGAACCGTTTCAGTGGAGCGCCGTGCGTGATCTGGGAAGGGTAAGCCTTGAAGACCTTCACATCAGGGTGAGGGCGGCCGACGCCAAACCCGGCCCATGGCACGCTATGGAGGGGCTGACCGTTGCAACCGAACGGATGCCCAGCGCTCAGATAATCGCGCCGGTCGAGAAGGTCAGCGGCCAGGTGAGGCTGGGAGTCAGGCTGTCAGACCCCGAAACGAACGTTCTCGATGTGAAGTACGAGTACTCAACCGATGGCGGGGACACGTGGTTCCCGGCAACGGTCATCGAGGCCGAAGGGGCCGGAACCGTTCAGTACCGCTTCGACATAATGTGGGAATCCGAAACCGACCTTCCGGGCTTCAGCGGCAACAGGGTGAGGTTGAGGGCCTTGCCGTCTTCATCCATGCAGGGGATAGCGGTCCCCTCAGCACCTTTCCACCTCGACAACAACTACCCCCCCGAGGTGACGATACTCTCTCCGAAGGGGTACGACCTGTTCAGAGGCATGGTCCCCGTAAGCTTTCAACTCAATGACCGCGAAGGGGACGAGATCCGCCTGGGCATCCAGTACCGCCTGACCGAACGCACGGGCTGGCTCACCGGCGCGGGAGTCATGAACTCCGGGCCTTTCGGCCCCTCCAATTACAATTCGGTGCTTTACTGGAACAGCTCGGCGGACCTCCCGATGTCGGACGTTTCAGGTGTCGAGATAAGGCTTGTGGCGTTCAACGGCGACACGACATTCAGCGAGTTTTCAGGTCCAATCGCCCTTGGCAACGCCAACCTGCCCGAGGTCGTGAGGACCACCGTGGCCTCCCTGAACGAACAGACCGGCAGGGCCGTGATAGCCTACGAGATCGTTGACCAGTCCGAACGGATAATCGATCTGGAAGTACACTACAGCACCGACGGCGGCGAACGCTGGAGGGCGGCGACTGTCTCGGGCGCCCTGACGGGCATCCGTAAAAGCTCCTACAGCGGAACCTTTGAATGGCACTGGCGGAACGACACCATGAACAACCACGGAACGGTTACGCTCAGGCTGACACCGCGTTTCACTGGCGGAAACGCGGGGCGTCCCAGGTTCATGGAACAGGTTTTCCGCTGACTTCACCCCACCGGGACTTGCCGCAGGCCATTGAGAGGGTCTGCGGCGCCCTCCCGGTCGCAAGCGAAAGCATCTGCCCGGCCAGACCCCTGATGTCCCACTGAGCGTGGGCATCGTCCCTGAGCCTGCAGAAGTGGTGAAATTCCCTTCCATTCATTGAAACCATGACCTGCCGCCGGTGAGCGTTGGTGAGCAGGTAGTGCGAGCCAAGCCGGTCCGCGGCGGCACCGGCAGACTTGACCGCCTTCGTGAACGTATCCTCGAAACCGGCTTCACGGACCGATGGCGGAATCGTAAAACCAAGCCCCGTGTCGTAGGCCGATGCGAGCTGCGTACACATCCTGTGCCTTTTCAGCTGGGCATACGCCGTGGCGGAAAGGGTTATGGAGAAGTCGGCGCGGAACAACTCCCATGCCCTGGGAAGAGCATCGTGAACGTCAAGGTTCTCGTACGCCATCTTGAAAAGCCGACGGGGATCGTCATGCCCGAAAACCCGTTCCAGCCATGACAGAACCCTCTCGTCGCCGTCGCAGTGAAGCAGTTCAACTTCCTTCGCTCCAAACAGAGGCTCCGGCTGCAGATGCGCAAAACCGTCCATCGCCGATGGGTTGGTAAAAAGCATCAGAGAGGGAGCAACGGGCGCAACCACCGCGAACAGGGCATCGGCCAGCGCCCGAACCTCCGCAAGAGGGTGAGCCCTCAACCTGCGTATCATGTGCTCAAGCTCCCTGGCGTTCACCGTCATCCCCATCTGGCTGGTGGTCGCCAGTGGAAGAAGGTATCTGGCATCCTCCCTTGCCGTGCCCCTTTCAAAACCGGCCCCGGCAAGGTCGCCCAGAAGCTGGTCGTAGGCTTCAAAAAGCTCGCGGACGGCAGCCGTGAACGCTTCAGTGTCATCAATCCCGGAAGGCAGGTGCCAGTCTTCCCCGATCCTGATGTACCTTTGTGATTTCTCGGTGAAACTGGCCAGTCTGAACGACTGCAGGGCTTCAACTGCGAGCCGGGAGACACCGAGGACATCGAGGTTGAAGACCGCGTGCTCGGCAACGGATCCGTGCCCGTATTCGAAAACAATGCGCCTGTTGGATTCCCGCGCGGTTTCAACCTCCCTGGCGGACACCGCCCGCAGTTCGTTGACCGGGGAGGGGTCGCGGCTGATCCGGGCGTAGGCGGCACTGAGGGTCTCGGGTGTGGAAGCAGGATTCTCGCGGTCGGTGTTGAAACCGGCAAGTATGACTTTCAAGCTCAAACCTCACCCTTCTGGGGATGGGCCGCGAATGCGGCCAGTGGGTTCTCGTAGGGAAGCCTCCGGTGCATAAGATAGTGCAGCATGTCGACGCGGGCAGGGGGCTCCTCCTCCAGCAAAGCCTTCCGCAGGATGGAAAGCGTTCTCCACATGTCCCTTGCAACAGGGTAAAGGTCCCAGCCTCCGAGTATGGAACCCACAGAGTCAGCCATTTCCTCCATGTCGCCCAGCGCTCGATCGAGCCAAGCGAGGCAGGGACCGGGCTCCCCCCTAAAAAGGGCTTTCCCCAGCATCTCCAGCACCATTTTCCCTGTGGCGGTGACCTCCCAGGGCGTGAAGTTGAAGTCCCGAAGCAACTCCCAGCCCCGAAGCTCTGAACCCAGTTCCGCCGGCCATTCGCGCCTTCCGGTCGCGGCAGCCGAAAGCTCCATTACACCGTGAAGGGCAACTGGAAAGATGCAGGACGGGTTGAGAAGCAGGGGGGTCCCGCCCGGCACCCGACCCTTCATTGAGCCCAGATAGACCCTTCTGAGACAGTAGTCATCGGCGAGCAGGTTGTCCCATATCACGGGAGGTTTTCCCAGAAGGTCACAGGCTTCACCAAGTCCGGCGAGTTCCCTGCTTATTACTTCGTTGCCCGTCCACAGCACATCCCAGAGGGGATTGAACCTTTCCCTCCAGGACTCAAGGTACGCTGCAGCCCCGGGGTTTCCCCGGAGAAACCCCTCGCAGTAAACCGTGGGGCATAGCATCACCGGAAGGTCGAGACCGGACAGGGCGCGCTCGGCGAATGCCAGCTGCGCAGCCGCCAGATCTCCGGAAGCTGTCTGGGGTATGTCATCGAAGAGGACGCAGAGACCGGAAGCCCCGGCTTCCACCGCCCGCCGGAGCTTCTCCCGGGCATGCCCATGCTCACCCTCATTGAACCTCCAGGGGCTGAGACCGAAGTAGAACGCCACGCCGGCTTCTGACGCAAGGGCGATGGATGCCTCGATCTCGTTCCAGTCACGGGATGGGTATGGATTCCTCCACTCCCGGCGATGAAACGGATCGTCCTTGGGGGCGTAAAGGTAGACCGGGTCATCACAACCGGAGAGGACACGGAAAATCCCGCGCCGCATCTCCACGGAAAAGGGCTTTCCGTAAAAGCCCTCCACAACTCCGACTCCGCGCACATCCGCCCCCTTCCATGAGACCTGGCGCCGCGGTCAATCGTTGTTGCCGACACGCCCATGTTCTATGTTTCATAGTCCATTACACACAAAAGACAAACCCTGAAGCTTCATGGAGGAATGATGCCCCGCAGGATAGTTGAATGCGTGCCGAACATTTCCGAGGGTAGAAACCGGAACGTCATCGATGCCGTGGTCAAAGCCGCATCCACCGTCAAGGGCGCCACTGTCCTCGACATCGATGCCGGAGCGGCCACGAACCGCACGGTCATCACCATTGCCGGAGACCCCGAAGCGGTCCTCGAAGCGTCGTTCCTTCTTGTTGCGAAAGCCGCTGAACTCATCGACATGAGGGTCCAGAAGGGCGCCCACCCCAGACATGGGGCCACCGATGTGTGTCCATTCGTTCCCGTGAGCGGGGTCACCATGGACGAGTGCGTGAAGCTTGCCCGCCGGCTCGGGGAAAGGGTTGGCAACGAACTGGGGATCCCGGTCTACCTCTACGAGTTTGCCGCCTCCCGCCCCGAAAGGTGCAAGCTCCCCGACATAAGGGCCGGAGAGTACGAGGCCCTGAAGGACAAGCTGGGCAGGGAGGAATGGAAACCCGATTTCGGCCCGAACGCCTGGAACGAAGCCGTGGCCCGGACGGGGGTCTGTACTATAGGCGCGCGCAACTTCCTCATCGCCTACAACGTGAACGTCAACACCCGCGACACTTCCATAGCGAAGGAAGCGGCCCTGGCCATCCGCGACAGCGGCAGACCCGCCCGTACCCCCGACTGGAAGTTCGCGAGGGACGAAAAGGGCGCAAAGATACACGAAATGGGAAGACTGGACTGCTGCAAGGCAACAGGATGGTACATAGAGGAGTACGGGACATCCCAGGTGACAATGAACCTCACCGACATATCCGTGACCCCGCTTCATGTTGCCTACGAGGTCACGAGGGAAGAGGTCGAGAAGCTGGGTGGAGTGGTCACGGGAAGTGAGATCGTGGGGCTTGTTCCCCTGTCCTCGATGCTGGACGCCGGCCGCTACTTCCTCGACAAGCAGAACCGCGGCCTCTCCTCCGTGGGAAAACAGGGCGTGACGACCGGACAGCCCGAGAAGGACCTTCTGGAAACGGCCATCCGCAGCATGGGGCTCAGGGATGTTGCCCCATTCAACCCCTGCGAGAAGATCATCGAGTACATGGTCGCCGACAACACCGTCGATCTTTCGGGGCTGTCCTGCAGGGATTTCTGCGACCAGCTCTCGATCGACTCACCAGCCCCGGGCGGCGGAAGCGCCGCGGCGCTTGCGGGCGCCCTCTCCTCGGCACTTGTGGCCATGGTTGCCAATCTGACCGTGAAGAATCGCGATTACAGGATGCACTGGGAGGAAATGAGGGCACTTGCCCCCAGGGCACAGGAAATCAAAGAAAACCTTCTGGCTGCGATAGATGACGACACCATGGCCTTCAACAACTGGATGGAAGCCGCGCGGAGCGGCGGCGACGTTCAGGCCGCGGTGCGCGAAGCCGTCGAGGTCCCCCTTCGGGTCCTCAGGCTGGCCCGCGAGACCGTTGATCTCGCCGCCATCGTTACGGAAAGAGGCATGCAGGCATCGGTAAGCGATTCCGGCGTGGCTGCCTCAGCGGCCCGCACCGCAGCCGAGGGCGCCTGCATGAACGTTCTGATTAACCTTGGCGAGATAACCGACACAGGTTACAGGGAATCGGTGAGATCCGAAGCCCTTCTGCTGCTGGATGAGACCGCGGCGAAAGCTTCCTGCGTTCTTGGGATCATCAGGGCCTCTCTGGAGGCCAGGGCCGAACACCGGGCGGACCAGTGATGACAAGAACCCTGTTCAGGGAGCCCGAGCTTCCGCAGGAAACCCTGGCCGAGCTTCGGGAGTTCTGCAGAAAGGCCCGCGGTAACATCCTTCACATGACCTGTCTGGCGGGAAGCGGCCACCCCGGCGGTTCCATGAGCAGCCTGGAAACACTCGCCCTTCTCTGGAGTCAGGCCGCCGTGGATCCGAACGACCCATGCAGACGCGGACGGGACAGGATAGTGGTGAGCCATGGCCACATCTCTCCCGCAGTATACTCCGTTCTTGGAGGGCTTGGCTTTTTCAGCCTTGAAGACGCGATCGTGGGCTTTCGTCATGCCGGAAGCAGTTTCGAGGGACATGTCGAAAGGCATATTCCAGGAATCGAGCTGACTTCGGGCAACCTCGGCCAGGGGTTGAGCGCCGCAACGGGAATGGCCCTCGCCGACAGAAGCCTTGGTCACAGGAACCATGTCTGGGTGGTCACGGGAGACGGCGAGAACCAGAAGGGCCAGATCAGCGAGGCAAGAAGGTTCGCCTCCAAGTTCGGTCTCGGGAATCTAACCTGTGTCATCGACTGCAATGGTCTTCAGATCTCGGGCGCCACGTCCGACATAATGCCCGTTGACCACGAGGCCGAATTCAAATGCAGCGGCTGGGAGGTAATTCGGGTTGACGGGCATGACCTTGAGGCGCTTTACCGGGCCCTCAACCCCGCCGGACAAAGGTCACCAAGGCTCGTGATAGCTGAAACCGTCATGGGCAGGGGGGTTTCCTTCATGGAGAACGACCCCGACTTCCACGGCAGGGCGCCAAGCCCCGATGAGCTGAGCGCAGCGCTTCTGGAACTTGGTCTCCCCAACAGGCTGGAAGAGCTGAAGTCGGCTCGTGGATCGGGAAGCGCCCGGCGCACAATGCACTGTGAACCACGTTACCACGTCTGTGCCCTTCAGGGCAATCCCGTGACCTATCCGCCCGATCACAGGGGAGACAACAGAAGCGCATGGGGTACAGCCCTGCTTGACCTGGCCCGTGCCAACAAGAACGATCCCCCGCTCGTTTTCGATTGCGACCTGGCCGGCAGCGTGAAGACCTCCGGCTTCGGCACTGAGTTTCCAGCGCATCACCTGCAGTGCGGCATAACCGAACACCACACAGCCTCCGCGGCAGGCGGGGCTTCACTGGCCGAAAAGGTGGTTTTCTGGGCGGATTTCGGAGTCTTCGCATCTGACGAGACCTTCAATCAGCACAGGATAAACGACATCAACAACACCAACCTGAAGGTGGTCGCCACCCACTGCGGGCTGGACGTGGGTCCCGACGGCAAGACCCACCACTGCGTGAAATACGTGGGACTGATGCGGGCACTCCAGAACTACTTCACTGTGGTTCCGGCTGACCCCAACCAGACCGACAGGGTTGTGAGGTTCGCCGCCATGCACCCCGGCAACTTCTTCATCGCCATGGGCCGGTCCAGACAGCCCGTCATCACCGACGAGGCAGGCAGACCCTTCTTCGGCGACGGCTACAGGTTCGTCTTCGGCAAGCCGGACATGCTGCGGGACGGAACCGATGTGGCCATCATGGCCATGGGCAGCATGTGCCACAGGGCTATATCGGTCAGGGCCTCACTCGAAAAGGCCGGGATATCGGCCAGAGTGTACGCGGTCAGCGCCCCGAACGCCCTGCCGGAAACCCTGGTGAAGGAACTACTTGGATTCAGTCTGCTGGCCACCTATGAGGACCATGACGCGGACACCGGTCTGGGCGCGGGGCTTGCGATACGCCTGTCCGAGCGTTCCGGGACCCCCCGCCTTCTGCGCTTCGGGGTCAGGGAGTACGGAATGAGCGGGGAACCCGACGAGCTTTACAAAATGCAGGGGCTTCTGCCTGATCAGGTCGCGGAAAGCATTCTGGCCGCCCTGCGCTGAAGCAGGGCCGAGTATCGGGATTCACCGGCCGCGATCTCCCAGTAGGTCTGCATGAAACGTTCGCTGTCCCTGAGCTTTCTCATTGCCAGGTTCCGGAAGGGTCCGGCGTACAGAAGATGTCGGTAACGCCCCGAATCCCTGATCTGCCTGACGCACCTTGCGCGCGTGTCCCACGACGAAGCTCCGGCAATGAGGGCTTCGGCGGCAAGAAACCCGCTTTCCAGGGCGTGTGGGATACCCTCGCCCGACACCCTGTCGCAGAGACCGGCTGCATCGCCGGCCAGTAACACCCTGTCTCTCCCGGCCTGAACCCCGCCCCTGCAGGGAGGGACCGGCGCGCCCCGCATTGGTCTTCTGTAACCCAGCCCCAGGTGTGCGATGAGTTTTTCGGCGGCACCGGCCAGCTCCTTTGGACGGCGAGCGCACCCGAACGAGCCAACCCCCACGCACACATCCTCCCGTCTGGGGAAGACCCACCCGTACCCGTAGGGAAGCAGACCGAAATGTATCTCCAGCCCCTGTGCGACGAACCTTTCAAGGACACCCGGAGAAAGGGGGAAAAAGGTTTCAAGACAAAGGCCGTACCTTCCCCGGGGTCTTCCGTACGCCAGGCGCCTGACCGCGCTGCAGGCGCCGTCGGCCCCCACCATGCGCTGAAAGCGGATCCGTTCTCCCCCTTCGAAAACTGCATCGCCACCGTCACCGAACCCACGGAAGCAGTGCTCCCCGAGAAAGACGGCCCCCGCCTCCACTGCCCTCCTGCAAAGGAACGAATCGAACTCAGCCCGGTCCAGGAGCCTCATTTCAGGGGTTCCGCCGTGAAAGGTCCGAAGGTGCTTCAGGGAGTCCCAGCAAGAAAAAGTACCGTGTCTCGCCATGACAAGGTCCTCGATCTCGGCGGGAAGAAGCATGCCCATCTCGGCGAGCAGATTGGCGCCGCAGTTGGACAGCACGCCTCCGCACAGTTTCTGTCTGGGAAACCTGCACCTGTCGGCGAGCAATACATGGCGGCCTTCCGACGCGAGTTTCCACGCGCACGCCGAACCTGCTGGACCTGCTCCGATTACCAGAAAGGGCGCTTCGGTATTCATGGGGGAGATATTCTTCATCGGGGGCCGAAAGGGCAAGTCCACTGGGGTTTTCCTATATTCCCGCCAGGAGGATAACCAATGAAGGTAGCTCTCGTTTACCCAAGATGGCAATGGTACGAATACAACGGGCTCGCTGAGCCCATCGGTGTTCTTCACCTGGTAAGCGTCCTGAGGAACGCCGGACACGAACCCGTATACATGGACTATTCATCATGCAGGAACATCACCGACATCGATCACCTGGCCAGCGGGTGCGACCTTGTGGGAATAGCCATAAGCGCTGCCGCCAAGATGGGCAGGGCCCGCGATGTGCTGACTCACCTCAGGACCGTGGTGCCGGACGCCCACTTCACTGTGGGGGGGGCATACCCAAGCATTTTTCCGGGGCAGAGCATCGAGGGCACCGGGGCGGACTCGGCAATGGTGGGCGAGGCCGAGGAGACAATAGTGGAGCTGGCCGACTCCCTTTCGAAGGGCGGCGAATGGAAGTCCATAAGGAACATGGCCTTTCCTGACGGCGAAGGCTTCACTGAAAACCCCAGACGGCCCGTCATCCGCGACCTCGACAGCATCCCCTACCCCGCACGTGATGTGGTCGACTACGACTGGTACCTTGCCAACGGCCTCAGCGAGTTCGGAATGGTCACGACGCGGGGCTGCCCCTTTCACTGCACCTACTGCAAGCCCAGCACCGATCTGATCTTCGGGGGCGGCATCCGCCTCCGCTCCGCGAAGAACGTAGTGGGGGAGATAATCGAGCTTTCGAAGCTTCGAAACACCAGCAAACTCAGGATCTTCTTCAAGGACGACACGATAACGATGCACCCGACAAAGTGGTTCGAAGAGTACCGCGACCTCCTGCGGGAGGCCGGTATCGAGCTGGAATGGCACTGCAACAGCAGGGTGGACACCGTCACCCGCGACAAGGTCAGGGTGATGGGCCAGAGCGGCTGCCATTGCATCAGTTTCGGGGTCGAGAGCGGAAGCCAGAAGATCCTCAACTGCTACGAGAAGGGAACAACCCCCGCACAAGCGGAGATGGCCTTCAAATGGTGCCACGAGTTCAAGGTCGAAGCCACGGCGAACATCATGATAGGCTACCCCCTTGAAACCCATGAGGACATCGATGCCACCTACAAACTCCTGAAGCGGATCAAACCCGACGACATAATCGTGTACCTTTCAACTGCCATTCCGGGCCGGCACATCCACACCTGGGCGAAGGAACAGGGCTACCTCACCTCCGACGAAAACCCCGAGCTCCTCGACCCCGCCAGGAACAGGGCATGCGAGATAATGAACATGCGCCTTCCCTACCTTGAACTTGCGGACGTGGTGGGATGGAAACACAAGATCGAGCGCTACCGAAGCTGGCGCAAGATCACAAGTGTTGACAACATAACCCGCTGGGCATCCGAGCTGGCCAGAGAACCGGGCAAGGCAATGGGCAAGGCCGGAAGGGTTCTCAGGGGCTTCCGCGGCCAGGGGGACTAGTCATAAGAACCCTGGCGGCCTCCGTCTACTACTCGGCGCTCAGGTTCGCCGTGCACCGCTCACGCAACCCGGAGTGGATCATCAATGCACTGACGCGCCTGAGGGGAGTGTCAGACCGCAGGAGCGGGCTTTTAAAATGCCACTTTCGAAGGATCTTTCCCGACCTCGACGAAACCTCGGTGAACGGGCTTCTCAGGCAGTACTGGCACAGGCACAACAGGCACACCGTCGACCTTTACCACCTCGAGCGCTTCGAGCCCGACCTTCTGCAGAAAACGGTCGACTGGTGTGGACGCGAGCATCTCGACAACGCCATGAAAGCGGAAAAAGGCGTTCTGCTTCTCGTTCCCCACTTCGGTGACGAGCGAAGCATGCACATCCTCATGGGAATGGCGGGCTACCCGGTCGAAGTCATCTCGAGCCGCTACCTTGGCGACGGAGAGATCCCCCGCAGGGCAAGGCTTGCCGTGGGAGAACGCTGGAACACGCTCCACTTCCCCGACGAAAACCCAAGGTGGATGTACCGGGCCCTCTCCAAAAACCACATCCTGCACTATTCCCCCACGGCTTACGGCGGACCCACGGGCATCTGGCTTGAGATGTTCGGCGTTCCCGACCTTGTGCCAGCAACACCCTGGAAGCTTTTCAGCAGAACACGCTGCCGGGTGATCTTCGGGTCATGCTTCGTGCTTCCCGGGATGAGGTTCCGGATCGAGTTTGAACCCATGGAACTCCCCGGCGACCAGGCCGGGTTCACGGAGACAGTCATGCGCCGAGTTGAGAGATGCGGACTTGAGCATCCGGGGCAGTACGACTGGAAGAACCTGGTGATCCGCCATCGTGAATCGAACACGATCAACAGGACAGGAACGATCCCACATCGTGAAGAGGTTCTCGAGAGACTCGCAGTCCCGCGCGATGAAGACCCCGGAAGCATCGCGGACCTCGGGGAACTGATGACCCTGCGGGAAGTTTGACATGAGGATAACCCTTGTGTACCCTAATTTCGGAACGGGCCAGCGCAGCCTTTACTTCCCGCAGGGGCTGGCTTACGTGGCGGCGGCACTGCTGAAGGCCGGCCACCGGGTGAGCGTGGTGGATATGGAGGGCGAAGACCTGTCCACGGAGAGGGCCTTTGAACTGATCGGGGAATCATCCCCCGACATGGTCGGCTTCGGGGGGATGATCACAAGGTACTCGATAGTAAGGGAAATGGGCAGAAGGCTAAAAAGGGAGATGCCGGACGTCTTCCTCATGGCGGGCAACAGCGGCGCCACAACGATCCCCGGGCTCTACCTCGAAAACGCCGGAATGGACGCCGTAGTCCTCGGCGAGGGAGAAGCAGCGGCGGTTGAGCTTGCAGCGGCCCTTGAATCGGGCGCTGACTGGCGATCGGTACCGGGGCTTGCGTTCAGGGACGATGCCGGCAAAACCGTTTTCTCACGGTCAAGGCCTCTTCTCGCGAACCTCGACGACCTCCCGTGGCCCGCCCGCGACCTCTTCCCCCTTGAAAAGTACGTGGTCAGCCGTGATCACAGGGGCAAACACGAAAGGCACCTCGAGATAGTCGCCAGCAGGGGTTGCCCCCATGGCTGCGTCTACTGCTACCACATCTATGGCAGGACGATCCGCCGAAGGTCACCCGGATCGATAGTGGCGGAAGCGGTTCACATAGTCGAAAAGTACGGGATAGAGTACACGGGATTCCCTGACGACCTCTTCACCAGCGACAAGGCCTTCGTGATGGAAACCTGCTCGCTCCTTGAAAAAAGGCTTCCGGGCATACGCTGGTCATGCCTGGGCAGGGCCTCGTCGGTTGACCGCGAGATGCTTCGCGCCATGCGCAGGGCAGGCTGCGACTGGATTAGCTACGGCATCGAATCGGGCAGCCCTGAGATGCTCGGGCGGATGAAACGCACTGTCACCCCCGAACAGTGCCTCAACGCCATAAGGATGACACGGGAGGAGGGGATGATCCCCGAGGGCTCTTTCATGATAGGCATGTTCGGGGAAACACGTGAAACCGTGGCCGAAACCGTGGAGTTCTGCAAAAAGGCCGACATCACCGCACCCATGCTCTTCGTCACGCCCTACCCCGGAACCCCTCTCTTCACCGAGGCCCGGGAAAAGGGGCTCATACCCGATCTGGAAGCCTACGTGCTCTCACTCGAAGCGGCTGACAAACTGCTCGTCAACCTGACCGACATGGATGACCGCGAACTCGACAGCCTCAGGGAGTGGGCCATGGGCAAGGCGGGCCGGAACTACCTTCTCAGAAGACCCTTCACCCGAATCCCCGCCCTTCTCTGGAAGCATCTCACCCTGAAGGGCTTTGATCAGCTCGCGCGTGACGCCACCGAGTTCCTTAGGGGGCTTGGGAAGCCTCCCGCAAAACACCTGTAGGGATTCTACGCCCGGTCATTCCGGTGAAAAAACAGGTTCAGCTCAGGTCCGATATCAGCCCCGGCAGAAGACACGCCGCATAAAGGGGAAGTCTGACCGTCTTCCCCTCGGAAGCGAAGTTCCACGCTCCGAGTTTCACCGAAAGCGCTGGATCGAACTTCTCCCTGAAAACAGACAATGACTTTGACCTGGTCTTCCTTCCGGATTTCACCTCGATCGGAACGGGACCGCAGCAACTGTCCAGAAGGAACTCAACTTCGGACTGGTTTCCCTTCCAGCAATGAATGCTTGAAAGACCGCTGCTCACCAGTTCCTGAGCAACTGCGTTCTCCGCCACCCATCCCTTGTAGAACCCCGGATGGAGGGCCCTTGATGCTTCCAGAGGAATGCCTGCCATGCACTTTAGAATTGCGGTGTCATGAATGTACAGCTTGAAAAGGGAACCGCTCTCCCAGGCAGACAGTGGGGTTTCCACCCGATTGATGATCGGTACCCTCTTCAGCATGCGCGCCTTCTCAAGCCAGGCGATGGGTCCTGCAAGGTCCCTGTAGCTCTTCCGTCCCGGGATCACGCCCTTGAAGCGGAATCTGTCCGCACTGTCATCAAGATCACGGCCAAGCTGGCCAGGGACACTCTGCCAGACCTGTTGAACGTGAAGGGCATTCTCGTTTCCGGCATGCTGCGCAATGTCCGCCAGCCAGCCCTCAACGAGCTGCTGCTGTATCGATCGAGCCCTTTCAAGCGCTGTGAACTCCCCGTCCCCCGATGAACTCACATACACACTTACGGCTTCGGGCATGCCCCCGACTGCGGTGAACCTGCCGAACAGGTTCCAGAGAGTATCGTGCACCACGGGCGAAAGAGGTCTGGATGGTTTTGAATCCTCGAGGATATCAACGGCTTGCTGTTGTCCCACCGCCTCCAGAAACTCACGAAAATCCATTGGCCAGACATCAAGCATCTCCACCTTTCCCACTGGGAAGGGCTCAGTGGAGAAATACAGGCCCAGGAGGGAACCGGCCGCCGCGATAGAAGAGCCGGGAAGGAAATCGCAGAAGTACTTCAGGGCAAGCAGGGCTTTGGGACAGGCCTGTATCTCGTCGAAGACGATCAGGTCACGTTCAGGGTCGATCCTCTTTCCGGAGAGGAACTCGAGCTCACTCAGAATCCTTTCAGGGTGCAGATCGCCTGATTCGAAAACGGACGCTGCCCTGACATCCATATTCATGTCGAAGTAATGACATGCTGGAAACGTTGGCCCGAAAAGGTTTTTCAGGATGAACGTCTTTCCGGATTGCCTTACGCCCTGCAGAAGCAGGGGTTTTCTAGAAGGGTTCCGTTTCCATGCCGACAGAAAGGTTTCCGCTCTTCGTCTCATGATGTGAACATACCTTATCAACTCGGCCCGTCAACTTTTTTTCACCAAAAAGTTGAGCTTACGTCAACTTTTTTCCACCAAAAAGTTGTGACCTCTACAACTTTTACCCACGTATTTCTTCCGAACCAAGCGGTCAATGAACCTCAGAGGGTGTCGGAAGCGCCGCCGAGACGGGCTCTGAGGGCTTCGGTTCAACCGGCAAGGTGGTGTGGGAGCCGGGGGGCACATGCCCCCCGGCCCTGCGACACTAGAAGGACTCGGCGCTGTCGGTGATCTTCACGCCGGTTGCGACCATGTAGCCCGGAACCGAGGCGGCCTCGGGCATGCGGCGGTCGTAGGTACTCGAGCCGTTCACCGACGTGCACCACGGGGCAAGTACAGCCACATTTCCCAGAACGTTCTGGAACGTGTCGGTGATGCGGCTGGAGAAGATGGGGCTCACCATCTCGCCGTTCTCGAGAAGTACGGCGCTGAACCGGCTGCTGCCGGTGAAGATGCCCTTGCTCCGGTTGGGGATGTGGGTGTAGTGCAGGGCCGGTATGTAAAGCACCCTTCCCATGCCTTTGACCGCTTCCATCGGGCACTCGGGTCCGTCACCGGGGCTGACCACCACACTGGCGCTTCCGCTGTGGGGGGTCGGCTTCTTTCCGTACTTGGCCGCGGTCGCCAGATCGTAGAAAAGGTTCATCATCCTACCCTTTTCCACGATGGGAAATACGTTCCGGGTCATGCCGGTCATGTCGAAGCCGAACCTGAACGTGTTCATGTCGGTTGGGTCGTCGACAACGGTTATCTTGTCGGAGAGGATGCTGTCTCCCGGCTTTTTGCCGCAGGTCCAGTTCATTCCCTCTTCATAACCCCTGCCGCTCATGCCGGTGCCTATGGCCATGCCGACTATCTCGGCCACGGCCTGCGAGCCGAAGAGCACGGTGTACTCACCGGGTTCGACCCTGAAACCGGGGTTCTTGTAGATGGGAAGAAGCCAGTTGAAGCTCTCGATCGTGTTTTCGGCCTTGACCTCACCGGCCTGCCAGCCCGTCTGGAAAGACGCCAGTTCCCACTTCCTCTCAGGATGCTTCAGGACGCAGGTGAACTGCTGGTCGGTGCCTATGCGCCACGCGAGGTTGTCGTTCTTCGTGGACGCAAGGAGGACTTCGGTGGAACCACTGCTCCAGGAACCCGAGAAGTTGAGGTTGCTGCCGGTCTTCTCGATTATCTCACGGTAGACCACGGCCTTCTCACCGGGATCCAGGTTTTCCAGGGCCTCGTCGTACTGAAGCATCTCCTCGGCATTCTCCTCCACCATCCGTGAGATGGGATCGTAATCCTTGGGGGTGCTGACCGAAGCCTTTTCAACGGCGACGGCAAGAGCCTTCCGAACGCTGTCGGGGCCGGTGATGTCACCCATGATGGTGTATGAGCCTTCACGGCGGCCGTTAATGACCTCGACATCAAGCCTGGTCAGGTCTTCACTTGTGTTGAGGCTGACGGAGTTGTTGCCTATCCTCATCAGGTGGCTTTTCTCGCGGTGCATCGTGAAAAGCGCGTCGATGCCCTTTTCAGAGGCCTCGTCCCTCACCTTGAGGATGGCGTCGCGGGTGGTCTCGTCCAGCATGGCCTACTTCTCCTCTCCGGTGATCACATCGTCGAACCGCATCACGGGAACGCCGTGGCCGATCTCCATCACCTGGTTGGGCTCGCCCTTGCCGCAGTTCGGAACCTGCTCGACCACCCAGGTGGAACGGTCTCCGACTGCGCTCAGGTTGCCGTAGAACTCCAGGGTGTGCCCCTGGTAAGTGGGGTTCTTGAGCACCCTTGTGATCTTGCCGCCCCTGATCTCCCAGGCGATCTCGCAGCCGAAGTGGAAGTGCTCCCTGTTGCTTCCGATTGACCAGCTCGTGGGGTTGTCCAGAAGAATGCCTTCCTCGGTTCCGGCGATTATGTCGGAAAGGTTTCCATCATTGCCTGGCAGAACGTTGACGTTGGTCATCCGGTCGATGGGAGCCTTGTAGAAGGCCGTGGACCGGCTGGCCCCGCCACTGTGCTCAAACACCTGCCTTCCCGCGGTGTGATTCGCCTCGCTTATCATGGCGCGGCTGGTAAGGCAGTTCACCAGAATGCCCTTGTCGATGAGAAGGTAGTCGCGTTCGGGGGTTCCCTCATCGTCGTAACCGAAGCTCCCGGGGCTGTTGTCAACAGATCCGAAGGCGCTGACGCTCAGTTTGTCCGAGCCGTAACGGAGGCGGCCGAAGCTGTCCAGCGTCACGAAACTGCCACCGGCGTACGAAAGCTCGTAACCGAGTATCCGGTCCAGCTCAAGCGGGTGGCCGATGGTCTCGTGGACCTGAAGGTGCCCCTGACCCGGCAGCAGTATGACCGAACGGCGTCCGTACTCGAGTTCGGGTGCCGTGAGGAGCTGGGAGAGTTCCTCCTTCATCCCCTCGGCCCTGCCGCTCCACAAGTCGGGATTTGTCACCATCTCCCAGCCCCTGGTGCCTGTGCCGGGAGTGAGAAGGCTCTTGGAGCGCCTCTGCATCTGGCCGTCGCCGTCCTGGGCCATCACCATCGAATCGGCAAAACAGTTCAGAAGGTTGCGCTCGATGAACGAGCCGTCGCTGTTCCAGAACCAGTTCCTCATCCTCTGAAGGTAGAGGAAAACAACCCTGCGCTGGACGAAATCGGCCTTGAGCCTTTCATCCAGCCCCTCGAGAAAGGCGAGCTTCTCCGAAAGGGGAACATCGAATGGGTCCTGAAGCACCGGGGATGAATAGGTTCCGGTGACTGCGGGAAGAACGCCCATGTTGAGGGGAATGCTCACAAGCATTGATGCCGTTTTTGCGTTGGCAAGAGCCTTCTCGAAAGCTTCGGAAACGTCCGACGCCCTGCTTGTGGCGGCGAAACCCCATGCGCCTCCGTACAGCACCCGAACACCCAGACCGCTCTCGAACGATGCCGTGTTGGCCTCGAGGTTACCGTCGTAGAGAACGAGGGTTTCCGAGCCGTCTTCGGAGAAGAAACGGGCATCGCAGTAACCCGCCCCGGCGTTCATGGCCCTGGCTATGCCTTCGGCCACCGGTCTTTCAAGGTTCTCAACTCTCAACTCTTTCACCTCTTCCTGATTCCGGAGGGGTCACCGAAAGACTTGCGCCTTCGCGCAGGACACCCGGCGATTCCACCCGGCAGAAAACGCCCCTTGCGGGCATTACGCACTTCCCGACCCTGCGGTATATCGAACAACCGTCGCCATGACATTCCTTGCCCAGCTGGGTCACGACCATTGTCAGTCCACCCTCGCCCGACATCCTGTCCCCCGGGGCGAGCGCGGAGAAGTCACCGCCCCTTGTAGTGATGTTCTCGCCGAAATCACCGGGATTGATCTCGATGCCTGTCTTCATTGCGAAGGCTTCGATGCTCTCGATGTCCAGCAGGCTCACCTGCCGGTGCCAGTCCCCTGCGTGGGCATCGCCCTCGAGCCCTTCGAGGCTCACTGCCGCCTCGACGACAGGGTGTTTCTCGGTTCCCTTCTCAAGGGATACGTTGACGGAAACGATCTTGAACCTGTTCATCACACCTCCCGGCACTTGTCTTCAGCACACAAAATAGTGTTAAAAGATGGATTGTCAAGAACGACATCCAGATTTCCGTCTAAAAGACTGTCTAACAAAACTTTACGATAACTGCAATGACCGCCCCGACCAGAAACACGACGAGAAACACGGCCAGAAAAGCGAAAAACAGAAGCCTGAACCTGACATTCCGCCGTCCTGACTTACTCACGCACTCCGCCACCAGCCCCCTCTCGCCGGGCCGGTGGTAGCTCAGCTTCACGAACTGCAGGGAAAGCTTCTCGTCCTTCCTGCACACAAGGGGTCCGAAAAAGGACAAAGCACCCGGCGAAAGAGGCACCAGAACGGCAAGCGCCATGAACGCCAGGAACAACGATACCCCGAGATCAATGGCAAGAAGGACCGGAAAGCTCAAGACCGATCACCCCATTACTGGTTCCGTACCAGGCGGCTCGGACGCAGTTCCCATTTGAACCGCAACGGGAGTTATCATAACGGGAAGGACCGGTCATGCGGAGTCAGCCCGGCACCTTAGCGTCCGGCCTCCTTTGAAGCTATTGTTGAACCACGCACAACGGAAGAAGAGGTATGGAAAAACCCTGCAAGACAAGGATGATCAGGGCCGGTGTGCTGTTTGCCCTGGCCGTGATGTCCGTAACGGGAGTGTTCGCCATGCTGCAGGACAAGGCCATCCTTCCCCCGGCCCGGGAGTATGTGGAGCAGTCCCAGGACAAAGCCCTCACCGCATTCATAACCATCAGCGTGGTGAAGGGGATCGTGGCTGTGGTCGAGGGTTCAGATGTAGTCGGGATAGAGGTCGGCGACATTGTCCAGCCGCTTTACGACGCCATTGACATCACCTGGAAGGTTCTGGCGGCCAGTCTCGCCACCCTGTACGCCCTTGAGGTTCTGCTTGTCCTGTGCGGAACCCTTGGCAGGTTTTTCCTCAGCGCTCTTTTCATCGCCCTGCTGGCCATGCAGTTCACACGGTGCGACATCCTGAGAAGGGCAGCCTTCTCCGCGGGCATCCTGGCTTTTTTCTTCTTCGCAGCCATACCCTTGACTCTTGTCGTCGCGGGGCACCTCTCCGAAGGCTACTCAAAGAACGTCCGCCTCGAGTTCGACAGCCGGATGGAGCAGTTCCGGTCCGAATTCCAGGAAAGGGTCGAGGAGATCCAGGACGGAGACCTTGTAGCACTCGAAAACTGGCCTAATCTCAGAATAAGCTTCCCGAAGATCGAGATAGTGAAGGCGATTCTGATCGACATGAAGGAGCTTGTGGAAAAACTGCCGGAACTGCTTTTTCGAACCGGCGTGACATGGCTTCTGGATGTGGCTTTGATACCGATGGGTCTGTTGTTCATCCTGTACAAACTTGCGCTTCTTTTCATGGGATCGGTTTTCGGTTCACCAGCAACCCGCCCCCGAAAGCTTCCTGTTCCGGAAGAAAGGTCATGAAATGGCAAGAACACTCTTTGTCCTTCTTCTGTTCACCGCAGTTTCCCCTGCTTTTTCCCAGGCGTCCATATACCCGGGCGAGGCCGGGGGTATCGCGGAAGCCCATCTCAGATCAATGGGTGTCATTCTCCCGGAGATGGTTGCCTGTCAATCCATATCCGCCCCGGTTTCGGGTTACCTCATCGATTTCCTCGGATACAGTGGCAGTGTTCCCACTGCCTTCAGGGTGGGTGTGACGGACGAGGGTGAGCAGAATGCGGGAGAGGTGTTCGTGACACTTAGGTTCGGGGCCGGCGGCGCCTGGTTCCCCGGACCCGACTCCTCCCCGGAGCAGCAGCTTGCGCTCGAGTTCCTTCTGGACCAGCGAGACGGGTTCATGGCCATAGTCGAGATGGAACACCCCCGGGGTCCGGTAGTGATCCCGCCTGGAAGGATACTGACGCCTGACGGAGAGGTTGATGTGACGGCCCTGCTGTCAGCGCTCCACGGCTCCGAAGTCGTGTTCGTGGGGGAACGGCACGACGACCCGCTGGCGCACCAGTGGGAGCTGTTCATCTGGAAGGCCCTGGCCACCCCTGAAACAGCCCTTGCGCTCGAGATGTTCGAAACCGATGTCCAGCCCCTCTTTGACCGGTACCTTGCGGGAGGCGTTCCAAGGGATGAGTTCCTCGCGGGTTCGCGCCCATGGGGCAACTACGCTCAGGATTACGAACCGATGGTTGAGTACGCCCGTGAGAATGGTTTCAGGGTGATCGCAGCCAATGTTCCCAGGTCCTTTGCTGCGGCGGTTGCAAGGGGAGGCTTTGCCGCGGTCTCAGACGAAGGCTTCTTCCGGAACCTTGGTGTGGATTCCTCGAACACCGACTACAGGGCACGCTTCCACGCGACCATGGAAGCAATGGGTGACGCCATGCACGGCATGCCGATGGACCCTGAGAACCTCTACCGGGCACAGCTTCTGAAAGACGCCGTCATGGCCGCTTCCATTGTGGGAACCCGGTGCGTGTTCGTCTGCGGAAGGTTCCACAGCGACTTTGACTCGGGGATAGCGGACCAGCTCCCGCAGGGAACCCTTTACAGAACGGTAAGCGTCCTGGGCGAAGGGGAGCCGGTTGACTTCATGACGGCGGGCATCCTGATAGTGCCATGAGCGGCTATTCGCGGAAGATGCTGTACCCTATCTCGAAGGCATCGTCCTGGCTCATGAACAGCTTCTCGAAGGTAACCACCCCGACACCCTCTTCAAAGACCCTGAGCTGGTAGAATGGTCCGGCAGCATCACGGTAGCGCACGGTGACCCGCATGGGCGGCCCCTGCTCCACCTCCTCGATCTCCGAGATCAGTTCGATATCCTCACCGTCGCGGTTCGTCACGGTCTGGGTCCAGGTATTGCCGACAGTTAGTGGAAGCCTGAGAAGGACCATTTCGGAAAAGTCGTTGTCCATGCTCACTTGGGAAGTCTGCACCACCGAAAGGGCGCTGTCCGAGACAGTGTAGTGAAGTTCGATGCCAAAATCCAGACCGCTTTCGCCATCCGACATGTCCTGGACCACGCCGCTTACGGAGTAGACGATGCTTGCGTCATCGGTGCAAACCTGATCCAGATGCATGGAGAACACGTACTCGGCGAAGCCGAAGTAGTTCCAGGTGTACCCCGCCTCTGATGGGAGAAGGCTTTGGAGGGAGAGGTCGGCCTGCCATGAAGGATCGGCGGCAGCGGCCGGTTGCGGAGAATCGCCCCCCGAGCCGCAGCCCGGAAGCAGAAACAGCGAGAGCATTGTGATAACAATGGTTTTCATGAAAAGCTCCTGTCGATTCGGGAATCCGTACAAGCCTCAACCTGAAGAACAATACACCGATGGGCTGATCATGGGCAACGCGGGCGGGTTCCAGAAGCATGCGGCAATGCTTATAGTCCATTCGCAGCAGGAAGAAGGAGAGTGGGATGACTGCGGCGCTTCTCTCACTGGCACTCGTCGCCTCAGGCTTTCAGGTTCCCTCTGAGCCCCCGGGGGTTTCCGCGATCCGGGAAAGGTACAACGGGGTGAAGGACAGCCTCTGCACAAGCCCGGATTTCTACAGGACCGAGATACACGTCAACCCCGATGATTCGCCCTACCCCGCCCTCGGGCATTTCCAGGAGAGCATCATCCTCCACTGGTGGAGCCGGGCCGGGGAGAGCGGGCTCGTAATGGCCGTCTGCAACGGAGGCTATGCCGCTCACAACGAGTACACCGAGGTTCTGTACGCCGAGGATGGAACGCCCCTGTTCATGCTCTTCTCGTACGGCAACGATCCTGAAACGACTTTTGAAGAAAGAAGATGGTACCTTGACGGAGCGGAGTTCCACGCCACGGGAAAGATGGTAACCCCCGATGGCGAGGAGTACTACGAACCGTACGGATTCAACGCTCCCAGGGATCCAGTTTACTTCTTGGAGCTCTTCGAGTTAATCCACTGAGCCGGGCGGCAACCCACCAGAACAAAGCTTCCCCTGAACACCTCTTCTCCCGCCGTCATCCGCACGAAGTACGCTCCCGGAGGAAGAGACGAAAGCTGAACCAAGTGTTCCCCGCCCGACACCATGCCAGCAACCGGTGAAGCCACCAGACGGCCGCACAGATCGAACACATGAAGGGTAACCGGACCCGGCTCCGCAAGACTGAACCGCAGTTCCACAGGGCCGTAACACGGGTTCGGGGTCACGGGGTGAAGGCGTGTTTCATCTTCCAGCCCCTCCACTCCAAGCCAGTCCCACAAAAAGATCACGACATCAAGCGACGGGGTTATGAAACGACCGCCCGACTCCATCACAACACGGTACTGAAGGTAGCGGTGGGTGCTGTCAACAAAACCCTCAAGGCTTCCAGGCTCCTCAATGTAGCCCGACCACTCCCCCATGTCAGCGGGATCGTTCGAACTCCGCACACGGAACCCGAGGAATGATCCAGGAGGAACGCTGTCCTCCCACTGCACCTCATCCCAGTGAGGGTAGTTGTTCACATTCAGTATCGAGGAGGTGAGCCAGCCCATGTCGGAGTAGCCGAGACTGGACCAGAATATGCGGCTGCCATGCTCAAAGGTGACCGCATCCAGAGTATCATCCCCATCGATGTCTTCCACTACAAGTCCGCTGTACCAGAAGCCCTTCTCGAGAATGTGCATCCTCCAGGTCAGGGCCCCCTCGTCCATCCGCTCCCTGAGAACAAAGCGTCTGGAACCGCCGCTGTTACCGTAGACACAAAGGATGACCGGATTGCCATTCTCGAAAAGGTCAACCCCGACGATTTGGTTGCATGAGACGAAGGGGTCGGGAATCGGATGCTGAGACCATGACAGACCGGATCCGTCTGTGTTCTCGAGCCAGCATAGCATGTCGAATCCGGCCGCTATCACATCCAGGTCGCCGTCACCGTCCATGTCGACCGAAGTGACAGCCCGGGCATAGCCGTAGTTGTTCAGGATTACGTGCTCAACCCAGTTGTCTCCCGTACCGTTCTCATCCTCCCACCAGGACAACTGTTTGTTGTTGCCTTCAGATGCAGTCAGGATGTCCAGATCTCCATCACCGTTCACATCCCCGATGCTTAGGCCAGCCGCTGCCTTCATTCCTACGAAGTGCTGAGTCCATTCGTCGGTTGCAGACAGATCAGTCATGGGGTTCTCAAACCAGAGGATCATGCTGCCGGGTCCTGATCTTCGAACTATGACATCAGGATCGCTGTCACCGTCAACATCTGCTGGAATCACAAGTGTCGGAGATGTAGCCATGTTGTCCACGATGATGCAGGTCTCCCAGTTAAGCCCCGTCCCGTCGGTGTTGATCCAGAGATAGATCCTGTCCCAAGTCGTGGAACCCTCGGCCCCGAGAACATCCATATCCCCATCACCGTCGGCATCCACGGCACAGCAGGACTGGAGGGCATAAATCTCCCCCCAGCCGCTTACATCATGCCGTTCCCAGCCGCCTCCTGAGCCGTCGTTCTCGAACCAGGCGACGCCGTTGTTGCCACCCCCAATAATGTCAGGGTGGCCGTCACCGTTGATGTCAGCCACTGCGCCAGGCTCCCCGAACACCAGGTCATCCGTCACCTGGTGCTTGCCGACCTGAAGGTTGAGGAACAGCTCCCCGGGCATGTCCTCGAAGTTGCACCGAAGATGGCTCGAAAAGGTATCGCTCCAGTTGGTGACGGGGCCTGGAACACCGGGACCACCGTCCCATACGGTCTGAGCCGAAAACCCGCCGTATACGGGAGCAAACAGAACAAGAAGGGGCATCAGCGCTTTCATATCGCACCCTCCGTAAGCTTCACCCAGCCGAGACGGATGAGGATGGGCTCAATCTCAATGGGCATGGGGTCGGGGTAATCCATCTGGAACCTGATCCTCAGATCGTGTATCTCCCCGCCCCACCCGTCAACACCGGCAAGATCAAAGGGACCGAACACCCGCCACATGTCAGGACCGTTGCCAAACCCTTCACCGAATCCCTCTGCTTCGTGGAGCGCAAAAACATGGTTCGCTTCCACGGAATCCTTCCAGAACAGGAACATGCCACAGCCGAACTCCTCCCCGGATTCGTTCGGGTTTACGCTCACACCTGCCATGCTGATCCATGTGTAGATGTCGGCGTCTATCGGCTCCTGTTCGTCTTCATGAAGAAAGATGTCTCCCCTGAACCCGCTCCAGTCTCCGAAGTTGTCGTCCCACAACACGCCCTCGAACATCCCGCTGACAGAATCTGTCCAGCATGAATCATCCCAGCACGCCCCAACCGAGACAATATCAGGCGTGAACCAGTCCGGCGGGTTGCTCAGCGCCTCGGTCATGTCCCAGGCATTCCCCAAAACCTCTGTGGCGTAATCCACGGGCTCCACCAGTACCGTTACGGTAACCGAGTTGTCGGATGTGTTCTCGCCCTGCACCGAACCCGCGCTTATCTTCACCCTGTGAACCCCTGCATCGCCAGCATCGGTCTCCCACTGAATGCTCGCTGAGACGCTGTCGGGGCTGTAACTGCCGGACAACCCGTCGAAACTTATCGTGTCGGTGCCCAGTATGGTCGGACCTTCCGCCTTCTCGAACACAACTCCGATGTTCCCGGTTGAGTCGGTTCCCATGTTGTAGAACACCGCGCCGAGGGTGATGGTCTCACCGGCAGTGCAGACAAACCTGTCCGTCCTCTCCGTGGAATCTTCCCTGATCGCGAAAGCATCCGGGGACGTCACCCTGATGTCGGCCGGAACATTCGTGTCAACGAACTCCACAAGCCTGCCCTCACCGGCTTCCAGCGTGTCGTCGAAGGCGAAGAAGACATTGTTGCCCTCACCTCTGGACGGGGACGGTACCAGAAAGCGCCTGCTGTGGTCAAGCACCCTCGGATACAACTGACCGGGGCTCTCGCTTGCCACAATGGAGATCGTGTAATCCGTCTCTTCGTTCCTCAGGTAACGGTTCACGTAGTAAAGGTGGACGCTGCTGCTGTCGGGGCCCTGGAACACCCGTATGGCAGGTGGAACGTAATGGTCGTAGATCCCGGGGTCTTCCACTGAGACAATGCTTGCAACGTCCCACGAACCCTCCCACCACCAGAGGTCTGCCATCTCCGGAGCAATCACGGCAACCTCGCCAAGTATGTCACCGATCTCCCGGTAGAGCCGGCCGTAGGGCTCGAAGAACCATGTGGCCCAGGTTTCTTTGTTCCTGGGGCAATCAGGGGCAAGATCGGGTGGGTCGGGAAGTTCGTAGAGCGGGTCGAAGCCCTCACTGAAGGGAGGCAGGTACCTGGGGTCAGCGTACTCCATCCCCTCATGCCCCGGTGGTATCCGGCCCGTGTACACCCAGTCCTCGTATGGCGCGTCGAAGGGTATCGAGTTCATGTCAAGCAGTGAGCTTGAGATGAACCCCTCTTTGTCCTGCTCGAGGTAACTCGCCAGTGAGTATGGGTGAATCCCCTTCACCTGGTGAAGAAGCGCCAGACCGGCGTACATGCGAACCTCGGCCGGTGTGGGTGTGCGCCAGAGGAAGTTGGGGTAATGCAGCAGTCCTGTGCTGTCATCGAACAGCCTGTCTCCCCCGGCGGCCCCGAAGGTCTGAATGTACAGGTGGACGGGTATCCCGTATTCCTTCGCGGTTATCACCGTGGTGTCCATTGCCTCTTCGTAGTGGTCTATCAGAAACAGCCAGTCATCGTCGCAGATGGTCGTGCTCCCGGAAAAGTCCATGTCAACGTACCTGAAAGGGTAGTCGTCGTAGCTTATGAACCCGGGAGAGTTGTCCACTGGCGGACGCGGAATGCCTCCAACCTGTGGTCTCTGATACATGGTCTCGCACACAGCGCTCACCATGTCGGCGTGCTGTTCAAGGGTGCCATGGCAGAAATCGCAGTCGGAGTTGCCGCCCCAATCACTGTATTCATCGTCTCCAATTGAATGAATCAGCACAAGATTGGTGGTTGTGGGAACCGAACACTCGCTGTCGTGTTCAGCCAGCCACTTCGTCCACGAGAAAATGCCTGACGGTTCCACCTCGGCCAGGGAAGGCATGTTGGTTATTGAATCTCGTTCCTGTGTGAAGACGTTTGGAATGAACCGGCTCCACGATAACCCGGAGGCAAGCATCCTTCTTCTCTGCCAGCCCCCCGCCTCGTCGTAGATGTTGTAGAACCAGAGCGCGGGAATAGTGTCCATGACGCTGGCCACGTCTTTCACCGTACTGGCCAGGGAATTCGCAGTTGTCGTATCAGCCATATCTTCGGCCGACATGACTGCCACCAGGGCATCCATGTCAAAGTTGACCTGTCCGAAGCAACTGTCTGAATCCAGGTCCTGTCCGGTCCATCTGAACCAGTGAGCGGTGTTTTCGTTCCAGGGGTTGTAGTACTGACACAGCTCCCAGGGTGCAAGGGAGAGAAGCAGTCCGACCCGGCTGCAATGCTCCATGAATTCCCTGTTCTCAGCCCAACTCATCTCTGGGTCTACAGAACCATCGACAACCGGGCCACCCACATCAACACCGTCGAAATGCTTCCAGGAAAGCTCGCAGAGCAGGAGCAGCGAGACCTTTGAGAAGTCGGCACCACTGGCGGCACGGATGGCGAGTATCGGGATGGTGTTCTCTTCAGGTTCGCCGGCAAAGAGGGAATGAGTGAGAAGAAGTAGCAGGAAAGGGATTACTATTCCGATTTTGGGGTGGGGATATGACATAACACGTCTCTTCTCAAAGAATGATAGCCGAGAGTCAAAGACCTCAGTTACATTTTACCTGCTTTACCAAGACCTGTCAACATGTCTAAGTGCCTGTCAATCGGTTCTATCCTTGATCGATTTGCTCCTCCAGCAATCTTCCCCCACTTGTTCCCAACTGATCCGGTCTCCAACAGCGGTACAAGGGCTTCCCTGATAAGGAAGCCAGGCATCGGATGAACCTGCGCGGCCATAAACGACCCTTCAGGCTTCTACCTGATCAGCACAGCTTTCGCAGAGGCCTGCTGTTCAGCACCCCGAAGCCTGATGAAGTAAACCCCGGAGCCGGGTTCCGCTCCTTGAGAATCCCTGCCGTCTTAAGGAATGTTCCAAGCATCGTCCACGTCAAACCCCGACAGTTGTTTGAAAAGGGAGGGCTTCCGAGGACGTCTGTACCGGACCGAACCCTCTCAGTGAAAAGACTTGAACCCCCCCTCCACAAGTCACGGCAGCTCCCGAGCCATCCCCTGTCGCACTCTCTCCATGGAGTTCCATGCAATGCTCGCTTCCGGGGTTTCACCATCAGCAAACGATAGCCGTTGTTCCGATGGGGCAACCAAACAGATGCCTGCTCCGGACTGATCACGGAATGGATCGCTTCACTTTACGCTTTTTAAAGCTTTGAAGCATCCCCGATGGAGATTGTCGCTAAGGTTGACGAGCAGAATCTGGAGCTACCCCTCGAACCTGACCATCCAGTACTTGGCGACCTTGGCGGGATGGAGCTTGAGCCAAACACCGTCAGGCAGGTAAACGTCGACTCCGCAGTACTTGCAGGGGATAGTGCGGTCGCTGTCTGCGTTCACGACGATCCCGCCCCCGCACTGGGGGCATGTCAGGGCGATTGGCTTCGCGCCCTTTTCAGCGACCTCAGGCTCATTTGTCTCCCGGTCGGCAAAGAACACCTGCTTCGCTGAGGGAACGATCTCTCTGAGCCATGGAGGGGCGGGATAGACCGGAGTGGTCCGGCCGCACTTGCCGCAGACGAGGGCCCGGTCCGCACCGTTCTCCACCGATTCGAGGTCCCAGTTCTCCTCGCAGGTGGGGCAGGCGGGGGCAGGCGGCGGAAGCCTTACGCAGCTGTACTTCACGGTCAGGTCACCGGTCATCAGTGTGCCGTCGGTACCGCTTCCGGGTTCAAGTTTATCGTAGTCGGCCAGATAGTCGCCGATGATCCCGCCCCACAGATCTGGCGGGAGGGTTACTGTCTGAAGACATGAAGGACAGGCCGTTCTTGAAAGCGGCCCGTTAGTCACCACAGGGTTGCCGCAATGACTGCAGTCAACCATTGCCTTGAATATCCCGTATCGTGTTTTCGCGCTCACTTCATCCCCCTCCGTTCATTGGCCTGACCCTTTGCGTGACCATAGCCCAAGCCTTTTAAAAGGTCAATCGAGGCAGGCGGTTCGTTGACTGGGAGCGGAAATGTCAGTATCATTAAAACACGAAGATGGGAGTGATCGATTGAAGGAGCTTTTCTTGAACCAGATCCTGTGGACGGCCCTTATAGCCAACGCCGAGGCCCAGATCCTCAAGGCGGTTCTTGTACTGATATCGGAAAGACAGTGGAGGCCGGACCGTCTTTTCGGGCCGGGCGGGATGCCTTCGTCGCACGCTGCCCTGGTAACTGCGCTTGCCGCCGGAATAGCGTTCACCGAGGGGCTTGCGTCGCCCCTTTTCGCGTGTGCCGCTGTTTTTGCGCTCATCGTGATGTACGATGCCGTGGGAGTCCGTCAGGCCGCTGGAAAGCATGCCCTCATCCTGAATCAGATCACGGCGGAACTGCACGAGATGTTCAACGAGGGGTTCAAGCCCGAGGTCCTTCAGGTGTTCCTGGGTCACACCGGCCTTCAGGTCCTGGCGGGGTTCATCCTGGGCCTGTCCGTGGCCCTTTTCTCATTCATGGTCTGGCCCGGATAAGCCGGCGAGTCGAGTCTGCTCAGTATCCGGCCTGAACCTGGGGAACACCGACAATTCGGATGGCGCGGTGGCGGATCTCTATGGTGACAGGGGTTTCACCGATTGACTCACCGTCCATCTGAAGGCTCATGGAGGGATATGAGGTCATCACCATCCGGGTGACCTGACGATAAGCAAGGCGATGCAGCCGGAATCGTCTTTTCAGAAGTCTGCCCGCAAGAAGCCCCACAATGTCGAAAAAACTTCCCTTCCGGTTGACGAGAACATCCATCTTTCCGTCAAACGGGCTTACGGACAGGGGAAGCGCCCTTCCGCCCGGCAGCGTTGATCCGAAATTCAACACAACCATTGCGTTGCTTTTCCAGCGACGAGTCTCGTCATCCAGTTTCAACGTAATCCTGTACCAGTTTCCCCTGAACAGGACAGGGAACCCGTGATAGACGTAGGCAAGCCAACCCAGAAGTCTCTTGGCTTCGCGCGATGTATCATCCACGATGTCGGCATGCAGGCCGCCAGAAACACTTATGAGAAAGTACCGGTCGTACTCCTTCACATGGCCTATATCGCAGTCCAGGGGTTTCTGGCCCATAATCCAGGGAACCACTTCTTCAGGGTTGGTTGGGTAACCAAGCTCCCCGGCGAGAAAGTTCTGTGACCCCTGGGGAAACACGGCAAGCGGAATTGAGATTCCCGCCCTGACCATTCCGTCCGCAACTGCACTCACGGTTCCATCACCGCCGGCGGCGATGATAAGATCAAATCCATCCCGCTCCGCAGTTTCGGTCCAATCCCGCGGGTCGGTTCTCGCCTTCCACTCCCTGATCTCGTGCCCAATACCAGTCATCGCAAGGGAAAGATTCTCCCGGTCCGCCCCGGAAGAATCCCTTCCGGCAACGGGATTCCAGATTACCATGACCTTGCGGTAGCCCAGCTCAGGCATGCCTATCCCTTCACATTGCAGTATCAACTGAGACTACAACATGCCAGGCAGAAGAAACAGCTGACCGGTGTTGTGTCTGGCTCTGCCAACAGTTCCGCTCAGGGTTTTCTCTTCGGGGTCTTCTCCTGTTTCTTCTTTTCGTCCTGCTCCTTTTTGTTTTCCTTCTGCTTCATGATCTTGTTCTTATCCTTTTTCCCACCCTTGTCACCCATTGCGCGGCTCCTTTTCAGGTTTCATCACGGTAAGCCCGTGGAAAGGAAAACATAATAAAGAAATCCATGCAGAGGCTGTCCATTCCTTGAGGGGAGACTGCCGAGAAGTCAGTCCCGTGAAGCAATCGTCCTGAACCGCCAGAGCTTCTCCATGGCTTTCGATATTCCGATCCTGGGTGTCCCCTGTTGCGCCTGGGGGGTATGCCCCAAGGGCACGAGCAGTCTGAGGGGATGTGTTGAAAGGTCGTGTCCATCGAGGCTTCCGTCGATGGCCAGGGCCGAGCATAGGTTTCCGGGGCCCTGCGCGAGCCGGGAATCGGGAACGTCACCCCGGTTGCGCCTCATCAGCTCGATGCCGGCAAATGGGCTCAGGGCCCTGATAAGTACCGCCTCTCCGGTTCCCTCGGATCCCGAAGTGACATTGAGGCAGAAGTGGATGCCGTACGACCTGTACACGTAGGCGTGAAAAGGCGGCAGGAACATGGATGCGTTGCGTTTGGTCCTGCCGCGAAAGGAATGGCTGGCGGGGTCGTCATGGGTGTAGGCCTCGGTCTCGATGATGACTCCCTCCATGGTTCCTTCGGCGGTGTCCCTGCGAACAATGCATCCAAGAAGCGCCGGGGCGAGTGAGAGGGTGTCAGGGGGAAGGTTCATCTGCCTTATCCGGGGCGGGTTTGAACGGTGAGGCACCGAGAGCAGGCTTGATCAACCGCACCCAGGTTACCCGCCACAGAACCGTCAGGAACACCAGGAAGGCCAGGCCACCCAGAACCTCGTTGGCGGCAAACCAGTTGAAGGCGCCATGGAACACCATCGAGGCCAGGAGCCCGCCACCGACCATCAGGATCTGCGTAAGCGGCTTTCGGCCTTTCGAATAGCCCAGGGCTGCACCCCACCAGGCGCTGAAGAGAGCGTGACCGGGAACGCTGAGCACTGTCCGTGATATCAGTGTGAACAATCCGGCTATCGGGTTAATGTCGAACCAGCCGCCAGCAACGTAAATGACGTTTTCAACCGCAGCGAAACCCAGTGCCGCGGAAACGGCGTATATGATCCCGTCGAAGGGCTCGTTGAAATGCCCGCTGTTGAACACGGTCCATCTCACCACAAGGAACTTGGCAGGCTCCTCCACCAGGGGGGCGAAGATCACCGCGGCCCACATGTAAGGCCCCCATGGGTAATCGAGCCCCCCGTAGGCTGTCCCCATGGCCAGTGCCACAAGCATCCCCACGATGAAGGTGCGGATCACGAGTTTTGCAGGTTCCGGCTCGTACCGGTCGCACCTGTAGAAGTACACCAGCCAGGCTATCCCCGGGATGAAAGCCGCGAGCGAGACCGCGAAGTACTTCATCTAGAAGAGCGAACCAACGAAGCGCCCGAATTCAGCAGGGTTCTCGGGGCGCAGACCGCTTGTGACCCTTGCAAGCTCCAGGACCATGTTCACCATCCCGGTTATGTCCTCGCCGGTCCTGAGCCTTGCGTCAAGGGAAACCGTCATGTGATGCGAAGGGTTGAGTTCAAGGATACGCTTCGGTTCAGTGACATCCCTGTTCATGGCTTTCATCATCATCCTGAAGGTGTCGCCCGGGTCATCGGCACCTGTAACCAGCACGCAGGGCGTGGTGGTCAGCTTGGGGGAGAACCGCACACCCGAAACCCTGTCGCCGAGTATCTCGCGGAATTTCGTGATGAGGTCGGAATACTTTTTCTCGGATTCGGCTCTCTTCTCCCTCTCCTCACTGGAAAGCTCCTTCTCGGCGCTTTCGGTGGAAAGGTTGACCAGCTGCCGTCCCTTGAACTCCCTCAGTGTCTCCGCCACAAGGCCGTCCAGCGGGGCGTCCAGAAGGAGAACCTCCCCCTCCCGTGACTCCAGCAGGGGGGACATCTTCAGCTCCCGGATATCGGTTCCGGTTATGTAGGGCATGGAAGCTTTCTCGGGGAATCTTTCCGCCACGGTCTGAAAGGGCTCGGGGGTCGCGGTTGAGGTTGTGTTCACAAGAAGCAGTTCGGCCAGCTCGGTGCGGCGCTCGGTGTGAGTGCAGACGCCTTCGCGCAAGAAGTCGCCCATGTTCCCGAAGAAGCTCCTGTACGCTTCAGGGTCGTCCTTCATGATGGATGAGAGTTTGGCGTGTATCTTCTTGGTGAGGGCCCGGTTGATCCGTTCCAGCTCCCTGTCCTGCTGAACCGTCTCGCGTGAGATGTTCAGGCTGAGACCCTCGGCCTCGACCACGCCCCTTACAAAACGCAGATACTGCGGAAGAAGGTCGTCCGCTTCCTTCTGAACGAGCACCCTTCTGACAAAAAGGCTCACCCCGGGCCTGTTGTCGGGCATCATCATCTCGAACTGTCTTTCCCGGGGAATGAACAGAAGCGCTCTGAACTCGGTCACGCCTTCTCCCCGAAAGACGATCCTGGCCAGGGGTTTCTCGCTGTCGTGGGTAAGATGGGAGTAGAAGCGGTCGTACTCCTCATCCTCCACCGTTTCCTCGCTTCGGAGCCAGATCGGTGTGCCGGTGTTGACCCGGTCAACCTTGCCGTCCTTTGTGTGAAGGATCACGGGGTGGCTCACGAAATCACTGTACTCCGTCGCAAGGGAGCGAAGCCTCCAGGCGTCGAGATACTCCTTGTGTTCCTCCTGCAGGTGAAGGATCACAGAGGTGCCCATAGGGAGGCCGTCCGCTTCAGTTATGGTGTAGGTCTCACGGCCGTCGCTCTCCCAAATCCACCCTTCCTTGTCGCCAGCCCTTCTCGTTTTTACCGTGACTTTCTCCGCAACCATGAACGCGCTGTAGAAGCCAACTCCGAACTTCCCTATGAGCTCGGGCGCGCTTTCGCTTTCTGCCGCTGCCGCGGCGAACTTCAGTGTGCCCGAGGAGGCTATCGTTCCAAGGTTGTCCGTCAGGTCGGCCCTGTTCATGCCGATGCCGTTGTCCGTCACGGTCAGGGTGCGGGCGTTCTCATCGGGAACAACGTGGACCTCGGGGGTATGGTCCGGAGGAAGAAGGTCTTCGCGGGTCAGGGCTTCGAACCTCAGCCTGTCCAGCGCGTCGGAGCCGTTCGAGACAAGCTCCCTCAGAAAGATCTCCCGATGGGAGTAGAGGCTGTGTATGACAATGTCCAGAACCCTTCTGGTCTCGGCTTTGAATTTCAATGTGCTCTCACTGCTCATGTCTACCTTAATCCACCTTCCAGGAAAGGCACCTGAAACACCTTCTCGTGAAAAACGGGACCATGGCCGAAATAGCCCCCCTCGCCGAAGAGCTCGCCGTGGTCGGAAGTCACTGTGATCCAGGTGTTTTTGGGAACAATGTCGAAAAGCCTTTCGAAGACCCTGTCAAGCCATCTCACGGCATTGACCTGCCGTTCCCTGAGGGCCTTCATCTGGCATTCATCGAAGAAGCGGTCTTCGTGGTCGCCACCGGACAGGGCATGATCGTCAAGGTGCTTGAAAACCCCGTGAACGCCGCTGATCCTGGGCCACTCATTCTCGGGCTCGTCGGGAGTGGCGTAGGGGTAGTGGGTTTCCCCGGTGTTCAGGAGGTAGAAACTGGGCCTGTCCGGGGGAAAGGTCATGAGATCAAGCATTGCGTTCATGTCATTGTGTCTGTCCATGAGACGGAACGAGTCGAAACCGTGATTCAGCGGGGTGAACGAATTGAGAACGGGAAGGGAGACCATGGCGTGGGTCCTGTAGCCCAGTGTATCACGCAGATAGTCCGGAAGGTACAATCTGGGAACAAGGCTTTTGAACTCGATCTCCCGGGCGCCAAGCCTTCTGTTGAAGAGGACGAAGTCCTTCTTGTAGTACTCGCTGGCGAACACTCCGGGGGGGCTGGTATGCGGCATCAGACCCATCAGAAGATTGTAATGCGAAGGCGCCGTCCAGGATGCGTAACTGTACCTTTGGTCGGGGCTGCCAAGCCTGGTGATGACCTTGGGCGCTGCCTGGATGAACGTGTCGAACCTGCAACTGTCAAGGACAACCATGATGAAGTTGCCAAGATCATCGAATGGCGGCGCGGGCCTATCATGAAAACCGGGAAGGGCTTCGGCCGCCTTCCTCCTTCTGAAGAAGCTCAATGCTACCTCCTGGGAAGCAGGACGCCAAGGATGTCGCCTCTGGCTGTCTCACTCCAGATCTCGCCCAGAACATTGAGCTGGTTCACCATTTCCGGAATGCCGACGGTGTTCATCACCCTCTCCAGCCTGTAGTTCTTGTGGAGCAGCAGGGTGTTGCCCCGGTCTCCAAGAAGGATGACGTCAACGTCAAGAATAGCCGTCCAGACACCCTCAGTGTTCCTGGTGGCCCCGAACTCCCTCACGAAACCCTCAACCAGAAGCATGTCCTGCGGTGAGGCCGCGTAGGAGAACACCGAGCCGAAGATTCCCGAAGCGGCGAGATCGGAGGCGAGCATCTCGGACAGCAGCAGGGGTATCCGTGTTGCCCAGCGGTCTTCCGAAGCCTCGGACAGGGTGCCCTCGGCATACTTCAAGGTCATCGCGGAAAGTGAGTAGTCGGAAGCGGCTCCGAACTCCTTGACCCTCAGGGCTCCGCCCAGAAAAGGCCCCGAGGATTCGGGGCGACTCCATGAAAGATACCACCTGGTAACCGGTTCGCCGTCGTTGCCGCCGATGGGGACATTCACAGTAATGCACGATGCAGCGCAGAGCAGGATGAAAACCGTAAGAACGGCGCGCGGGCCCTTGTTGATTACCACACTACCTCTCTTCCTTGGGGCAGGACCATCCGGGCAAGCCCTTCCCTGATCAGGGGTACAAGTTCCCTTGCTTCCCCGGCGAACCCCGATACGGGTTCCAGCGCGGCATTGGCATTGAGCGCGAAAACCTTTACGACCTCGGTGAGTTCCTCCAGGTTCTCAATGAGATGCTTTGTGTCAGAGGAAAGACCGGGGAACTCGGAACGCATCTGTGTAACGAGAAGGTCGGCGTTGCGTCCAAGTCTGTTGTAGGTGATAAGAAGTGAATCGATGTTCCTGGAATTGGATACCAGGCATTCCATGAGGACCTCCACTTCCGCTGCATCCATCAGCCTGTTCACGTTCACGAGCATTCGGGTGAGTTCCTCGTTCAGAACCTCAAAGTCCATTATGTCCATTATCTCCACGAGACGGTCGGCTCCGTGGGTCAGTTTCTGCATCATGCCAGGGGTGACCGGGATAACAGAAGCGGGCGGGGTGAAGCCAAGATCCCCGGCCCTGTTCAGCTGCGTGTCCCCTTCACCGGCGCGGCTCAGGTCGATCTTCTGGCTTCCCGTTATCCCTGTTGCTGTCAGGCACGCTGTAATCTCTGAATCAACAACGAACAGGGGGTCGACTTCCATGAGAACCTGAACAAGCCTACCGTCGGGGGCAATGGAAATGCTTCTCACGGTTCCCACAAGAACGCCGTTGTACATGACCTCGCCCCCGGGGCTCAGCCCGCTAACAGACCAGTCAAAATAGCTGACATATGGAACAGTTTTTTTACCGCTCAACCCGCCGGTGAGCCAGATTATGACGGCAAGGAAAAAGGTCATGGTCACCACAAAGAAGATCCCCAGCCTGAGTTTGTTGGCCTGCATCATGATCTTGTCGGCACAGCCTTTCTGTCGAAGAAGGCTTCAACCCTGGGGTCGTTGTGGTGAGTGGCCAGGTCTTCCGGGCTTCCCACGGCGATGATCCCCTTCTCTTCCGCGTCGAGCATTATCACTCTGTCACTGATGGCGAATATGCTGTCCAGCTCGTGTGTTACAACAACAAGTGTCGTTCCCAGCGTCTTGTTTATTGAAAGCATGAGTTCATCCAATGAATGAGAGGTTACAGGATCCAGCCCTGCTGATGGCTCATCGAAGAACAGAACCTCGGGGTCCAGAGCCATTGCCCTGGCAAGTCCGGCCCTTTTCTGCATTCCTCCGGAAAGCTCAAGGGGATAATAATGCGCAAAATCAGCAAGTCCAACCATGTCCAGTTTATGGAGGGCCGTTATCCTTCTCTCGGCAGCTGTGAGCTGGGTGAACTCCTGAAGTGGAAGCATCACGTTCTCGATGGTGGTGTAGCTCCCGAGAAGCGCTCCGGACTGGAACAGGACCCCCCACTTCTTCCTTGCCCTGTCCAGACGGGTCGGTGATTCCCAGATATCCGTGCCCCTGTACTCCACGGTTCCATCCCAGGGCTTCAGCAGGCCCAGCAGGTGATTCATGAGCGTGCTCTTGCCGCACCCCGACCTGCCCACGATGACAAGGACTTCACCGCAGAAAACTTCCATGCTCACGTTCTCAAGCACCATGTCGGAGTCGTACCCTCCGGTAAGGCTCCTGGTGCCCATCAGGACGTTCTTTTCGCTTTTCATCAGATTATCGGGGGCCTTATCTCAGCCAGCACCAGTGAAAGCAAAGCGTCGGCCAGGATGACCTGGAAGATGCCGCTCACAACAGCGCTGGTGGTGGCCCGGCCCACCGCCGCAGCGCCGCCGCGAACCCTAATTCCCATGAAGCATCCCGTTATGGCGATGATCCCCGAGTAGAAAAGACCCTTGACCATTCCCCAGTAAACATCCAGCGGTATCAGGGAGTAGCGAATCTCTTCCACAAAAACCCTTGCCGGGATCTCAAGGAATATCTCTCCCGCAAGAAGGGCCCCGAATAGTCCGCTGAAGTTGGATAGGAGGATAAGAAAGGGCATGACCGCGTAAAGGGCCAGAACCTTCGGGGCGACTATGTATCCGCACAGGTTGAAACCCATCACCTCCAGGGCATCCACCTCCTGGCGAACCTTCATGGTTCCGATCTCGGCCGCGAATGCTGACCCTGACCTTCCCGCAACGAGAACAGCGGTCAGCATGGGCCCTATCTCCCAGAATATCGAATAGGCAAGGATCCTGGGCATGTATTGTGCTGCTCCCAGTGTTCCCATCTGGATCCCGGCCTGGTAGCCCAGGATGAAGCCAAGGAGGATCTGGAGAGTGACAATGATGGGGATGGCCATCACCCCTGCCTGTTCCATGTAGTAGGCGACCAGGGTCCACCTTATCCTGTGGGGCTTCAGCAGGGCATCCGTTATGGAGAAGGCTGAGTTTACCGAGAAGTTCACAAGACCCCTGGCGCTTTCAATTCCCTCGGCGACCCTTTCCCCGATATCGGAGAAGTGACGGAACAACCAGCCCTGTTTGACTTCCGGCAGTTCGCGCTTATCGAGTGCCGTGTAATCTGAAAGAAGCTTCATGAGGTTCGGCGCCAGACCGTTCACCCTTACCCTGGCGCCAGAGCCCTCGAGGGATCGAATACCGCTCCAGATCCTTGCGGCGACAACGCCGTCGAACCCGCCGCAGTTGGTGAAATCGAGGACAACCTCGCCCCTTGCATCAAGGGCATCGAGCGCCCTGCTCACGTCCCTGAGATGCGCGGATGTTATGACACCGCTGAAAGCCGCTTCGGAACCACTTTCGACAGTGATCTGAGAGATATGGACCGTTTTCAACGCCCCTCGCCTTTACCCAGTGGTACGGTGACAATTCCCGCACAATGCCCTATACTGTATATAACCGCATGCAACCGTCAAACGGAGGTCAGTAATGGGAACACTGGTATTCATCATTCTGAGGTTCGGTTTCGGGATAAACAGCTACGGCGACGGCCAGACTCTTGCCACACTCGCTTCGCTGGATACCATCGCCCTTCTTCTCTTCCTGCATTTGAAGAAAAAGCGCTAGACCGGAGCGACCTGCTCCTCGAAAGTTCGCCTGAAACTCAGCAGGAGCTCGGTGAACTCGGCGGAAAGCCTGTTGCGTTCGCCTTTCAGTGGAACCGTTTCATCCCGCACGATCCTGCCGGGTCTTGCTCCCATTACGCATATACGGTGACCCAGGAAGACCGCCTCCTCAATACTGTGCGTTACGAACACAACCGTTGCAGAAAGCCCCGCTGCGAGTTCCCGCATCTTGCTCTGGAGAAGATGGCTCATCCTGGTGTCAAGGCTTGAGAACGGTTCATCGAGAAGAAGGATGTCAGGATTGGAAACAATGCCCCGGGCCAGGGCAACCCTTTGCCTCATTCCCCCGGAAAGCTGATGGGGATAACTCCCCTCGAAGCCCGTCAGCCCCACATCGGCAAGAACGGCTTCAGCCCTTGTTCTGGCTTCCCCCCGCGCCACTCCTTCGGCCCGCAACGGGAAGGCCACGTTGTCCCGGGCGGTCAGCCAGGGGAACAGCGCCCCTTCCTGAAAGACGTACCCGATCCTTCCGCGTGAACCGGCTGAAAACCGGACAGAACCCGAGCTGGGTGTTTCCAGTCCCGCCAGTATCCGAAGAAGGGTTGTCTTACCGCAGCCGGTGGGTCCAAGGAGGCAAAGGAACTCACCGGGCTGGACCGCGAGGGAAACTGGTCCAAGGGCGTGAAGGTCGGCATCCTTTTCCTGAAAGAATTTCTCCACGCCTTTGATGAATATCCCCGCACCCATCAGCGCTCCTCCGCCCTTAAAAGAAGACGTGCCTCGCCCATGTCCGCCAGGCCCTTGGCAAAAAGCGCCCCCACCAGGGCGATGACTATCACACATGCCGCCATGACGTCGTAACGGGATATCTGGTAGGAGTAACGAAGAAGGTAGCCGATCCCCGAATTGGTCCCGGGCAGCATCTCGGCCGCTATTATCACCATCCAGCATCTTCCCACGGCCATTCTGTAGCCGGCGAGTATGTCCGGAAGGCTGGCGGGGATCATGACATGCAAAAAGGTGAACCAGCGTCCCCCACCCGATACCTTCGCCACCTCGAGGTGTCTCTTCCTGATACCCCTTACTCCGTGCATGGTGTCGAGGATGATTGGGAACACGGCGCCCCAGAGCAGGATGAACACCATCCCCAGTTGGATCTCGTTGAAAAGGTGCCTGGAGTACCGCAATTCGGTCAGCCCAAGCACCTTGGTCAGTGTCGTGTCGCGGAAGACGATTATAGAGAACGGCAGTAACGCCAGGGGGGAAAGGGGTCTGGCCATCTCGGTGACAAGGAAGAGCATACGGCGCGGCAGCCTGTGCGCTCCCATCAGGAACCCCAGGGGAGTCCCCAAGAGAATACCCGCCAGAAGCCCCACCACCACCCTGGCAAGGCTGACGAAGATGTTCCAGAGAAGGGAACCGCACGAGGCTATGTCGCTGCCCGGTGACAAAAGGACCCTCATGACCTGTTCAGGGGATGGCATAAGCGCCGTCCCCCCCCGTGTGGCCATGTACCAGAACGCCACCATCAGCAGAGGTATGATCAGGCCCTCGGGAGAGAAGACGCCGGAGCCCTGCCCCTTCGTCACCCTGTTTTGAAATCTCGTAATGCTGCGCTCCTCCTGTGGCAAAGCATGGAGATACGTACTACCGGTTTTCGGGAAGCATCGAGAAATCGTAGAGAACCCCGTCCACCTCGGCGCGATCGGTCGCGAGAAGGGCGCCGGTGAAGACGTTCAGACCCCTCATGTGGTCCAGGATGATGTGCATGTTGTCCACGAACCGCTGGTTCACGGTCATGTCGTAGACGCTGCTTTCCATGGACTCCACCGTGACCTCAACCGGAACCCCGCACCATTCGGAAACCGCTGCTGCGGCATCCTCACGGTTGTTGTTGATGTAATCGGTGGCGTAGACGAAAAGCTCGAGAACCGCGGCAACGCCTTCCGGGTTTTCCGCGATTATCGCGCTGGTTGCCGCGAGAGCGCAGCACGGATGATCGCCGAAGATCCCGGGGGGCAGTTCGGAAAGGCTGCATACAACCCTGCCGATACCGTTGTGCTCGGCAAGTGCGGGGTGGGGGTTGTTGGAGACGTAGGCCTGTATCGTTCCCTCTGTAAGGGCGGGGTTGAGGTTCGCTTCACCCTGGGCGTTGTATAGAAGCACCCTGGAACCGGGCTGTGGGCTGGACTGGTAACTGTAGGGTACGCCGGAGTGGTTCAGAGCGCCCTCGAGAAGGACTACCGCAACGGCGGTTGGGCTCTTGAATGCGACCGTGACTGGCTCGGGGCTGTTCATCACCCATTCGACGAAGCTGTCCCAGTCGACCACCGTTTCATTGTCATCGGCAACGACAAGCATGTCACCGTCGAAATGAAGGGGAGAGATGATTTTTATCCCGGTTCCCCGGTCAGCGCTTGATGCAAACGCCGCCACACCGCCGAACCCTATGTCGAAGAGGCCGGCGTTCATGTTGTTCGGAACCTCCATCGCGCCCTGCGACTCGATGACCTGAACCTCGGCCACCTTCACTCCGTCCTTCACAAGGGCGTAGTAGCCCTCACCGAGCGGGGCGAGGTAAACGGGGTACAGATCGCTCATCTGCTCACCCCTGAGGGCGGATACGAACATTGCGGAATGATGGTCCTGCTTGACGTATCCGACCCTGATCAACGGCGCTTCAACCGTAAGGTCGACCTCGACGCGCCCTTCCGCGACGGGAGGCGCGGGCTCCTCAGAACCACAGCCAAAGACTCCCAGCATCAGTAGAAGCAGGACTGGAACGGTTTGCAGCAGCTTCACTTGGTACTCCCTCTCTCAGGTGTGCCGGATCACGTCCGGCTTTTTACCCGGCGGAGTGCAGGAGCAGAAGGAAGTGCTTCAGATGGCGGGAACCTGCAGCCCACCGGAACAAGGGCCCGTACAGAGCCCGTTTCGGCACTGTCAGGTTCTTTTTGTCACTCGGTGGCTCATACTGCGGTTTCTCCCTGTGTGAGTTTTTCGAAACCGGAGAATATGACGGGGCGGTTTGCATGTCAATACGGCATATTCGGCTAGGGTCAGTGATATGGGAGTATGTTTACGCGCTGTGCCTTGGCGATGGATTGTGTTTACGCAGTCTCTGATCGGAAGGTTTTCACACTGCATGGTGAATGGAATA